>Ga0334722_10007317_pt1 | contig 10720 bp, 12 predicted proteins | sample C3_bottom_MG_FD_207210 | JGI IMG/M metagenome (GOLD analysis project Ga0334722, IMG submission 207210) | Sediment microbial communities from Yellowstone Lake, YNP, Wyoming, USA - C3_bottom | ecosystem: Environmental > Aquatic > Freshwater > Lake > Sediment | place: USA: Wyoming | collected...
CCATTATCAATAAAATCTGGGATGGCACATCTTAAAAGTCGTGCTGATCCCCCCTTCCGATGGGATCTTCTTGATAATTATCGAAAGAATGTACCTCACGCTGTTAGATCCAAGGTCATCCGAATTGGCAAACTTTTAGGATCAGCCAGCTTCTATTTAGCACTCGAAGCCCAACTGAATGACAACACCTCCGGTGTTTTTAAGATTTTGCGTCCACATGCTCTCAAACGGGCTGAAAATGGTTTTAAGATTATGTTGAGAATGTTGCCAATTTTAGCTTCAAGTTTAGGATCTAATGTCATCGAAATTTTAAGTCAAATGATTCAGCAGGCCCAAAAAAATGCCAAACTTGAAACTAATTTTGAAATTTCGTCACAACAAACTACCATTGCTGTCAGGCTTTATGATCAAAAACAAATTATTCTGGAAGAAGCTAAATTTTTTCTTCATGTTCCAAAAATTATCAGCTATGGAGAAACTTACCAATACATCCAAAAAGCACCCGGAAAACATTTTAATGATCTACCGGATCGAACCCCATCCGAATTACGATATAAACAGCAACTAGCTTTGGCGTATTTTGGATTTGAAATGAGATTAATTTTCAAAGGGGACCAATTTGATTCCGATCGACATGGAGCTCAATGTCGGATTAAAGATCACAATATTTATCTCTTTGATTGGGGAGGAATGTCTTTAGAATCTCCAAAACGGGAAGAATTACACCAATTTGGTGATTTAATCTTTGATGTTATTTATGCAGTCAGAGAGGGTGGTGGAATGGAAGACTCCCTGTCAACGGCTATCCAAAGTCGTACTAATCATGGGGAGAATGTCGATTATCTTTTATCTATTCAACGTGCTCTCTTATCCTTAGAAGATTTCCGCCAATACATTGCTGACGCAGATCTGCTCCGACTTTTCGGAACTCTAATTCAAGGCAACATTAATCAAGAAATTCTTAATGGTTTCCTCAATAAAGCTTTGGGGATGGGGTTAGATTTAGAATCTCTTCGACAAACTCTTGATAGTTACGGTGGAATTAAAATTGAATTTAAACGTCGAAAATAATTATTGTGAATCTGATCGACAAAAAATTTTAAATTAAATGAAAATCCCGAAGGATTATTTCCAAGCGATGATGATAGGTATGATTTTTAAGGAAATGGTCTCGACCTTGGGTTGCAATTTGTGACTGCTCCTGGGGTCGTTCTAGATAATACCTTAACTTGTAAATAAAATCCTGATAGCTATCATCATAAGTTACGTAATGAATCCCATCGATTCCAAAATGCTGCATTCTATTATGACCTTTAGTAGTATTGACTAAAGTCAGTTTTCCAGAACCGATGGTTTCAAAGAATCGAGTTCCAATATTATTGAAGATAGTTCGATCAAAAAGAATTTGAGCCTGATTATAAATTAGATTGACCACCTCCCCCATGGCTCCCCCCACATAACCTGCTAAACCCGGTTCTTGAATTAATTTATTAATGAAATCAGCCCGGCTTAGACTTTTCCGTTTAATTACTCCATCTAATTGCCCAACGAAAGCATAATGGTAAAGCGGGTCGGCTTTAATGGGTCGGTACAATTTAGGATAAAATGCTGGTGGAAGCCATTTAACTCGGAAACCTTGCTCGATTAAGTGGAGTGCCGATTGATATTCCGCCAAATAACTTTGATCAAATAATTCCGTAACTTGAGATACATAAGCATAGGGATGGTGAAAGCTGTCCCACCAGTACAGGATACGGGGATGAAAGTTCAACAAATCCAAATTAAAAAGATTAGGATGAAAATCTAAAAACAAATAAAGATCGAATCCTAAAGGCATTTGATGAAAATTTTCCCAAGTAAATCGTGTCATTAAACAATCACCTCGATCTTTGATTGTCTCCTCCCAAAAACTATGATGGGTAGAATAAAGAGGGTCATTAGTATGAGTGGACCAAATCACCGCAATTTTAATGGGTTTAGGCATTAATCCATTCCTTATTAATAATAATGTGTGGGCTCAGAAAGGCGTAATGAGTTCCGGGTCCATCAGGAAGACTAATATCCAAGGACCCATTGAGATTAATCTTTAAATCGGTTTCAATCGGATAAACTTGATCATTAATCATTACTGGTTTACAGTTTTCTTTGATCCCAGTATCTAAACAGATTAATCTGGCTTCAAAAATCTGACATCTTGGTGGCAGCTTCCAGTGAACTCGGGAACCACCATGTAAGTAAAGAGCATCGTTGATATATTTTCCATTATAAGTTGACGGAATCTTGTGAAGTTCAGATTTAAAACTATAAACATCATATTCCATCAATCCAAAGGTAATATGTTTTTGTTCCGGGGGGAACTGTTTCAAATGCAGATTTGGAGGAAGCCCGGCTAAAGAGTGTTCAATAAATAATTTTCGAGCTGCAGGTCTTTCTCGCATTCCCATCAAATGGCAAGCATTTTGACTTAACCACCAATTAAGAATCTCAGGAACTGTTTCTCCTCCATTGATGCAGCATTGAATATTGTTAACAAACTCTAGTTGTCCGTAGTAGGCAGCAAAGGTGATGCCCTGATCTTCTAAGATAAGAAAGGGTTTAGCAAGATGTTTATCCATAACTGGACGAATCTTATAGTATTGTTCTCTAGGAATACTATTAAATCCAGTATTGCAATTAGGTGTTATAGTATCCTCATGTATCCCAAAATAATCTTTATATTCCTGTCGGAATGGACCAAGGCTAGAGCCCCAATCTCTAAAAACGATTGATGGAGATGCACAAATCTTGCGTAAATCCGCTTCCCAATTTCGAAAAAAGAAAATATCGCAATCCATAATAACGACTCGATCGGCATTATATTTTTCAAAACCAACTCGAAAGCATTCGAGTTTGGCTAAATAAACTGGCTTAGGGACTGTTTCATAAAGATGAACCTTTTCCTTTTCCAAATAAATATTGGGTAAGGCTTCTAGTTTTTGAAAATCATCGTCAGTTAGAGAACCATCATTAAGAATCAAATGAGGAATCTCAAATCCTCGGTCCAAATAGGCTCGCATCGTGAACCAATTTAGTAAGAAATAGGGAACATCTCGATGGCAGAGAAGGCTAGCAAATAATAATTTCATATAAGAACCATCATAGTAAACTTGCATTCAGTGTCAACTTTAGATCACGTAGAAAAAATTTAATTAATGAACCCTAAAAAAGTTTTCGTATTCTAGATAGCTATGGCTGATAAGAAATACTATGTAAAATATCGCAAAGAACGCTTAATTAATGGCTTATGTCTTGGTTGTGGTGAGAGGCCCCCCACTGATGAGTTTGAGAGCTGCGAAATTTGTAGAACAAAACATACGGCGTATCGCAAAGACCGCAGACTTAAGGTTTGCGGGCAATGTGGCAAAGAAAAAGAAAATAAAAGGGCTTCTTTATGTAACACTTGTTTATTAAAAGATCTTGATCGTGTAATGAAAACTTATCAATATAGAAAGGAGCACAAACTCTGTGTAAAATGTGGGGCAATAAAGAATAATGGCAAAGCGCAATGTGATTCTTGTCTTGAAAAGAGAAAACTTCGACAGCAAAGACTTAAGATAACTATTATTAATCATTATGGAGGTACGTGTCAATGTTGTCAGGAGTCTGATATATCTGTATTAGTTATAGATCACATAGACGATGATGGTGCGTCTCATCGTAAAAAAGTAGGTAAAGGAAACGTATATGACTCTATTCGACAACAAAATTTTCCACCGGGATTTCAAGTCCTATGCGCGAATTGCAATATTGGAAAGTATATGGGCGGTGGAATATGCATTAAGCATGGGAAAATATTGTCTACGACCTTAAAACCAAAAAGAAAAATATCCAAAAAAAAATTGAACCTTTTAGAAGTTTATGGAAAGCAGTGCGTATGTTGCTCAGAATCACAACTTGAACTTCTTTGTATGGATCATATAAATGACGATGGCTCAGAACATAGGAAAAAGAAGGGAGCACAACATTTATATAATTGGGCCAAGGAAAATAATTTTCCTAAAGTAATTCAAACATTATGTGCAAATTGCAATATGAGCAAGGAATTAAGTAAAAAGTATACTTGCAATAAACATCAAAAATATCTGGGGCTTTGAACAAAATTGATACTTAGTCATTAAAAAGAAAACCTAGAGCAAGCTCTAGGTTTTCTCGGGAGAAAGCAACATTAAGGTTAGGTATTATTTAATTTCAATTTTCAAAGGCTTAGCTGCCTCTGTTTTGCAAATCGTCAGAGTCAAGACACCATTGCGAAGAGTGGCTTGAATATTGGAAATATCCGCTGCTGCGGGTAATCTAATGCTTCGACTAAAACTACCACTCCAACGTTCTCGGATATAATAGCCATCTTTTTGGTCAGCATGTTCACTTTGACGCTGGCCTTCAATTACCAGAATTCTATTTTGAATTTGAATATTAAGATCTTCTTGAGACATCCCTGGAACATCAATTAAAAATTGATACCCAGTTTCAGTTTCCTGAGCATCAACTGGCATTACTTCGCCCACAGAGGCATTTTTCCGATCAGGGAAGGCCCAATCAAAAATGTTTTCAACATTAGCAAAATGATTATCAAAATGATTATCAAAATCAAAAACGCGATGATGAGTAGGTAACATTTTAATCTCCTTTGGGTGGACTCCTTTTCGCACCCACATAAAGTATAGCACTTCGTATTGTGGCATCAAGCTTTGAACGATTGAAATGAACTATCTCGTGTTTAAATTAGACTAGTTGCATATTTATCATTAAAAAATGTTAACGCTTCTGTCTCACTAAATGTTAGTAACTGTAGTAAATCTTCTCTTAAACTCCGCATCAAATATGCTGACCAACTAACTTTTATCATTCTTCGGCCCCAAATTTCAATCTCGGCCTTTGATTTAAAATATCCTGGGATCGGTAATGGCCAAATTCGTTTCAATCCATACTCTGTGTCTGCCCATTGGACCAACTCTAAAGGCGTTATAAATTGCTGCCCATTTTTATCATTAATCCAAAATCCTGATTGCGGCGTTCCATCACTATTAGTGGTACCTTCAAAGGTAAAAGACGTTAAATCATGATCACTACAAGTCAAAAAGATCACTTCTCCGTTATCTCCTAAATGTTGAACCGCGGCATTACTTCGAAATAAAATGAATTTGTGCCTCCAAATTGTCGATGGATAATACTTATCATAAATCATCTGAGAGACACTCCATCCATATTGGAAGCCTCGCTGATTCGGCTGACGCCAATCTTCTTGACAGTTAAAGGACGTCAAATATGAAGTATGGCCTCCAGCAAATTGTTGATCTTTTAAGTTGTCGAGAAAGCGCCTTCCGACATTAAATACTGGGATTTGTTTATTAGTGTAATGGATTAACCACTCAGTATTAGGAACTCGAACTTGAGGGCGATAGGCAGACCCTTCCCAATCAAATAGAATTTTATTATAAAGATAATCCTGCTCAGTGCTTGGATGATCAATCCATCCAAAAGGTTCATCGGCCCATAAACTATGAGCAATTGGATGTTCCCCAAATTGGTCTTCAGTTTCTTTTTTGATTCTATCAATGACCTTTGACTCCCAAAAAGAATCTTCCAATTGCATTAATTTATTGTAGCAGAAATCTTGCGGAATTTGACTTATCTAGATAATTCCTAGATCCTGATGATGAATCACCACAGAAGTTGAAACCAATTCTGCTAGCCTTGATATAATAGGGCATGCCCTTAAGCCATGCCCGACATCAATGGTTAAAAAAATATCTCGAAAGTAAGCTTAAGAAAAGCGGACAGCTAGTTTTATTACCGGCTATCCTTGATAGATTTGAATATTTGGGTTTAGCGGATCCAACCCTAACCGGAGATTATTGCAAATGGATTTTGGAATTATTTCTCAAGAAAGATATTGCTCTTCCCGAGGATACCCAAAAACTCCAAGAATTATTAACAGTTTATCATCGAGTCAAGCGCCGATTGCCTTTAGAGTTTCGAGAAATTACCAGATTTAATACTTATTCGCAGCTTCGAATTACCTTATTACCGATGCTGCCAACACTTCGAAGTAATGCCGAATTGATTCGGGAAGGTTCGGAACTGATTGCTACTATCCCCATCAAGGATGTCTTATATCAACTTTTTAAATTAACAACACCAGAAGCAGCTTCGGAAGCCGCCAAAAATACTGGATGGTGTATTTGTAATCTAAGCACAGCCGCCGATTACTTAGAACGCAGTCCTTTATATCTAATCACCAGAAATGATAAACCTTATTGTCTAGCTCATCGAGATAGTCATCAAGTGATGGATCAGAACGATCAACCCTTCTTTCCAGGAACTGAGAATCAAGATTATCAAGCAATTCTTCAAATTTTTCGACAGTATTTGCCAGAATTTTTGTGTCAAAAACCACGAAAAGATGCACCTCTCTTTCCTCATCTCCAAATTGTCAATTTAGAATGTTCTAGCCATCGGTGTCAAGAAATTGGGTGCCCGGAATGTGACTTTAAACAGTGTGAATTTAAGGATTGTGACGATTGGTTCTGTCCCAAACATTGGGAAACCTGTGCTGATTGTGATCTCTCTTTCTGCGATTCTCACTCTTATGAATGTGCCAGTAAGGGTTGCAGTAATATCCATTGTGGACAGGATCGTCAAACTTGTCGAAGATGCGATGAGACTATTTGTGGTGAATGCTCACATCATTGTGAAGAATGTGATACGTTGTATTGCGATGAATGCACTTTCGAGTGCGCGGGATCAAATTGTGATACTATATGTAGGGATTGTGCTAATTCTTCGGAATGTGAAGAATGTGAGGGAGATTATTGCGCCAAATGCCAAGAAAAAGGCATGGTCTGCTATAATTGTAATGCCTTTATTTGTGAAGATTGTTTACAACAACATTGTGATGCTTGTGCCGGATATTTATGTCCTCGATGCAAAATCGAATGCCCTAGTTGTAAAGGTAGTTTTTGCCATGACTGTTCTTGGTATTGCCGAAAACATTGTGACGAAACCTATTGCGAGGAATGTTATCGGCGTATTTGCGATGTCTGCAGTAAACATTCTAAGGATGAATTAGTTGAATGTTCAATTTGTGAAAAAGAAGAAATCTGCCCTCAATGTGTATGGAAATGTAGTCGTTGTGGAGAAAATATCTGCGGAATGGAAAGCCAAAAATGCAATTGCCCAGAGGAACATATTTTATGTAGTGCTTGTGTTCAAACCCAACGCTGTAATTGTGGTTTTGTTGTCTGTAATCCCGAAGATCATTACTATTGTGCTTATCAGAGAAGTTGGCGTTGAAACCCAGGCTATTAATAGAGATTAATCGCAATAACTGGAACTTCTTGATTCCCAACAGTTTGATAATATTTCAGAGATCCTAGATCCTGTGACAAGATTAAATACTGAGAATAAATTCGAATTTTATAAATATCTCGGGGTTGGTTAGAATCAGCTAGATCGATAGCGATGCCGGCAACGTGTCCTGGTTGATTCGCCAAAAAAATACCAACTGGAACGGTCGTCGCATTAAGATACCGAGACCGATCCCTGATGGGACGAGCCGTAAAAAGGGTTAGAACTTTCCCTTTTTGCTGGGTGCTTCCGGGATTTCGTAATTCCTTAATTAGAGAATAATAATCACTTTGTAAGCCAGGCAGATTCTCAAAGAAATCAGTGTCACCAACATCTAAAACATCATCAATCTCATTATCACTAAACCAAGTGAATTCTGGATGTTCATATTGTTGATTAGGAGCAATCAAAGTGACATTAGTACTTAGCACCGGCTCAAAGGGATCCGAAGCATAAAGTCGATAATCGTGCCAACTGTTTTTAAAATAGTGTGGTTGCAAGATAACCCGAGAACCATGCCAATCTGAAATTCGTTTAATTGCTTCCTTGATAATTTCAGTTCGTAAGAGTTGATGTTTTTGAGTTACTTCAATGATGGGCTGAATGGTTTGGACCGCAGTCTCGTAGGTCCATTCGACATCGAGACTTGATGTATACTCTGTTAAGTCCTTAACATATCGATCAATAGTTAGAGTAACATCTGGTTCTGGATTTGGGCGAAATCGCATGCTCCATTATAGCAATTCTCCGTCAAAAGAACCATGAACGGCCCATTGAAAGATCATGGTCTTCAAGACATGATTCTCAATTTCCATGAAGAGCGTAGTTGCGGCAGGAAGTTGCCAAGATGTAATCCAGCCAGGACGGAAAGGAGGATCTAAATTTTTAACTAACAGAGTGCCCAATAATTGATTATAATATCGATCATTCCATTGAATTCTCAGGGGAGCTTGGGAGAGAGTATTGATCTCCTCTGGATCCACCGTGGAAACCATTAAACTCATTCCAACCAAGTGAAAATTGCAATATTGATTATTAATGAATTGAGGGACTTGAAGTGTCATCGTCCCGCAACCATAAGCCGATAAAACCAATTTCGGAGCTAACAAGCTTCGAGTGAAAAGGGGAATCTGAACTTCTAAGGGTAATTTTTGGGAGCGAAGTAATGCCTGAATCCATTTGACAACTTCTGGGGATTCTTGACTGGCTCGTCGCCAGAGAATTCGCTCTTCTTCATCACTCACGTTTAGCAAACATTAGAAGGAATCCAACCATCACTCGGTTTGGTGCATTCGGGGCAATTCCAATCTTCGCATTGATCAATAGCCCCTTCCAAAGTCGCATCATCAGGATCCAACCCATCTTTTTTAGCCTGATCCTTAGCCCGCTGACATCGATTACTGTATTCCATCGTATCTGGATAAAAGAGCGAACCACGAATCATCAAAGAAGTTTTAAGAGTTGCAGGTTGAACTTTACCTTCAAATTCTTGATTGAGAGCTTTAAGATTCTTCAAACCTTGAGCCAAACTGACCTGACCTTCCGTATAACCCCAACGTGATGCCTTCTCATAATCACGTCCTAAAACTTGTTCGCAGATCTCCAGATATTTTTGAAGATAGATCACATCATCTTGAAAAGTTGTCATTGTCACTCCTTTGTCCTTAATTTTACTTGCCAATAATGTTCCACAGGTTCTTCACATATAAATTGTGTAGGTCTTCCATTATGCCTCAATCTGAACGGCTTGTAATCCTTGTTGATGCCGAAATTTGGCTCGTTCCATAGCAGCATCCCCAGCTAACCGCCGAAAAGCAGCGTAATGAAACTCTTCTTCAAATAGAATTGTCTTAAATTCATTTCGAATATCAATGGGTGTCTCTGGATGGGCCATAATAGCTTGAAATCGTGTCAGACTAGTTAGTTCCGCATAAGCCGCGACCGCCGTCATTCCCAGGACTGAGGTATCCATATTCTCTTGAAATTTACTGAAATATTTAGAACGGTGTTCCGTTAAAATCTTAGGTTCTAGTCCTCGCATTAGCATCAATTTAGCCACCTGTCCGGCATGTTTGGCTTCATCATCACTAATCATCTTGAGAAGGGCTTCCCATTCATACCAATTAGAACCTTCGATCCCTTCTCGAACTCCGACTGCTTCCGCCTTTTCTTTTAATTTGCCGATTCGATTAACCGCCGAAGCTTCACTATGATATTGACGTTTGAGCCAATCCTCTAGTTTTCCAGGTGTCATTAAAACGCCAGCCCACCAATCATAAGAAGTGCGACTCATGTCGCACTTTGAAGCCGAGCTAGAATTTCTGGATCCAGCAATTTTTTATAACTGAGATTTTGCCCAATGGCGCCCAAACAAATGTCGCAGCAACGTCCATCAGGTATGCTTCGCGGAATCAAAGGTGACGACATATGGGATGTTCCGCAGGAACAGAGTCGGCGCTCAGAGTCATTTCCACACAAGGGACAACGTGATAATACCATCTCAAGACTCCTTTTTAATCTCAATCCGTTTTCTGAGTGCTTCTAACCGTTTTTGAGCATCTTGAGCTTCTCGCTCTAAACGTTCAATTTCTTTACGTTTTTGAGCTTCTTCTTCCGCTTCTAAAGCCGCTTTATTTTCTTCCTGCCAAGTTCGCCACTTTTCTAAATCGCGCCGATATTTGGCCTCATCTTTTTGATATTGTTTCAATTGTTTTTGATAGGCGGCTTCCCGTCGCGCTAACTCCTCATCAGTTTCTGGCTCCTGCCACGTCGCCACTAATTCCGGAGTTAGATCTTCATAACATTCCCCATCGCAACAACTGCAACGATTCGCATTAAGATAAAAATTGGCATCATGGGGAATCGAAACTTGTAAATGCTGAATTAAGTCATTACGAGTTAAATTAGCTAAAGTAGAGACAGTTTGATGCCTAACCACTTGTCTTCGCGTCGGCGGTTCTGGTGGGTGCGGCGATTGTGGTTTTTTCTTTCGTTTGAGGGCCATACGGAGGATAAAATATCCTAATTTTAGGGGAAGTCAAGATCTTGGCCATTCCACTTTTCCTTGACCACCCGCACCACCCGTTGATGATACTGCTCCTCCAGCTCCAGTACTGGCGCCCGCTCCACCGGTTCGAGTACTAGCTCCTCCAGCATTACCATTTGAACCTCCTGCCCCTGAAATAACCGTAACAGTTCCACCAGAGCCCAGGCTTCTAAGACCATTCGCGAATAGCCCGAAGTAATCAAACTTCGCGGAGGTTCAGTTTTACCAACTCGTTTTTGGAGCAATTCAACCTGACCATTGGCCAACAGCAATTGTCCCCGAAAATGG
>Ga0334722_10007318_pt1 | contig 10720 bp, 8 predicted proteins | sample C3_bottom_MG_FD_207210 | JGI IMG/M metagenome (GOLD analysis project Ga0334722, IMG submission 207210) | Sediment microbial communities from Yellowstone Lake, YNP, Wyoming, USA - C3_bottom | ecosystem: Environmental > Aquatic > Freshwater > Lake > Sediment | place: USA: Wyoming | collected...
CTCCACTCGGACATAGACACCCTGAAGCGGGTCGAGATCATCCGGAACCTCAGGCTTGGTGAATTTGATGTCCTGGTCGGGGTCAATCTTCTGCGGGAGGGGCTGGATATACCTGAGGTCTCGCTGGTCGCCATTCTCGACGCGGACAAGGAGGGCTTTCTCCGCTCAGAACGGTCACTCATCCAGACGACCGGAAGGGCCGCCCGGAATATCAACGGCGCGGTCATATTCTATGCCGACGTAATTACAGGGTCGCTGAAGCGGGCGATCGATGAGACAGAACGGAGACGGAAGATACAGACCGAGTATAATGAAAGAATGCATATCACCCCGGAGACGATCAGGTCGACCATAAAGGACATCGCCGGTTCGATCTATGAGTCTGACTATTATACGGTGCCTGCAGTTGCAGAAGATATTGCCCTGTATGGTGAAGATGAGGCAGCGCTGCAGAGACTTGAAGCAGAAATGAAAGAAGCGGCAAAACAGCTGGATTTCGAACGCGCGGCTGCAATCAGGGACAGGATCAGAAAACTCAAAACAATAAACAGCGGGGCACAGGCAGCTGCAGGAGAAAAAACAGATCAAAGACCAGGACGATAACACAGACCGCTTCACAATCGCGGCGCTGGAGCAGGTGTCCGGCTGCAGCTTTACCGGAGGGAACCGGGTAACCCTGCTCTGGAAGGACCGGGAATCGTTCAGCATTATATTCGATGCAATCAGAAACGCACGGGAACTGATATGCCTTGAGTTTTACATATTCAGGAATGACGAAACCGGGACCGAACTGGCAGAGATCCTGAAACAGAAGGCTGCCGAAGGAGTGAGGGTCTGTCTTCTGTACGATCATTTCGGTTCTCTTACCACGCCGCTGCGCTTCTGGAAAGGTCTGGAACAGGCGGGTGTCGAGGTGCGGGCCTCCCGTCCGTTCAAGTGGGCATCACCGCTGCATTACATCCACCGGGACCATACAAAGCTGATAATCGTCGACGGGGACACTGCCTTTACCGGCGGGCTTAATATTGCGAATGAATACCGGGGATACCACAGGCTCAGAAAACATACGGGGTGGAGAGACACAGGGATCTTCCTGGAGGGGCCGGTTGCAGCCATGCTCCTGAACCGCTTCAGGGCTGCATGGACTACATGGAAAGGGCGTGAAATCCCGGCCGGCAGCAAGGTCACGTCATTCCTCGGCGGCGTCCCGGTGCTGCCGATCTTCACGCACTCGTCACGGTCGAGACGATGGATGAGAAAATTGCTTTATTACAGCATCAATAATGCCCGCGAGAGTATCTATCTGACGACCGCCTATTTTACCCCGAGCAGGAGAATGGTAGAGGTCCTCGGCAATGCGGTCAGCCGCGGGGTCGATGTCCGGCTCCTCCTGCCCGGGAAGTCGGACATATCGTCCGCGCATTACGCAGGAAGGGCTTTTTTCTCCCGGCTTCTGAGGGCCGGGGTCAGGATCTTCAATTACAACGGGGAAATTCTGCATGCAAAAACCGCTGTTTTTGACCGCATCTGGTTAATCATAGGGTCTGCAAACCTCGACTTCCAGTCTCTCCGCAGGAACGACGAGGGGAATGTCGGTATATCCGACAGGGAGTTCGGCAGGCAGATGACCGACATCTTTGCGGAAGACCTGCAGAAGTCAGAGGAGATAGTCCTGGACACCTGGCGCGCACGGCCGCTGAGGGACAAGATCAAGGAACATTTTTTCGCCCTGTTCAGACGGAGACTCTAAGGCTTCAAAAGCTGCATTTCTGCCCTGATCTGAATGCCATGATCTCAGTTGCCTTATCGTCTACCCTCGGTAACAGGTAACATTTTGGACGAGCCAACCCGGCGCGCTGATCCCGCAAGGGGTCTTACCTCTTCACCGCAGATCGCCTGAGATGATAGATTGATCCAAGCCCTGAAAGGGCCACAAAGATCAGCATCCCCCATTCGTTCATCGTTGGGATGGCAATAGAGATCTGAAAGGCAGGCACCGTAACTGCCTGATCGACAAAACGAGGCAAAGGGTCTGTCGCACTGGCTGTTGCTGTTGCAAGTGTACTGATCGGGCCAAGACTGCCGCTCACAGATGCGGTACCCCCCAGTATCCCGGGAGCGTAAGACACGGTCACCGGAATAGTTATATTATGGACAGCCACGGGATCCGCGTTGGTGATCTCCCAGACCGCAACTCCCGAGCCGCCGGCCAGGCCTATGTCTCCCGAAGCCGCCGGGATGCCGCCGGAGAAATCCGGGCCCATCCCGGTCATAAGCACAGCGGTCAGCGAGCCGCTCGTCACGGTCGTGGGAACGCTGAGGCTGACACCTGAGGGGACATTGCTGAACCGTGCCACCAGACGCGTCCCGGTATCCGCAAGCCCCGCAGCGCCGGTGGCACTGCTTGTGAAGCCGCTCTCTGTATTGAATATCAATCCCGGTATATCCTGGAATGACCCCTCAATTTTCTTCCTGTAGGCAGCGGGAAATCCTTCACTGAAGGTTATCGTGAATTGCGAAGGGTTTCCGAAGACCCCGGGAGCGAGAGATCTGTCAAAGGTTGTTTTACTCGCTGAGAGGTTCATGCCTTTCAGACCGAACGCCACGACCTGCACCGGATTCATTATCGACACGCCGGCGGATGACGACAGCAATGCCTGGACCATGGAGGGAGAACCGGCAATACCATTTGCATTAGCCCGCACATTCGTAAGCCTGAATATCCGGTGAGCCCCCGCGCCGGGTTCAGCAAAGGAGATATTCTGCCAAGAGATGCTGTTGCCCCCGGAAAGAAGCCCCGGAAAGACATTTACATTCAGCACCTGAGCCCCGGGAGCAGGCTCGTCAATCAACAGCAGGGCCTCCGTCGTGGAAGGGAGCGCAAGGATCCTGCTGGTAACCGCAGTATTCAAAAAAAGTGTGAAGTTAACCGTAACAGGGGCCCCGGCAATACCGCCGCTGCAGTCCATTACATAGTCACCCACCCGCTCAGCAAGCCCTTCACTCCGGATTGTCGGCGGTACGGCCGCATTCGCCACGCATTGCATCTGAGCATACCCTGTCCGGGCAGACAGCGTAAAAAATATAATGGCGAAAACGGAAACAAAATAAATACGGAATTTGATCATATAATCCTCTTTCCCTTATGTTCTTCAAAAATGGTAATTCCGGACATTTCCCGGATAATTCATTGTCCCGTGCACAACCCGGGATGGCGACGATCAAAAGTCTCCTGACCCGTCTGTCTTTATGACGAGAACACTTTCCAGTCCGCCGCTATATGAAATTGTCCCCCCTGCTATCACGCACAATCGCAAACATTATACAGGTATTTCGAAAGTCTTTTCATCCTATCTGGACAGCAAGCATGGAGACGGAGCCGCCGTCAACCCCCTGTACCGGAAATCGGTATAGACATTCCGGGATAATGCGTTCATTGGCTTGCCATGCCCGAAGAAGATCGCCAGCATCAGGTCAGTCGCTGGAGGTTCGGGCTTACTCTTCATTGAATATCGCGGGTTATTTTATAACGCCGGTGTTCGTTCCGAGCCAAACCGCGAAAGCCTCCATAAACCTGCTCAGGAACTCGCGGGTACGTTCACTTGAGAGTCTGCCTTCAGCATCGAAGAGGTTGGTCGCACCTCCAATATACGCCTCCGGTTGTTGCATGGCGGGCACATCCAGGAATACGAGCGATTGCCGGAGGTGATGATTCGCTCCAAAACCACCGATTACCCCCGGCGAAACACTCACGACCGCCCCGGGTTTTCCTGCCCACACGCTTTGCCCGTAGGGTCTTGACCCGACATCGATTGCGTTTTTCAGGACGGCAGGCACTGAGCGGTTGTACTCCGGCGTCACAAAGATGACTCCCTCATACCCTCTGATCCGCTGTCTGAATGTCGTCCAGGCAGCCGGCGGTTTCCCGTCGTCATCACCGTCCTGGTTGTAGATCGGCAGATCGCCGATTTCTACTATTTCCAGCGTTAAGGACGCCGGAGCCAGCGCTGCCAATGTCTTTGCCGTCTTCCTGCTGAATGATTCTCTTCTGAGACTGCCTACCAGGACTGCGACCTTCATCTGTGCCCTCCTTCATTTTCTTTCAATAGGCTATAATAGGCATAAGGTCTGAGGCGGAATATGCGTCAGCTGCCTGACCCGAGTATACCATAATGGACCATACCCCCTTGAGCCAGGAACTTCACCACGAGATTTTCGGTTCAATCCTTGACAGGACCGAGATGACACCCTTTCTCTTGCTGCCGGCGAGGGATTATGCAACAGCCCTTTCCCAGGCGGCCCGGATGATGGGCAACCGCGGGTTCGACATCCTCGGTAATGCTGAACTCCAGGAGAGCGAGAAGGAGCGGGCGAACGGGTATGTCGAGCGCGTGTATGCGTACTTTCTCGACTGGCTTTTCCCTTTTGCAAAAAAGCAGCTGAAAAGTCTCGTTGCCCTGCAGTCCGCAAACGGCGAACTCTACCAGCACTGTCTGAACGCCATCGCGGAGATCGAGTCGGTCCTGGCAAATACTGAGTTCCGGCGGATTGTGAGCGAAGACCCGCGTCATCTCTTTCTCCTCGCCTCATCGCGGAGATACCCGGAGGTTTTTTACGGGTATAAGGGAAGCAGCCTGGACATTCCTGCTGCGTGGCAGCAGGCAGCCTGTTCCATGCTCAAGATGGGACACCTCGTCAAATCGGTGGAAGAGGACAGCCAGGACATCAACGACTACGCCCAGCTGGGTTTTTTTCTCGAAGCCCAGGGACAAAGCCTTGACGACCTGTACCGGTATGGCTGGGACAATCCGAAACATATCCCGGACAACGCACCTGCCCAGAGGGCCTTTGTCAAGGTCTCGACGTTTTTCCACAAGTTGAAGGAGTCGCTGACGGTCGATGAAAACAAGGGGTGCCTTGTATTCAACAGCGGGGACGGGGTATCCGTCGACATCGTCGAGATCAAGGCCAGGCTCAAGAGTCCCGAGAGCATGTTCACAAAACTCGGTAAAGACGTGGAGGGGGAGGCATATGACATCCGGGACATCCTGGCCATCACCTTTATCCTGAAGAGCATGGACGATACGTTAAAGCTCTTCCATGCATTACAGAAGAGAGGCGTTATCCTGCAGGAATACACTGCCTCTCATTCAATTACCCAGACCCTCTTCGAGAGCCCCCAGAGCATGCGGGAAGCGGTCAGACGCCTGATGGTCAGTCTTGCGCAGAGCAGTGGCAGCAGCGAAACGCCGGGGGAAGAGGATCTCCTCGCCAATGCCGTGACGTTCTACGAGGCCCTGAGTGTCAACGCTGCCACAAATCGTCATTCTTCGCTGGGACACAGAAAGTTCCAGTGCAAGATCGCCTTCTCCCTGCCGATCCACCACACTGCGGATACGAACGAAATCATGATCCCGGGCACGCCGGTCTACACAATGCGGGACCGCATCCGCAAGAAGACCCGGCAGCACACGCTGGGGGTGGAACTGCGTATATCCGACGAACAGAGTTGGCGTGCATCAGAACAAAAAGGAGACTCCCACCATGATGCGTATAAATTCCGCCAGCTGGTCGCGGTGATGAACAGGATCTTTTCCGGCAGGTTCCCGGTATCCGGAGAAAGCCTTGCCCGGTTGAGAAGAGACCAGGGAATCCTCTTCACTGAGCATGAAGCGGGTGTCCCTGAAACGGAAGCCGGTTGCACTGATAGTGCATAAGATGACCTGACGCGTGAGCAAATGACTTGCAGTGCATCCTGTGGCTGGCAAACTGTCATTCGTCAGGAGACGTGCCTGTCTGAGTGTGATACAATGAGACCATAAAGGGAATGAGGGACTATTGCAGTGTATTTTGGACGGCTGCTCAGGTTCAGATCAGGAGGAGAAGCACTATGAAAGCAGGTAAATTATGGAGATAAAAGCGACAGATATTCCTGAAGTTATACGAGTCATACTGAAAGACGGGCATACCTTTAAAGTCAGACCAATCGGGTCTGATGACAAGGAAAAGCTGAGAGATTTTTTCTACCGGATGAGTCCGCAGACCCGGTATTTCCGATTCGGCTATACCAAGGCACATATCAGCGAGCAGGAACTGGATTATTTCACCGAGATAAATCCCCCTGATATGTATGCGTATGTCGGGCTCAGCGGCGAGGGGGATGATGAAAGTATTCGCGCGGTCGGCAGATGGTTTCTTGAGCCGGACAATAGATCTGCTGAAATAGCCTTTGCTGTTGAAGACGACATCCAGACCCAGGGTATCGGAACTGCGCTGCTCGAAAAACTTGCGCAGGCAGCGGTCAAATATAAAATCAGAAAATTTGTGGCCCATGTGCTCCCTGAAAACACCCGCATGCTCAGCGCATTTGAGGAGAGCGGCTTCAGGCTGACCAAGAGGGTTAAGGACGGCAGATATGAGATCATCTTCGACCTGGAAGAGCAGGAAGAGTTTTCAAAGCGGCAGGAGCGTCGTGAACATATAGCCCGCTCTGCGGGCATGCGGAGAATTGTATATCCCAAGAGCGTCGTGGTGGTTGGTGCGTCCCGCGACCCCGAAAGCGTCGGGGGCAAGGTATTCCGCAATCTCCTTTATGGCAACTTCAGCGGGACAATCTTCCCGGTTAACCCCAACGCAGCGTCAATCAACGGGGTGCTCTGTTATCCGACGATTGCCGAGGTTCCGGGAAACGTTGATCTCGTTGTCATTGTTGTTCCCGCAAAGATGGTGCTCGATGTTGTCGATCAGTGCGGCAAAAGAGGGGTCTGGGGGGTACTTATTATTTCTGCGGGTTTTGCAGAGGCAGGGGATGAGGGAAAAGAGCGGCAGAAACAGCTCAGGGAAAAAGTATTTTCATACGGCATGCGCTGCATAGGCCCCAATTGCCTCGGGATCATGAATACAGACCCCCAGGTGAATTTAAACGCCACCTTTGCTCCGACAAATCCGCCCCGCGGGACCCTGAGCATCGGGACTCACAGCGGGGCCCTGGGCCTGGCTCTGCTGGACTATGCAAAAAACAATAACCTCGGCATTGCCCACTTTGCCAGCATCGGCAACCGTGTTGACATCTCATCGAATGACCTGCTGGAGTTCTGGGAGGACGATGAAAACACCAGGGTCATTCTCCTCTATCTTGAAACCTTTGGCAATACGAGAAGGTTCAGCCGCATTTCCCGGCGCGTATCACGGAAGAAACCTATCATTGCGGTAAAATCCGGGCGAAGTGAAGTGGGGAGCAGAGCGGCCAGTTCTCATACCGGCGCCCTTGCTGCATCGGATATTGCGGTGGATGTTCTGTTCAGAAAGGCAGGCATCATCCGGGTTGATACCATAGAAGAAATGTTCAATGTCGCCAAGGGCCTGGCCCACCAACCCCTGCCCCTGGGACCGAGGGTGGCAATTCTCACCAATGCCGGAGGGCCGGGCGTCCTTGCTGCCGATGCTGCCATAGGATGGGGGCTTGATGTTCCGACGCTTTCCGTTGGGACGCAGCAGAAGCTTTCCGCTTTTTTGCCGAAGGAAGCAGCAATTGCCAATCCCATCGACATGATCGCGTCCGCCCCTGGTGATCATTTTGAAAAGGCGCTGAATGTTCTCCTTGAGGCGGAAGAGATCGACAGCGTTATTGTCATTAATATTCCTCTGCGGGCGCCGGAAGAGGTGGCCGCAGGCATACGAAGGGCTATGGAGGACTATCAGGGAGACAAGCCCGTGCTTGCGTGTTTTATGATGTCGGAAACCGGTGCGGTCAGGTTAACGCTTGACAGCGGCAGAAGCATTCCCTTGTATGTCTTCCCGGAGGATGCGGTTAAGGCCCTTTCGCGTGCCTGGCCGTATGCCCAGTACAGAAAGATTGATCCGGGGAACACGGTTGTATTTGCAGATATCAATGAGGAGAGGGCACGGCATTATCTCGCCAGTCAGAATGCCGCTATGAAGCAGGGGGGCTGGCTCCCGCAGAATGTCGCTGCCGGCCTGCTGAAGGAATACGGCATTCCCGTTCTGGAAATGCGCCATGCTGACAGCGCATCGGACGCAGCAAAAGCCTCCGTTGATATCGGTTTTCCCGTTGCCATGAAGCTTCATTCTTCAACCATCACCCATAAGACTGATGTGGGAGGAATCGTTCTGAATATTCAGAACCAGTCTGAGGCTGAACAGGCCTTTATGGCTATCCGGAACCGTCTTGATGAGGCTGGCCTCAGCGCCGCCTTTGAAGGCGTTGTAATCCAGCCTATGCTCACGGGAGGCCAGGAGGTTATTGTCGGCATGTCTCATGACCCTGTATTCGGACCACTGGTCATGGTAGGTATGGGGGGGATATACGTCGAACTGAACAAGGACGTTGCCTTTGCCCTGCACCCCCTGAACGACAAGGACCCTGATGTCATGTTCTCACAGCTTAAAAGCCTCCCCCTCCTCACGGGTTGGCGTGGAAGCCTGCCGAAGGATCTTGATATCCTCAGAGAAATTCTGCTCAGATTCTCGGCCATGATTGAAGATTTCCCTGAGATATTGGAAATGGAAATAAATCCGCTCATGGTCTTCGACAAGGGGGCCGGATGTGCTGTCGTTGATGCCCGGATTCTCTTTTCCGCCGAGGAAGGTGCATGACCCACTGTTGCCTCATTGTTGTTGGGGCAGCGGTGTACGGCATGTTTTCAAGGCGGTGCCGAGGATCCGGTCCCCTATTGACATCCAGGTTCAGCCGGTGGCAGCAACGCATTACGGCGGATCCTGAACAGCTGGTTCCCGCCTTTTTGAAATTCGTAACCCACTGTTGATATTTCAACTGTATAGCCCAAACCCTGAAAATGGTCACATACTTTTTTGAGATGCCTTGAAACCTTTGAGCCCAGCTCAAGGATCGGAAATATCCTCACCTCCTCCGCAACCCTGCAGAGCTCAGCAATGGAATCAAGATGGAACTGGGCGGAGAACTGTCCACTGTATAAGAAAAGGAAGTGTGAACATAGAGCAATATCAAATTGCCTGGTCCCGAGCGCCAGCACCGGTAATTCCCCATAAACGTACCGGCCCTCCCTTTTCCCCGCTTCGTAGTCCGACAGAAACAGCTCCATAGCTTCCCTGCGTATCTTTCCCAGTTCAGCAACTGATCTGATCTTCTCCCATACAAATTCAGTCTTGTTTTCTTCTGTCTGCCGGATAACGACCTGAAAAGTATCGTTGATCCTTGTCTCTATTTCCTTTTTTGTAAATTGATAAAGTGGGTCAATCGAAACCACCCTTCTCCCGATCGCGTTCATGTGATAATTGAAGCTGGCAGGACCATCGCCGCACCCCAGTATTTTCTTGTCAAGTTCTTCCGGTGAAAGAGAGAACATAGCCCTGTATTCATAAAACGATCTTCCCCAGGGGACAACATCTTTCAGGTCAAATGACATATCAGCTTTGTAATGCCTCGTTATGGTTCAGGAATCGCATCCAGGCCCGGCGGTATGCGGATGTTATCGCCCGGCTTATTCAGTGCTTTTTGTGCTGCTCATCGACTTCGGAATACGTAATCCGTGAGACCTCGCGAATGACATCATCGAGAAATTCAAAATTCGGCCCCTGCGACATGACACAGAGCATATACGGGTGCTGCGGATAATAGATGATGCCGCAGTCGTGCAACTGCACCGTGCCATCCCTGGCGTCCGAGTGCTCGCCGAACTTGTGGGACACCATGACTTCCGGAGGCACACCTTCAACCAACCCGGCCCTGAATTCTGACTTTGACATGAGGTCCAATGCCCAATCCGACGACTCTCTGTTGAGGTAGGTGGCATTGTAGAGTATTCTGAAAAAAGATGCATAGGTTTGAACCGAGAGAAAATCATCGTCCTGCGTCACCGCCGGGTTCTGAATTCTCAGCGTTGCATAAATGTTACCAAGGTCAACAGGGTCTGCAACCGTGGTCAAAAGCCTGAACGCGTTGTTGTCCGAATATACGATCATTCTGTAAATCAGGTCTCTGACGGTATACCTGCGGCCGGGGACCATCAGCTGGGACGGTTTGATATTCTGGTCTGCATTATAGTCCCGTGACAATTCGAATTTCACTTCACGGTCGAGCAGCGCATTCCCCTTCCTCTCCCCTTTCCCCTGCTCAGCTTTTTTCAAAAGCGTGATCATAAGCGGCACCTTGCGCAGGCTTGCCGGAACGAACTTTCTGGTCTCCCCGATACTGAACCACAGCCCGTCGTTCAGCTCCCGGAAATAGACGCTCACACTGCTTGCCCAACGCTTGTCCATCCGGGTGTTCAGGAATGCTTCAAGCTTTTCCTGGAATGGTCGCAATTCGACGTTCCTCAGCACATTATCCGCTATATCGCATTCAAGGAGCGGGTTGATGTGGTTGACCTCACCTTCACGCCGCTCGACAAAAGTGTTCCTGGTGCGTTCCTTCAGCATGACATCGCGGGCTGCATAGCCAATGGCAATACCCAGAACAAGGATAAGGACCGGAGCGACGACTTTTTTAAGGTTCATAATTATTTTTCCGTTTCATATATTTTGTCAGAATAAACGTTACCCATGCCAAAGAAAATCCGAGCAGAGACCTCAGCGTTCATCCGTCACCAGGGTCGACCATAGCTTCTTGAGCCGGAACGCACACTATTTGGTTCCTGAGAAAAATTCCTTTATCTTCATGACCCTGAAGCGATTGTCATATGCATCCATGTACTGGGGATTAAGTGCAATAGCTATCTCA
>Ga0334722_10007319_pt1 | contig 10720 bp, 11 predicted proteins | sample C3_bottom_MG_FD_207210 | JGI IMG/M metagenome (GOLD analysis project Ga0334722, IMG submission 207210) | Sediment microbial communities from Yellowstone Lake, YNP, Wyoming, USA - C3_bottom | ecosystem: Environmental > Aquatic > Freshwater > Lake > Sediment | place: USA: Wyoming | collected...
TCGTGATATGCCTGTAGCGCAGAGTGGAATTCCAGGCAGCACGCGCTCCATCGCACGCTGACTAACTTGAAAAACCTTAAGGAGGATCAAAATCATGAAAGCACGGATCATCACATCGGCGGCAGTCGTGGCAATTGTGGCAGCACTTTGCGCGGGCGAGGTTTTCGCTGCGGGCAGAGGCAATGGCGGAGCCAGCCGTGGGACCGGAACATCCAGCGCCACCCGCCCGGCAGACTCACAGCGCCGCGACGGCACCTTTTTGACAACCGGCACAACCGCCAACGGCTCCACCACTCGTCCCAGCAACGGGAGAGGCCTCCAGGACGGATCACGCCTGAACACGACCACCGCGCAATAAAACCCCTTGGCCTGCCGGATTTTAAATATCCGGCAGGCCTCTTTTCTATTACCTGAAAGGAGGCATCAAACATGAAAAATACCGGATCGAAAAAACTCGGCGCCATCCTGGCGTTCTCCCTGCTCAGCGCCGCCACCCTGGCTTGGGCGGCAACCGACTACAGCGCCATGACCAACGAGGAACTGGCGGCAAAGCGCGGCAGCATGAAACAGGCCACGGTGGAAGAGCGAAACGCCTTCCAGAACGAATGGCAGAAGCGGGTGCAGAAGATGAGCCCGGAGGAAAAACAGAAAGCCATGGGCCAGCCGGAAAATGCGCCGCGTGACGGATCGGGTCAGAAAAATGGCCAGGGACAGGGCTCCGGGTCCGGAAGCGGCACTGGCGGGGGCATGGGTGGAAGCATGGGTTCTGGCGCCTCTGGCTCCGGCATGGGTTCCGGCATGGGACGGGGCGGTGGCGGCCGCAGATAGAGGCGACCTATTCACCCTTGGGCCGGCATTATCTGCCGGCCCGGCCCGTTTCGCTTCCCGTCAACAAAACCACCATGTCTCTTATAGAAAACTCAGAACCAAAGATACAAAGGGGCGCGCGCCTCAGATATTTCTGCTAGCCAACAATCCAGAGCGCCACATCGCTGACATTGGCCAGCACCCGATCAGACACCCCCTGGAAGATGCCTTTGCTTATGTCTTTATGGCGACGGCCCATGACCACGGTGCCGTACCCCTCATGCTTTACCAAGCGAACAATCTGCTGGCCCGGTTCAATGCCCGTGTCGGTTTGCAGGCGATGTACCCGCTCCATGGGAAAACCGTGTTCCCGCAGAATCTGCTCTGGGGCATGAAAATGAAAATGGCCATCCGCATCCCCTTGCAGGTGTTGGTCCACCCACTCCTTGCCCCATTTTTCATAAAAAAGATCTTTTGGATAAATTTTCTCTTGAGCCAATATGGAGCATGAATGGAACAGGGTTATATCCACCACGGGATTATTTTTTAAAATGAAGCCCAGATGATCTGCGGCGTCGAGGGTGTGAGGACTGCAATCGACCGGAACCAGGACTTTATCGGATTGGATGTTACCATTGACCACCCAGACAGGGATGCGATCATTTTGGGCGATAATATCGGAAGAAATGCTTCCCAACACGACTTTTTCAAGGAGGCCAAGATTTTTTTTCCCAATGACTATGGCATCAAATTTTCCTTGGATGGCTGTATGAATGATCTGGTTCGCCACTCCGCTCGACGAGATGCTTACTTCGGTTTCTATCTGATTCTCTGCAAAGCCATGTTTGACAAACTCTTCCTTCAGCTCGCGCAGATAGGTTTTGCATCCGGAAAACTTCTTTCTCTCGGTGTTGCCAAGAGTTGCAAGAATATCCTGTGGATCAAGCAATTCGGCGGACGCCTGGCTCCCGTAATGGTGAACTACGGTATGAAAATAAAAAACCACATCGTGTTGGCCGCTGAAAAGGCTGCGAAGATATTGGGGAATTTTCCGGAAATATACGGTATTTTCAACTGCGACAAGGATTTTACGCATCACACGCAGTACCTCTATCGAGGATTCGAAAGCTCTTTTTTGTAAAGTATATCAAAAAATCATACCGATCATGACCTTTTTTATAGAGGATGCCCAGGAAAAACACTATGGATCAGACGCTTATTTTTCAAATTATAAAAAATAATCTGCCGGTCGGCTGCTCTGTTGTGAACACCGAAGGAATCATCATTGATTTCAACAAGGAAGCCACGGAAATTACCGGTTACCGCCAGGATGAGGTTCTCGGGAAACCCCACGCTGAATTGCTGCATGGCCCCACAAACACCCACGCCTTTCCTGTGTGCGAAAACACCTTTGAAAAACGGCAGGGAACTGTTGCGGGCGAGACCAAGATCATCAGGAAAGACGGCCGTGAAATCGATGTGCTGGTGACTACCGTGCCCCTGATCGACGAACAGGGCGTTTTCTTGGGAGTGGTGGGGCTTTTTCGGGACATTACCCAGGCAAACAAACTGAAAAGAGAGCGGGCAAACATGCTTTCCATGTTTGCCCATGACATGAAAAACCCCATTGTCTCTTCAGCGGGCTTTATTGAGCGAATTTTACAGGGAAAGACCGGGGAGATAAGCGACAAGCAGAGACAATATCTGGAGGTAGTTTCCGATAATTTGAAAAATCAGGAAGAACTCATCGATGGTTTTCTGGTTTTTTCCCGGCTGGAGCAGAAGGAATGTGCTCCCAAGTACACACACTTTGATCTTGCCACGCTGGTGGGCACTGTCCTCAGGAACCTGGAAATTGAAATAGAGAAAAAAGAAATTCTTCTTACTTTTAACCAGAAACCGGGAGAAACCTGCCCGGTTTCTGCGGATATCGTCATGATCCAACGCGTCATTTCAAACCTGGTCGAAAACGCTATCCGCTACTGTGACACCCACGGGAAAATCAACGTTTCAATTCTTCGTGAAAAAAATGGCACAACGCTGGAAGTGGCCGACGATGGTCCAGGAATAAGCGAAGAACACATCGCCCATATCTTTGAGCCTTTTCACCGGGGGGTCCATGACACCAAAGGCTTTGGACTCGGACTTGCCATAGCAAAAAGCATTCTGGAATGTCATAATGGGAAAATCAGTTTTAAAAATAGCCCAGGAAGAGGCGCTGTCTTCTCTGTTACCTTACCAAACCCAGCGCAAGGGTTGAAGTAACATGGTGCATTGGATGCTCCGGCATATAAGCGGCCTGCTCGACTGGCTCGCTGTTTTCCTCGTTGTTTTTCTGTTCGTCTTTCTGGTCCAGTTCCTGATCAATTTTCTGAAAGAACCGGAAGACCGGGAATAATAAAAGCGACCGGGTCCTGCTGGCGTTGCCATACAACGAACAGACAATAGTGCATTGAAAACAATAACCAAACGGAGACGCCCAATGAACATACGCAAAACTGCCTCCCTCACCGCCCTGGTCTCTTTTGTCCTGGAGATGTTGACCAGCGTCATTCTCTACATCGTCCCTCAGGGGCGGGTGGCCTACTGGTCGGACTGGCGGTTATGGGGCTTGAGCAAAACCCAGTGGGGCAGCCTCCATGTCAATCTGGGCGTTCTTTTCCTGATCGCCATCTGCCTGCACACCTTTTACAACTGGGGTCCCATTGTCGCCTATCTGAAAAACCGGGCGGCAAAACTGCGGATCATTACCACGGACTTCACCATCGCCCTCATCCTCTGTCTGGCGTTTACTCTGGGCACCTATCTTGAACTGCCTCCGTTTTCCACCATCATCCAAATCGGCGACCAGATCAAGGAGGCCGGGGCCAAAAAATATGGCGAGCCGCCATACGGCCATGCCGAACTCTCCTCGCTGGTCACTTTCAACAAAAAGGTGGCGCTGGGTCTGGATTCCAGCCTGACCCGCCTGGCTAAAGCAAAAATCCTCGTCACCGATCCGAGCCAGTCCATCGCCGAAATCGCCAAAATGAACAATCTGAGTCCCAAAGCGTTGTATGAGGCCATGCTGCCGCCGGCACAACCCGGACAGATCAAGGGCCTGCCGAGCAACCCGCCCGGAGGTTTCGGTCAACGCCCGCTGGCCGATATCTGCCGCGAGTACGATCTGAACGTAGAAGCGGTCCGTTCGGGGTTTGCCAGCCACAACATCACAGCCAGCGAAACCATGACCATCAAGGACATTGCCTCGGCCAACAACACCTCGCCCATGGATATTTTTGAATTGCTCAAGCTGATTGTCGCGGAAAAAAAGAAATAGGTCCCTTTCGGAAGGCGAAACCGGGGGTATCCTTGCATCGTTCCGTCGTTTATTTTATGTTGTCAGCAAGGGTTCTCATTTAAGATTTGCAGACACTGCCATCTAACTCCTCCATGGCCCAACCGCCTGCCGCAGCTTGTCTTCGACAGACAGAAATGTGGAGACTGAAAAAACTGAATCAGGGGGAAAACAAGATGAAACCGTTTGAGATACACAAAAATCAGGTCCGGTCATCCATCGCGGAACTTCAGGCAATGATCGAAAAACTCCGGGTGGTCGAAGAGTCGTTTCTCGGCCAGGAGGAAGCCCTGTTTGTCATTTCCGAATTTGCCTATGACTGGGAATATTGGCAGGATGGCGCCGGAAATTACAAGTATGTCTCCCCCTCTTGCGAAAGCATAACCGGATATACCCCCAAGGATTTTTACCAAGATCCCAAGCTGCTCCAAGAGATTATTGTTCCCGATGACTGGCAGCGGTGGAAGGAGCACCGGCACACCATGGCCGAAAACGGCAAGGTTGAACCGCTGGAATTCAAGATCCGCTCTAGGGACGGAGAAACAAAATGGATTCATCATGTCTGTAGGACGGTATTTAACAGCGCTGGAGAAAATATCGGGGTCCGGGGCAGCAACCGGGATATTTCCGACCTGAAAGCATTACAGGAAAAGATCAAACAACTGGCGGACCATGACCCACTCACCGGCCTTGCCAACAGATCGCTTTTTTTAGAACATCTTACCCACAGCATGGACGAGGCTGCGCGGATGGACTGGACGCTGGTCTTGGTTTACATAGATCTGGACGGCTTCAAGCAAATTAATGACAAATACGGCCACGAGGCAGGCGACCATGTCTTAAAACGGGTTGCCAGAGATCTTAAAAAGACCCTGCGCCAGGAAGACATCATCGCCAGATTCGGCGGCGATGAGTTTGTCGGCCTCTTTCATGTCGGCTCCCGTGCCGATGTCGACGCATTGAAAAAGAAAATCCTCGAGCAAATAGGCACGGAGATTGTCTGCGATAAATTTCAGATCAACCTTCAATTCAGCATTGGCATGAGCGTGTATCCTCAGGATAGCGCCGATATCAACACGCTCTTAAAGATTGCCGATAAAGAAATGTACGCCATGAAAGCCCGTAACAAGGCTTTGCGCGAAGGGGCAAGGTAAGGTTGATGAGCCAAGTCTTGCCGGAAGACAAGAACGCGCTTATCAAAGATCTCTTCGAGGTCATGGGTGAGGTCTTGGCAAATCGCGACTATCCAACCCATGAACATACAATCCGGGTTGCCAGAATATCCCGGGGGATTGGGGAGGTAATGGGGCTCGGCTCGGAAGAACTGGAAATTCTCGAATTAGCTGGCCTTGTCCATGATATTGGCAAGACCGGGATTCCCGATGATATCTTGCTCAAACCCGATCTCTTTAATGACCAGGATCGGCGGATTATGGAGTTTCACCCTCTCATCGGCGCCAAATTCTTTGCAAAAAGACTGGAGGAAGACCGAATCACCAACATAATCCTCCGTCACCACGAACGTCTTGATGGCAGCGGATACCCACAGGGGCTTTTGGCTGCGGATATTGACCCTCTTTCCCGCATTACTGCGGTTGCCGACGTTTTTGAAGCGCTTACAGCCAAACGGCCATACAAAAAAGCGCTCCCGCCCAAAACGGCCCTGAAGATTCTACACATGGAGGCACAGGATCATCATCTTGACAGGGAAGTAGTCGATGCCCTGCACCAACTGGACGTTTCTCTGATTATTATGGAACATGTGCCGCTCTACCCGACTGCCGGATTTATGGAGGAAGTAGAACGTTTTCGACGTGATACCTTTTTTCGCGACACCCTGAGCGAACTTTACAGCTACCGCTATCTCCTGGTGCTGGACGACCTGCAATATCTTGGGGAGGCTGCCACCGCAGGATATATTCTGTTGCTCATCAACTTCAAGGACTTCAGTAGATTCCAGCAGAAAATAGGTTTTATTGTGGCAAACCAAGTGCATGACGAGATAGGCCTGCGGCTTAAGGAAACCGTTGCTCTCCACTCATTGCCCCGGGACAATTACACTGCTTCCATCATGATGTTCCAAAAACACTGCGATTATATGATCTACGCCGAAGCAAACAACGAGAAAGAGCTCGAGGTTTTTCTGGGACAACTCCGTGGAATACTGAAACAAGCCAATGAGGACTGGGGCCTTGAAGCGCAGTGCTTCCGCCTCTGGTTTTTACGCACCGTTGCCATTGAGGAGGCTATCACCAAAGTCTTTTCCTTAGCGGCGGATGCCGTTGAAAGCTGTAAAAGATAGCACAGCCGGGAGCTGTCGACCGATTAGGTCATTCCAGCCACGTCTGCATAAAATTTTTGTTTGTGATTTGACGGGCTAACGGGCAAGATTAACAACGATGGAAAAGCCTCCTTCCGATAGGTATATCCACCGATTTCCGCGCCACTCCGGCACTTTTTCCACCACTTCGCCCTGTTGCCTGTTGACATCCGTTGTGTAAAACGCTATTTTCCCACGTTACCATGCACTCTTACCCTCGAGAAAACCGCCGTTTCCATTGGGAACGGTAAAATATATATCTACAGCACGGGAGAAAACAATGAAGGTAGCAGCCATCGCGGAAAGCATCAACATCATGGGCAAAAGAAGCGGCGCCGCCATGAAGGAACGAAATCCTGCCCCGGTTCAGGAGATGGCCAAGGAAGAGTCCGCCGCCGGCGCCTCCTACCTGGATCTAAACATCGGCCCGGCCCGCAAGGATGGGATCGAGCTGATGCCCTGGGTTGTGCAGACCGTGGAAGCGGCCAGCTCCCTGCCCCTCTGCCTGGACACCACCAACACCGACGCCATGGCCGCCGGATTCAAGGTGGTTAAAAACCGCGAAGCCGCCATCATGAATTCCATCTCCGCCCAGCCAGAGCGGATGCAGAAGCTTATCCCCGTAGCCGCCGAGGCGGGCTGCAACGTCATCGCCCTCTTGTGGGGACCGGACGGCATGCCCCGCGACTCCAACGAGCGCGCCGCCATGGCCGTTGATCTGATGATGGCCCTGGCCGAGGCCGGCATCCCCAACGAAAAAATGCTCTTCGACCCGATCGGCACCCCCATCACCCTGGGCGCCGACCAGCTCGCCTCGGGGCTTGAGTTCATGAGCATGCTCCAGGAGATCGCCCCGGGCGCCGGTTCCACCGTGGGTCTGTCCAACGTCAGCAACGGCGTGGCCGATCACCTGCGCAAATATCTTGATCGCACCTACCTCATCATGCTGATGAAGTATGGGATCACCACAGCCATCGTCAATGCCTACGACACCGAACTCATGGCGATCTGCAGGGGCGAACGCCAGAACCTGGTGGACATGGTTCACGGCATGATGGATGGCAACGATCCCGATCCCGCAGGGTTGACCGGCGCCGCGCTGGAGCATTATAAAACCTATAAGGTTCTCTCCGGCCAGAACGTGTTCAGCGAGTCCTGGCTGACCCTGTAAAAAAGCGGTATTCAATAGTGGCCGCTTTCTCGAACCCGGGACGGCCTTTCTAAAAAGAGGGGGCCGCGGCCTCCTCTTTTTTTTTGGAGGTTTGGCAGTTACAATCCCATTGGCACGCAGCCGAGCCCCGGCAGCATCGAGGAGCGCAGGGACTCCCGCCCACGGCGGGACAAGGGACACAGGGGGCCCTTTCTTCGCCGCTTCGCTGCTGGTTCATTTCTTGGGCAAGCAAAGAAATGAACAGAAGGGTAAAATCTCTTGCTTGGTAAGTAGCTTTTTATTTGAGGCATGTAAGTTATGGCAGACATACCCACGCACCACATGATCTACGGCAGCCTTGTCGATTACGTCACCGGCGAACCGCTGGTCGATACCGACGACGAGCGCTACCGCCAAAAACTGGCCCAGCTGCTGGTTGCGGAAAAGGGGTTTGCCAAAACCGAGCTTACCATGCGCCGCAGGATTGAAACCATGTTTGCCCACCAGTTCGTGGTCTCGAAGATCGATATTGTGGTCAGCCTCGGGGAACGGCGAGTGATGGTGGTGCGCTACGGCCCCGGCTCGCTGGTAACCAGGGAGCGTCCGGCCCTTGCCGCGGCAAGGGTTCTGGAGGAATCCCAAATGATCCCCCTTGTGGTGGTGACCAACGGCGAGGATGCCGAGCTGCTGAACGCCAGAACCGGCAAGGTGCTGGAAACCGGGCTTGCCGCCATCCCCACCAGGGAAGCGGTTTTACAGATGATGCCCACCCTGGATTTTACCCCCGTCGCCCCGGAACGGCGGGAACCGGAGCTGCGCATCCTCAATGCCTTCGATGTTGATGTCTGCTGCGCCGGTGGACCCTGCGCCTTGCCAGGGGCGAAAGAAGGCTGAGAAATCCCCCCTCCCCCTGCGGGAGAGGGGCTTAATAAGAAAAGCCTGCCCCGATCTGCGAGCCTTTAAAACTTTCGTGTTTTTCGTGGGTTGATCGGCACTGCCGCCGATAATTGACACGTGGCAAAAATTATCCCGTGGAGAAAAGCGCCATGACACAGCACCCCTGGAGCAAGACGAGCTGGCAGCAGTTCCCGGCCCGGCAGCAACCCAACTGGCCGGACAGGCTGGCCTTTGACGAGACGGTGCGGACCATCTCCACACTTCCGCCCCTGGTTTTTGCCGGCGAGACCCGCGAACTGAAAAAAGACCTGGCCCTGGCCGCCGAGGGCGAGGCCTTTCTCCTTCAGGGCGGCGACTGTGCCGAGGCCTTTTCCATGTGCACCGCTCCAGCCATTCGGGAACTCTTGAAGGTTATCCTCCAGATGGCGGTGATCATGAGCTATGCGGGCGGCAAGCCGGTGATCAAGGTGGGTCGCATGGCAGGGCAGTACGCCAAGCCACGCTCCGCCGACACCGAAATGGTGGGCGGCCTTGAGCTGCCCAGCTACCGGGGCGACATGGTCAACGGCATCGAGCCGAACGCCGAAGCCCGTCGCCCGGACCCTGAGCGCATGCTGAAGGGCTATTATCTGTCCTGCTCCACCATGAACATCCTGCGCGCCTTCACCCGGGGCGGCTACGCGGCGCTGGAACGGGTCCACTCCTGGAACAACGCCTTTGTCAAAAACTCGCCCCAGGGCCAGCAGTATGAAAAGCTCGCCCGCCAGATCGAACAGGCCATCAACTTCATGCGGGTGGTGGGCATTGACACCGATATCCCCCAGCTCAACCAGGCCAGCTTCTTTACCTCCCACGAGGCGCTGCTCCTTGGCTACGAGCAGGCCCTGACCCGCCAGGATTCAACAACCGGCGACTGGTACGATTGTTCGGCCCATATGCTCTGGATCGGCGAGCGCACCCGCCAGATCGACGGGGCCCACGTGGAATTCTTTCGAGGGGTGCATAACCCCATCGGCGTCAAGATCGGCCCAAATCACGATCTTGATGATGTGAAAAAGTTGGTCAGCATCCTCAACCCGGACAACGAGCCGGGCCGCCTGACCCTCATTACCCGCTTCGGCGCGAAAAAAATCGCCGACAGCCTGCCGGGCCTGGCCCGCGCCATGAAGCAGGAAGGCTTCAAAATCGTCTGGAGCTGCGACCCCATGCACGGCAACACCTACACCGCAGAAAGCGGCCACAAGACCCGTAATTTTGACGAAATCATGAACGAGATCCGCTCATTTTTCGAGATCCACTGGGCCGAGGGCACCGTGCCAGGCGGCATCCATTTTGAAATGACCGGAGAAAACGTCACCGAATGCACCGGCGGCGGAAGGCAGATCCTCGACCAACATCTGGCGGAAAACTACCAGACCCAGTGCGACCCGCGCCTGAACGCCGAGCAGAGCCTGGAGCTTGCCTTCCAGATCGCCGAGCTGATGCGGGAAAAGTAGCACCCGGGATTGCGCACACCCTGCTCCCTTTGGGAGCGCACACATAACCAGACAGGTGCCTGCCCCTTCCTTGGAAGCGGCGGGAGAATAGGGAAGACGGTGCGATTCCGTCACGTTGGGCCGACGCTGTAAGCGGGGACCGACGCCGTAAGAAAGCCACTGCTGCAAGGCGGGAAGGCGCGGCGAAGGGTTGATTCGCGAGTCAGAAGACCTGCCAGCCTGGTAAAAAAGGAACCATCTGTCCAGATAATTCCGCATCGCCGTCACCGGTGGTGCGGAATTTTTTTGCCCGCGGACGGAGAACTACACAGGAGCAACACCATGAAAACCCAACTGGAACTGGCCCGTGACGGTATGATCAGCGAACCCATGCAGCAGGTGGCGGAGGCGGAAGGCTTTAGCGGTGAGACCATCCGCGCTCTGGTGGCAAAGGGCGAGATCGTCATCCCAATGAACCCCAACCACGCCGCGCAAAAGGCGGTGGGCATCGGCACCGGGCTGCGGGCCAAGGTCAACGCCTCCATCGGCACCTCCTCGGACATCGTGGACCTCGACCTGGAGACCTGCAAGGCGCGGGCAGCGGAGGAAGAACAGGCCGACACCCTGATGGAGCTTTCCACCGGCGGCGATCTCAACCGCATCCGCAAAGAGATCCTGGCCGCCACCACTCTGCCGGTAGGCAATGTCCCCCTGTACCAGGCCTTTTCCGAGGC
>Ga0334722_10007320_pt1 | contig 10718 bp, 10 predicted proteins | sample C3_bottom_MG_FD_207210 | JGI IMG/M metagenome (GOLD analysis project Ga0334722, IMG submission 207210) | Sediment microbial communities from Yellowstone Lake, YNP, Wyoming, USA - C3_bottom | ecosystem: Environmental > Aquatic > Freshwater > Lake > Sediment | place: USA: Wyoming | collected...
CTCGTCTTCCCCCGGCTCGACAAGGGCGGCCTGTTCCTCGCGCACAACGTGGTGAACAAGGCCGGGGAAATGAGCGACTTCCTGACGACGATCCGGACGAGTCCGGGCGTCCTGACGACCATCGTCTCCCCTGCCGGCGAGGGCATTTCAATCTCGCTGAAGCGTTAACCGGCACGCCTCCATCTGTTACACTCGTCTGAGGCAAGGCGCCTCGAGTGGGCCGGTAGCTCAGTGGTAGAGCATCGCACTTTTAATGCGGTGGTCGTGGGTTCGATACCCACCCGGCTCACCAGCCTTCGCTCGCGGCTTGGCCATGCCGCGAGCCATGGCTGGGCAAGCCAGCGGACGCGAGGACAGATTGGCTTGGCCTCGTTGTGATCACGACATCCGTAGCCGCGGGTCTTCAGACCCGCGATCAAGGTACGCGGACCTGAAGGTCCGTGGCCATGCCGAACGTCCCCCAAAGGATTTGGTGATGAAGAAACTCCTGCTCGTCGTTCTCGCCGTGGTCGTGGCTGCATCCGCGGCGTCCGCGCAGCCCACGTTCATCAAGACGAAGGCTCACACTGACGCGATCGCGGTGATGGGACAGTCCACGCCGGCGCGGGACGAGGTGACCGACCAGTGGCTTGACGGCGACCGCTTCGCATCCGGCAATGCCGACTCCTGGATGGTCGTGGATGCCGGCAAGAAAGTCGCCTACTTCATCAACCACAAGGACAAGTCGTACGTGGAGACGCCCCTGCCGCTGGATCTGGCCAAAGTGTTGCCGCCGGAGGCTGCGGGCATGCTCGATATGATCCAGATGGCGGCCACGGTGACGCCGACACCAGAAACGAAGAAGATTGGCACCTGGAACTGCACGAGTTACAACGCCACGATGACCGTGATGGGCATGCAGATGACGATGCGCATCTGGGCCACGATCGACGTGCCGTTCGATTACTCCGCCTACGCGTCCCAGGTGATGCCCGCCGTCCTCCAGGGCCAGATGCGGTTCGGCGCCGGCGCAGTCGCCGAGTTCGCGAAGATCAAGGGCTACCAGGTGGCCTCCGACATGACCGGCGACATCATGGGGGCCCAGCTCCACGCCACCAGCGAGGTCGTCGAGATCACCCAGAAGCCGGCACCCGACGGCATTTTCGCGCCGCCCGCCGGCTACACGAAGAAGGCCACGCTCAACCCGCAAGACCTGATGAAGCGCTGACGTCCGAGGGCCACATGTCTACGACTGCTCTCTCCCGCGACCGCGTTGTCTTCCGCCGCACCAACACCAGGAAGGGCCGCCACATCTCGGTGACGCCCGACAACAGCGCGACGGAACACCTGAGCTACGGACGGATCATGCTTGACGCCGGCACGCCGGCGGTCACCTTCGACGCGGGCGGCGACGAGGTGGGGCTCGTGTGCTTCTCGGGCGCGGCCGAGGTGCGCGTCGGCGCCGAGACGTTCCGAATGATCCCGTACGACGCCCTCTACGTGCCGCGCGACTCCGCGATCGCGGTGCGCACCGACACCCAGGTCGACCTGGTCGAATGCCGGGCGCCGGTGGCCAACAGGTACCCGCTGCAGTTCGTCTCGTACGAGAAGGTGCAGCAGGACCCGGGCCTGCACTTCCGCGCGGGCGGCCCGTCCACAACCCGGACACTCAATGTCCTGCTCGGCAAGAACGTCCAGGCCGGACGGTTGATGGCCGGGGTGACCTGGTCCGATCCCGGCAACTGGACGAGCTGGCCGCCGCACGAACACGCGGCGCTGGCAGAAGAGATGTATATCTACTTCGACATGCCGCCGGAGGCCTTCGCGATCCAGATGGTGTACACCGACGCGCTCGAGCCCGAACGCGTCGAAGTCGTCCACGATGGCGACGTGGTGATCATGCCCACCGGCTTCCATCCGAACGTGTCGATCCCGGGCCACCACGTGGCCTTCATGTGGCTCATGGCCGCCCATCGCGAACTCGAGGATCGGAAGTTCGGCGTCGTCAACGTGCACCCGGATTTTGCGGACGCGCCGTCCGGGCTCGACAAGGGGAGATAGCCCGGCATGGGGACGATGCTCGATTCGTTCAGGCTCGATGGTCGCGTTGCGCTGGTGACCGGGGCCACCGGCGGGCTTGGCGCGGGCATGGCGATCGGACTCGCCGAGGCCGGGGCCGACGTCATCTGCCACGATCGCGTGGCGCCCGAGGCCACGGCAGAACGCGTAAGAGCCCTCGGCCGTCGCGCGGCGACCGTCGTCGCCGATCTGTCCGATCCGGCGGCCCCGGCCGCGCTCGCGCGCGCCGCGGAGGCCGCGCTGGGCCCGATCGACCTGCTCATCAACAATGCCGGCACCATCAAGCGGGCGCCGGCCGCCGAACATTCCGACGAAGACTGGGACCTGGTGCTGGCCGTCGATCTGTCGAGCGCGTTCCGGCTGTCGCGCGAGATCGGGAAGCGCCTCATCGCCCGCGGCGCGGCCGGCAAGATCGTCAACACCTGTTCCCTGCTCTCGTTCCAGGGCGGGATCCTGGTGCCGTCGTACGCCGCCGCCAAGGGCGGCTTGGCGCAACTCACGAAGGCCCTGGCCAACGAATGGGCCCAGCACCGCATCAATGTGAATGGCATCGCGCCCGGCTACATGGCGACCGACAATACGGCGCCGCTCCGGGCCGACCCGGTGCGCAGCAAGCAGATCCTGGATCGCATTCCGGCCGGCCGCTGGGGAGAACCGCGCGACGTCGCGGGCACTGCCGTGTTCCTGTGCTCGCCGGCGAGCGATTACATCACCGGCCACATCCTGGTGGTCGATGGCGGATGGCTGGCGCGCTAGCCCGGCCGGTCAGCGCGCGCGCGGCAGGTGATCCCGCTCCGTGCAGGCGTCACAGACCCGGCCGATCGTCCTGAAGCCGACGAGCTCGACGTCCGGCGACAGGTAGCCGGGCTTGGCGGGCTCGTTGCGCAGCAGGTCCGTGCTCAGGTACTTCTTGTTGCTGTCCGAGAACACCGTGGCCACCGTCGCCTCAGCGCCCAGCTCGTTTTGAATCTTCAGGGCGCCGATGAAGTTCGCGCCCGACGAGATGCCCACGGCCAGGCCGATGCGCGCGAGTTTCTGCGCCAGCAGGATCGAATCGCCGTCCGAGGCCTCCACGATCGCGTCCATTTCGTCCAGCTTGACGATGGCTGGAATGAACTCGTCCGAGATGCCCTGGATGCGGTGCTGCCCCACTTTGTGTCCGGTCGACATCGTGGGTGACTCGGCCGGCTCCAGCGGATGGATCTTGATGCCCGGGATCCGGGATCGCAGATACCGTCCCACCCCCATCACCGTTCCGCCCGTGCCGACGCCCGCCACGAACGCGTCCGGCTTCCGTCCCGCCGTGTCGAGTTGCTTGAGGATCTCCGGCCCGGTCGTCGTGTAGTGCGCTTCGACGTTGGCGGCGTTGGCGAACTGACACGGCAGGAACACGTTGCCCTCCCGGGCGGCGAGTTCCTCCGACATGCGGATGCTGCCCAGGAAGCCGCCTTGCGTGCGGCTGACGAGCACGATCGACGCGCCGAAGCTGGAGATCAGGGAGATGCGTTCGGCGCTCATCCAGTCGGGCATGAAGATGGTGACCGGATGCCCGAGGGCGCTTCCGATCGCCGAGAAGGAAATCCCGGTGTTGCCGCTGGTCGCCTCGGCAATGGCCGCCCCGGGCAGAATCTGGCCGCACTCGTATGCGCGCCGCAGCACATGCAGCGCCATCCGGTCCTTGATACTGCCGGTCAGGTTGACCTGCTCGTACTTGGCAAAGAGCACGCGAGGCTGCCCGCGGTACGTGAAGTCGATCGCCAGCAGCGGCGTGTTGCCGATGATGCGTTCGAGCGCGGCGAGCTTGTGCGCGATCTCAGCGGGTGTCTTCGTCACGGTAATCATGGCCAACCTGGATATGAGTGCAACCGGCGGTGGGGCTGAGGTCGCGCCCGGCGAAACGCGACGGACCAGTCTATAACGAATCCCGAAGCGATGTCGTATCGCGTCAGCACGTAGCCACGGGACTTCAGTCCCGTGGAACACCGAATGCGGCGTGACAGCCTTGCCGGGTTTTGGTACTATTATCCGTTCAGTCCGTGCGCTGCGGGCGCACAGGTTGAGCGCCTTCCGCATGTCCCCATCGTCCAGGGGTTAGGACGCGGCCCTTTCAAGGCCGAGACCCGGGTTCGAATCCCGGTGGGGACGCCACCGAAAATGTATTGGTCGCAGAGGCGAAGAACTTCGCGAGCGATCCCTCTCCGTGAAACTCATACCAGCATTCGTCGCCGTCGCGCTTCGGCGTGAACAGCAATGCGCCCTGGAGCAGCTTGCGGAGGATTTGGCGGGCCTGTGGGACTTGTCGGCGCAGTAGCCCTCGCCAATCCTCAATCGTCTCCCGGAGGGCCGCCGCGGGCCCGCGCAGGTCAGACTGGGCCGTGCGTCGCGCGTACTCGAGCGAACGCAACCGTTGATCGAGCGCCGTGCGCCTGGCGTGCCGATCGGTGAGGGCGGCCAGGAGCGACGGGAGGTTCCCGCCAGCCGCGACGGCTTCGGTGAGCCGCCCGATCTCACCCTCAAGGCGGACCAAGGCGTCCCGAAGCGTCCCTTCGTCGGTGGCCATCGCCTCCGTCGCCGGGCCGAGCTGCTCGAGCGCCACAGCCAGAGCCCGCTCGACGACGTCCGGATGCAGGATTTGTCGCTCGAACGCCTCGAGGACTGCGGATTCCACACGCGGCAGAGATACGCGCAGGCTGTTTGCGCAGACGGAGTCGCCGCGGTAGTAGTGCGAGCTGCAACCGTAGAACGCTTCACGCTGTTGTCCCTGCCGGCGCGTCGTCACCAGCAAGCCGCCGCCGCAGACGGCGCACTTCGCGATTCCCGGAAGAAGGTACTTCGACTCGAGCCCAGTCGTCGGTCGACCCCAGAGGCGCCCATTCGTGCCCCGAAGATACGCGCCGCGGGCAGTCTCGAGACGTGCGTGCGCTTGGTTCCAGAGATCCGCCGAAACGAGGCGTAACTCCGGCGCCGCGATCCGGATCCATTGCTCTGCCGTCCGCGCTTGTTGCTTCACGGCCCCGCCGCTATCGCGCTTCCGGGTCTGGTTCCAGACGATCTCGCCGCCGTACAACCACCGGTACAGCGCTTCGCGCACGGACGACGGCGCCCACGACTTCGGACGGCCGCGTTGAGCACGCGGGCACACCGCGCCGTCGGCGTTCAGGATCTTCGCAATCGCTCGCACACCGCGGCCGTCGGCGCACAACTCGAAGATGCGTCGAACAACCGCGGCTTCTGCATCGTTGACGCGCCGCTCGACATGACCATCCACCCGGAGATTGTCATAACCGAACACCCGCCCGCCGGTGACGTGGCCAGCGCGTGCCTTCCGCTCCATCGCATCGTGGGTCCACTTCGCGATCTGCCGGCACCACTCGGCGTTCATTTCGGCTTTGAAGAACCCGACGACGTTGTCGCTGAGCGTGCCAAAGGCGAAGCGCTGGCCGTCTTGGTAGAACCACACGTCGACGCCCGCACGGGCGATCGCCTTCAATTCGCCGAAGGCCTCGTCGCCGTCGCGACGGCTGAAGCGGGACGCATCCCGCATGATGATGACCCGGAAGGGCGGATTCGCGCGGAGCGCGTCAAGTAGACGTTGCCGGTTGACTAGACGCTTGGGGTCCGCGCCGCTGACCGCGTCGTCGCTGTAGACGTGGGCGTCGTCAACCGTCCAACCCTTAGCCGCGGCGAACGCCCGAGCGCTCTCGATCTGACGCGCGACGGACTTTGAGTCGGCGTCCGCGCCCCGCTGTTCCGTGCTTTTGCGTGCGTAGATGGCTGCGATCATGTGCATTCCCCTTAGTGCGATCCCATCCTCTTGACCGCTTCCTCCATCGCGGCTCCGACCCCAAGGCGGTAGGCCGTGAGGGCGATGAGAATGACGTAGAACAAGCCGATGAGAGTCGCCTTGATGACTTGGGCAGCGTTGCCTTCGACGTGTTTTTCCGGAACGCCGGCTCGACGCATCACTTCAAACGGCCAGCCGACGACCAGCGCCGGTATGTCGACTAGCCAGCACCAGGGCTTTAGCACTCTGCCCCGGGCACGGCTCTCTACGAACGTCGCTGCCCCGATGCAGTTATCAATCGCATCAAGCACCCGGTCCTTGGAAACGTGCGAGTGGCCGGCCGTCTGGTCAACGACGCACGCTAGGAAGTTAACCGGCACAACCGGTCCGCCAATCATCGGGGCTGCGTAGCTCACTCCGGTAACACTGACCCCAAGGCGCGAGGCGCAAGAAATCGCGTCCGGCTCCAGCCTCATCAGTGTCTGCCGGAGCGCTCGCGAAACATCGGTCTCGTCGTGGGTCGGCGCTCCTGGCTCGGCCATCCACCTGTTTCCGCCATAGTCGATTGGGCTAACCGCCCCCCAGTAGGCCAGCGCCAGTCGGCGGTACTCTTCGAAGAGCTTCTTTATTCGACGCGCCTCAAAATAGGTCATCGCAGGCCCCCTGATTTCACTCCCGAGCTAGCGGTTCCATAGGGCGATCGCCACCTGAACCAACGTCAACACGACGATCGCCACCGTGAGCCACGCCAGCTGCTTGGTCAGGCGAATGACGACTCCGGTTTGTCGCGACGCCTCAACACTTGCCCGCTCATAGCTGGCCATAACGCGCCGCTGCATTTCGACGATCGCCGGGGTATGAAACTGACCCGGCCGGTCATGAGACACGTACCCCACCAAGAACTCGTCTGACCGGCGCTGCCATTTCAGACCTTCTTGTTCGGTGGTCTTGTCTTCTCGCGCAATCCGTTCAGCTTCCGGCTCTGTCATCGTTTGACGATCCTTGGCTTCGTGATGGCGGGTCGGTCTGTCGCTACTGGCAGTCCGGTGACGTCTGAAAACATCTCGGGAGTGAGGTACAAGCGATCACAGAGCGCAGCGGCAGTGAGATTGAACCGCTTCGCCGCTAATTGAAAGGCACTCGGCAACCACTCTGGCCCAGCGAACTCAGGTTCATAGGGCTCACTCTTTAGCCAGCCCTGCACAGACATATGCTGGTAGCACCGCCTGTACAAGATTGGGTCAAGGAGCCCCAGATTGTAGGCTCGCCGGATGATCGCACTCGCGCTCACAAACCAGCGACGTTTCAGGTCGAAGACGAGGGTCCACGAGAACTGACGCGATCGAAATTCGCGAGCGAACGCCTTGGGCGACAGCAGAAACGCAGCAGCAAAGTAGTTGGCCTGCTCCTCCGTCTCTTTGGATCCCGTCGCGAGCCCGTCGTGCAATACGAAATGCCCCAATTCGTGCGCGATGTCGAAAATCCAGCGTGATGTGCTCGTTCTCGCCGTGTTCAGAACAACGACACTGAATGGGCCACGCCTAGAAAAAGCGTCAATCTTATCCGCATGCCTCAAACGTTGAACCAGAATCACGCCGTTGCGTTCCGCTACGCGGCCGACGTGAGGTATCGGGCCAAAGCCAAGCTCCCAGTTCAGACGACAGGTCTCTGCAGCTTGCTCGATCTCATCTAGCGACCGTGCTTCTATCGAAGGGATTCGATACTCAGGGAACCTAACGTGATTAGCCAATTCTCGGACGACAAGCCCAATCAGCGTGCCGTGCGCTCTGGCGCGTTTCTTGACGCCCTCGGGTGTCGCCGCCCTGCGCCGAAAGCTGCACTCAGCCTCCTGCCAAACGTCAGGGAGTGGTTCAAAAAAGAACCTAGGCTCGACCTTTAGCGCGCGAGCGAGCGCAGCAACAAGATCATCCGCGGGTTGCTTCCTGAGGCCATTCTCATAGTGGCCAAGCAGGCCAAAAGAGACCGATACCGTCTCAGCCAGCTTCGTAAGCGTCACCTGGTTGAATGACCGCGCAAGTTGCAACCGCGCGCCCACAAATTCACGATCACTCATCGCGGGACCCGGTCTTTTTGTGATCCGTCGTGACCTGGCCTGCGTCTTCGATTGCTTCGGCCGTCACAGGCGGGATCTCAGCAGGCGGGATCGGGCGCGCAAACTCCGCCACAGTCCCGGATTGCTCCAACTCTGGAATGAGGTAGACGTTTGTCGGTGTCGCCAGTTCTTCGTCGATTTCCACCAAATAGATGGCGGAGGGTCTTCCGGTCGCATCATTGTCGATGGCGATCCGCAGGCAGCGCCCCTCCGGCAGATTAGAGTCAATGGCTAGTGCGCGTTGAAGCTCAACGACCTCCGGAAGACTCGGCTGTTGATAGCGAGCCGGAATCTCGTCAGGCTCGCCCCTGTAGAAGCGAACCGGATGGCCACCGATTGTCATCACAAAGTGGACAGGACCACCGCCCGCGCCGGATACAACGCTGAGCCACGGATGCTCCTGTACCGACCAGCTGATTGCGCCGCAGGTGCGCTCATAGCCGCGCACTCCCAGACTCCAGTTGGTCTCGTACTTGTCAGGACGGTGGTCGTCGGCAGCTTCCCCTCGCGCGTCGCGAATGATGTCGCCAACGATGAGAAGACGTTCCCGGGTCAGCCCCGGATAGTCGTTCCACGGGAGCCATGTTTGTGTCATAACGGCCTAAAGATAACTGGCCCGGTCGGAATATGTCAAGTGTTTTTATACCCATGTGTAGCATTTATACAGTACTGACCAGGTCGGCTGATCGGGAACGTACAAGGTCTTGCTTGCCATACCGACTCTCTTTCGACTCGCCGCCGACCGGCAGAGGACATGTACTGCCCGAGCAGCATACTTGGGACTGCGGGTGTCGGCTCGAACTCCAGTGGACGCCGACCTCGCGAACCGGGGCCCCGCGCGGGCTCAGAGTCTTCTTCGCGGAACCCGCGCGGGCCTCCAGGTCCAGGCGGACAACAAACGGGGAATCGATGCCATCCGTTGCTCAGCGCGGAGAAGTCAGCCGCGCCCGCCCAGCTCGAACTCGTGATAGGACCCCTGACCTCCAGACGCATCACCGTCGTCGCGCTCGCCGTTCGCGGTCTGTCGGCGTCGCTCCGCCCACTCCTGATCCTCGCTGGTGAAGAGGATGCGAGCCAAATCCATCGCGGCGCCCCCGTGCCGTGCCACGTGCACACAGACGCCGGCAACCGCGTTGGCTAGGTCATCGTGAGAACCGGGCGCGTGGTCGACACTGTCGCGCCCACCGCGGGCCGTGCGGCGCTCGAGCGCGCCAAGCTGCGCGAGTAGTCGCGGATGGTCGAGCACTTCAACCCGCGTGCTATTCAGCAACGGAAGCAGCTCCAGATACAAATCGCTCTTACTCATTTCGGAAATCTCGTACCCAATGCCACCCTTCCGAAATTGTTCGCGTGGCCATTCGCCGGCATACCGATCGCCCCAGACTCGGCTGATGCCGTACGCGCGGAGAGTGTCGACAAAGCTGGCGACGGTGACTTCTGGACTGAACGGTGGCGTTTGCTCTCGCACGAGATCAACCACGATCGTTTGTCCCCGTGCCTCCTGATGGCCGATCGCGAGCGTGAAGCTGTCGCTCGATCCGCCCGAAGGATCAACGAACGCGAGATAGAAGCAGCCCGAGATGGGGCGCAACTCCCGGCGCTCCGGTGCCCGAGCCGCCTCCAGTGTCTCAGCCGAAATGAACGTTTCAATGTCGCGGCGGAACTGTGCGTAATACTCGGCTTGCGCCCGCGGCTCGTCCGCCTCGAGCGCATCGAGGATGACGCGCTTTGGCACGAGGCTGTTCATGGTGAGCGTAGAAGCGCACCAAACGAGGATCGGATCGTCGTTCTTGCCGAAGTGCTTCCGATAGGTGGTCCACAACTCGCCGCGTCGCGCGTGTGGTGAACTCAGCGCCAAAAGCAGCGCGTTCTCCACGGTGGCCATCGCCGGGCGCAAGGCAGCAAGAATCTCGGTGTCCGGGTTGGCACTTTCTTCGGTTCGCCAAAACGCGAGCTCGTCACAGATCGCGGCGACCACGCCGAACTGATCGAATGACCAAGCCCGCCGAAACCGAAGCCCGCCGATCAGGTTCTGAAGTTCGTTTGCCAACGCGACGTCCTGTCTCATCAAGCCGTACGCTTCGAGCAACGCCTCGTCCGACGCGTGCGCCAAGCTCAAAAGCGTCCTGCGCGCCACCGACAGTCGGGCGCCAATGTCCATCAGCAACGATTCCAGGGCGGCTTCGAGCGCGGCCACACGACTTCGCTTCGCTGCGGTCTCCCGGTTCTCCGCCTCTTCGACTGCCGCATAGAGCAGGGCCAGTTCACGATCGCAGCCGCCGATCGTCGTTTCGAGCGTCTCGAGCCGTTCCCGCGCGCCCGCCTCGCCGGCGGCCACGGCATACGTGAGCGCCTTCCACTCCCGCTGATAGCCCTTGAGGGCCGTCGTAACGTCCGCCACGCGCTGGCGCAGCTCTTTGGCCGTTGGCGGCTGCCCGACCTTGGCCGTCTGACTTATCGTCGTTTTCGCCATTTACCTCTCCCCTGATGCGCGCTCAGGCGCGTGAAAGTCGCCATCCAAGTAGTCCCGGATTGAGGCCACCGGCTTCTGTCGCCGCTCGAGCCCGAGCAGGCGATCGATGGCTTGTGCGGTGCCGATGAGCCCCTCGAGTCGCTGAAGCCAGCCGGCGCGGAGCTTGCCTTTCTTGTCGAACAATCCGCGGACTTCGATCGCAGAGTCGAGCTGCACCGCGCGCCGATGAATCCGCGCGCGGTACTCGAGTAGCGACCGACGACGGGTGCTCACGGCCGCGGTGTCGCCCT
>Ga0334722_10007321_pt1 | contig 10716 bp, 10 predicted proteins | sample C3_bottom_MG_FD_207210 | JGI IMG/M metagenome (GOLD analysis project Ga0334722, IMG submission 207210) | Sediment microbial communities from Yellowstone Lake, YNP, Wyoming, USA - C3_bottom | ecosystem: Environmental > Aquatic > Freshwater > Lake > Sediment | place: USA: Wyoming | collected...
CGATGACATAGTCGTGGTGCTCGGCGAGGAGTCCCATCGCGACGGCGATGTCGCTCGCCTGCACGAGATCGGATTCCTCGGGCCGGCCCGGCGCGAGGAGGACGTGGATGCCGCCGGGTCCCTCCCACAGAGCCTCGTTGATGCTCGTCTTCATGGCGCCCGCGGCCGGCAGGTCGACGAACGAGCGTGTCGTCGGCGGCACCTGCAGGACATGACGGACGGCTCCGAACTGCATGACGCCGTCGAGGAGCGCGACCGCCTTCCCTTGCCGCCGCAGCACGCAGGCGAGGTTGACCGCGAGCGTCGTCTTCCCGGTCCCGCCCTTTGGTGAGTAGATCGCCACCACGGTCCCGGCCTGCGCTTTCGCTGCCTTCCCCACGTTGAGCGCGATGCCGAGCTCGTTGGCGCCACCGGGGAGCACGAAGACCGCGTCGATACCGAGCTCGGGCTTCGGCTCGACCGGGCGCTGCGGGACGGTGACCATGACGATGCGGGTGCCCGGGGAGACCTCGCGGATCTTCTTGGCGATGTCGAATCCGGTGATCTTGCCCTGCAGCAGCGCGTCGATCATCACGATGTCGGGCTTCTCGGTCGTGGCCTGCGCGATCGCGGCGTCAGCCGCCGTCTGCACGCCGGCCATCTCGACCTCCTGCTCCCGCGCGAGCATCTGCTGAAGATGCTGCGCGACCTGTGGCAGGTCCTCGATGAGCAGAACGCGTTTCATCGCGGGCGAGTTTAGGTCACTTCGCGCCGCGGAGCCGCAGCTCGGCGAGCGCGGCGACGCCAAGCGCGAGGGCGATGAACGAAAGTCCTACGCGCAGGCTGATGCCCTCCCAGTACCACTCCGGATACAGACGGACCAGGTTGCTCGTCGCGGGATCGAAGAGGAAATTCCCCTGCGGAAAGAAGACGTAGTGGAACGCCAGGAAGAGCGGCTCGAACGCGACGACGGCGACAAGGCCGATGAGTGCCACGAGCGCCGACCCGATGAGGGCCCCATCGCGCGCGAGGCTCCACATCGCGCGCGATCCCGCCACACGCGCCCGCTGCAACCGAACGATCATCACGAACAGTCCGACCGGCACCCCGAGGCGCGCCGCGTCGAAGACACGGCGCACGTCGGCCATGTGTCCGTACTCGTCGTCGGTGAAGCGAACGGTCGTGAAGGTCGGCGCGTCCGCGCTCGCGCCGGTGACGTACGCCGACCATTGACGATGGATCTCGATCACGGCGCCCAGGTCGAGCGGCGTCGGGGTGCCGCTCGGACCGATGAACGTGGCGCCCGCGACGCGGTTGTCACGGGCGAGATCGGCGTACGGCCCGGTGCCCGACCAGAGAAGCGCGAATACGACGAGGCCCGCGACGGCGAAGCCGAGCACGAAGAGCGCGAGCGCGATCTTCTTCACGCCGGCACGACGCCGAGCCCGGGTCGATCGCTGAACACGAAGCGGCCATCGCGCACCGCGACGGCGCGGAACGGGTCGTCGACGATGAGCAGGTTGCCGTCGAGGTCCGCCCATTCCACCGCGGGCGCGAGGTGCGCGGCCGCCGCGATCGCGATGCTGGTCTCGGCGGCGCGGCACCCGAGCATGACCTTCAGGCCGAGCTCGTGCGCGCGCCGGATCATCGCGTGCGCCTCCGCGATGCCGCCGCTCTTCTGCAGCTTCACGTTGATCCCATCGCAGGCGCTCGCGAGCCGTTCGACATCGGCGACGCGGACCGCGGCCTCATCGGCCACGATCGGCAGGTCGCTGCGCTCGTGCACACGGCGAAGCCCGTCGATGTCCGCCGGCGGCGTGGGCTGCTCGACGAACTCGATGTCGTAGCGGACGATCCGCTTGATGCGCTGTGGTGCCTCTTCGGGTGTCCACGCCGCATTCGGGTCTACACGGATCGGGCCCCTGAAGACCTCGCGGATCCCGGACAGCACCGCGTCGTCGTCGCCGTGGCCCAGCTTCACCTTCAGCACCTTGTACCCCTGCGCGGCGGCGGCCGCGGCCCGCTCGGCCATGACCGCGGGCTCCGCGATACCGATGGTGAACGACGTCGGCGGCGCGTCGGTGCCGGGGATGCCGAGGAACGTGTGCAGCGGCTTCCCGGCGGCCTGCGCCGCGCGGTCGTGGGCAAGCGTGTCGAGCGCGCACGCGGCCGCGCCGCCGTGGGGGAAGCGACGGTCGAGGCGCTCCTTCAACGAGCGCAGGTCGCCCGGATCCCCGGCCAGAAGCTCGAGGGCGCCGCGCACGTCGGCCGCGATGCTCTCGCTCGTCTCGTCGAAGAACGGGTCGGGCGATCCCTCCCCACGCGAGACCCGGCCGCCCTCGTCGAGCTCGACGATGACGACGCGCTTCTCGGTGCGCACGGCGCGCGAGATCCGGAACGGCACCGCGAGGTGCACGTCCACGGTGTAGACACGCAGGTTCAGCGGGCCGGCGATCGGAGCGCCTCCGCCGCGGCGAGGATCGCGTTCGCGAGCCGGTCGGCGCCGGCAGCGCCCTCACGGACCGGATCGGCCGCGGGCAGCGCGGTCCCGCGCGCGGCGCCTTCGATCAGCTTCCGAGCGATGTCGCCGTCGCGGCCTGCGGTGTTGAGCGCGATCGCCACCACCCGTGCCCGGGGGTGGCCGGGTGGTCGTCGCCACGAGGCAGCGTCCTCGTAGATCGCGACGCATTCGCCGATAGAGCGCACCGGCAGGCCCTCGCGCTCGTAGCCCTTCATCACGGACCGATCCTCATCGTGGCACAGGACCATCAGATCCGGCCCCGTGCCATGGAGCAGGCCGAGCGTGACACCCGAGAACCCCGGATGCGTCAGGGAGCCCTGGCCCTCGACGATGACGTAATCGGCGGTCTCCGCGGCCTCGCAGACCATCTGCTCGGCCGCGCCGGCGATGAAGTCCGCGACGACGGCGTCGACCGCGATCCCTTCGCCGGCGATCGCGATGCCCGTCTGCCCGGTCGCGACGAACGTCGCGCGCTTCCCGGCGCGGCGAAGCGCGGCGACGATCTCGAGCGATGCCGTCATCTTCCCCACCGCGGCGTCTGTCCCGACGGTGAGCACGACGACGGCACCGACGCGCCGCGCGCGATGGCCGCCGATCGGCAGGTCCGGCGGTGGCTCGCGCAGCTCGCGCACGGTGGCCTTCCCGCGCCGCGCGGCATCGGCGAGGACCGGATCAGACAGCACGCGTTCGTGAAGGCCGTTCCAGACGGCCAGCCCGCGCTCGAGGGCCCGCGCAAGGTGCGGCCGATAGGTATCCGCGATGCGACCGCCGGCCGCCGCGGTCCCGATGAGCAGCACCTGTGCGCCGAGCGCCTGTGCCTCATCGACCGTCGCGACCACGGGGACCCCCGCGCCGATGCCGACATGCGATGCGGCGTCGGTGCCCGCATGGGTCGAGTCGATCACCGCGACGACGTTCTGCGGCGCGTACCTCAGGACGCCGATCGCGGTCTTCGCGGTCGACCGCGCGAACTGTCCCTCGGCCAGTATCGCGAGCTTCATACGCCACCCAGGTCGGCGCCGAGCCGGAGGAACCGGCCGGCGCGGTCGGGCATCGTCTCACCACCCTCGACCGCGACGGCGCCGTTCACAAGGACGTACTCGATGCCCTCGGGATACCGGTGGGGGTCGTCGTAGGTCGCGACGTCGTTCACACGTTCGGGATCGAACACGACGAGGTCGGCCCACGCGCCGATGCGCACCTCGCCCCGGTCGCGCAGGCGCAGGTGCCGCGCGGTGAGCGAGGTCATCTTGCGCACCGCGTCCTCGAGCGCGAGGACACCGCCCTCGCGCGCGTAGTGGCCGAGCACGCGCGGGAACGTCCCGTACGACCGCGGATGCGGCTTGCCGAACGAGAGCGGACCGTACGGCGCGTTCGCGCGCGAATCGCTGCCGATCGCGATCCACGGCTGGCGCATCACGAAGCGCACGTCGTCCTCGCTCATGGAGTGGTGCACGATGTCGACGGCACCCTCGTGCTCGACCAGGGTGTCGCACGTCCACTCGAGCGGATCCTTCCCCGCCGCTTTCGCGAGGTCGGCGACGCTCCGGCCGCTGTACTCGGGATGGTGACGGGCGCGCGCGATCACGATCCGGTCCCAGGCGCGGCCCGTCTCGGTGTCCTCGGTGCGTATCCGTTCCCGTACGCTCGGCTGGCGCAGCCTCTCCGTGAGCTTCGCGCTGCCACCTTCGTGCACCCAGTTCGGGATGGTCACCGCGAGCCCGGTCGAGGACGCGGTGTACGGGTATTGATCCGCCTGGACATCGACGCCCGCGCGGCGGGCACCCTCGATCTTCGCCACGGACTCGCGGACCTTCCCCCAGTTCTTCTGACCCGACGCTTTGTGGTGCGACAGCTGGACGCGTACACGCGAGCGGCGCCCGATCTCGAGGTTCTCCTCGACCGCCTCGAGCAGACGGCTGCCCTCGTCGCGGATGTGGCTCGCGTACAGGCCGCCGTGACCGGCGACCACTTCGCACAGCGAGACGAGCTCGTCCTGCGCGCCATAGGCGCTCGGCGGGTAGATGAGCCCGGAGGCCAGGCCCACCGCGCCCTCATCGAGCGCGCGCGAGAGCAGCCGCCGCATCTCGGCCAGCTCGTGTGCCGTCGGCGGCCGCGCTTCCGCGCCCATGACGCACATGCGCAGCGTGCCGTGGCCGACATACGAGCAGACGTTGATCGCCGCGCCGTTGCGCTCGACGGCGGCGACGTACTCGTAGAAGGAGCTCCAGGTCCGTTCGATACCCAGGCGTGCGTACTCGCGATCGGCCTCAACGGCCGCGAGGCCGTGGAGCGGGGCCGCGGAGCCACCGCAGTTCCCGCAGACGACGAGCGTCACGCCCTGATGGAGAGCGCTCTCGAGCGCGGCGTTCACGAACATCGACTCGTCGGAGTGCGAATGGATGTCGATGAAGCCAGGCGCCACGACCTTCCCGCGCGCGTCGATCATCCGCATGGCGCGCCGCCCGGTGAACGCTCCGAGGTCGGTGATGCGGCCGTTCGTCACGGCGACGTCGGCGCGCACCGCCGGCGCGCCCGTGCCGTCGATGACCGTGCCGCCGCGGATGAGGAGATCGGTCAACGGCGACGGCGCTCGCGCTGCGCGCCGCGCTCCCTGCGGCGCGCGACGATGAGCAGGTGGGGCGACATCGGCGTCACCGCCGAGCCGTCGTAGTCGCCGTGCAGCGTGTCGAGCTCGAAGCCCGCCGCCGGGAAGAGCAGCTCCGCCTCACCTCGGTAGAGGAAGTGGAGCGTGGCCTGCCGGGTGATCCTGCGGATCTCGCCGCCGTCGAGCTCCTCGTCGAACCACCAGCTGAAGTGCGTGGCGTCCACGTCCGAGCGCGTGCTCGAGAACTTCGTGACGAGATGACCCGTGTCCGGATCCTCTCGCCGCCACTCCTCCCGCACGCCACCGTCGACGCCCGCGATCTTGTCCGGATCGGGCTGGAAGACGTCGATCGCGATGCGTCCGGTCTCGGCGAGGTGCTCGCGGCAGCGCGCGAGGCACTGCCAGCGTTCGTCGGGCGTGAGCATGAGGAAGGTGTTGAACGGGATCGTGATCAACGCGAACGCGCGGTCGAGCGAGAAGCTCCGCATGTCCGACTCGACGAGTCGCAGCTTCGCCCGCGCGCGCCGCGCATGGGACTCGGCGCGCGCGAGCATCGCACGGGATCGATCGACGCCGACCACCTCGTGGCCGTCCTTCGCGAGCGGGATCGCGACGCGGCCGGTCCCGACCCCGAGCTCGAGCACCGGCCCGCCGGTCATGCGCGCGAGGCCCCGGAACCAATCGATCGCGGGGTACTCCCCGTGCGGGAAGTCCAGGTCGTAGAGCGCCGCGAGGCGCTCGGCCTCGGCCGCGGAGCGCATGCCGCCGAACCAATCAGCGTCGGTGGCCATCGAAGGCCTCCTTCGCGCGCCGCATGAGGGCCGGGTCCACGAGCGCGTCGACCGCCGTCATGGCCAGCGCCTTTGCCGCGACGTGCATGGTCTCGAGTGCCAGTGGCGTGGCCGCGGCCGCGGCGAACGCGATCGAGTGACCCGGGACCGGTCCGCCGGTGATCGACAGGAACGGATGGATGCCGGGCACGATGCTCGTGACGTTGCCCATGTCGGTCGAGCCGTGCGTGTCCCCCGGGCGGCGCGGCTTCATCTCGCGGCCGAGGGTCTTCGCGTTCGCGGAGAACGCCTCCGCGAGCGGCCGGTTGGTCGATACGAGGTCGCAGGTGTCGCTCCATTCGTAGCGCAGCTCGCAGCCGGTCTGTGTCGCCGCGCCTTCGAAGCACGCGATCACGCGTCGCTGCAGCTCCAGCAGATACGCGTTGTCTGGGGAGCGGACCATGAATCGCGCGGCGGCGCGGTCCGGGATGATGTTCGCGGCCTTGCCGCCGTCGGTGATGATCCCGTGGAAGCGCGAGTCGCTGCGCACGGTGAGCCGGAGCGCGGATAGGGCCGTCCACGCCAGCAGCAGCGCGTCGAGCGCGTTGATGCCGTCCTGCGGCTCAGCGGCCGCGTGCGCGGCCTTTCCCAGGAACTCCACCTCGAGCGAGACGAGCGCGAGCATGAGCGGGTCGAGCTCGTCGCGATCGCCCGGGTGGTACATGAGTGCGGCGTCGACATCGGCGAAGAGGCCCGCGCGGATGAGGAAGCTCTTGCCGTTGCCGCGCTCCTCGGCCGGGCAGCCGAGGAGGCGGACACGCCCGGGGAGGTCCGCCGCGAGATCGCGCAGCGCGAGGAACGCGCCCAGCGCGGCGGTGCCCATGAGGTTGTGCCCGCAGGCGTGCCCGACCCCGGGCAGCGCGTCGTACTCCCCGAGGATCGCGACGCACGGCCGGCCGGCTCCGAACTCGGCGGCGAACGCGGTCTCGAGTCCGCCCGCTCGAGGCGTCACGGCGGCTCCCTCCGCGACGAGCGCCCCCGTGAGCAGCTGGGCCGCGTACGCTTCCTCGAACGCGAGCTCCGGGTCCTCGTGGATGCGGAGCGCGAGGTCGTCGAGCGTCTTGCCGCGAGCGTCGACGCGTTCGCTCACGCGCTTCTTGAGGGCCGCCACATCCATCGGTGTGCCGAGGTTAGCGCGGGACGTGAGGCCGCGCCGATACGACGAGCTCGGCCACGACGAACGACGCGAGGACGAAGATGCCGGTGAGCGGCGAGAGGCCGTCGACCGCGCGCAGCCAGAGGAGCGCCGTGACGATCGCTCCGCTCTCCGCCGCACGCCGCAGGGCGTCGCGCCGCAGCGGTCGCGGCGCCCGCCTGCGCTCACCCGCGCGCGGGGAGCGCTGCTGCCAGGCATAGGCACCGGCGCCGGTCGCGAGGCCGATGGAAACGATCAGCCCAGCGACGGCCCACGGCTCTTCCGGGTCGCGCGCCAGGACGACCACGAGCGCGACGACGAGGCTCGCGAGCACGAGCAGACCGGGCCCGCGCACCTACTCCGGCTCGTTCGGGATCGTGAGCGGTAGGACCGCCTGCTCGCCGCCCGCCGCGAGCGGCACCTGCGCGAGGCCCTCGATCGCGCCCGAGGCCCGCGCGAGCGCGCGCTCGGTCTCATCGAACTTCTTCGTCGCGTTGTCGAGATGCCGGCCGAGCTGATCGTGCAGCTCGACGAAGCGCTCGAATTCGCGGCGCACCTGCGCGATGCCCTGCTGCAGGTCCCGCGTGCGCTCCTGCATCGCGAGACCGCGAAGCCCGAGCGACACGAGCTTCAGGTACGCGAGAAGGGTGTTCGGCGAGGCCGGGATGACGTGGTGCTCGGCACAGTACGCGGGGATGTCCGGCTCGTCGGGCGCGGCGTCGTGGATGGTGAGCTCGTAGTAGATCGCTTCCGACGGGAGATACATGAACGCGACATCGATCGTCGAATCCTGCGGCGAGACGTAGCGCTCGACCGCGTCGACGTGACGCTTCACCTGCTGAAGGAAGGAGCGGCGACGTGTCCGTCGTTCGGCGTCGTCACGCGCCGACGCGATCTGGGTGTACGACTCCGCGGGGAACTTGCTGTCTATCGGCACGACGCGCGGCCCGTAGCGCACGATCGCGTCCACGCGCGAGCCATCGCGATACGTGTATTGCATCTCGTATGCGCTCGCCGGCAACGCGTCCTGCAGGAGCCGCTCGAGCATGAGCTCGCCGAACCCACCCCGGGTCTTCGGCGCGCGCAACAGATCCTGGAGCGAGCCGATGTCCTTGGCGAGCTCACCGATGCGCGTGCTCTGCTCCCCCAGCGTGCCGAGCTGCCGCGAGAGATCGGCGAGCGTGCGCTGCGTCGCACCCGTCTGCGTGACCAGCTGCTGCTCCGTGGCGCCGAGAGCGCGCTGCAGCTCGCCGCGCAGCTCCGCGACCGCGCTCGTGTTCGCCGTGCGCATCTCGTCGATGCTCGCGCGCAGCAGCGTGATCGCCTGATCCGCGGAGGCCGGCGCCGGGCGGCGCAGCACGATGACGACCGCCGCGAGAGCGATGGCGATCGCGAGACCCGCGACCGCGATGACGACGCCTAGCTCCACGCGCTCACCTCGCTGGGATTCTCCCACGCTGTTTCACGGTGGAACATTCGTTCTATCGTAATGGAAGCGCCGTGCGCCACCAAAATCTGTAGCACGTACGCTCCCCCGCCATGCGCGTCGGCGCTCGCACCATGCTGCTCTACTCCGCGGGCTCCGTCGGCGCAGGTGCGTTCTACGCGTTCAACAACTTCCTCTTGCCGCTCGCGCTCAAGGCCGTCGGTGCCCCCGACCTCATCACCGGACTCCTCTCGAGCACGAGAAGCATCGAGGGCGTCGTCATCCAGCCGACCGTCGGTGCAGCCTCGGACCGGATCTGGCTGGCGCCGCTCGGCCGCCGCCGACCCTTCATCGCGCTCTGCATCCCGCTCTCGGCGCTCTTCTTCCTCGTCGCCTCGGCTTCGACCGTGGCGCTCGTGCCCCTGGCGGTCACGATCGTCCTCTTCTCGATCTTCTTCAACGTGGCGATCGACCCATACAACGCGCTCCTGGCAGACATCACGCCGATCTATCAGCGCAGCTTCCTCTCCGGGCTCTCGCAGGGCATCCAGCTCCTGGGGCAGGTCGGCTTCCTCGGAATCATCGCGGTGACGACGCAGGGCACGGCCGTGCCGCCGTGGACCTACTGGCTCGTCGCGGCGCTCATGCTGGGCACCTTCGCGATCACGGTCGCCGGCATCGACGAGCGTCGGGACCTCGCGGCGCGGGCGGAGCACGTCTCGCTGGGCGACTACCTGAAGACCGCCGCGAGGCATGGCCAGGCGCTTCGCTACCTCGGCACGCTCTTCGTCTTCTTCTTCGGCTTCAGCGCGGTGCTCCCCTACTTCACGCTCTTCTTCGTCCAGGACATCCATCTCACCGACCAGGTGGCCCTGGCGCTCGACGCGCTCGCGCTTCTGGTGACAGCGCTCTCGGCGATCGGCTTCGGCAAGCTGGCCGACCGCTTCGGAACGAAGACGATCCTGGCCGTCGGCTGGGCGATCCTGGTCGTGGCGGCTGTCGGCGGCACCGTCATCCAGGCGCTCCCCGAGACGGTGGTCGTCGTGCTCCTCGCCGGAGTCGGGAATGGCGCCCAGACCGCGGTCTCCTGGCCGCTCCTCACCCAGCTCATCGACCCCGACGAGACCGGCATCTTCGCCGGCCTCAAGGCCGCCGCCGAATCGGTGGCGATACCACTTTCGGTCTTCGTCGCGGCCGAGCTCTTCCTCAACCCGCGGGCGCTCAACCTCGGTTACCGGGGGATCTTCTTCATGCTGGCGATCAACATGGTCATCGCCCTCGTGCTGCTCATCGCGTTCGTGCGGGTCCCCGACCGTCCCTCGGAACGCGACGCCCCGCTCACCGCCTGAGCGCTGTACTTGCGCACGGACAGCCGCCGGCGGCCGACAGCCGCTCGGCCGACCCGGGAACCGGTCGCCGTGGGCAGATGTAGTGGGAGCGAGTGGCAGGGCCGAGCCACGACATCGATTTTCGGGAGGCACGAAATGTCACGACGCCCGGTCATCGCCCTGCTCGCGACCCTCGCGCTGCTGTCGCTCGGCACCACCGCTCTCGCCAAGGAGGGCGCGGTCACGAAGTTCGACAGCCTGCCAACGGACTGGCACGCCGGCCAGACCTACGCCCTCGGCTACACGATCCGGATGGACGGCACCGAGCCGTACAAGGCCGACCGGACGGAGATCGTTGCCTCGAGCCTCGACGGCAAGACCAATCTCGTGTTCCCCGGCGTCGGCGACGCAACGCCCGGCCACTACAGCGCCCAGGTGATGTTCCCGGCCGTGGCCACCTACCACTGGAAGGTGACGCAGGGGACGTACTTCGCACCCTTCGACCTCGGGACGATCAGCGTGCTCCCGGCGCTCGCGACCACCGGCAGCGGAAGCGTCCCGCCCGCGCCGCTCGGCGACCCGATCCGCGATGCCCTTCCCTTCGCTGCCGCCGGTGCCGCGATCTTCGCCACGCTCATGCTCGCAAGGACGCAGCGCCGCCGGCTCGCCCGCGCCGCGTAGCGACCTCAAGCGCTTTTAAGGACGAAGCCCCGGAGCAGACTCCTCCGCTCCGGGGCTTCCCGCTCTCTTCGAGCTCCGCCCTTAGTGAAATTCCCCGGATCAGTTGAGACGGCTTCAGGCAGCCCGCAGTAGGTCCATCAAGAACTCGGCCACGCCGGCGAGCGGCGGGATGTGCTCGAAGCCGCGATCGGTGAACGGCGTCCCGTCG
>Ga0334722_10007322_pt1 | contig 10716 bp, 17 predicted proteins | sample C3_bottom_MG_FD_207210 | JGI IMG/M metagenome (GOLD analysis project Ga0334722, IMG submission 207210) | Sediment microbial communities from Yellowstone Lake, YNP, Wyoming, USA - C3_bottom | ecosystem: Environmental > Aquatic > Freshwater > Lake > Sediment | place: USA: Wyoming | collected...
GGCGAGCAGAGGCGCATGGAGTCGTTCTCCTTGAGTCCCTGGACGAGCTCAAGACGCAGGTTGGGATTCGGCGAGAAGCCGCGGCCACAGAACCCGGAGGCGATCGCGTCGGCCTCCGAGAGCGCACCCACGATCGACTCGCCGGCGCCGAGCGTCGCTTCAAGCTCGCGCTTACGCGCCTCGGCGCGCTCAAGGCTCGCCCTGGCAGACTGGACGGCCGCCTCCGCCCGCTGGCGTTCCTGCTCCGCCTTCTTCATCTCGGCCTCGATCGCCGTCTTGATCGAGTCCTTGTCGAGGTCACTCATGTCCTGTCTCTCTTGCGATTCGTCACCGGCACCGGCGTGTCGACGCGAGGGGCAGCCTCCGGAGTACCATCGCGTCCGAGCTTGTCGCGCGACCGGGCCAGGATCGACCGGGCGCAGCGAACGAGGGCCGGCATGGCCTCGATCGGGAGCGTGACGCTGGAGAACAGGGGTTTGACCGGCCCGTCGGGCTCGTCGGACCCCATGAAGCACGAGAGGACGTGCAGTTCGGCCATATGAGGGTTCGAGACGAGCGCGAACCAGGCGTCGGGATCGCCCGACTCTCGGAGGATCTGGACCTCGGGCGGCTGGAAGTCGCCCTCCGACTCCTCGTAGTTACGGCAGTGGAGGAGCGTGTCCTTGAGCCTCAAGGCCAGGATGGAGTACGCCCTGCTGATCTTCTCTTCTTCGCTCATGTCGTCTCCTGAGGCGGGGTTTCGTTGGCTAGGACCATTCCGCCGGGGCCGCCGATCTTGACCTGTCGCCCGCTCGCGAACGTGATGCGGATGACCTTGAACTCGGTCTCGCCGACCTTGTCCTGAATCGAGTCGACGTGCTCGACCGAGTCGCCGTGGAGCGACACCATGGCGGCCTCGTAGGAGGCCGGGTCCGTCACGTCGTCGCCCAGGTCGATCATGGAGCCCTCGTGGAGAACGATCCCCACGTCGAACCCGGCGGCCTTCCCGAAACCCGTCCCGAAGCACAACACCATCGCCTTGCCGTGGGGCGTCTCCTGGGGGAGCAGGCCGTTGAACGAGAACCCATGGAGGATCTGAAGGTCGCCCAGGAATTCGACGATGGTACGAGGCGGCGGGACCACCGCGGGGAAGGGGATCGGGATGTCATCGATCTCGTTCACTCTCTCTCCTTTCGGACCAGCCGCCGCTTCCTGAGCCGCTTCACGGCCTGCCAGCAGGCGTCGTGCATCCGGTACAGCTCGTCGGGGTCGGCCTTCGTGGACGCCTCGATGATGCCGCGCTCGATCGGCGTGAGCCTCCCGAGCGGGCAGTGGCACCACGAGCACACGAAGTCGGCGATGTCCTGCTGCGCCTTCGTGAGTTGACCGCCGCCGGCGATGATCTTATCGCAGACCCGGCCGAGCCGCTTCGCTGCTCTGCTCATCTGCTCCTTGCCTTCTGGTAGTTCTCCTCGGTGCCTTCGAGGTCCTCGATCCTCACGACGCGCTTCGCGGACGCGTAGGCCTCGGGCGCCTTGACCATGGCGACGCTGTGGCCGCCACGGACGATCTTCTCTGCTTCGGCGAGCAGGTAGCCGCCGGCCTCTTCGATGAACCTCGTGTACCCCGCGCCGTCTTTCTTCCACCAGAGGACGGTGTCGCCCCAGCCGCGCTCATCCGTCGTGTAGAGGAAGTACGATGGTACTGGACACGAGCACTCGCACGGGAGCCCGATGCAGTAGTCGCAGTTTTTGGTCTTGCACTCATGGCAGAGGCCGAAGCCGATACCGGTCGGGTTCTCGTCGGTCATGTTCCCTCCAGTTTCAGTGCGTCGAGCGCGGCCTTGATCTTCTCGCTGTGCGTGTAGGGCTTGGTCGGGTCGAAGGCCATGCGTCCGAGCTTCGAGGGGTCGCAGACGTGGCGCTCGGCCGCGTGCGCCTTGCTCTCGTAGTCGGAGGTCCCCTCCTCGTTCTGGACGACGAGGCCGCAGCGCTTGCACTCGAAGCGCCAGACGCCGACACAGGGGCGAATCCAGACGATCTCGCGGATGTAGGTGCCGAGTGGGTGTTCCATGGTCAAGGACTCCTTCCGCTGATCCTTCGGATCACTCGCTTCAGCCAGGATGTCCTGGCCCCGAAATGGTGGACGTGTCTCGCCTCGAAATGGACGATGTCCCATGGCGCGATACCAAGCGTCGCCGGTCGCTGCGTGACGACCGCCCCGGCGTAGGTCTCTTCGATCTTACTCATGACCTCGGCCCATACGAACTCGTCGTCGGCCTTGCCGAGGTGGTGGCCCGGCTTCTCATCGCCGGCGGCGAAGCAGAGAAGCACGCGGTCGCCCTTCACGAGCGAAAGGGCGCGAGCGAACGGTTTCGTCTCGATCGGCACGAGATGCCAGTTCACGTCTGGGTCCTCGCTCGGATCGCCTCAACGATCCCGCCAGAGAACGTCTTCACGATCTCGAGGGGTTCGTCCTCGGTGCCGGCGAGCCGCTCGATCTGGTCGAGAACCGCCCCGGTCCTCTCGGCCTTGCTCGAGAGGATGCGGATCCTGCCGAGACGCGCGACCAGCTCGTTGACCCTCTTCGTGAGTCTCTCGTTGTCGCGAAGGAGTGGGTTGAACTCCTCCAGGGCGGCCCAGAAGACGATCGCGGCGTTATCGGGGTTCTCGAAGCCTTCGAGAGTCACCTTGCCGTTGGGCCCGATCCGGATCTGGCGCTTCGGGTTCCCGAAGGCGACGGCCAGGCTGTGCGCTGGCGCATGCGCGTCAGGGCCGATCGCAACGGACAGCGGGCCATCGGCACGAGCACCGGCGCCGAGCGCGACGGAGCGGTCAGGCGGTGGCGTCAGGGTGCCTATGGATATGAACGGAGGCGCTTCGGCGGCTTCGAAGCGGAGCGGAGGCTCGTCGACCTGACGTCCTCGGTCCATAGCCTCGGCGAAGTTCGTCGCCCCGGCTCGCGCCAAGGACGCGGCGCTGACCGTTCCTCGCTCGGCCAGCGCCTGGAGTTCCCTGGCCTCGGCGGCCTCTCGGACCACGGCGGCCCAGACCGAACAGCCCTGCAGATGACCAGAATGCCCGCCGCAGCACTGGTGGCCAGTGCCATCGTCAGGGTGAATCCAGCCGCGTGAGGCGCAGATTTCGCAGTCCACGCTAGTTCATCTCCTTCGTGGAGACGGACAAAAGGAGTCTGGTGACTCTGTCTCGCGTCTCCTTGTCGGAGAAGGCCGCGAGAGGAATGTCCGGGAGTTGGATCGGAGCTGTCTTCTTGATCCCGAGGTAGACGCCACAGGCGATCGCCGTGAAGAGGGCTAGCTTGTCCGTCATCTCGCTGATTTTCGTGAGCCCTTCGCCGTCAATGTGATTGACCCAGGACTCGGCGTTGGGGTTCGTCCGAAGCTGGCTTACGACCAGACGGGCGAGGCCTTCGTCGATCTTCTCCATGCCCGAGGCTGCGATGAAGCGCTCGATCTTGTTCGCCTCGGTCACGGCGCGTCTTCCTTCACGGGCCACTTGATCTCGACGCTGAACTGCTCGGCGTCGACGAATTCGACCTTCTTGAAGACGAGGTCTCCTGCCGGGCTCCCATCGACGCCAACGACGCTGCCGTCTGGGAGATGCACGACATGCTGGCTGGTCCGGATGTCCTTGGGCTCGCTCACGTCTTCATGTGCTCCTGACAGAACGTGCCCTTCCCCGTCGTGAAGATCATCGAGGGCCGGCAGCCACAGGTGTCGCATCGCGGCGTCGCCGTGACCTCAGCGATCGCCGCCTTCACGCGACGGTCGATCACGCCAACGACCCAGCGCATGAGCGACGGGAATGTCGTCCGAATGTCCTGGCACGCCTCGCACTCGGACCGCCACGGCGGCCCGTAGAAGCCGTCGAGGCACGTCTCGCATTTCTTCTCGACCGGATCGTTCATGTTGATTGCTCCTTCTCGGCCTTCATGTTCGCGAGATGCTCCGCTTCGAGGAGTTTGCGCTTGTTGCAGACGAGGTCACGAGGCTGAGTTGGCGGCACCGTGAAGGCGAGTCTCCCGGCCGCGACCTGTTGGTTATTCTCCTTCCGCCTGATCTGGCGACACTCGGCGCACTCGTAGTCGTGGCGCATGAGCTTGACCCACGAGAGGTCCGCTGTCGAGAAGCTCATGGCACCGCCGCTTTCTTGACCCCGGCCTCGCGGGCGAACCGTTCGAGGAGTGCGTCCGGGGCCATGAACGTCCTCCTGAAGTCGGTCTCGGTCCGCATGAGGGCGCCACGAAGCCCGCCTTGATCTCCGATCAGGGCGACCGACTTCGTGGCTCGGGTCGCTGCAGTGTAGATCAACTTGCGGTTGAGCATCGAGTGCTCGCTGTGGCAGGCGGCGATGATGTGCTCCCACTGGGATCCTTGGGCTCGGTGATAGGAGAGAGCCCACGCGAGCTTGAGCCCCTCGGACGCCTCTCTCGGCACCGCGACGGTCGTCGGCCTGCCCTTGATCCTCTCGATCTCGAGATAGACGAACTTCTTGTCGATCTCGGTGACGATCCCCTGCATGCCGTTCATGAGGTCAATCTCGTAGTCGTTCTTGGTCTGGACGACCTTGTCTCCAACGAGGAACTTGACCTTATCCTCGCCCTCGGTCTGGGACTTGATCTCCCTCGCGTAGAGGACGCGCTGCGCGATCTCCTGGAGGTCCTTGTTCAGGTTGTCGATTCCGACGCCGTACTTGTACTGAGGCGAGAGGACCTGTAGCTCAAGGATCATCCCTCGCCCGCCCTCCGAGAGCAGGTCCTCGAACCGGCGGGCCACCGCCCGACGGGCAGACACGGAGTTGTGGTGCCTGTCCTCGACGAACCACGGAGTCAGGGGCTCACCGTCCTCGGCGAAGACCGGCCCGTCCTCTCCTATCTCCTGGGTCGTCCCTGTCATGACCCCGGAGAGTAAGGCCCTGGCGTTCGAGCGCATGACGCCGGCGTGGCGGAGCACCTTGTCGAGCCGGGCGACCTCGCATCGACCCCCCTCGACGAGGTCCCGCAGGACGGCGCCGGGTCCGACCGAGGGGAGCTGGTTCGGATCGCCGACGAGGACGAGGGCGCAGTTTCCGCCCAGCGCGTCGATCACCCGGTACATGATCTCCGCATCGCACATCGACGCCTCGTCGACGATCAGGACATCCGTGTGAAGAGGGTTGCGGCGGTCCCTCACCCAGATGCCAAGCCCTTTGCACTCGAGGAGCTTGTGGATCGTGGCCGGGCCGTGCGCGAGCGGGCGGGAGAGCTTGCCGGCGTGGTCCATGACCTCGAAGAGCCGCTTCGCCGCCTTGCCGGTCGGCGCGGCCAGGGCGACGTTCTTGTTCCGGCTCTGGTAGACCTTGATCAGGGCGGCGATGACCGTGGTCTTCCCGGCCCCGGCTGGCCCCGTGATCACGATCTTCTTCTTCTGCGTGGCCTTGACAAGCGCCTCCGTCTGCGCTTCGTTCGGCATGCGCGTCACGCCGTTGTGGTCCGCCTCGATCAGCCACTTGAGCGCGGCCGGGTCGAAAGGGTGGTTCACGAAATGAGGATTCGGGTCGTCCTTGAGCGACGGGTCGAAGTAGGCTGCGACGGTCGTCTCGGCGGCGTAGAGCCTCCTCGGGGAGACGACTTCTCCGATCGGCTCGAGGACCGAGAGCACGATTCTTTCATCCTTGGCGACGAGGAGCTCGTCGAGCCTCTGGGCCACGGCCTCGCGGTCGCCGATCCTCCCTATGCTGAGCGTCGCCTTGGTCCGGTCGACGATCTGCGAGCGGGCGATCCAGGTATGCCCTCCGTCCCTCAGCCCGTTCAGGGCTTCGATGATCCCGGCCTCGAGCCGCTTCGGGTGGACCCGGTCGAACTTGAGCTTCTCGAGCGCGACCCTGTCGATCATCTCGAACGGGACCCCGAACGAGATCGCGGCCCAGGGGTCCTCCCAGATGATCGCCTTGCCGCCAGAGCCGAGGTTCTTCCAGAGCTGATCGACCTGACGCGGGGTCAGGCCGAGCCCGATGAAGGACGCCTTCGCTTCGTGCTCGGCCTTGTTCGACTCCCATTGCTCGATGAGGAGCCGCATCGCCTTGCGCGGGATCTTCCCGGATCGCGCGTCCGGGCCTTCGAGGAGCCTGACCTCTGCGGCGCGGATCGCCTCGGCCTTCTTCTTGAACTCCGAGGTCCTCTCCGGGTCGGCGAGGATGACCGAGAGGTCGCCGCCGAGGGCCTCGGCGGCCTTGACGATCGCCCTGGACCAGACCGGGCCGATCAGCTTGAAGCGAGGGTCGCGCTCGAGGATCTTCTGGATCCCCTCCTGGTCGAGGGCCATGTTCCGGGTGGCCCAGGAGACCGCCAGTTGAGGGCGTCCATTGTACTCGCTCCACACCCCATGGAGCGTCCACGACTCGCCGACCATGCAGTCGCACGTCCCGGCGAAGGGCACGGTCTCACCATCGGGCGTGCGGAGCTTGCCGGCACGCCAGCCGTCGAACTCCAGCCCATGGGCGTGGATGATAAAGCCTGTCGCGGAAACAGCCTCGGATGACATGAAGGAAGGTTACCTCGGGGATCCGACAGCTCAGGCCTTCTTCTCGAACACGACCACGCGGTTCGTGTTCGTTCCCTTTGCGTTGTTGTCGACGCCCCAACAGTTCGCTGTCTTCGTGAAATTGTGGGTGTTGATGAGCACGAGTTTCGGCTTGAGGTTGGCGGCGTTGCCGCAGGGGATCACGGCTTCTTCGAGTCGGACCTTGCCGCCGCGGACCTCGCCGACCTCGAACGCGACATGGCCTCCTGGCCGCAGGACGCGGTAGAACTCCATGAAGGCGTCCGTCATGACGGCCTGCCAGTCGGGCACCCTCTTCGCCATGGTGATCGGGACGGTCTTTGGGTCGATCCCGCAGAACCAGCAGCGGAGCCAGTTGTCCGAGGCGTAGTTCACCACGTCGAGGAACGGCGGCGAGGTCACGATGAGCGCGACTTCGCCGTAGGGGATCTGATGCGCCGCGTCGCATGGCGCCGTGACGAGGATCGGGGTCTGCTTCTTGAGGCGATCGCGCTCCTCGTCGGTCACCTCGGACAGGAGGGACCTCGACTTCTTGAGGATCAGGTCGTAGACATCCTTCCGCTCGGGCTTCTGCCTCCGGTCCGCGTTGATCTTCCTCTGCCTCGCGGGCATGACGGCCTGGTTCGGCGGCAACGTGTAGACGGAGAAGAAGCCCGGCGAGTGGCCCGTGAGGCGGTTCATGGCGACCATGCGGATCCAGTTGTCGACGCCGCCAAGGACGCCCTGCTTCTTCTGCGTGACGATGAAGTGCTTCCTGAGCGCCGCGATGTCGGCGAGCGTGTCCGGGTGGTAGAAGGGCGTGAGATCCTCGAGTGTCACGTCGCTCGGCGGGTCGTCGATCTTCGTCTTCTTGAGCGTCTCGGCGAGATGATCGAGGCGGAGGTTGATCGAGTTGAGCTCGGGCGGTGCGAGCCTAGGCTCGATCAACATCCGACTGAGCGGGTTCACGTCGCAGCCGGCGACGCGGCGCCCCAGGAGCGCGGCCTCGAGCAGCGCCGTCCCGCGGCCCATGAAGGGGTCGTAGACGAGGTCGTCTGGCTTCGTGAGACGCTCGATGAAGAAGCGTGGGAGCGCCGGCTTGAAGCACGCGCGGTAGGAGACCTCGTGGAGGCTGTGTGCCTGACGCTGCTTGTCGGTCCAGAACTTGTTGACGAAGGTCGGGATTGACTCCTTGCCGACCTTCGTCTTCCTGACCTTGGTGCGCGTTCCGAACTCGCGGAAGGAGGCGAGGTCGAGGAGGTCGGTCACGGTTGTCTCTGTCGCTTGCGGCACGCTTCGGATCGCTCGGTCTTGTTCATCGGGACTCTTGGGAGGCGGATCGGGAAGCCGAGGTTATCCGTCGCTTGATCCAGGACGATCTTGATCTTGCCGTTCGGGCTTCCTTGATCATACGTGTTGGCGTATCGGTCGGTCTTGAGGAACGACTCCTCGTTAAGGATGAACTCTCCGCCACCGAGGATGATTCCGCCTGCTAGCCAGTTGGCCCAGTTTTGCTGTCCTCCGAATCCGTTTCCCTGAAAATGCCCGCACGGCGAGAGAACGAAGTCGTTGTAGCCTCGGATTGTGACTTGGGCCCTGAATGCCTTGCATTTTTTGCAGTTCATGGTCAACGGCAGCGGGACGGTCAGCCTTTCTTGAACGTCGGCTATGCCGAACCTAACCGCGACTTTGAGGTCCTTCGTCGCAGACCTGAAGAGCGCTGCTACACAGCGCTCTCTTTCAGGTCGTGTGTGAATCGACTCAAGGGCTCGGATGTCAGCCACGGATACGAGTGCTCCGCGATCGAAGCGAGTCACTGTGGGTAGCGTCAAGAAGTCGATCGGAGCCGCCTTGATCATGATCAGCTTGGTCAGCTCGAGAAACTTCTCGGCCACAGCTAGAGTCTCGTCGGACATCATCGGTTCCGATGGAACACTCAGGTTGTCGATGACGGCGCGGCCGGATGCCTTGGCTTCTCTGATGAGCCTGGACTCAAGGAAGCTCTCGTCGAGATGAGCATCCCTGCTCGAGCAGACGATGGCGTGGGTCCAGAATATCTTTTTGGCGTGGTCTCTGAGTCTGTCGATGGCCGCCTTGCCGGATTTACCTAGGTAGACATACAGCGTGAATGCACGTTCGTTCTGAGGGCCGAGAAACTCCTTGAGGCCGAAGAGGGCGTAGACGCCGGGTTGGTTCATTTCGTCGCGCGTCGAGTGCTTCTCGACGTCTCCTCTCGCGAACGAGATCCCGGAGACGGTCGTCGTCGGAATGGTGAACCGATGAAAGCCGGGTTCGGACTCGGAGACGATAACGCTGTATCCCATGGCCTACTCCCACTCCAGTCTCGACAGCTTCACGCTGTTCGGCATCTTGCCGCGAGCCAGTCTGATCGCCCCGAACTGGAACCCACACGGGGGGAACGTCGTCTTGGGGTAGGGGCTGATCGACATGATCTCCGCCACGATGAAACCGGCATCCTCGATATCCCTCACGCGGGCTCTCGTCCAGAGGTGGTTCACCGTGCAGAGGATCACTACGTTCTTCGCGGACGACATGGACTTCTGGAGGAAGACCCTGATCTTCGACCAAGGAGGACACGCGACGATCCAGTCTTTCTTGCCCTTGTCCAGCATGAGCTTCCGGAAGGCTCCTTTTCCGGTCACAGCCGTTGCGACGCGGCCTTTCGGCGCAAAGACTCTCATGACACCCTGGATGAGCGGCTTGTTCAGGGAGACCTCGTCCTCGTCCTTCTCTCCGGTGTAGGCTTCCACCTCGATCGTCCGCCTCGTGTCCGGCAGCGATCGCCAGATGATCTTGGAGAGCTTCGCCTTCGTTGTGCGTCCGCGCTTCAGGTGGATCGCCCCGAGCTGGAACCCAGACGCGGGGAACTCGGGGTTCGGATACGGGTCGATCAAGGCGATCTCGGCCGTGTAGAAGCCGGCCTCCTTGATGTCGGCGACTCTGGCCTTGGTCCAGAAGTGGTTCACTGTGCAGAGAAAAACAACGTTGTCCGACACCTCCATGGCCTTCTTGAGGAAGGCGCGCAGCAACGACCACGGAGGGTTCGTCACGATCCAGTCGACGTTCTTCTTGTAGTCGAAGAAGTTGCGGCCGCGTTCGATCTCGCACCAGTCGGCGCCCTTCATGGCCTTGAGGAACGCACCTGCGCCTCGACAAGGCTCCAGCATTCGACCAGACGGCTTGAAGTGCTCGATGATCGCCCTCGCCAAACCCGGCGGGGTCATCACGCGATCTTCGCTCACGTAGTTGCGATTCGGCTGGTGTCGCATGGTCAACGATCCTTCTGTCGCTTCGTCGCTGGCACGATCGCGTAGTCCGTGTGCCGGTCGCCTCGCTTCTTGATCCTCTCGACCGCTTCGCCGTGCGACCCGAACGGGCCGTCGCAGAAGACCGGCTCCTTGAGCCTCTTGCCGTTTTCGACGAGCCGGACCACATCCACATTGCCGGGCAGGAGGACCGGGAACGCTTCGCCGCAGAACGTGCAGTAGTCGGCGTGCGGCGAGTGCGACGAGGAGCTTCCGCCGATCTTGACGCGAATGGAGCCCTCGTGGACGAAGTAGACCTCGTGACCCACATCGCGAATTGCATCGCAGCAGATCGGGTGGCTGAAGGACCTGGGCACGTTACTCTCCTCGGCCTATAGGCGGATCGGGGCAGCGGCCACAGTGACACGGCTGATGGTGGAGCGAGACGGTCGCCTCCTCGCAGACCTTGAGCATGGCGAGCTCGTTGCCTGGTGTCACCGTGAGGCCGACGATCTCGTTCGTTGTGAACCAGCCGAACCCCTGCTTCTCGAGCGGCTGCGGGTCGCCTTTCCAGTCGAACACGCGGTAGTAGTAAAGGAAGACGTTCTCCTTGTGCTTGAGTGGGACCTCTCCCTCCCAGAGCGGCCGCTCGGCGATCCGGCCGATCACGAACCCGAGCTCCTCCTTGAGCTCGCGGCGGATGGCTGCGTGGTGTGATTCGTCCGGCTCGATCTTGCCTCCGGGAGTCTCGAAGCAGAAGGCCAGGTCCTTGTCCTCGGGGCGCTGCTGGAAGAAGACGCGGCCGTTCTTGATGAGGACGGCACTGACGACGTGGATCAAGACTTCGCTCCTTCGACGAATAGTTCCTTCTGCTCCCTCGCCGACTTCCTCGAGTCGAACAGCGGCGTCTCGAGCTTCTTCTCGTGCTCCTTG
>Ga0334722_10007323_pt1 | contig 10714 bp, 9 predicted proteins | sample C3_bottom_MG_FD_207210 | JGI IMG/M metagenome (GOLD analysis project Ga0334722, IMG submission 207210) | Sediment microbial communities from Yellowstone Lake, YNP, Wyoming, USA - C3_bottom | ecosystem: Environmental > Aquatic > Freshwater > Lake > Sediment | place: USA: Wyoming | collected...
ATGCTGTTGCCGTCAAGGTGCCGTCATTAAGTGAACTAAGGTTAAGTGAACTCGCCGTCCAGCTGCCCGCTGAACATGAAGGCGTTGCATTGACCGTGTGTGCCGCACCCGCGTCTGTTATCGCCAGAGATACCGTGCCTGAACCGGTTTCACATGCGCCTGACAGTGTCACCGCTGCCTTATTAGCATTGTTTACAGTCGGGAATGTCGTCACCGTCACTGTCGGCGGCACTACATCCTTTGTTGCGGTATTGGAACCCGTGCCTGTGTTGCCGGCCGCATCAGTCTGCGATGCTGTTGCCGTCAAGGTCCCGTCATTAAGTGAGCTAAGGTCAAGTGAAGATGCCGTCCAGCTGCCCGCTGAACACGAAGGCGTTGCATTGACAGTGTGTGCCGCACCCGCGTCTGTTATCGCCAGTGATACCGTGCCTGAACCGTTTTCACATGCGCCTGAAAGCGTTACCGCTGCCTTATTAGCATTGTTTACAGTCGGGAATGTCGTCACCGTTACTGTCGGCGGCGCTACATCCTTCGTTGCGGTGTTGGAACCTGTGCCTGTGTTGCCGGCCGCATCAGTCTGCGATGCTGTTGCCGTCAAGGTCCCGTCATTAAGTGAACCAAGGTTAAGTGAAGATGCCGTCCAGCTTCCCGCTGAACATGAAGGCGTTGCATTGACCGTGTGTGCCGCACCCGCGTCTGTTATCGCCAGTGAAATTGAAAGTCCGGTTTCACATGCGCCTGAAAGCGTTACCGCTGCCTTATTAGCATTGTTTACAGTCGGGAATGTCGTCACCGTCACTGTCGGCGGCACTACATCCTTTGTTGCGGTATTGGAACCCGTGCCTGTGTTGCCGGCCGCATCCGTCTGCGATGCTGTTGCCGTCAAGGTGCCGTCATTAAGTGAACTAAGGTTAAGTGAACTCGCCGTCCAGCTGCCCGCTGAACATGAAGGCGTTGCATTGACCGTGTGTGCCGCACCCGCGTCTGTTATCGCCAGTGAAATTGAAAGTCCGTTTTCACATGCGCCTGAAAGCGTTACCGCTGCCTTGTTAGCATTGTTTACAGTCGGGAATGTCGTCACCGTTACTGTCGGAGGTATCGTATCCGCCTGGATCGTAAAGGCTCCGGAGCCGGCTACATCCGTGCTGCCGCCATTGCCTAACGGGTCGTTATCGCTATAAAAACCTGAGGCGCGGGCAGTAAGGGTGCCGGGCGTCGCATCAGACTTAACGTCAATACGAATTTCAAAATCTCCTATAGGATTGTTGCCTATTGTGCCGGTGATCACAGACCAACTGTCCGGATCTCCGCCGGCGCCGGGAACGGTCTGTGATCCTTTCTCCGTATTAGGAATAACATTGATGTCCCATATAGACACCCTGGCTATCTTTGCAGTCCCCGTGGTTGTGACAATGATTGCATTGAACCAGTTCGTGTTGCCGCTTGGGTCCGTGGTAACGTGAAAGCGATCAACAACAATGCCTGTGTCACCTGCATATATATCATGACCCGTAGGATCCGGTAACGCAGATGCATCAGTTAGCGTAATAGTTCTGATTTTAGCCGCTGCCTCGCCCGGCAGCATAAGGCCCATTACAAGCGTCAGCAGGAGTAATAAAACACCCCCCGAACCCACTGAGTGACGACTACCTGACTTTCCAAGCATTCTGTTCGTTTCCATCTCTTCCTCCTAAAAATTAACTCCAGGTTTATCTAATTTTATATCTGACAGTTTATATTCCCGGCTTTTATACCGGTCCCAATGATCTGAATTAAAGCAAACCTAAGCTTTAAAGCACCAAGTATGCCAAATGCAGGCACATTTTTTGTCAGTCCGGTAAAACTCATTAACAAAGCGATTTAAAATAAATTAATCCTTATTGTCAATCTGCCGCTGCAAATACCCCGAGCCGGATGATTTCGACTTTCGGTCTTACCTGCGGGCGCTGAAATTGGAATTTTGCCTACAGGAAGATTGGAATTTTGCCTACAAGAGGCTGTTCCGGGAGCGCCGTTGAAAAAAGATAAAGTAATGCAAAGCACGGACAGAAGCTACATCACAAGCGCCGCAGAGGCACTTTATAGGTTTCAATTAATCGATCAATGAACCCGGTGCGCCTGGCCCGCAGCTGATCCACAAGAAGGTCTTTATCAGAATCCTCACCCAAATCAGAATCCTCACCCAATGTAAAAACCGGCAGAGTTGCATTAATGTCCCTGACCATCCCGGCAAATTCACTGCGCCCTTTGTCGGAAATATCAACAATAATAAGATCAATAGGCGCGGATAACAAAGGCCCGCAGGAGATAAGAGGCGCGGCGTCGGCCATACTCTTAACCGCATTTACCTGATAGCCGCATGACACAAGCGCGGAAGACAGCTTGCTGCGCCACAGCGGGTCTGTCTCCACGAGCAGTATATTTTTTCTTAGTGTCTGTTCAGCCATTCGGTTATCTCCGGAATATATGCGACCACAATTCCTGACTGCATACAAAGCAACACATGTGCCGGCAATATATAGTCGATTAACCGGGTTTGAATGCGGGGATAACTTAACGCAGAGAATTTACGCTGTATCTAAGTTTTGGCTTTTTGACTTAACTATTTGGGGGCAACCAGGGTTATAAGACTTTGAGGTTCAACAACGTTATACCGTATTCCGCCATCTTTCTGACAAGGGTCTTATAATCGATCTGAAGGAGCGCAGCCGCCTTTACCTTTTGTCCGCCGGCGGCCGAAAGCGCATTTTCTATGGCTATCTTTTCAGCCTCTTTCATGGTCATGGCATTGGACGGGTCTGTTGAACGGCCGTCCTGCACAGCGGATTCACCAAGCGCCGCCTCCATATCGACAGGAGATATCGTATCGTTATCCGCAAGAATAGCAGCCCTCTTCATGGCATTTCTGAGCTGTCTGAGGTTTCCGGGCCACGGTCTGTTTTCGAGAAACTCTATCGTCTCCTCCGTCAAAAAGCAGGTGCTGCCCTCCATTTCGTGGCAGGCGTCCATCAGGAATTGCCGCGCAAAAAAAGAGATGTCGTCCCTTCTTTCACGCAGGGGCGGGATATTAAGGGTAAACTCGCCAAGTCTGAAATACAGGTCTTCCCTGAATTTGCCTTCACTCACAAGCTTGAGGAGATCAGCGTTGGTGGCGCAGATAATCCTCGTATCCAGAGGTATCGGCACAGCGCTCCCCACACGAAACACCTGCCGGTCTTCAACTATATTCAGGAGTTTCCCCTGGATAGCAGGGGAGATATTGTCGATATCATCGATAAGAAGCGTGCCCTGATCAGACATCTCGAAATAGCCTTTACGCCCCTTTTCCGCTCCTGTAAAGGCCCCTCTTTCGTGGCCGAACAGCTCGCTTTCAACTACCGAATCCTGCAGGCTGCCGATAGAGACCTTTATGAAAGGTTTGTCCGCCCTTGCCCCCAGACGATGGATCACCTTGGCAAGGTAAGTTTTGCCCGTGCCGGTCTCTCCCTGTATAAGCACCCCGATTCCGCTCCGGGCCACGCGCCTGACCTGGGCAATCAGCTTTTTCATCTGCCTGCTTTGGCCCAATTCCGTCTCAAGGCTAAGGTTAAGTGAGGTGTCGAGCTCTTCCACACGCCGCTGCAGTGCGGCCTTGTCCAGCGCATTTTTGATGGTCAGCTCCAGATGTCCGAAGTTCAGCGGCTTTACAAGAAAATCATAGGCGCCCTGTTTTATTGCATTGACCGCAGACTGGATATCCGTGGAAGCCGTAACCATTATAACAGGCACAATAGAGTCTATCTGCCGAAGCCTCCCAAGGACCTCCATGCCGTCCATTTCCGGCATGCCCAGGTCCAGGAGCACAACGGAAGGCCTTTGCATCCTGAACAGTTCGACGGCATCTTTTCCTGCCGACGTCTCAATCGTCTTAAACCCTTTCAGCGACAGAATTTCAATGATGCTCTTCCTGACCTTTGCGTCGTCGTCTACAATAAGGACGGTATTAGGCATTTGCGGACCCCGCTTGTTCTGTTGTTTTTCTGATAACTGCCTGCAGCTCTTCAATGCTAAAAGGCTTTGTCAAAGCTTCCCCGAACCCGCAACTTTTGTACTGCGCTATCGCGTCGTCTTCGGAATATCCGCTCATGACAATAGCCCGGACCATGGGGTCCAGCTCCAGGAGGCCGGCAAGACATTCCCTTCCCCCCATGCCGCCTACGACCGTCAAATCAAGTATAACAGCAGAAAAAGGCCGCTTAAGCGCCCGGCTTTTCCTGAAGAGTATGAGCGCCTCATCCCCATTGCGCGCGGTCTCTACCTCGTAGCCGACCACCTCCAGCATCTCGCTTACATTGCTTCGAAGCTTATCGTCGTCGTCCATAAGCAATATACGCCCTCCCCTCTGGGCCGGATCACAGTCAAAAGTGCCGGCTTCCACCTCAACGCCGGCCGGCGCCGGAAGGGATGAGGCTGGAAGATAGACGTCAAACACGCTGCCCTCGCCCGGGCCGGATTCCACATGTATATATCCGCCGTGCTGGGTGATAATGGAATAGCTCGTCGAAAGTCCCAGTCCGGTCCCTGTCTTCTTTGTTGTAAAAAAAGGCACAAATATCTTGCCCATTACCTCGGGCGAGATCCCCTGACCGCTGTCCCTGAATGACAACCTTACAAATAAGCCGGCAGGCAGAGGCAGCCCGGAGCCGTCGTCCATGATCAGGTTTTCAGCGGAAATCCGCAGGGTGCCGCCGCCGGTCATGGCTTGCCTGGCATTGATCGCCAGATTATTGATCACCTGGCTGATCTGTACACTGTCTATCTCCGCAGCCCAAAGGTCCTCTGCAACAGCGTACTCGCAGGCAATGTCTGATCCCCTGAGTGAAAATTCTACTGTGTCCCTTAGCAGCCCTTCCAGAGAGGCCAAGCGTTTAACCGGAGCGCCCCCGCGCGCAAAGGTAATCAGCTGGCTCGTAAGACCTCTGGCGTGTATTATCTCATGCTCCGCCTCATTGAGTTTCGAGATCGCCCCGGCATTGTTCTGCGCATAGATCTTTGCGAGCGTCACGGAACTCATGATTACGGTCAGCATGTTATTGAAGTCGTGGGCAACCCCTCCTGCCAAAACAGCCAGACCGTCAAGTTTCCTGACCTTCAGGACCTCTTCCTCGATCTGCTTGCGCCAGGTAACATCCTTTGTAATATGCACAGCTCCCACAACCTCGCCTGAGGCGTCAAAGACAGGAGAAGTCGAAACCTCAAGGTGTCTTCCGAATTTGGGCTCATAGAATTCCGCCGTCGCCGGCTTTGCCTTTTCAAAAGTATCAGTACAGGGGCAGGCAGCAGGACACCGACCGTCGGTGTGATAAAGCTCAAAACAGTGCCTGGCCGCGATGGTCTCCGGGACTTCATTAAGAAAACCTGCAGCTGATTTGTTGGCCTTTATGATCCTTCGCTGCCTGTCGACTATGATCATCATGTCCGATATCGAGTTAAAGGTTTCCTCCCATTCCTGCGTCCTGGCCGCCAGTTCGCTCTCCTTTTCACGCGACATATTCAGCGCCTTCCGGAGTTCTTCCTCTTTTTCACGTCTGATCCTGTGGAAGCGCCAGCCGATGGCCGTTTGCATTATAAGCATATGGATAGCAATCCCTATCTGAAAGGACCATTCGTATCTGGGGTCCGGCAAGGAGATAATATTAAGGTTGCGCACGGCAAGCGATATACCTCCCAGATAGTAGACCAGGAATGCAACCGTATAAATCCGGGCCGAATGCACCTGCCTGAATATGCCCCTGATCAGGACGATGACAGAGGCAGCAGACAGATAAAGTCCCGCTATCTGGATGGCCTGGGCCACATAACTGAAGTGACCTGAAATTACCACGGGTATAGAGAGCGCTGAAAATATCCTGACCGCAACAAAACTGCGCCGCAGCCGGCTTGTCCGCTCCATGGGGACCAGGACCTCTATCAGGTAAGACCCGGCGATTAAAAGCACTAGCAGGCCGACCTTTCTCATAACGTTAACAAGAAAAGGCGAATGAGGGAACAGATAGAGAGCGGCGTATCCGTTTGAGGTCAGACTTACAACCGCAAGCGCTGTCAGTAAAAAGGCATAGATAAGATAGAGCCTGTCGCTTAAGACAGGCCATAAGACCAGGTTGAAGGTACACAGCAGGAAGATCAGTCCGTAAAATATCCCCAAAAGATAAGAGATCTTTGCCTCTGACTCTCCGAAGGCGTGTGGGGCCCATATCGTAGCGTCTACATAGAGAGCTCCGGAAGTCCGGACTCTGAGATAACAGGTTCTGAGGCCGCTGTCGGGAAGAGAGACCTTGAACATGAAATTACGCTGCTCTATTTCCCGCACGCCAAGAGGCAGAAAATCTCCGGCCGGCTTCTCAATGAATTTACCCGGACTATCTTCCAGGGGCTCATACAGGGTAACAAAATCCAGATCCGCGGGAGATACCTCCAACCACCAGTTCGTCGGCGTCAGTTCGTTCCGCTTCTGCAAAGTGAAGCGCAGCCATATCACATCCTTTGTATATCCGGCGTTGACGGGTTTGTCCATAGGCACGAACTTTTCAGCATATCCCGGCCCGACGACGTCGTTTATTGTAAGACGGCCGGAAGGGTCTCTCAGCAGTTCCATACTGCTGTTTAACGAGACGGAAGCCGTCCTTGTGTCCAATCCGGTAATAGTAGCGGTTGATATTTGGGGCAGAGAGAGGACAACGAGCAGCAATGAGACCGTCAGGCCGCTGCAATCAACAAAAAATTGCGGCATCGCCCGGCGTACCGCCCTTGCTGAAGCGGTGATTGACCGTTTATAGCGGCCGGCAAATAGGCGGATCAAGGGTAAATACATCTTTATGATAGATTAACAAATCCGTCTCCAGCTGTCTATGTAATCCCTGTATCAATAACCCTGTTTAACGTGTTGAAAAATGTCCGTCTGCCGTTCCCGGCCGGCTAATATCGACACATAACACTTCAGCCGCAACAGCAACCCGCCGGACAGGCTAGTTGTTGTCGGCGGACCGGCCTGTGATGATGTTGTAGATTTCCTGATATCTGCTGATCGCTTTTTCAGCTATATCCTTGGGCAGCTCGGGCCCGGGGTATGTCTGGTCCCAGTCGAGGGTGAGCAGATAGTCCCTGATTATCTGTTTGTCGTAGCTGTCCTGCCCTTTACCGGGAGAGTATGCCTTTACCGACCAAAATCTTGAAGAATCCGGAGTCAGCAGTTCGTCTATCAGGATCAGGTTGCCGTTATACAGCCCAAACTCCATCTTGGTGTCGGCTATAATGATACCTTTATTTTCAGCCTCAGCCCTCGCCTTGTTGTATACCCTCAGACTCGCGTCCCGCAGCGTTTCGGCGGCTTCCTGTCCGACGATGTCCGTCATCTCTGCGAAGCTGATGTTAATATCATGCCCTTCATCCGCCTTTGTACTTGGCGTAAATACGGGTTCATCAAGACGCGACGATTCCACAAGGCCTTCGCGCAACTTTATGCCGCAGACCGTGCCTTTAGATTTGTATTCCTTCCAGCCCGAGCCTGAAAGATAGCCTCTAACGATGCATTCCGCCGGCATCGGAGAGGCCTTTTTTACGAGCATACTCCTGCCCTCAAGAACACCCTTATATTTGTGGAGGACCGACGGAAAATCTTTCACCTCAGTCGCAACGATATGATTTGAGATGACGTCCTTCATCATGTTGAACCAGTAAAGCGATATGCCGGTCAATATCCGGCCTTTGCCGGCAAGGCCGTTGGGCAGCACCACATCAAAGGCTGATACCCTGTCGGTGGCCACGATCAGAAGGTGATCTCCTATCTCGTACACATCCCGCACCTTCCCGCGCCTCTGAAGTTTGACGTCGCTGAAATTCGTTTCAAGTATTACTTCCTGCATATTGTCCTCCTGAGATATTAGGCCTGGTCCGCGACGAAAACAGATGTCTATTTTATCATAAAATGCAAAGGAGCAGATTGAAGGTCTGCTCCTTTGCATTTCAAACAGATAAAGCTGATGCCCGACTATATAGAGCCTCCGGGCCTCATTGCTTCCAGCCTGGCGATCCGCTCCTCAACAGGCGGGTGTGTGCTGAAGAGGTTCACCAGACCCTTTCCGTTAAAGGGATTGATAATCATCATGTGTGAAGTAGCAGGTGTAGCGTGCATCGGGATCATTGCGGCTCCGTTGTGCAGCTTCCTGAGCGCCGAGGCCAGCGCATGCGGGTTCCCGTGGAGCGTCGCGCCTCCAGCATCGGCTTCATATTCCCGTGATCTTGAAATCGCCATCTGTATGAGCATGGCCGCGATGGGAGCTACTATCATCATCACAATAGACGCAACAGGGCTGCCGCCTTCGTCGTCGTTGTGCCTGCCGCCGCCGAAGATCATTGCCCACTGAGCCATCTGGGCCAGATAGCTTATTGCGCCTGCAATCGTTGCTGCGACCGTCCCTATAAGAATGTCCCTGTGAATGACATGAGACAGTTCATGGGCCATAACTCCCGCAAGTTCATCCTCGTTCAGAAGCTGCATAATCCCTTCCGTTGCCGCAACCGCCGCGTGCTTCGGACTTCTCCCTGTTGCAAATGCATTGGGAGACATGTCCGGTATTATGTACACCTTTGGCATGGGCACCCCGGCCTTCTGACTCAGCCTCCTGACAATGCGGTACAAAACAGGGGCGTCCGCCTCGGTCACTTCCTGTGCCCTGTACATCTTCAGTACAATCTTGTCGCTGAAGAAATAGGATATAAAATTCATAAGAAACGCCATCCCAAGGGCAAACGTCATGCCCTGCTTGCCTGCTATTGCCCCGCCGCCCCATACGAGCAGCAAAGTAAGCATCATCATCAACATCATTGTTTTCAGTCCGTTCATAACGACCTCCCCGCGAATTTCCATAGGGAATTCGCATAAAGAAACTTCATCGACTTATTCTAATCAATACCCTTTTTCAGCGTCAACTTCAGGGCTCAAAGCAACAATATCAACATTTCCCACAGCCCCTTCGACAATATGAAAAGCCCTGATTTCAGGATGTTCGGCATTGGCAAGTCCTACAATTACATACGCGCAGTCCGGATAAAAGGCCAGACTAATGTCCTTGTTTGAGGGGTATGCCCTGGAAGAAGGATGAGAGTGATAGACCGCGACCATATCCATCCGCGAATTCCTTATCTCCCTGAATATCTGCAACTGAGCACCGGGCTCCATCAGATAGCTCACCGGAGATTTTTCCACATTCATGACCGGATATATTCTTTCCGCTGTGTTGCCCCTGCCTGCAAATATACCGCAAGCCTCTTCCGGCAGGCCGCTCCTGCAGTGGGAAACCATGGCTTCCAGAAGCGATTGGGGGATAATCAATTCTTTCAACAGGAGTGCCCTTGAACGCCGGGCGCCATATTTCCGGCCCGGCCCGCTTAACCGGGGGAGCAGTATCCCCCGCTGTAATCGATGAGTTCCGTAATCGAAGGGTTTTCACCGCACACGGGGCATTCCCTGTTCCTGGGAACTTTTACTTTCCTGAATGTCGTCTTGAGAGCGTTATAGATGAGGAGTTCGCCCTTAAGAACGTCGCCCTTCCCCAGGATCAGTTTCAATACCTCGGTCGCCTGCAGACCGCCGATCACTCCCGGGAGCACTCCCAGCACTCCCGCCTCCTGACAAGAAGGAACCAGACCGGCGGGCGGAGGCTCTTCAAACAGGCAACGATAGCATGCGGCTTCGCCTGGGACGATGGTGGTCACCTGTCCTTCGAATCTCAGGATGGCGCCGCTGACAAGGGGTTTCCCCGCCATTACACATGCGTCGTTCACGAGATATCGGGTCGGAAAATTATCGCTTCCGTCGACCACAATGTCATAAGCCTTTATAAGATCGAGGATGTCGTCTTTCGAAATCCTCTTCTGTATCGCAATTACATTCACATCGGGATTAAGCGCTTCGAACGTCTTTTTGGCGGACTCGACCTTGGGCATGCCGATCGTATTTACGCTGTGGGCGATCTGCCTTTGCAGATTGCTGAGTTCAACCGTGTCGTTATCCACCAGGGCTATTGTGCCGACGCCGGCAGCAGCCAGATAATAGCCGACAGGACACCCCAAACCGCCCGCCCCTATTATGATTACCCTCGCGTCGCGGATCTTTTTCTGTCCCTTGCCCCCTACCTCCGGCAGTATTATATGCCTGCTGTAGCGCAGTAACTGATCTTCGGTAAAGTCCATCAATCCTTGTCCTTCCTTATCTGTAAAACCCAATCCGTGCCGTTTATTTTTTCGATCTTGAGCACTTTCTGTCCGTGGTCTTCCATTGACTTGGGGATGCTTCTCGAAGCCTCCTCGTAATCAAGGAGTATCTCCAGCACCTGCCCGATCTCCATGGACTCAACGGCAAGTTTGGCCTTCACGAATGTATAAGGACAGACCAGCCCTTTTATATCTATTTTTTTATCGGGCAATATCTCTTCCATGGCGCCTCCGTCCGCATACATCTATTTATTATTTTTATTGAATTATAACTCATAACCATATTTTTGGGAACTTTAATTTTTTTCAAATCCCGGCTGCGGGAGTAAAATATCGCCCCGTTGCCTCACATAAAAATCTACACGAAAAGATAATCGTTGCCTCATGTAAAAATCTATTCAAAAGGCATGTAAGTTTATCATAGTGAGTGGAGTGGGGAGAAGGCGACTTCGCAGGATGCCCT
>Ga0334722_10007324_pt1 | contig 10713 bp, 9 predicted proteins | sample C3_bottom_MG_FD_207210 | JGI IMG/M metagenome (GOLD analysis project Ga0334722, IMG submission 207210) | Sediment microbial communities from Yellowstone Lake, YNP, Wyoming, USA - C3_bottom | ecosystem: Environmental > Aquatic > Freshwater > Lake > Sediment | place: USA: Wyoming | collected...
TGATGAAAGGGAAGTTATAAACATTGCGATGGAGCATGCAAAGAAATCTCATGGCATGGATGTCACCGAGAAGGATGCGAAAGGCATGCTGGAAGTTGCTTAGCGAACAACAGACCCGGTGAAGGCATGGTGCCTTCGTGGCATGATGCCTTCACGTCTTCAGCTTTGAGCCGGGGTAGGTTGAGCCGGGAAAGATTTCACGGCCGATTAACGGGTCCTCAGCCCTCGTGCGCTCTTTCCCTGTTATGATCACCTTGCCCGGAAATACGGTTTTACGCCTGTCGAAGCTCCCTATGGGCTCTTACTCTATCTGCGCCACTGGATAGAGGTTTTCGCAAGGGGAGCGCATCTCCTCGCACATCTGCTCTTAAGAAGCAAAAAGGCAAGGGCAACGGTCAGACGGAGAAGGCAGGAGCTCATTATCATTGTCCCCCATTGGCTGAGTTCCGCTACCGCTTCGCGGGTGTGATTCCGATGAGATTTTCGAAGGGGAAACCGGGATAACGGCTCAGGGCTCAATAGCAGTCTGTCGGCTTCTCCCTGAAACACTCAGGAAAAGGTCCTTCTGTACTAAATGAGAGATTCGATAGGTAATCTGTAAGCTCTTGCTTTGCTCTGTTCTATGCGGCCAGCACTTCTCTTACCTTGCTTGCCAGCTCTTCCGGTTGAAAGGGCTTTTGGATAAAGTGCAGGCCTTCTTCAATCATCCCGGTTTCTTTCAGGATGTCTTGTGTATACCCGCTCATGAAAATAGCCTTTATATCCGGTCGTATAACAAGCATTTTGTCGTAGACCGGCTTGCTGCTTCCATTTGGCATAATGACATCAAGTATGACAAGCTGGATTCTGTTTTTGTTTGCATAAAATGTCTTCAGCGCGTCTTCCCCATTGACGTCCTCCATGACGCGGTATCCTAACTCTTCGAGCATTAATCTCGTAACTTTTCTTGCTGTGCTGTCGTCTTCTACCAGGAGGATTGTCTCGGTACCCCGTCTATGCTGCGGATCTTCAATGTCACCCATTTTGATTCCTTTCAAAGGCTTTCTATAAGGAAATATAATGCGGATCCCAATGGAAAAGCAATGTTTTTCTCCTGCTAATCTACACTGCTGCAGATTTTTGAAATGTGCTGAGCAGTCGGTGCGCCTCGCAAATATGCGGTGAATGGTATGGGACGACAGCTGACCTTCAGCAGCAGAAGCAGGTTAGGCAACAGCTCCTTCCTGAAGTCTGCACCAATTGTTGTCGATAATTCGTCCAATACATACATATTGCAAGTGGTCCTGCAGCCATCAACTCACACGCTTGTCAGCGTGAGAATTTCATATTCGCTTTCTGACTCTTTACCATAGTCAGGGGTAAACTACGTTTTCTGTTTTGGCGATTAGAACAGCTGGGAAGCAAAATGTTTTTCCACTTTTTATGTTGATTATTGTAAGAAATCATTGCTCCGTCTAAATAGTGGCGATGAGGACTTGCAGGTGTACATGGCCTAGCAAGATCTTTCCAGAAGCGTTTATTCCCCTTCGTAATTTTGCTGGAGTTTCCGTGGGCTGAAACTCTCGCTTAATCGGTGTGCTTGTTGTCAGCAAGCCTTCTGGCTTGAGATTTTGACCCCGTTATGGGACTAGAGCTCCCGTCTGCCTTCCAGAGCCCTGCCGAGGGTCACTTCGTCCGCAAATTCGATATCGCTCCCCATCGGCAGCCCGTAGGCGATTCTGGTTACCCTGACGCCGGTCGGGGCAAGCGTTTCCCTGATATACTGGGCGGTGATCTCACCCTTGGTATTGGGGTTTGTTGCCAGGATTACCTCGATGACCTCTCCGCCCCTGACGCGCTCGACCAGTTCACTGATTTTCAGCTTTTCGGGTGTTATGCCGTCGAGCGGCGAGAGTGCCCCTAACAGTACATGGTAAAGGCAGTTCATCCCCTTGACCCGCTCAATGACGAGGATATTGCTCGGTTCTTCGACCACGCAGATCCTGCTGCGGTCGCGGGAAGGGTCGCTGCAGATGTTGCAGACCTCTTCCTCGGTGATATTGAAGCACCGGCTGCAGAACCTGGCCTTCTCCTTCACCCGTTCTATCGCCTTTGCTATAGACAGCGCCTCTCCCTCAGGCATCGACAGGATAAAAAAGGCGAGCCTCTGGGCTGTCTTTCTGCCGATGCCGGGCAGGCGGGTAAGTTCGGTGATCAGGTCGTCAATTATGCCGTGCATGGGTTTGCGGGGTTACCTCCCGAACATATTGCCGAGACCGCCCATTCCGGGGAGCTGCAGTCCGCCGGTCAGTTTGGACATGTCTTCATTCACCATCTCCTGTGCCCTGCGGATGGCCTCGTTTGCAGCTGCGAGGATAAGGTCCTGGAGCATCTCAACGTCGTCGGGGTTTACAACGTCACGCTCGATTTTGATCGAAACGAGTTCACCTGCGCCGCTTGCAACGACCGTTATCATGCCGCCTCCGGCTGTCGCCTCGGCAGTCTTCTTTTTCGCCTCTTCCTGTGTCTTCTGCATCTCTTCCTGCAGCTTCTGCGCCTGCCGCATCAAGTCCCCGAGCATTTTTTTAGACATGGTCTCCTCCGTGTATTGATTTAATTGTTCTTGGCATCGATCTGCGTTACGTCAACGATCCGTCCATCGAAAAGCTCAAGCGCCTCTCTGATCAGCGGCTCTCCCATCACTTTTTCCTTCAGGTCACTTTTCTTTTTGACCGCTTTTTTGGGGGCAGTGCCGAGTCTGACCTTGAGCCTTGTGCCATAGAGTTCAGCCAGGATCTTTTCGATCTCTCTCATGCTTTCCTTAATCGAATCCTCAAATACAGCCTGGCCACCGTTGAGTGTAAGCAGCAGGTCGTGGTCCTTCAGTTCATAGTGGATCTGCGAAAGCTTTATGGCAAGCGGCTGATCAAGAGTATCAAGCCGCACGAGCAGCTGTTCCCATGTCCTGGCGATGTCTCCGGCACCTTCACTGGATGCGTTTTCAGGTGCGGTCTGCTCCGGCAGTCTATCCGGTTCGTCCTCTTCTGTTTCGGGGAGGGATATCTCAGGTGTGGATATGAGCGGGCTGGTTTCTGCCGGGGAGTCCTCAGCGGGCTCGGCTACCGGGGGACTCACTTCAGCAGGTTTTGCTGCAATAGGTTTGGTTTCGGGTACCGGCTGCTGCCGTTTCTGGGCAGGCGGTGTTGCCGCTGCTGACGGCTCTGCCCTGACAGCAGGAGAAGGTCTTTCCCTGACCGTCTCTGCTGAAGGAGGCAGTGCCCCTGCATCGGCACCGGAAAGTCTCGACAGTCTTTCGATCACCTCTTTGACCGGCTTCATGCTGCTCAGGAAACTCGCCTTTATGAGGGCCATCTCAAGGGCCAGCCGCGGCGAAGAGGCATAGCGGACATCTGACTCTGCCCTCATGATCTCCGAGAGCATCAGCGTCATCTGGTCCTCTCCGGCGGTTGCCGTTATCTCCCTGACCGTCACCATCTCGTCCTCGCTCAGATCCAGTGCATCCTCGGGCCTCTGCATGACGCTTGCCACCAGAAGGTCCCTGAAAAACTGGACGAGTTCCCGGGTGAAGGTGCGTATGTCGGTTCCCTGTTCGGTCAGACTATTAATGGTATCAAGTATCGCGACCCGGTTTCCCGCAAGCAGGGCCTTCGCGGTCTCTGCGAGCAGTCCGAAATCCGTAATGCCCAGGAGATTCTTGACATCCTCTTCAGTAATTTCAGAGGTGAATGATGAAATCTGATCAAGAATCGTCAGGGAATCCCTCATACTTCCGTCAGCAGCCCGTGCAACCAGCCCGAGAGCAGCAGGTGCGATGTTTATGCCTTCTGCTTCCGAGATATACTGCAGCCGGGCCCTGATCTCGCTCGTCGCTATACGTCTGAACGGCATATGCTGGCAGCGGGAAAGCACGGTTGCGGGTATTTTTTTCATCTCGGTCGTCGCAAGGACAAAGATGACATGCGGCGGCGGCTCTTCAAGGGTCTTCAGCAGGGCATTGAATGCAGAGCCGGAGAGCATATGGACCTCGTCGATGATGTATACCTTGTACTTCCCCGACGAAGGGGCATATTTCACCCGTTCCCTGAGATCGCGGATGTCGTCGACGCTGTTGTTCGACGCCCCGTCGATTTCAATGACATCGACAGAGGAACCGTCGGCGATGGATATACAGGAGCCGCAGATGCCGCAGGGAGTGGGGGTCGGTCCGTCCTTGCAGTTCAGTGCCTTGGCAAGGATCCGCGCAGACGATGTTTTGCCAACGCCGCGGGGTCCGGAGAATATATAGGCGTGGGCTATCTTGCCCTGGGTAATGGCATTCGTAAGGATCCGCATGATGGGTCCCTGACCGACAAGGTCTTCAAAGCCTTTTGGCCGCCATTTTCTCGCTAATACAAGGTAACTCATAATCTGGAATTGTTTTGTCGTGTTTGTCTTGTTGCAGTCCGCGGGCGACTTGCTGCGGCACACAGAAGAAATGCTTATCGCTGCTTCCTTCCGGACCTGACGAAATTCACATACGCCTGTTGCGCAGGGCCGCCCGCAGACTGCAATAAAACAGTGAATAACAGTAAACCGGCCTTACTCACCTGAAAGTTTGCAAGTGGTATTCTACCATATTTATGTTGCTTTTGGATTGACTATGATTTGAGCCCGGGCAGGTGGTCCCGGGACGGAGCGATTGACGAATGCACGGCCCCTGAGGTTTACAGCAGGGTGATCAGGCAGCGTCCTATCCCGCTGTTTCTTTCAGTATCCTGAGAAGCTTTCTGTTTTTGTCATGCGACATGACCGACATGCGGAGAAACGTATTGTCCAGCCCCGGTATATCGCCGCAGTCCTGTATCAGAAACCCGGCCCTGTTGAGGCGGTTGAGGATTTTTTCCCTCTGCGAATCAACCTTCATAAGATAGACATTTGAATCAGAAGCAAAGACGGTAAGGCCGCTGATCTTCCTGAGGGCGTAAAACAAGAGCCGCCGCTCCTCGCGAATGAAACCCTTTGTCGCCCTGATATACGTCTTGTCTTTCAGTGCGGTCCGTGCTGCCTCAACCGCAAGGTGGTTGAGATCCGGCCGGAAGACCTCCTGCAGTCTTGTGACGGTCTGTGGCGATGACACGGCATAGGCGAGCTCCAGCCCGGGAAGGGCATAGAAGTTCGCCGTGGTCCTCAAAATGATCAGGTTGTCGAGCGTGCCAGCGCCTTCATGAAAACTGTTGTCACCGGTGAATTCGAGCAGCGATTCATCCAGGACAACAACAGCCCCTCTTGCCGCGGCAGTGCTCAACACTCCACGCAGCTGTTCCCTGTCCGACAACCTTCCCGTGATCCGGTCGGGATTAGAAACGACCAGAAGGTCTCCGCTGCGGAGCTGATCAGGAATTACTCCCGGCTGTCGGCACGCATCTGCTCTGCCGGGTTTGTCCACCGGAGGAATCTTCCCCGCCGCAAACGCCGGCCCGGCCGGCACAATAGCTGCAGGCTTCAATGCCTGACGGCACCGGTGCAGTATTTCCCCCCCTGAGTTGGCAAACAGGATACATTCTTTCCCGATGCCGGATTTTGATGCGAAAAAGGTCTTGAGTCTGCGGCATTCCTGGTCGGCAGGGAGGTCGATATCCCTGGCAGCCTTGCGGATCGCAGCCTTTACTTTTTTCGAGGGACCAAGGGGACATATGCCGGCACTGACGTCGGTCACCCTCGTCAGGGGTATCTTCTGTTCTTCGGCAAAGGTATGGATGTCTTTCTTCATGGGTGGTTATTATATCATCTGGAGAAGGATTCTGGACAAGCCGGAAGGACAGAAGGTACAATTACTGATACTATGGACGAGCTGCTGGACGAAATAAAGAGACTCAATGCGAGTATGAAGCGGATAGCGGACTGCCTGTCGCCCGAAGCCGATCTTACGGTCCTTGACCGGTATAAGGCATTCAGGGTCCAGTCACGGGACAGCCGGCCGCTGCTTACCGGAATTGCCTCTCCGGACCCTGTGCGCTTCCGGGAACTGAAGGGTATTGATGATGTTGTGGCCAGACTGAGGGCGAACACCGAGCAGTTTATCGCGGGGCTCCCCTGCAACAATGTCCTGCTGTATGGACCGAGAGGGACGGGCAAGTCATCGGCGGTCAAGGCCCTTCTGAGCCAGTACGGCGCGAAGGGCCTCTGTATTATTGAGATACCGAAGGATGCGCTCGCCCATATCTTTGAGATTCAGGACATGATCGGGCAGCGGCGGGAAAAATATATTCTCTTCTGCGACGACCTGTCGTTCAGCGAGGACGACGACTCCTATGTGCCGGTAAAGACCGTTCTTGAAGGAGGATTGGAGACAAGGCCTGACAATGCGATTATTTACGCCACCTCGAACCGGCGGCACCTGATGCCTGAAAAGGCCGTTGATAATATGCCGGTCTTTTCATCAGGCGAACTGCAGCCTGCAGAAACCCTCGAAGAGAAGATGTCCCTGAGCGACCGCTTCGGTCTCCGGCTCGGCTTCGAGCATTACACAGCGGACACCTATCTTGAGATCATTACCAATTACGCCATGATAAGGGAGATACGCATAAGTTCCGGAGAACTCAGGCGCAGGGCGATGGAATGGTCGCTTTCGCAGGGCAGTTTTTCGGGCAGGGCCGCCCGCCAGTTTATTGATGATCTCGAAGGACGACTGAAAAACAGGAAGCAGCCGCGAAAAGGCTGATGACAGGGACATGGATCGTGAAAAAGATTATGAGGGCGTCTGTCTTGATCATCGGCAGAGCATTATGATATCCTTCCCCTTTAAACGACGGAATACGACAAAGACCCCGGCACTGCCGGTTATCAAGCGAGGATGAATTCTATGCAATATCGAGCCTGGTTTCAATGCATCAACGAGCAGTGCAGAGAAAGCTATCCACTCAACACGATTATCTATCGCTGCAAGGCATGTGACTCGCTCCTGGAGGTGCAGCATGATATGCAGGCCCTCGCGCGCCGCGATGCCAAGGCCTGGATGAAGCTGTTCGAGGACCGGTACAAGTCGACCCAGTGGCCGTATGGTTCCGGCGTCTGGGGCAAAAAGGAGTGGATACTCCCGCAGATCGCTGACGACAACATTGTTTCACTGTACGAGGGCGGCACAAACCTGTTCTGGGCAGAGCGGTTCGGAAAGATGATCGGCATCGATAACCTCTGGCTGAAGCTCTGCGGCAACTCGCACAGCGGGTCCTTCAAGGACCTCGGCATGACCGTCCTGGTCTCCCAGGTCAAGCAGATGATCAGCGAAGGCGCTCCGATAAAGGCGGTTGCCTGTGCGTCAACGGGGGACACCTCGGCTGCGCTGGCCGTCTACTGTGCTGCTGCCGGCATCCAGTCTATTGTGCTTTTGCCCAAGGGCAAGATTTCGATCGCCCAGCTGGTCCAGCCGATAGCCAACGGCGCCCTGGTGCTGTCTCTGGATACGGACTTCGACGGCTGCATGCGCATCGTGCGGGAGATCACCAAGGACGAGACGATCTATCTGGCCAATTCCATGAACTCTCTCCGCATTGAGGGGCAGAAGACGGTCGGCATTGAGATTGTCCAGCAGTTTGACTGGGTGGTCCCTGACGTGATCATCATCCCCGGAGGCAACCTGGGGAACGTCTCTGCGCTCGGCAGCGGCATGCTTATGATGCGCGACCTCGGGCTGATCACCAAGCTGCCGAGAATCGTCGTGGCCCAGGCTGAACGTGCCAACCCGCTGTACCGGTCGTATATGAAGAACTTTGAGTCTTTCGAGCCCATAGAGGCGCAGAAGACCCTGGCAAGCGCAATCCAGATCGGCAACCCCGTCAGCATTGAAAAGGCAATCCGCACGCTCAGGCAGTTCAACGGCATTGTCGTCGATGCTACGGAGCAGGAACTGGCCGACGCAGCTGCGCTCGGCGATACAACCGGCATGTTCAACTGTCCTCACACCGGCGTTGCCCTGGCTGCCCTGATCAAACTGCTGAAGGCCGGGACCATAGACAGGGCCGAGCATGTCGTGGTCATTTCCACGGCACACGGCCTGAAGTTCACCGACTTCAAGGTCAACTATCACGAAGGGGCGCTGGACTTCCCCTGCCGCTATTCAAATAAACCGATCGAGCTGCCTGCCCGGGTGGATGCCGTCAAAGAGGCCCTGGAGCAGGCTTTAGAAAAGAGGAGAACGACCAATGGCTAAAAAATCATCAGACCCGAAAAAATGGCATCCCGCCACGCTTGCGATTCACGGGACAGAACGGCTTCCCAAGGCCTACCACGCAGTCTCGACCCCAATCTTACAGACATCGAACTATTATTTTGATACCGCTGACGAAGTCGAAGACTTCATGCGGTCAAAGGCACAGGGGAAAGTGACCCGTGAGCATGAGTATGCACGCTATGGCAACCCGACGCAGCAGGAATGTGAACGCAAGCTGGCTGCGATTGAAGGGGCCGAGCGAGCCGTGCTCTATTCATCGGGAATGGCGGCCGTGCTGCTGGTGATCATGACCTTCATGAAACGCGAGGGACATATAATCTTCACCGGGGACTGCTACCGGCAGACCCGTGATTTTGCTATGAACTTTCTCTCCAAGTTCGACGTGCCGTTTTCGATTGTTGATCCTACTGCCGAGGCTATCGAGGCGGCGATCCGTCCCGAGACGAATATAATCTTCACTGAGTCGCCGACCAACCCGTATCTGAGGATACTTGATATCCCGGCCATCGTCAAGGTTGCGAAGGCCAGGAACATTATGACCATTATCGATGCGACGCTTGCAACGCCCTATAATATCAAACCGATTGAGATGGGGGTTGACGTTGTCATTCATTCCGCAACCAAGTACCTCGGCGGTCATAACGACCTTATGGCAGGCCTGGCGCTCGGCTCAAACGCACTCATGACCGATCTCTACAAGATGCAGCGGATGATCGGCGCCACGCCGGGTCCGTTGACCTGCTTCCTGCTCGAACGCGGGCTTAAGACCTTCGGTCTGAGAATGGAACAGCATAACAAGGCGGGCCTCGCCGTTGCGAAGATGCTGGAGGCACATCCCAAGATCGAGAAGGTCTGGTATCCGGGACTTGAATCCCACCCGGATTATGCCATTGCAAAAGAACAGATGAAGGGCAACGGCAGTGTTATCAGCTTCCTGGTCAAAGGCGGCAATACTGAAACAAGGAAGTTCATCGATGCGCTTGAGCTCTTCCTGATCACGCCGAGCCTCGGCGGCAGCGAGAGCCTGGTCACCCAGATGTGGGCCATGTCCTTCTTCGACTACTCAGAGGAATACCGCCAGAACATCGGTATGGTGGACAACCTGGTCAGACTTGCGCTTGGCCTTGAGGATGAGGGAGACCTGATTGCCGATCTCCAGCAGGCGCTGGACACGATCTGAGATATTCCGAGTTTATTTTAAAAGAAAATTGCTGTTTTGCTGTTATTCCGGGGGCTCTGTCCTGCTCGCGGTTGGCCCGTCCGGAATGACAGCGTAAACAGCACCCGTTGTTTTGTGAGAACGCCTGAGTATGGACGCAGGATAAAATACCGGCTTTTTTGCATGCGCGCCATTAACCATCAGCGCCAGATCCTTTCATTTCGATAAAATATAAATTATAGTATTATCTATGCAGACAGTTAGCCTGACCCGTTTTCTTGAGAAATTCCCTGTGTTCCGCAGTGTATCAACAATTTTTCTTCATGACCTCCTGAGTGCATCCCGCTATCAGGCATTTCCTGAACATTTGACCATATATTCAGAGGGTGACTCCTGTCCTGAAATAGCTTTTCTTCTGTCCGGAGAGATTCGCGTCTTCAAGGTCGGCGAAGGAGGCCGCGAAATTACCCTCTATGACATAGAAAGTGGAGAAACCTGCATCCTGAATGCCTCCTGCATACTCTCCGGTCTCGCATATCCTGCCCATGCGGTAGCAACCAGGGATGGGGAAATGCTGCTTATCCCCGCAGTGGAATTCAGGCGTCTGATCGCCACCTATTCAGAAATGAGGGATTTTGTTTTCAATAACATCAGCCAGCGCCTTGCCTCGGTCATGGCGCTCGTCGAAGAAATCGCCTTTGGCAGGATGGATGAACGTCTCCTGGATTACCTGAACCGGGAGGTGGTTAACCAACAGCTTGCAAAAACGCATCAGGAGATAGCTAGCGATCTTGGTACGTCGCGGGAAGTGGTCAGCCGTATCCTAAAAGATTTCGAGCGACGAGGCATGGTAATGCTGTCCAGAAATCTCATTCGTCTTGTACCCCACTAACACTTCCCTGTCTGTGACTAAGTCACAGACAGCTTTTCTCCTATGCGATATACTCAACGCAGTAGAAAATATAAACAAGAGGTGAATGGGATGAAAAAGAATGTTGGAAACATTGATAGAATTGTTAGAATCGTAGCAGGCCTCGGAATATTGTCGCTTGCCTTTGTAGGTCCGAAGTCAGCGTGGGCATACCTGGGAGTTGTTCCTCTTTTGACAGGGCTGATCGGATGGTGTCCGCCATACAGTCTCTTCGGGTTTTCAACCTGTAAGCATTGTAAGTAGTATATGACGACAGTTGATAGGGGATGTCCGGTATCTATAGAAGGATGGTCATCCCCTATCTTAGTTCTTCATGCTTTGCTTATCTCTGATAAACCCAGTCATATAAGCATAATTTGAGATATAATTGTTTCAAAATAAGAGGTAAAAAGTAATTGATGTTGGGAGGAACTA
>Ga0334722_10007325_pt1 | contig 10713 bp, 3 predicted proteins | sample C3_bottom_MG_FD_207210 | JGI IMG/M metagenome (GOLD analysis project Ga0334722, IMG submission 207210) | Sediment microbial communities from Yellowstone Lake, YNP, Wyoming, USA - C3_bottom | ecosystem: Environmental > Aquatic > Freshwater > Lake > Sediment | place: USA: Wyoming | collected...
TCCGCGAAGGCCTGACCTCCGCCTGACGCAGCCCCGCCCGCGGCCCCGGCCGACCGGCTCGGGTCACTCATCGTGTCCTGAATTGAACAGTTTATTCTGCGACCTTGGGAAATGCTGCCGCGTGCCGATCTGGACGCCGCCACCCAAGAGGTCCTGAACGCTCCCCTGCCACTTCTCGTATTTTTGCGCATACCCGGATCACAAATCGAGGGAGGGTCTCGCCCCCCGGTGCTGTTTTACACTTTCGACATCGGTCGCAAACTGACCGGGCAAAGCGTAGGAAAGCTATAAGATGTCGCCTGTCGCAGTTTTCCCTCAAACCTGGTGCCTGCCTTCCTTACCAGTTTCGGACACGGCTGATAGTTGTGGCGTTTCGCCCTTCGGCGAATCGCAGGCCTTTTGGAGGTTTCGATGCTGAAACGATTGCTGACGGGCTCGGTGTTCTGCCTGACGATCGGCCTTTTCCTGTACGTCCAACTGACGGCGCAGGGCACCGGCTCAATCACCGGGATTGTGACCAACGCTTCGACCTCGGCCCGGGTGGCGAACGTGAGCGTGTATTTCTACACGAGCACGGGAACACTTGTTGGCTCGACCTCGACAGACGGGGTGGGAACGTACTCGTCCTCAGCCTTGCCGGCGGGTTCGTATTTCGTACAAGTCGATCCGCCCATTTCCTCGAGCCTGGTGGGACAGCTGTATACCAGCATCCCGTGCCTGGGGGGCACCTGCACGATCACGGACGGGACGCTGGTGACCGTGACGGCGTCGAACGTGACGCCGAATATCAACTTCGCGCTGCAGGCGGGCGGACCCATCACTGGAACTGTGACCAACGCCGCGACGTCGGCCAGGGTCCCGAACGTGAGTGTCTATTTCTATACAAACGCCGGGAGCTTTGTCGGATCGGTCGCCACAGACGCCCAGGGGCAATACACGTCTCCGGCGTTGTTGAGCGGATCGTACTTCGTGCAGGCGGACCCGCCAGGCGAGTCGGGCCTGTTGGGCCTGCTGTACAACAACCTCCCGTGCCCGAGCGGCACCTGCGTGATCACGGACGGGACGCCAGTGACGGTATCGGCGCCCAACGTGAGGTCGAATATCAACTTCGCGTTGCCGTCGGGCGGGACGATCCACGGAGATGTGACCAACGCCACGACGTCGGCCGCTGTGCCCAACGTCAACGTGCTGTTTTATACGAGCGGCGGAACATTGGTTGGGTCGACCATTACCGGCGCGCTGGGGGAATATACGTCGCCGCCCCTCACGAACGGGTCGTACGTGGTACAGGCGGATCCGGCGATTGGATCGGGTCTTGTTGGCCAGCTCTACAACGGCGTCCCGTGCCCCGGCGGCACCTGCGACACAACTGGCGCCACGCCGGTGGTCGTGACGGCGCCCAATCAGAGGGCAGACATCGACTTCGCACTACAACCTGGCGGGACCATCACCGGAACCGTCAGGAACGCCGCGACCACGGTGCCTGTCTCAGACGCCGGAGTCTTCTTCTACTCCAGCTCAGGGGCCGCGACCGGGTCGACATCCACGGACGCCCAGGGACGCTACGAGTCGCCAGCACTGCCGTCCGGCACATATTTCGTGCAGGTGGAGCCGCCAGCGGGCTCCGGCCTGGTGGGACAGCTCTACGCCAGTATCCCGTGCCTGACCGGCACGTGCACGGTCACCGGAGGGACGCCGGTGGCGGTGACGGCACCGACCACGACGCCAAATGTCAATTTCTCGCTGCCGGTGGGCGGGACCATTACCGGGACGGTGAATAACGGATCGTCGGCTGCGGTGTCCGACGTGAGTGTGTACTTCTACAACAGCACCGGAGTGTTGATCGGGGCGACTTCGACCGACGCGCAGGGGCAGTACGTGTCCCCGCTGCTTCCGCCGGCGTCGTATTTCGTGCTGGCGGATCCGCCCGCTGGTTCGGGACTGGTGGGCCGGCTGTACAACAACCTCCCGTGCTTGAGCGGGTCCTGCACGATCACGGCCGGAACGGCGGTGACCGTGGCGGCGTCGACCGCGACACCGAATATCAACTTCACGCTGCAGGCCGGCGGGACGATAACGGGCACCGTCACCAACGCGTCGGCGACCCCGGTGCCGGACGCGAGCGTGTTCTTCTACACGAGCGCCGGAGCGTTGATTGGCTCGACCTCGACCGACGCGCAGGGCCTCTACACGTCGCCCGGACTGTCAACAGGGTCATACAAGGTCCTGGTGGATCCGCCCGCTGGCACGGGCCTGCTGGGCCTGTTGTACAACAACACGCCGTGCCCGGGTGGCGCCTGCACGATTACGGCCGGGACGTCTGTGAGCGTGACGGCGCCGAACGCGACACCAAACATCAACTTCGCGCTATCGACAGGCGGGACGATCACGGGCACGGTTACCAACGCGTCATCGACCCCGGTGTCGGGCGCAAACGTGTTCTTCTATACGAGCGCCGGAACGCTGGTCGGGTCGAGTGCGACCAACGCGCAGGGCCTTTACACGTCGCCCGCGCTATCGAGTGCTTCGTACTTCGTGCAGGTGGATGTGCCAAGTTCTTCGGGCCTTGTGGGGCAGTTGTACCAGAACCTCCCATGCCCGAGCGGCTCCTGCGTCATCACGGCGGGAACGCTCGTGACGGTCACAGCGCCCAACGCGAGACCGAACATCAACTTCACGCTCCAACCGGTTGGAACGTCGACGCTGACCGCGACGCCCACCGCGTTGCGCGCCGCAGCGGTCAAAGCGCCCGCCAGCACCACACTTTCCTCCGTCACCGGAGCGCAGACGATTACCGTCGCGTTCTCAGGTGTAGCGGGGGCATGGACGGCCTCAACCACCCAGACCTGGCTGAGCATCAGCGGTGGAGCCGGCACAGGGGCCGGGATATTCACCGTATCGATCGTCAATCCCAGCAATGTGATTGGCAGCAACACGTCGCTGTCGGGCACCGTGACGGTGACATCGACCGGCGCGACTGGTTCGCCGTTGTCGATTCCGGTCACGCTGACCGTGTCGGCTCCGGGCGCGACGGCGCCGCCGTTCGGAGTCATTGATACACCGTTGGAAGGCTCGACCGGGCTCCAAGGATCGTTTGCGGTGACAGGTTGGGCTCTGGACGATATCGCGATCGACCACGTCGAACTCTGGCGCGACCCGATTGCCGGAGAAACGACACCGCCGTTCGTCGGCTCAGGCCCGGGTAACGGCAAGATCTTCATCGCGAGGCCAACGTTCATCTCTGGCTCGCGGCCCGACGTCCAGGCCCTCTATCCAGGCTACCCGTTGGCCGACCGGGCGGGCTGGGGCTATCTGCTGCTGTCGTGGGGCCTGTGGAATCAGGGGAACGGCACGTACAAGTTCTACGCGTTTGCCTTCGACGTCGACGGTCAGAACTCGTTGCTGGGCACGAAGACGGTCACGGTCAATAACGCGGCCGCGAACAAGCCGTTCGGAGCGCTCGACGCTCCGGCCTACGATGCCACAGTGGCGGGTAACTTCTGGAACTACGGATGGGCCCTGACGCCCAACGCCACGCCGCCTTGCACCATCACAAACGGCAATGTGATGGTGAGCATTGACTCGGGTGCGTTGACACCTGTGAACTACGGCGACCTCCGCAGTGATATCGCTGCGTCCTTCCCTGGCTTCACGAATGCGACCAACGCGGGAGGCGCGTTCTTCATCAACACGACCGCACTCACCAACGGACGACACCAGATCGGCTGGCTGGTGACAGACAGCTGCGGTCGGGCGGATGGGATCGGTAGCCGGTTCTTCAATGTCTTGAATACAGGGACAGATGCGGCCGCACAGGCAGCGCGGGACGCGGTGGCGTCGGCACCCTCGACCGAGGCACTGGCGGTCAGGCCGGCAAGTGCCGAACCGGTGGCTGTCCGTCAGATGGGCGGCGACTGGCAGACGGTTGGCCGAAATGCAGACGGCACGCGCGTGGTGGAGCTGAACCAGGATGGACGCATCGAAGTTCAGTTGCCGGCAGGAACGTATACGGCGTATCAGGAAATCGGCGAGACGAGACGGGCGATGCCGCTCGGATCGTCACTCGACTCGGCGGCAGGCGTCTTCTACTGGCAGCCCGCTGCAGGGTTCCTCGGGAAGTACGACCTCGTCTTTGCCAGCCCGTCAGGCGGAGCGGCGGTCCGTACGCGGGTAGTAGTCGGGCCGCCGATGAGGGCGGCAATTGATACGCCTCAGGCCGACGCGGCAGTCACCCAGCCGTTTACGCTGGCGGGCTGGGCGCTCGACCTGGCGGCCAACGAGAACACCGGCGTGGACACCGTGCACGTGTGGGCGTATCCCGCCACGGGCGCCGACCCGATCTTTGTCGGGATTTCGCCCTATGGCGGTTCGCGGCCCGATGTTGGCTCGATGTTTGGCAAGACATTCGCAAACGCGGCCTACGACCTGACGGTGGACATGCTGCCGACTGGCACGTATGACCTCGTGGTCTATCCGCACCGCTCCAAAACCAACACGTTCGAAGGCGCGCAGATCGTGCGGGTAACCGTGAAGTAGCACCGAATAGGGGTTCCCTCGAGGGAGCCCCAGTTCGGGTACGAATGTTGCTTTTCAGTAGATTTTGGACGATTTGACAGACCGGTTTGAATCAAGCGATTGATTGAGGCGGGACAGCTAATGGACCACAGTCGCAATCGGAATTCTGATAGACGATTGCGACTGCGTGACGGTGTTCAGTTGTGCGATGTGTTGTCAGACCCTGTAATCGGTGCGCCCCCCAGCCCGGTAGGCGCGTACTCGCGAGTTGGCGATTTGCCGAGCAATTACGTTGGTCACCGGGCGCCACTCTAACGCGGCAGTTCAAGGAGACAGAGCATGTCTATGTATCAGCGGGCACGACACGGGATGTTGTTGCTCATAGTCGTGGCGGTCGCCTTCTTGTGGGCTGCCGATTCAGGTCTGCGCGCCGCCCCAAGCGATCGCGTCGACATGGGCACCGCGTCGGCCAGTGCCGACCAGGGCCGCACAGCAAAATCGGCGACCGCAGACACGGCTACTGCGGCGAAACCGGCAACAGCTGACAAAAGTGCCGCCGGAAAACCGGCAGCCGATCCGAAATCTGGCCAGCAGGGGAAGATGGCTGCCCCGATGATGACGCCTCAGGAGATGATGCAGCGGCGCGTGACGCCGGCACAGAGAAAGGCGGCGGGCGAACGGCTGAGGACCGCGAAAGCGACCGTTCGCGGTGCGGCAGCAGCAAAAGGGGCGGTTACGGCCACCGATACGCTGATTAACCTCGTTGACAATGGCAACGGACTTGTCCCCGACTACTTCGGCACCACGCCGAACTGGGCAGTCAGCCCGCCGCTGACCAAATTCATCGATACGCTGCCGGACTTGAAGGGCTTGATTGCGACGGCAGATACAACGACGTACCCTGGCACGGACTACTACGAGATCGAATTGGTCGAGTACACGTGGACGTTCCACTCGGACCTCGCGGTTGTACCGTTTGTTCCCACCAAACTGCGAGGCTACCGACAGACGAACGTGACGACAACTCCACTCCCCGCCCCGAGCTATCTTGGGCCGGTGATCCTCGCCACGAAGGGTCGTCCGACGCGCATCAAGTTCACGAATAATCTCCCGGCCGGGGCCGCAGGCAATCTCTTCATCCCGACCGATACGACGGTCATGGGTGCGGGGTCTGGGTACGACATCGCGACGGCGACGGCGGGCACCTACCCACAAAACCGCGCGACGCTCCATCTCCATGGCGGCTTCACGCCGTGGGTGAGCGATGGGACGCCCCATCAGTGGGTCACGCCGACCGGCGAGGCCGGGAACCTGACCACAGGCGTCAGCACGAAGCCGGTCCCCGACATGCCGATTCCGGCTGGCAATTCGATGACGTTCTACTGGCCCAACCAGCAGAGCGGCCGCCTGATGTTCTACCACGACCACGCGTATGGCATCACCCGGCTCAATGTCTATGCAGGTGAGGCCGCCGGCTATCTGCTCTATGACCCGCTCGAAGAGGCCGCCCTGGCTACGGCAGGCGTGCCCGGAACCACTGCGGACCTCGGTCATCTGATTCCGCTGGTCATTCAGGACAAGACGTTTGTGTGGGGCACCGCGCCCGTACCCTGCGGCGCCGTCGTTCCTGGAACCGGGACGTTCGCCACCGACCCGACCTGGTGCGACCCCAAGCGCAGCTGGGGTCAGACCCCCGGCAGCCTCTGGTTCCCGCACGTCTACATGCCGAACCAGAATCCCTGGGACTTCACCGGAGCCAACGCCATGGGCCGGTGGGATTACGCGCTGTGGTTCTGGCCGCCCTACACGGGCTTGCTGGCTCACGACCTGCTCCCCAATCCCTATGTCAACGCCGTGACCGCGCCTTGGGAGCCGCCGTCTATTCCCGGAACACCCAATCCGTCTCTGGTTCCGGAAGCGTTCATGGACACGCCGGTGGTCAATGGGAAGGCCTACCCCACCATCACGGTGGATCCGCAGAAATACCAGCTCCGAATCTTGAACGCCGCCAACGACCGGTTCTGGAACCTGTCGCTGTGGGTCGCCGCCGACAAGACGTCAGCGACGACAGCGGGCGCCGTCGGCGCGACAACGCTCTGCACCGACAACGCGACGGTGTTGCCTGCCAACTGCACCGAGGTCAAGATGGTGCCGTTCAACTCGAGCCAGAACGTGCTGACGCCATTCCCGCTCACGTGGTATGAGCAGGGGCTCAACTTCATGCTCGATGACCGCATTGGCGGCGTCCCCGATCCAGGCACACGGGGCCCGGCCATGGTCCAGATCGGTAACGAGGCCGGAATTCTGCCGGGACCGGCAGTCATCAACAACCAGCCGGTCAACTACACCTACAACCGCAAGAACATCGTGGTGTTGAGTGTCCAGGAGCATGCATTGCTGATGGGACCGGCCGAGCGGGCCGACGTCATCGTCGACTTCTCGCGCTTCGCCGGAAAGACACTCATTCTCTACAACGACGCGCCCGCGCCGATCCCGGCGACCGACATGCGCGTCGATTACTACACGGGCGGTCCCGATCAGACGTCCACGGGCGGCACAACGCCGACCCTGCCTGGCTTCGGTCCCAATACGCGGACGGTCATGCAGATCGTGGTATCGGGAACCTCTTCGGGCGCGGTGGTTCCTGCCGACAACGACTACGTGGACCCGGCGTGGCTCGGCACGCTGTCCACGGGTCTGGCGGGCGCCTTTGCGACCTTCCAGGATCCGATCATCGTCCCTCAAGTCGCCTACAACGCGGCCTACCCGACATCTCCGACCGCCGCGTGGACCAAGGACGTCGTCGGGGCCAGTGTCTCGAGCATCTCGAACACGGCGTTGACGTTTACGCCTCTCGGTGGTACGGCGGCGCGGACGTTCAACATGCCCCCGAAGGCGATCCAGGAGCTGTTCGAGCTCGACTACGGGCGGATGAACGCCACGCTGGGCGTCGAACTCCCCTTCACCAACGCGGGAAATCAGACCACGATTCCGTTCGGCTATATCGACCCGACCACGGAGTTCATCGACGCGTCGGCGAGCATTTCGGCTCCGGTCGCGGCTGACGGAACGCAGATCTGGAAGATTACGCACAACGGCGTGGATACCCACGCGATTCACTTCCACCTGTTCAATGTCCAGGTGATCAACCGGGTCGGCTGGGACGGGGCCATCAGGCTGCCGGAGGAAAACGAACGGGGCTGGAAGGAAACCGTCAGGATGAACCCGTTAGAGGACATCGTCGTGGCACTGAGGCCCACGACTCCTCAGTTGCCTTTCGGTCTTCCTGACAGCTATCGATTGCTGGACGTGACGGTGGCGCCGGGTACCACCAGCCCCGGGATCGACCCGACGACGGGATTCCCGATCACTGTCACGAACGCCGTGACCAACTTCGGCTGGGAGTATGTGTGGCACTGCCACCTGCTCGGGCACGAAGAAAACGACATGATGCGCCCGATCGTGTTCAATGCGCCGCGCGCGCTGGCCGCTACGCCGACCATGACCCTCACGATGAGCGGAAGCTCGATCACCGGTGTCACTTGGACGGACGGCACGCCGTTCGACTACACGACCGGTCTTCCAGTCGCGACGATAGGTAATCCGGCAAACGAAGTTGGATTCCGGATTGAGCGGGGGTCGAACCTCGCCACACCCGCGACTATCGGACAGGCGCTGGCGAACACGACTTCGATGGTATTTGCCACCGCGTACACGCCTCCGGCGTTCACGAACACCACCTATCGTGTGTGTGCCTACAATGCCGCCGGTGACTCGTGTGCGACGACAACCCTCTACGTCGCACCGGCCGCGCCGGTGCTCAATTCGGCCACGGCATCCTCTGGCCCGCTGAGGGTGGTTCTCAGCTGGACGCCTGGGTCTGCTAACCAGACGGCCTACCAGGTTCAGCGCGCACCGGCTCCTGGCGGTGTCGTGGGGACGTACGCAAACGTCGGAGGAGCCGTCGCGGCTACACTGACGACGTTCTCTGACACCACTGTCGTAGCGAACACGAGGTACGCCTATCGAGTCGTGGTCTACAGCGGGACATTGACCGCGACGTCGAACGTTCTTCAGGTGACGACGCCGATACCGACCGTGCACGTCGGCAGCCTGACCGGGACCCGATTTGGCACCACCGGGAACTGGGCTGCAAGTGCGAGAGTCACCGTACGCGATGCGGGCAACCAACTCGTAGGCGGCGTGGTGGTGGCAGGCTTCTGGAGCGGCTCGAATTCGACGGGCCCATCCTCCTGCACCACCGGCACCACGGGCGCGTTGCTGGGCGTGTGCACGATTACCAGAATCGTGTCGTCTCGCACGGGAATCGTGACATACACCGTATCCAGCCTCACCAAGGCTGGCTACACCTACGTGCCGGGAGCCAATTCGCCGAACCCGGCGAGGGTCACGATCCGGTAGGGTGTGAAGCGCCGGCAACGCGCCGGCCGCATTAACCAAGGGGAGGGCTGCGAGTGTCGACTCGCCCCTCCCCTCTTCTTTCAGCGTGGCAAGCCACGACAGATTGCCTGACCCTGCCCCAGTCTGCTACTGTCGCCGCACGGAGTCACATCGGGCCCCTGCCTCACGGCTTATCTTCCTTTCTGCGCGTAACGGGCTCGCATGAAGAAACTGGTCATCATCGTCTCGATCCTCACCCTTCCAATCGTCGGCTTCATTGCCGGGACATCCTGGAATCATCGAGGTTCGGCGACTGCTCCGACAGAAGCGAAGGTCCTCTACTTCGCCTGCCCGATGCACCCTCAGTATCATGCCGACCACGCGGGCGACTGTCCGTCCTGCGGGATGCGCCTCGAGCCGGTGTATGCAAACGGACCAGGCGTTCCCTCGCCAGGTACGACCGGGTCAGCAGTCCCGGCAGGGGCGATCCAGGTCAGTTCTGAGCGCCAGCAGGCGATTGGGGTTCGTCTGGGCGTGGCCGAGCACGCGTCAGGAACGCGCGCGCTGAGAACCACGGGGCGAGTCGCCGCAGACGAAAACGCCATCTATCCCTTGGTGTCCGGCGTGGACGCGCGAGTCCGCGAGGTGCGCAGCCCCACGGCGGGAACGCTCGTGAAGAAGAACGAGCTGCTGGCATCCCTCTACGCACCGGAATTGCTGATCAACACCCAGGGGTACCTCGTCTCGCTCAACGCGTTCGAGCGTATGACGACACAAGACGTCAATCAGATCGCGGTGGCGAAGACCAATCTTCAGCGCGCCGAGGAAGGGCTTCGCAATCTGGGAGTCTCAGAAGGCCAGATTGAGGAACTGCGGACCAATCGCCAAAGCCTGCCCAATATCTCCATCGCCTCGCCGGTTGATGGATTCATCCTGCAGCGCAACGTCCTGGTCGGGCAGCGTGTTGACCGCGGCGCTGAGCTGTACCGCATCGCCGACCTGCGGCGAGTGTGGATCCTCGCCGACGTCTCCGAAGGCCAGTTGCCGTTCATCCATGCCGGCGCGCCGGCAGACGTCACGGCGGCGCAGCAGAATCGGCAGTTCCGAGCGAGGGTCAGCACGGCTCAATCGGTCTTTGATGAATCAACCAGGACGATGAGGGTGCGGCTGGAATCCGACAACCCGGGATTCGTCCTCAAGCCAGGCATGTTCGTCGATGTGGCGTTCGAGGTCGATCTCCCACCGACTCTGGCGGTACCGGCAGACGCTGTCGTGGACACGGGCCTGCGAAAGACCATCTTCGTGGACCGGGGCAATGGGTTCTTCGAACCGCGGCTGGTCGAGACGGGATGGCGTATCGGGGATCAGATCGAGATAACCAAGGGACTCACGGCTGGCGAGCGCATCGTCATCGCTGGGACGTTCCTGATCGACTCCGAGAGCCGCATGAAGGCGGCGGCCCGAGGAGTGGCAGGAGCTTTGGTCAAGGACGCTGTTTGCGGAATGGACGTGGACGAGAAACTCGCCACCGCGGCCGGCCGAAAATCGGAGTACAAGGGCAAGACGTTCTGCTTCTGCTCCGACCTCTGTAAGAAGACGTTCGACAAGGATCCGAACAAGTATGCGGGAAAGTAGTCCAGGGCTTCCCGAATCCCTAATCCCCAATCCCTAATCCCGACTGGTTCGCCCATGATCCACCGCATCATCGACTTTTCGGTCAAGAACAAGTTCCTGGTCCTGTTGCTGGTGGGAGCTGCGGCCGTCGCCGGGGCCTGGTCGCTTCAACGCGTCCCGCTC
>Ga0334722_10007326_pt1 | contig 10713 bp, 6 predicted proteins | sample C3_bottom_MG_FD_207210 | JGI IMG/M metagenome (GOLD analysis project Ga0334722, IMG submission 207210) | Sediment microbial communities from Yellowstone Lake, YNP, Wyoming, USA - C3_bottom | ecosystem: Environmental > Aquatic > Freshwater > Lake > Sediment | place: USA: Wyoming | collected...
TGCCCCTGTGATGTTTTAATCCAAAGCGATGCGCTTCATCTCGCATCTGCTGTATAACTTTCAGCGTTTCAGATTTTTTGTTGAGGTACAATGGCAGCGAATCACCGGGATAAAATATTTCTTCAAGTTTTTTGGCAATTCCGATAACAGCAATCTTTCCAACAAGTTCTAATTTGTCCAAGCTTTTTACCGCAGCGCTGATTTGTCCTTTTCCACCGTCAATAATTATTAATTGAGGAAGAGGAAGTTTCTCATCCAGCATGCGCTTATATCTTCTGAGAATCACTTCTTCCATGGAAGCAAAATCATCGGGTCCCTCAACAGTTTTTATATGGAAGATGCGATAATCTTTTTTGCTCGGTTTACTGTTTTTGAAAACTACACAGGCAGAAACGGGGAAAGTTCCCTGTATGTTTGAATTGTCAAAACACTCAATGTGTGCGGGCATTTCTTTCAACCTCAAATCTTTCATCATGGTTTTCATAATTCTTTCAGAAGAGGTTTCCTTTTTTGTCAGGGACTGTCTGAGTTGTTTTTCTTTCCTGTAATATTCTGCATTTCTCTCCGAAAGCTCTATGAGTTTTTTCTTATCGCCACGCTGAGGAACAACGAACTCAACACCGGGGAAACTTATTTCAGGATGAAAGGGAACAATAATTTCTTTTGTTTCGCTGTTATAACGCTGCCGCATTTCTGTTATGGCAAGAAGCAATAGTTCTTCATTTGTTTCTTCTAATTTCTTTTTCATTTCAACTGTGTGCGCCTGCACAATCGCGCCATTCACTATTTTCAAAAAATTAACATAGCCGAAGGAATCATCCGTAATAATTGAAAACACATCTACATCTTCTATAGTTGGGCTGACAATCACTGAACGACTCTGGTATTTTTCAAGGGATGTGATTTTTTCTTTAAGCAATTGAGCGTTTTCAAAATCATATTTTTCCGAATAGCTCCACATGAGCTCTTTTAATTGTTTTATTACGGAAGAAATATTTCCTTTCAGGATTTGTTTTATCTGAGAAATGCTTTCGTTGTAATTTTCTTCTGACTGAAATGCTTCACAGGGTCCTTTGCAGTTCTTTAAATGATATTCGAGGCACACGCGGAATTTCTTTTTCTCAATGTTTTCTTTTGTGAGATTCAGCGTGCAGTTTCTCAGGGGATAAAGTTTCTTAATCAAATCGAGAATCGTATGCATTGTTCTAAGGGAAGTATATGGACCAAAATACTGTGAGCCGTCACGGATGAAATTCCGTGTCTGGAATACTCTTGGAAACCGTTCGTTCTTAATGCAAATCCAGGGATATGTTTTATCGTCCTTCAGCGCAACATTATAGCGCGGCTGATACTTTTTAATAAGATTATTTTCCAGCAGCAGCGCATCCAGCTCTGTATCTACCACAATATATTTTAAATCGGCAATACTTGTGACGAGATAGAGGAGTTTTCCGTATTCATGTTTTTTTGTAAAATAGGAAGAGACGCGCTTCTTCAGATTTTTTGCCTTGCCTATATAAATTATTTTACCGTGCTTATCAAAATACTGATAAACACCGGGTTTAGCGGGAAGGTTGCTGATGCTTTTTAGCAGAACTGCAGGAAACTTTTTCTTGTCATTCATTGCTGCTTTAACGAATCCGGTTTTACCTGGGGAGCACTGTCTGCAGAAGTGGATTTTTGTTTTTTCTTATTCTTATTCTTGGTTGGAGGAGAAGAATTTTTAACAGTGTCAGCAGTTTTTTTAATATCATCTTTGTTTGGAACAACAGGCGGATGCGAAACATTGCTTGTATCGGGCGGAAGAATATTTTCAAGAATATTACCTGTATCTTTTATTGAAGGAGCGAGAGAAGATAATTTCGTTTTCTTCTTATTTTCTTTAACTGCGGATGTTTTAGCTTCATCCGATGAGGATGTATTTGTTTCTGCAGTTTGTGTTTCGTTTTTTTTCACAGCAACAGAATCTTTCTTAAGAATTTTTTCGGTTGATGCGATGGTGTCTTTCGGTCGAATCGTATCTGTAGCAGAGATGGATGGTGTGGCAACAGTTGTTGTCTGAGAATTATTAACGGGCTGAATGGTTATAATTGTATCTGTTGCTGTTGTGCCTTCATTTCGGAATTCCTGAAAGGAGCCGATGTATTTGATAAGAGCAAAAACTCCCGTTGCTACCACAAGAACAGCCGCTGAAATAAAAATTGTTTTCTTGCTTATGCCAATAGAAATCGGTTTGCGTTCAGCGCCCAACTGCATTTCAAGTTCATTCCAGTCGGATGAAGGATGATTCGCATCAAAATTTTTCAGTGATTCACGAATGAAAATATCGAGCTTTGAATTATTTGACGAGGGCTTCATTGGTGTGATTTCCTTTTCGCTGAATATTGCAGTGCAGATGATTTACCGGGCTATCATCCGCACAAGATTTTTTTTGATGTTGAATTTTGCTTTTGACAAATTATCGCGAGAAGTGCTTTCGCTGATGTCCAGCAGTTTTGAAATCTCGGGATGAGAATAACCGTCCACTTCGTGCATATTGAAAACGGCACGATAGGATGGCGACAATTGCTGCAGCGCTTTCACCACCGCATTTTTATTTACGGATGAAATAATATGCTCATCCGGAATTTCTGCGGAAGAGGATTTTTCCGCGTCTCTCAGATTCACCGTGCTGCTGACAAAATATTCCTTCTTGTTGTTGTGCATGTGCTGGACGGCTGCTTCAATCACCAGCTTTTTAATCCATTCTTCAAGAGAAACCACCGGAGAATCAATTTTTCTTTTTGCATTTGCTTCTGCAAAAGATCTGGTATGAGCGAAAACATTTTTAAAAGCCATGTGAAGAATTTCTTTTGCTTCCTGATTGTTTTTGGCATAGCGGATGCTTACGTTCATCATCTTGCCGAAATATTGATCGTACAATGCGCGCTGAGCAACGCGCTCGTGACGGAGGCAACCGTGTATGAGTTCTTCTTCGGTCATTTTATTTTATATGCAATAGTACCGATAATATTTATCAGGGCATTCACGCAAAGTTAGGAATAATAAAAAAAAACTCTGACAAAAATTGTCAGAGTTTTTAAAGGTCGTTGATTTGAAATCACTATTTCTTTCGCAGAAGAGTAACAAAACCTCTCAGGTTCAGTTCTCCGAAAGTGGCTATGTAATAGTATGTGCCGTCATTTGCCTGTTGCCCATTCTTTGTTTTGCCGTCCCAGCATTTTTTGGTGTCGGAGCTTTCAAACATTTTTATTCCCCAACGGTCATACACTTCAAGCGTGATGCATCCTGTGAGGGTATCTATTATATCGGGCGTGATGTTGGCATTGTTGGGTGTTATCGCAGGATGGAAACAATCATTCATATTATCTCCGTTCGGAGTGAATACGTTGGCGGGAAGCACATTGATGAATCCTGACATATCTCCCACGTTTATGGTGGTATCCATCGAATCTCTGCAGGGAGGATTGAACACGACTAAAGTAATTACATACGTACCGTTAAAAGAATATGCATGAATGGGATTCTGTTCTGTGCTGTTTGTTCCATCGCCAAAATTCCAGTAATAGGAAACAGCATTGCTGCTTCCGTTTGTTCCCAGTGGAATGACATAGCCATCGCAGGAGAGAGTGGGCGTCCATGGTGCAATTGCTGCAGTGGGTTCTGTTCCGACATAAATGGTGGTGCTGGTATCGTTGGTGCAACCGTTCGCATCGGTAACAGTTACAGTATAGATAGTTGTAAGCACCGGGTCGGCAATCGGATTTTGTGAATTCGGATTATTCAAATCATTGGGCGGTGACCAATAAAAAGAATAAGGGGCAGTTCCATTATTCGCATTGGCATTTAGCGTTGCAGGATAGCCGGGACAAATGGTAGTGCTGCCGATAGCTGCAACAACAGGGATAGTAGCAACATTAACCGCAACTACATCTGAGCCAGTGCATCCTGAAACATTGGTGACATATATGGTATAAGTTTGAGAGAAGGAAGGATTTGCCCATGGGTTAGGACAGGTAGTGCAGCTCAATCCGTTTCCGGGAGTCCAGGAATATGTAACGCCCGGAGAACTTGTTGCATTCAAATGAGTGGAATCCTGTCCCAGACAAATAATGGCGCCACCGCCTGCTGTTACTGAAGGGGCTGGAAGAACAACAACGGTTACAGTAGCAATATCGGGGCAAGTAGTAGGATTAACAATAACAGTATAAGTAGAGGAAGAAACAGGATTAACAGTAATTGCAGATGTGGTTGCTCCCGTGTTCCATGAATATGTATTTCCTCCTCCGGCAGATAATAATACAGATGTTCCTGAACAGATGGTATCGTTTGAAGCGGATGCAGTTGCAACCGCAAGAGGATTGACAGTGAGAACAAAACTTGCCGTACTTAAACAAGGAGTATTTCCGGAAGTGACCGTATAAGTATAAGTACCAGCCACAGCAGGAGTGAGAACAATGGAAACAGTGGTTGCGCCATTGCTCCATGAATAATTAATTCCACCAGAAGCGGTGAGCGTGGTGCTTTGTCCTAAACACAAAGGAGTGGGACCTGTAATAGCGGGAACGAAATAATTCATTGCGACAATAGTAATATTGGCGGTATCTGCGCATCCCAGTGTATTTGATGCAACAATGGTGTAAGTAGTTGTAGCGGTTGGTGTGGCAACCGGATTAGCGCAAGTAGTGCAGCTTAATCCTGTTGAAGGACTCCATAAATAATTTGTTCCTCCTGTTGCGTTTGCTGTAAGCGTGGTGCTGTTGCCTATACAAACGGTGTCATCAACAGTTGCGGCAGTAACAGATACATTCGGTCCGACTGAAACAGTTATGCTGTCTTTTGCAAGACACATTCCGACTCCTGTAGAAACAACAATATTGTAATTGCCTGTGGAAGTAGGAGAAACAACGATTGAAGAAGTTGTGGCGCCAGTGTTCCATGAATAACTTGTACTGCCAGACGCAGTGAGCGTTGTACTTTGTCCGAGACATAATAAATTATTTCCTGTGACATTGACCGTGGAATTAATCGCCACGACAGTTACAGCATCAGTATCCGCACAGCCAAAACCATTTGAAGAAACAATAGTGTAAGTTGTAGTTGTTGAAGGAGAGGCAACCGGATTCTGACAATTGGTGCAGCTCAATCCTGTAGCCGGACTCCACTGGTAGCCACCGCCTCCTGAAACATTTGCATTCAGCGTGGTGCTGTTTCCAACGCAAACGGTATCATCAGCAGTAGTAGCAGTTACGACTACATTGGGTGCAACAAGAATATTAATGCTGTCTTTTGCAATACAACTTCCGTTGCTTGTGGTTACATAATAATCATAACTGCCAACAGAAGTAGGCGATACAACTATGGAAGTTGAAGTTGCTCCTGTACTCCATGAATAGGATGTTCCTCCTGAAGCGGAAAGCGTGGTGGATTGTCCAAGGCAAATCGGGTTGGGACCGTTGACTGTAACATTCGGAATATTACAGTTCAGCACAGAATACTGCACATCTCTTTTTATTGCTCCGATCTTAACAGAGTTTCTGAATTCTTCAACGAGAACAGATATTACAAAAAGCCCGAGTGATGGAGGATTGGTAAATAAAATTCCGCTTGGGTTGCTTATCATTTGCCCCGGGTCTCCCATCATGTTTGCAGAAGCATAGGGAGCTTGCCAGGGGACTATTCCATAAGGACCGGGTTGTGCAGGAGGATTAGGAGGAAGAGGATTGACGCTGCTGCAGATTCCGGTTGTAGCGCAATCAAAAGGGTCAACAAGAGAATAAACTAACGAATCGCCATCCGGATCAATTGCAGAAAAATTATCTGTGTTTGGAAATCCGACACACATGTACGCATCGGGATAGGAAGTGAATACCGGAGAATTATCCTGCAATGCGGGGTCAGGAATTTCGCAGTAAAAAACATTTCCCGAAGCACCCGGATTTACAATGTTTGTAATAATTCCATTCCTGCAACAACGGCTCCATGACATATAATACCCGTTGGGATTGTTGGGAATATTAAGGATGCCGATGTATCGCTGCTTTCTTACGCAAAGAGTTGTAGGAATAAAACATGAATCACCCAATACTAATGTAACCGAGTCCGTGAAATTTACAACAGTCGCCTGCTGCATCACATTCGTTACTTTATCATAAACACCAATTGTAATGGATGGATCAAATGCTGCGGGACTGCCGTTAATGCAGTCAAAAAAAAGTGTAAGCGTAACCTGAAAATTATTGCTTCCTAATGATTGTACTTCAATATCTCCGCCTACAATATGTGTTGCTTTTGCCGGAGAAAAAAGAAAGAATATTAAAACAGGAATAATTAATCTTCGGATAAGGTTTTTCATGGGGAATGAAATTAGATTGCTAAAATAAACTTTTTACTGACAAGAAAATTTCAAATGAATTATCTCTTCAGCTGCACAAAACCATTTTTTGAAAAAGTAATTCCATCCGTGCCGATTGCCTGTATGGAATAATAATAGGTTCCTGCAGGAGCATCTTCACCGTTTGACAGTTTTCCATCCCAGCTTCCTTCAAGAGAATTCCATTGCGCAATGCTGCCTCTTTCCCTGCTGTATATTACCACTCCAATGGAAGCAATATTTTTTATTTTCAAAAAGAACACATCATTATCACCGTCACCATTCGGAGTAAAAATATTCGGAACGTTTACTATTTCAGAAATCTGTTTTACTTCTATAGTTATTTTGTCGGATGCATTGCCGGCAGAATTTTTTGATGAAAGCGACACTATATAATTTCCCGGCTTTTCAAACGTGTGTGTGGGTGAATTTTCTCTTGAAGCAGAACCATCTCCAAAATCCCATGTCAGCGAAGCGGCAGTTCCCTGATTGCTGAAAGTTATGGTAAGAGGAACATCTCCCGATTCAGCGCTGGCAATAATATTTGCTGCAGGAGCGCTCTCATTCTCCTGCGATTCAGCAGAGGAATTGTCCGGTTTTGATGAGGAAGTGTTCACATACTGACTTCCACGAATCATTCCTCCATCGCCTTTTGAAGCACTTCCATATTTATGCGGAGAAGAAGATGATGAACCCGAATTGCCGGCATTGTCTGCATCAGCATTCGTATTATTTCCGGAGTTGTCAGAAATATTTTGTGAGTGTGATTGATTATTGGTGTTGTTATTTTCCGTGGATGAATTGCCGGAGGAACCGGATTGCTTTGCGGCATTGGACGAATAAAAATTCTCCGATGATTTATTTTCTGTTACAATAGCTTGTTCTTCAGATGAAGGATTTGAAACTTTTTCAGTTTGATTTTTAGTTGCCGAAGAAGAAATTGTTTTATCATTCGATGATGCAAAATACCAAACACTTCCTGCAACCACAGCAACAGCCGCAGTTCCCGCAATAATTTTTCCTATAGCGAATTTAACAGCAGTTGATGCAGCGCTTCCCGCAGATGCATTCATCCCGCTCTGAATAGTAGTCCAGACATTCGGATTTACATCCGCTTCAAAATTTTCAAATGTATCTTTAAAAAGTTTTTCTATATTTTCTGAATTCTTCATTAATTCTGATTATCAATAATTTTTTTATTACCAATTCCATTTTCGGCTGTTTCTGCAACATCTTCTCTCAACATATTCTGCAAATGAACTTTTGCCCGCGAGTATTGCGATTTGGATGTTCCAACCGAAATTCCGAGTTGTTCGGCAATTTCTTTGTGCGAATATCCTTCAATGGCATACATGTTAAATATGGTCCTGAATCCTATTGGCAATTGTTGAATCATTTTCAATAAATCTTTTTCGTTCACGTTTTCCCCAATCTGGTCGTTGCTCGGGATCATAAATTTTGCATCATCAATATCAATGTTCAGTTGCATGGATTTGTTTTTTCTCAAATAGGTTAAAGATTCATTCACTGCAATTTTTCGTATCCATCCTTCCAAAGAACCTGTTCCTTTGAATGTATCAATCTTTTCAAACACGCGGATGAAAGCATTTTGCAACATATCCTCCGCTTCTTCACTTCTGCCTGCATACCGCAAGCACAATCCCATCATTTTCCGGCTAAATCGTTCAAATAACAGTTTTTGAGCCGCAGGGTTCTTTGAAACACAACCTTTTGCCAATTCATCATCTGTCATGCGGCTATGGTTTTAAGATGCAGAAGGTCTTGATAAGGTTGCATAGCATCAATTTTTTTTGCTTTTTGGGCACAATTAGCATTACAATCGTCAAAATTATAAATATTGTTAAAAAGTGACAAAAAAATCGTGATATAATTTGATTTTACTTAAACAAGTATAACTTTGCAGCCCGAATTCAATACAACCATTTTTTATAATAAATACCAATGAAAGTAGCAATTGTAGGAGCCACAGGACTTGTGGGCAGCGTAATGGTAAAAGTTCTTGAAGAAAGAACATTTCGTGTAACTGAATTTTTTCCTGTTGCATCCAAACGTTCTGTTGGAAGAGATGTAAGTTTTCGCGGCAGAACATACAAGGTAGTGAGCATGGATGAAGCGATTGCGCAAAAACCTCATATAGCATTGTTCTCTGCCGGCTCAGCAACCTCCATGGAATGGGCGCATAAGTTTGCGGGAGCAGGCGCTGTAGTAATTGATAATTCTTCCGCATGGAGAATGCACCCGGATATTAAACTTGTTATTCCGGAAATCAACGCAAATGTAATCCGCAAGAAAGACCGCATCATTGCCAATCCGAATTGTTCTACCATCCAGATGCTGATGCCTCTGTATCCGCTATATAAAAAGTACGGAATTTCCCGGATTATTGTTTCTACTTACCAGGCAGTGACCGGCACAGGAATGCGCGCTGTAGAGCAGCTGATGAATGAAAGAAAAAATATTCCAAGCGAAAAAGTATATCCTTATCCTATTGACCTGAATGTTATTCCGCATATTGGCGATTTCAATGAAGAAGGATATACCAAAGAAGAAATAAAGATGATTGATGAAACCAAAAAAATCTTTGATGATAAGAAAGTAAGAGTCACTGCCACTACGGTGAGAATTCCGGTTGTGGGCGGGCACAGCGAATCGGTGAACGTGGAGTTTAAAAAGGAATTCAAGATTGAAGATGTGCGAAGAATTCTTTCTGAAACAAAAGGAGTGGTACTTCAGGATGACTTCCGCAACAATAAATATCCTATGCCTATTCAGGTTCAGGGAAAAGATGATGTGTTTGTTGGCAGAATCCGAAGGGATAATACCCAGGCGAAATCACTTAACCTCTGGATTGTTGCAGATAACCTCCGCAAAGGCGCTGCGACCAATGCAGTGCAGATTGCCGAGTATATGGTGGCAAAAAAGCTTGTTTAAATCGCTTTTTTACAGTTATTTAACAGCCATGCCGACATTATGTCAGTATGGCTGTTTTCTTTATCTTTGTTCCCCTTTATGAGTTTATACGAGAATAAAATCATTGATGAGTCGCGGCAAGGCGAAGCGCTAGTGCTTGACGCTGGTCGGGATTTTAAATTCCAGCCAACAGACAAGAAAATGTTTCTGGAAAGTTACGGCTGTGCCATGAACTTTTCCGACAGCGAAATTGTTGCATCCATACTTTCAGGAAAAGGGTATGCGACTACTTCTGATTACAACGAAGCAGATTTGATATTGATAAACACTTGTTCCATCCGCGATGGAGCAGAACAGCGCGTGCGCGGACGACTGAAAACTTTCAACTCGCTGAAAAAGAAAAATCCGAAACTCATGATTGGCGTGTTGGGCTGCATGGCGGAACGGCTGAAATCGCAATTTTTCGAACAGGAAAAAATAGTTGATATAGTTGTTGGTCCTGATGCATATCGCGATTTGCCAAACTTAATTGAAAGCGTAGAAGGCGGACAAAAAGCTGTGAACGTTCTGCTTTCGATGGAAGAAACCTATGCGGATATTAGCCCCGTGCGTTTGGATTCAAATGGCGTAACTGCTTTCATCAGTATCACACGCGGATGCGATAATATGTGTTCGTTTTGTGTTGTTCCATTTACCCGCGGAAGAGAAAGAAGTCGCAATCCGGAAAGCATTGTGAACGAAGCCAAAAATTTATTTGAGCAAGGATATCGCGAAGTTACTTTGCTCGGACAGAATGTAGATTCGTACAAATGGCATCCTGATTTTTCTTCGAAAAAAGAAATGAATAAAGTACTTGCCTCACCCCCAGCCCCTCTCCTCGAGGAGAGGGGAGAAAAAGGAGAGGTAAACTTCGCCCAGCTTTTAGAAACGGTCGCAAAAGTTTCTCCTGAATTGAGGATTCGTTTTTCCACTTCTAATCCGCAGGACATGACCGATGATGTTTTGAACACAATTGCGAAATATGATAACATCTGCAAATACATTCATCTTCCGGTGCAGAGCGGAAGCACCACCATGCTTGAACGGATGAACCGCGGTTATACGAGAGAAAAATATTTAGAACGGATTTCTGCTATACGAAGAATCATTCCCGATTGCGGAATTTCTACCGATATCATCACCGGCTTTTGCGGAGAAACAGAACAGGAGCACGCTGACACAATTTCTCTGATGAACGAAGTGCGTTTTGATTTCGCTTACATGTTTGCTTACAGTGACAGACCAGGAACTCTGGCGAATAAAAAATATAAAGATGATATTGCTGATGAGTTGAAGAAAAAAAGATTACAGGAAGTAATTGATTTACAGATGGAACATTCCTCCGGGCGAACGAAAAAAGGATTGGGAAA
>Ga0334722_10007327_pt1 | contig 10712 bp, 8 predicted proteins | sample C3_bottom_MG_FD_207210 | JGI IMG/M metagenome (GOLD analysis project Ga0334722, IMG submission 207210) | Sediment microbial communities from Yellowstone Lake, YNP, Wyoming, USA - C3_bottom | ecosystem: Environmental > Aquatic > Freshwater > Lake > Sediment | place: USA: Wyoming | collected...
CATGACACTTCCCGCCGGATGGGAAGGTATCGACCAGAACTTCCTCGGGCTCGAGGAGCCCTGGTGTCATCCTGATCAGGCGGGTGTCTACGTCCTGCCTGCGCCCTACGAACATACCTCCAGCTATGTGCTGGGCTCCGATCGAGGCCCGTCAGCCATCATCGAGGCCTCTCAACAAGTCGAGTTATACGACGAAACACTCCGGTGTGAGCCCTATCGAGAGTGGGGCGGGGTTGCCACCATTCACTCGCTCGATCTTGACGGCAAAGTCGATCGGCAAGCGGTGGATGCGATCGACGCGTTCGTCAGTCCCCACGTCGGCACCGGGCGGTTTGTCGTCACCTTGACTGGGGAACATACCGGTGCGCTTGGGGCTATCCGAGCCCATGCCCGCCGCTATCCGGATCTTTGTGTGGTACAAATCGATGCGCATGGCGACTTGCGAAAGGCCTATCAAGGGAACCCCTATAGCCACGCCAGCGTGATGGCCCGCGTGGCCGACGACGGGTTGCCGTTAGTCCAAGTCGGCATTCGTTCCATTTCTCCCGAGGAAATTGATCGCATTAAGAGCACCGATCGAATCGCCACGTTCCTTGCCGCCGAGATTCTTGACCCGTCCGGCCCCTACGAAGGCAAGGCCTCCCGCTGGGTTCCCGAGGTGGTGAAGGCCTGTCGTGGGCCGGTCTATCTGACCTTCGATTGTGACGGGCTTGATGCCTCGCTGGTCCCCGCGCTCGGCACTCCAGAGCCCGGTGGGTTGGGGTGGTACGATACGCTGAATCTCATCACAGCCTTGGCCAATGGACCTGGTATTCTCGGGATGGATATCAGTGAGATTGCCCCGATCGAAGGGTTTGTCGCTCCCCAGTTTTGTATTGCCCGATTGATCTACCGCATGCTGGGACGGATCAAAGCAGGCCGTCGCGTCCACTAAAAGGATCCGAAAAAGTCCACCAGCATCGTTCTCGCATCACTCCAAGGAACTGTGAAACGTGAAGCGTGAAGCGTGAAACGAGGGTCAGCCGCGGAGCTGCAGCCTTGCTTGGGACAAGGCGCGTCCCTGGGCGGAGAGGCTGTCTGGGCAGACTCAGGGCGGGCGGGTGAAGTAGTCGCCAGGGTTGGGCGGGTGAGAAGGCCGCCTTTTTGAGCATCCTGAGACTATGTTGACTCGGTACCGGCATGTAAGATTCCAGCGGTGTATTGTGTATAAACTGAGCTTTTCCGCAGCCTGCTGAAACGGCATACCCACGCTGTGATCGACCAGCTTCGCATCAATAAGTTTTTCACACACCATGGTATCTGTTCTCGGCGAGAGGCCGACCGCTTGATCAAATCCGGTCGCGTGACCATCAATCAGCGGGTGGCCCGCTTGGGGGATCAGGTCGGTCCTGACGACGTCATCGCGCGAGATGGACAGGTGATTCCCTGGGGGACGGCCTCGCTCTATATCAAGTATTACAAGCCGGTAGGTGTGACGACGACCAGTGAGTCGCATGTGCCTCGTAACATCATTGCGGAGATCGGCCATCCGGAGCGGATCTTTCCGATCGGCCGACTTGACAAGGACTCATCCGGCCTCATTCTTCTCACGAACGACGGGGACATCGTGAACGAGATTCTACGCACTGAACACGGGCATGAACGGGAATACGAGGTGTCTGTCGATCATCCATTCGATCAAACGTTCATCGACCGCATGGCTCAAGGGGTCGTCATTCTCGATCGTCCGAGCAAACCCTGCCGGATTGAACGACTAGGTCCCGCACGGTTCCGCATCATCCTCATCGAAGGACGCAATCGACAAATTCGGCGCATGTGCCAAGTCGTAGGGTATCGGGTGCTCACGCTGCATCGTGTTCGGATCATGCACGTGACGCTTGACGGATTGGTACCAGGAGCGTGGAAACCACTCACTGGCGAGGAACGTGCGCAACTCTTTCAGGCTGTCGGGCGAAGCAGCAGTCCAAGCCCGCATAATTCATGAGCACTTCTGCTTAATCACGGATTCGCAGCTGCGACGAGCCTTGGGCTGGCAGGCTCGCCGACGGATACCTCCATTGACAAACACACCATTGGAACTCACACTAGCCCGCGCATCGCTTACGGAGAACGACGCTAAGTATGGTCACCACGTGGTGGAGCCCCCAACTCAATGCCCTGCTTGGCAGCCTCGTCGTGGCGACGGGTGCCTGGCTGGCGTGGGACTCGTTCTCACTCTGGGAAGTCTTTCTCGTCGCAGGAGGCGTTGCAGGATTTCTGATCTGGCAGGGGCGCACGATCGGATTGGTCTGGGCCTGGGCCACCCTGCTGCTTGGCCTGGAGAGTCTTGCTTGGCCGATCATCACGATGGTTCAGATCCGCTCGACCACGATGGAGCCGACCGACGAACAAATGGGGACGATCCTCTCAGCCGTTCTGACAGGACTCCTCTCGGCGGTCTTTTGGGTAACGATCTCCTATGGGCTCTTCAAACGAGCCGGCCAGCCCATCGCCGCCTCATCAACCGACGCAACCGACAGCCATCCACCTCCTCCCCAATCAGGACGCCTCCGCAGACAGAGGTAAGACCTACCACATCTCGATCGGATCGACGTCGACATCGAACTTGATCGCTCGGCGCTGATAAGTCCGTTCCATTTCCTTGACCGTGATCCGCACCGCTTCAAGCCCCGTTTCCCGCTCAGACGATTTCACGAGAATTTGCCACCGATGCCGTCCCCGGAGTCTCGACACCGGAGAGGGGACTGGTCCTAGAACAGTGAGACGGTCGGGCCGACCAATCGATTGCGCTGTTGAAGGGGCCTTTGCCGCGGCCGTCTGTCCGGCCATGGACGGTGAAGAGCATGTGGTAAGCCGAACCACCCAGGCTGTGGCAGCGTCGCGAACTAATTTTTCGTTGGTTCCCGATACGAGGAGGGCAATCAGATGGACCATGGGCGGATAGCCCAATGCAGTCCGATGAGACAGCTCCTCCGATAAGAAGACGGATTCGTCGTTCTGTGCCACTGCCTGAATCGTATAATGGGATGACAGATAGGTCTGCACGATAACCTGACCGCCAACCCCTGCCGGATCGGCGAGACTGACCGCATCGAGGAGCGTATGATAGGTACGTTCGGCGGATCGGAAATCCGGCACACTGAGTCCTGCGTCTGCCTGCACAATCCCAACTAGGCCCATTGTCGGGAGAGGCCCGCGTCGCAGCAGCAGTTGTGTCCCGACGATGACATCCCACTCCCCTTGCTCGACCCTCCGCCAGAGGGCTTCGGACTGCGCTGGCCGCCGCATGGTATCTCCATCGAGCCGAATTACTGCCGCGTGTGGAAACAATCGCTTCGCATCCTCTTCCACCCGCTCAGTGCCTTCCCCGATCAACTGCATGCGAGGGCCGGAACAGGAGGCGCAGGTCTCGGGGATGGGCGCAACGTCCCCGCAGTAGGAACAGAGCAGACGAGCCGCCTGACGAGAGTACATCAACGCCACGCGACAGGCAGGACAGCGGGGAACCTGGCCGCAGTCACGACAGACGAGGGCGCCTGCGTAGCCCTTCCGGTTGAGAAACAATAGGACACCGGCCCGGCGACCGATCGTTTGCTCGATGGCCCGAACGAGAGGCTGACTCAGCACCGTGCCGCGACCATGATCGCGTAATTCAACGACCCGTATATTCGGTCGCGCATCAGGCGGCATGAGCTTCCGTACAACGATCCCACGTTGCTCCACCGCCGCTCTGGTCTCAAGGGAGGGATGGGACGAGCTCAGGACCAGCACCGCCTGTTCATCCTGCGCCCTTAACCAGGCCACTTCCCGTGCATGGTAGCGTGGTTCTTGTGGTTCTTTAAGTGCTGCATCTTCTTCTCCCTCGACCCAAATCGCCCCGATTGCAGTCAAGGGGAGAAAGATGGCCGACCGGGTTCCCACGACTACGCAAACGACCTGCCGATGAATCTGATCCCACATCTCAGCTTTCACCTGGTTTGAAAGACCGCTATGGAAACAGACCGGGGAGATGCCTGTCTCGTCATCACGGATCAAGCCTGCAACCCATTGGGCCCGTTCTGCTTCGCCAACGATGATAAGGACCGTCTGTCTACGGTCGAGCACCAGGCGGACGGTCTGCTGCAACAGCCTCAATCGATCGGTCCAGGAAGCCTGCAGCAGAACCCGAGTGGGTCCTTGGCCTTTCAGTGCCTCGAACAGTGGCTCCGCCCAAGACATTGCGGGGTCAGGAATGAGCGGTACGGTGATGCCGAAATTGCCATGGTTCGCCTGTCTCAATGGTTGGAAGAGAGGCGCCGGCGAGGTCGACGGCAGGGCCTGGATCTCCACCACCCATCCACGAGTCTTAAGTTCGTGCAACAAGTCGTCCGGATTAGGACTGCGGGACGACCGGCGAAGTCCTGAAGAATTTTTCCCAAGACGCGTGAGAAGTGCCCGCGCCTTCGCCGAGCAGGGCTCCCGAGCCGCGAGTGCGGCTCGCCCTTGTTCCGTCAGTTTGTATTGGCTGCGCTGCGCTCGTGGTTTGGGTGCCTGAGGCAGCACTAACCTGAGACATTGTCCCCATGGGGCAATATACTGTTCGGCCACCTGCCGTGAGAGCTGGAACAGGTTCGAGGACACATCTGTTGCAGCCCCCTCCGGGAGCAACGAGCGAATCTCCTTGAGGCGTACTCGATCAAGACCCCGAGGAAGAACGTGAGAAAGGGCGATCACAGCTCCTTGGAGGATCGACCGTCCGAAAGGCACGAGCACCCGATGTCCAATATGCAGCGTGGGTCGGAGCGACAAGGGCACGGTGTAGGTGAACGGGCCTGCCAGATGCCGTGGGACAATGACATCTGCGAATAAGACCTCTGGCTCTGTGCCTGTAGGGACTGCCTGCCTCGAAATCATGCAGCATTGTAGCAGCACAGGAAAGGAGGGAACAACGAGAGAGAAAGAACGGAAAAGTTCTGAAGGGGAACCGGGGAGGGTTGACGTTGAATCGTCAACCCTCCGCACGATACTCGATGAATTTACTGAGGAGGGGAGACCGGAGCAGCAGGTTTCTGATCTGAATTGCCCTGGCCAACTGATGCTGGAATCGTCGCCGAAGCAGGATCCGCAGGGACAGATGAGGACTCCACTTTGGACGAACCAGTTGGAGCCGCTGGGACCGGCTGGTCCACTGCGGAGATCGGATCTCTGCTTTCCGCTGAACTGAGACGGGACAAGTTGTATCCGTTATTACCGGTCTCAATTGGCTTTGCCGTCGGCTCAGACTGTTCACTGGCCGATTCGGACGAATAGAGCACGATATCCACACGACGGTTCTTCTGTCGACCCACTTCCGTCGCATTGCCGGCTACCGGCTTCGTATCGCCATAGCCGACTGACGACAGCTTCGCCGAATCGATCCCACCCTTCTCGGTCAAGTAGCGGAGGACGCCCCCAGCCCGAGCTTTCGACAAGTCCCAGTTCGTCTGGTAGAGCGACTTGAGCGAGGGACCGATTTCCATGTTATCCGCATGGCCCTCGACTCGAATCAACCGATCGCCGGCAGCGGTCTTGAGATACGCAATCAGTTCATCGAGCACCTGATAGCCCTCGGACTTGATCGTGGCTTCGCCCGATTCAAACCGAAGTTGCTTCATCAAATCACTGAGGCTGACTCGGGTTTCGCCGGCGGCATTCTGGACCTGGAACTTGCTCGGAGAAAGAGCCACAGCAGGGGAGACATCCGGAGACTGCTGAGGCGATTGAGAAATCGGCATGGCCTCAGGAGCATGAACCTTCACCCTGAAGCGATCGCCCTTGAGAATGCGGGAGATCGATTTTGTGATCAGCGCCGTGGCAGTTCGGTCTTCCATAGACAGGACTTTCAATTCGCCCACAACCCGTTGAGGAAGGTTCCCTCCGAACCGAACTATGTCCATTCGATTCCCGGGCCTGATCCCGTCTTCACGTCCCCGGTCTAGATAAACGATATTCCTTTGCGCCACAAGGTTCATTATTCCCATATTGGACTGGAGCTCCACAATCCGTCCCTCCACATCGTCGGCGGAAGGCAGGTCAATCGCTGCTCCCTCGTCAGTGGGAGGCACGAATTTCATCACCGGGTCACCCGGCGATACAGCTGCATAGGCCCGCATAATCTCAACCGTAGTCAGGTCCTTGTCAATTTGGCTCACCTGAACCACAGCGAGCCGATTGACCAAATGACCCAGGTATTGTCCAGTGGTGGGATGGAATACTTTGTGCGCTCGTCTGTAGATCGTGAAAAGATCTCCAGGCGCGACATCGCCGGGATTCTTCAGTCGGAGGTACAGGACATCCCGACTGCCCAATATCATGTGATCTCCGGTTGTCTGATTGTCACCGGTAATCACATTCACGAACCCATCTTGTGGAGTCGATCGCTGGATGGAGCCGGACGAATAGGCCAAGGCCGGTTCTCCGAATCGGATCGAATTGAGGTCATCTGATGCCCAGGCCAGAGGAAGGAGCGGCGTGGCCAAGGTCCAGACCATGAGGGAGACGACATATTTCATTGGGTAGTTAGCCATGGTGGTTGTCCTTCATGTAAGGCAAGTATTGCTGTCAGAACCATAGCAAATAGTCCTGCATTGTCAAGAATATTGAGGCCTTGCCCTCATTGACCCACCGATTCACCCGATGCTAAGGTAATCAGGAAAATGATTTCTCACAGAGGGTGAACATCATGGTACCTGACCAGCCTCCAACCCACAGCGCTCAACGCCAAGATCGTCCTCGCATCGAGACCCAGATTCACCGACGGAAGAAAGCCAAGGCCTTCTCGGCCCTGGAGCCTGAATGGGATCAAATTGACCAAGTGTCACCCTCCCATCTGCGCATGCCATCAGGTCGCATGTTACCCACTCCACCCAAAGAGCGAAAAACCCCTCATAAATAAGCCACTCCAGCCGGACCACAGAAGTCCATGAGTAGAATGGGTTCTTTTTGGGTTGAGCCTCGCCCATGCCACCGGTTGCATAGACGCTCCAACAACCTGGCTTCTCACTCGCGCCAGCGACGCCACTCAACGCATCAGCGCCTAGGACTTTCGGGTCGATCCCACAGGTCTTTTGGACGCTTGCTTCCCCGTAATCCAGGGTCTAAACTCCAACCATCCAGGCATCTCAAACTGTTGAAAGGTCAGCCCCATGAGCGGTTTTGAGTTACTCCTTGAGTACCTGACCAGGTACTTTCCGATTCTGCTGTTTATTGTTGTGGCGCTGGGGTTCGGGGTGGCTGTGCTGCTCCTCAGTTATCTGGTCCAGCCAAAATACCCAGAACCGGAGAAGCTCTCTACCTATGAGTGTGGATCGGAACCGTTCTCGGATGCTCGGATGCCCTTCCCGGTTCGGTATTATATCTTCGCAATGCTTTTCGTTATTTTCGATATCGAGGTCATCTTTCTGTATCCCTGGGCGGTGGTCTTCAGCAAGATCGAATTGATCGGGTTGATTGAAATGCTGGTCTTCATCGGATTGTTTTTGGTGGCCTATGTCTATGCTTGGCGCAAAGGAGCCCTGGAGTGGGACTGATCCAAATTGGTCGTCATGATAAGGACGGCACACCCGACGTCGTGACCATGACAGTGGAAAAAGCCGTCAACTGGGCTCGCAAGGGGTCACTGTGGCCCATGACGTTTGGCCTGGCCTGCTGCGCGATCGAAATGATCGCCGCAGTCTCGTCACGGTACGATATGGACCGCTATGGTGCCGGTGTCTTCCGGGCTTCACCGCGCCAGGCCGATCTGATGCTCGTGGCCGGTACCGTCTGCCGGAGGATGGCGCCCGTCATTCGAAAACTTTACGATCAGATGCCCGAGCCGAAATATGTCATCGCCATGGGATCCTGCGCCACATCAGGAAATATCTACGACAGTTATAGCGTGGTCCAAGGTGTCGATCGTTTTGTGCCCGTCGATATCTATGTGCCGGGTTGTCCTCCAACACCGGAGGCACTCTTTGACGGCATTCTCAAGTTACAAGAACGAATCATGCTGAAACGCGTGTTCCTGAAACAACCGGACCAGGTCAAGCCCAGCCTTAAAATATAGGTCTCGATCGATGTCATTGCAGCAACTGGCCAGCCGGCTCCAAGAAAACTTTGCCTCCGGCTTCGTAAAGGCTGTCGAATGGCGTGGCGATCTTGCGGTGACTGTGGCACGGGACCGACTCCATGAGGTCGCACAATTCCTTCACGACGACCCGGCCATGGACTTCGACTACATCGTACATGTGAGTTCGGTCGACTGGCCCGATGACGAAGAACGGTTTGAAGTCGTGTACGAGTTTTACTCGATCAAGAAACGCCAGCGCATCCGGCTCAAAACCAGGGTGCCGGAGTCGGATTGTATCGTAGATTCCCTGACGGATCTCTGGAAAGGCGCGGACTTCATGGAGCGCGAAGTTTACGACATGATGGGAATCCGTTTCCGGCACCATCCGGATCTCCGCCGGATCCTCTTGCCGGACGATTTCACCGAAGGCTATCCGTTGCGAAAAGATTTCCCGCTCCGTGGCAAGGGGTGGCGCGACACGTTCGAGTTCTTGGACGAAACGGCTCGGTAGGACGGACGATGGCTATTGAAGATCAACGAACAACCGTCTACAAGGTCGATCCGGCCCATCCGGAAAGCGAGACCCTCCCGACGCTGCGCACGGAGGAACTCCTGCTCAACATGGGTCCCCAGCACCCCGCCACCCATGGGGTGCTGAAAGTGATCCTCGAACTGGAAGGAGAGCGCCTCGTCAAGTCTACCCCCGTGTTGGGATATCTGCACCGCGGTGTGGAGAAGCTTGCGGAAGACGGCACCTATCACCAGTTTATTCCCCATACCGACCGACTCGACTATGTCTGCGCGATGTACAACAATTTTGCGTACTGCCGCGCAGTCGAAAAGCTCATGAATATCACTGTGCCGGACCGTGCAGAGTATTTGCGCACGATCGTGGCGGAGGTCCAACGGATCATCGGCCATCAGTTTTGGATCGGCACCCAGGCTCTCGACATCGGAGCCATGGGCGTCTTTTTCTATTGTTTCCGGGATCGGGAAATTTTGATGGATTGGTTCGACGAGCTCTGCGGCGCACGCCTCACCACCAGTTGGTATCGCATCGGCGGCGTCGAGCGGGACTTCACGCCCTCGCTGATCGAGAAGCTGAAACGATTCTTGGACTACTTTCCCCCAAAAATCGACGAGTATAAGGTCTTCCTGGAGACGAACCGGATTTGGGTCGGGCGGACCAAAGGAGTGGCCATCATCTCGGCGGAAGACGCCGTGAGTTTTGGTCTCAGTGGGCCGCCACTCCGCGGCTCGGGTGTCGACTACGACCTCCGTAAAGCCCAGCCCTATTCGGCCTATCCGAAATGCGAATTCAGTGTGCCGCTCGGCAAGAACGGCGACACCTACGATCGGTACTGGATCCGCGTCCAAGAATTCTATGAGAGCGTGAAAATCATCCGGCAATGCCTGGAGCAGATGCAGGACGGTCCCATTATGGCCGATGTACCCAGCGTGACGTTGCCACCGAAGCAACGAGTCTTTACGAATCTCGAATCCATGATCCAGCAATTCAAGCTCTTCTCGCAGGGCTTCGACGCCCCTGCGGGAGAGATCTATTGCGGGACTGAAGCGCACAAGGGGGAGTTGGGATTCTACATCGTCAGCACGGGCGGCGGAAAACCCTACCGCTTGAAAATTCGCGCCCCCTCGTTTATTCACATGGGCGCATTCGACCATATGTCCAGAGGTTACATGATCTCCGATGCGGTGACGATCTTCGGGACCTACGACATTGTGATGGGGGAATGCGACCGATGAAAAGGGAATTGTGAATGTTGAATGTTAAATGATGAATGGAGAGACGGCTCTTCAATTCAATATTCACAATTCACCATTCAACATTGAGGTACCATGGGACTGAAGCCGGCAACCAATCCTGATGTGGAAGCAGTTTCGATCGAACTGTCGATCGATGGGAAATCCGTGACGGCAAAGGGCGGGGTCTCGCTCTACGACGTGATCTCGAGCACGGGCAAGATCATCCCGGCCATGTGCTACCACTATACCTTCGATCCCTTCGGCTCCTGCGGCATGTGTTTGGTCATGCAGGAAGGCAAGAAAGCGCCGGTCCGTTCCTGCACCGCCAAAGCGACGGCCGGCATGATCATCAGAACCGAGGGGGACGATCTCTTCCAAGCCCGGAAGAAAGCAGTGGAAAAACATCTCTCGGTCCATCCGCTCGACTGCCCGGTCTGCGACGCCGACGGCCATTGCGAACTACAGGACACAGCCTTCCGGCACGGGGTCACGAACCTGCCCAACGCGAAACAGAAATTTATTCCGGAAGATACGCGCAGCCCGGTGCTCGACTTTAATATGAACCGCTGCATTGCCTGCGCGGAATGCATCAACGTCTGTAAAGACGTGTTGATGATCGATGCGCTCCAGTTCATGAAGAAGGGCGGATTCAATCAAGTGGTGCCGAAGGGAGATCTCGCACTGTCCTGCGAGTTCTGTGGAGACTGCCTCGCCGTCTGCCCGGTCGGCGCTATCACGAACAAGTTCTCTAAATATTTGTACAAGCCGTGGCAGATGAAGAAAACCACGACGACGTGCAACTACTGCGGGGACGGCTGCCAGATGTACCTTGAGACCAAGGACGCTGAAGTCGTCCGCGTGACCTCGCCTCTGTCCTGGA
>Ga0334722_10007328_pt1 | contig 10710 bp, 10 predicted proteins | sample C3_bottom_MG_FD_207210 | JGI IMG/M metagenome (GOLD analysis project Ga0334722, IMG submission 207210) | Sediment microbial communities from Yellowstone Lake, YNP, Wyoming, USA - C3_bottom | ecosystem: Environmental > Aquatic > Freshwater > Lake > Sediment | place: USA: Wyoming | collected...
GCAGGGCGATCACGTCCCCGGGGTCGATGGCGAGGTCGATGCCCGCATTGGCCACGACCCCGGGAAACGTCTTGACGATCCCGCGCAGTTCGACGAGCGGCGGGCGCATCTGCTACTTGGACGGCGGCGCCTGCCCCTCGATGCCCTTCACCAGCCACTTGAAGTCGAGGATCTCTTTGAGGCTCATCGTCTTGCCGGCGGCGACACGCTCCTTACCCATCTGGTCGGCGAGCGGCCCCTTGAAAACCTGGAACGATCCGTCCATGATACCCTTTCGTCGCTGCTCGACCATCGCGACCACGTCGGCGGGCACGTTCTTGTTCATCGGCCCAAGACCGACCATCTTGTCCGACAGGCCGCCGTAATAGTCTTCAGACTTGAACTGCTTGTTGAGGATGCCCTTCACGATCGCCACGTCCACGTCACGCCAGTCCCAGATCGTCCCCGTGAGGTAGGCGTCGGGCGCAAAGCCCTGCATGTTGGACTCGGATCCTACGCCCCACTTCTTCGCCTCACCCGCGGCCTGCAGCGGGCTGGGCGTGTCCTGGTGCTGGCCGATCACATCGGCGCCCGCGTCAAGCAGCGCCTTTGCGGCGGCCTTCTCCTTCGGGGGATCATACCAGGTGTTCGTCCAGACGACCTTGATCTTGGCGGTGGGATTCACCGACTGGACGCCGAGCGCGAAGGCGTTCACGCCGGCCACGACGGTCGTGATGGGGTGCGCGGCCACGAAGCCAATCACATTGCTCTTGGTCATCTTGCCGGCGACGATGCCGGTCAGATACCGCCCGTCCCAGATCCGGCCGTAGATCAGCTTCATGTTTGGCGGCAGATCGACGATGGCCGGACCGATGCCGATGATGTGCATGTCCGGATGCTTCTTGGCGACATCGACCGCAAAGTTCTGGTAGCCAAACGCGGTAGCGAAGACGATCTTGAAACCCTGCTGATAGAACTGCTCGAGGACGCGGGCCACCTCGGCCGTCTGAGGGACGTTCTCAACAAATTTCGTCTCGGCCCCCATCGTCTGTTCGAGGTGCTTGCGCGCGTTGTCATGCTGGAACGTCCAGCCCGCGTCCCCCACCGGGCCGACATAGATGAAGGCGATCTTCGTCTTGGTCTGCGCGGCCGTGGGGCCTGCCACGCCGGCCAGGAGAGCCAGTACCAGCAGTACGATCAGCACGCGAACCCCGTGCCCCATGATCTTCCCCCTCCTCGGATGGATTCGGATGGGAGGGTTTTTCGACGGGATTGTAAATCCTTCCCCTGTTCGCCGTGTCTTGAGCAACGCTGGAGGGTTCGAGATGCCGTCGATAGAGTTTATCGTCCTCGCGAACCATGCTGAAGTGCGGGATGGGCTATTATTCTTAGCCGGAGGGTGCTGGACGGACCACTGGCGCGGAATTCAGGCCGGCAGCCCGCCGCCCGTGTCACATCTGGGCATCGGAGCCGCCGTGCTGGTCGAATGGGACGAGACCAACCACCGGCACCATCTCGTGCTCCGGCTCGAGACCGACGATGGGAAGGAGATCGCCAAGGTCGACGGCGACCTCGAGATGGGACGGCCGCCGGGGATTCCGGCCGGATCGGAGCAGCGGGCCGTCATCGCCATCAATTTTGACCTGCAGTTTCCCGCGCCCGGAGGGTACCGCGTCGTCGGTGAGCTGGGCGACCAAATCAAACGCGTGGTCTTCCGCGTGCACGATCAACCCTCGCCCCGATGAGGGGCGCGACGATGCGCGCGCTAGCGATGTGGCTTTGCGCGGGCGCTTTTCGACCAGAGCGCGCCGATCGTCCAGACCTGTCGGCCGTCCAGGACCGCCGGCTGGAGGCCGGCGCGGTCTACCGCCGCCAGCGCCAGACGCGGATGCCATCCAAACACGCCTTCGACGTCCGCCGGGCCCGCCGCCCCCACGATGCGCACGAAGCGGTCGAGCACGGCTGCGGCCGCCACCTCGCTGGGCAGCTTCGCGGCCGCCTTCACGGCCGACGGCATCCACCGGTGAAAGGCGTCCCAGATAAAGCCGTTGCGCCATTCTTCGGCTTCGGCCACTTTGGCGACGAGGAACCGCTCCTGCAGGTCGTCCAGCGCCCGGTGAAACCGCGAGCCGCTCTCACCGCGCGGCACAAACCGGCGCCGCAGCGTCCAGGTCGACACCGGACCGTCGGCCAGGATCGTCTCATACAGCGTCTTGGCGAGCGCACTCAACCGGCCTTCGCGGTAGGCCTGCAGGTGGTCGTCGGGCTCGCCGACATTGCCAGAGAGGGCATAGAACGCCGGCAGCATCGTTAGCGAGATATAGGATGGCTTGCGGCGAATGACCTTGCCGTAATGCAGACGCCGCGCGGTCGCAAGTTCATCCTTCCATTGCCAGGCCCAGCGCCACATGCGATCGACGCTGCCGGTTGCCACGACGTCGAAGAGCCCCGGGAGACCACCGGGTCCGGACGTGAAGGCGTAACAAAACCCGAGCGCGTCCACAAACCGTAAGGCGGCCCGCGCCGTGCGTACCCGATGTGGCCGCACAACCGTGCGGCGGTGTCGGGCGAGGGCGGCGGCGCTGAGCACGAGCATCCTGGTGCGGATACGCGATCCGCGCGGCGGCCTCCTTGCCGTGAGGCAGGGGACCACGCGAGACCGGACGAAACGCGAGGTGGCATGATGAACGATCTGTACGATGCGACGCTGTCAAACGGGCTGCGCGTCTTGATCTGGGAGACGCACGCGGCGCCGGTCGCGACGTTCTGGGTCTGGTACCGCGTTGGCAGCCGCAACGAGACGACCGGCAGCACCGGGATCTCACATTGGGTCGAACACATGTTGTTCAAGGGCACCCCGTCGCGGCCCGGCGGGACGCTGACGCGGCTCGTCGACCGGCTCGGCGGACGTTGGAACGCGTTCACGTGGAAGGACTACACGGCCTACTTCGAAGTGTTGCCGGCCGAACATCTCGAGACCGCGGTTCGCCTCGAAGCCGACCGGATGGTCAACGCGCTCTTCGAGCCCGACGTCGTCGCGAGCGAGCGCACCGTGATCATTTCCGAGCGCGAGGGACAGGAGAACTTTGCGGGCTACTATCTGCGTGAAGAGATCGACGCGCTCGCGTTCAAGGCGCATCCCTACCGTCACCCGGTGATCGGCTGGAAGAGCGACCTGCGCGCGATCACCCGCGACGACCTCTACAATCACTACCGCACGTTCTATCATCCCTCAAACGCCCTGGTCGTCGCGGCCGGGGACATCGATACGGCCCGGACCGCCGCCCTCATCGGCGACGCGATGGGAGGGCTGCCGGCGGGGCCACGCGTGCCGGAGGTCCGCACCGGCGAGCCCATCCAGGAGGGCGAGCGCCGCGTCGTGCTGCGTCGGCCCGGGGGGGGCGCCGCGTATGTGGGCATGGCGTTTCACGTGCCGGCCGCGAGTCATGCCGATATGCCGGCGCTGATGGTGCTCGATGGGGTGCTCGCCGGGTTTAGCGGGCCGGTCCCGTTTGACGGCGGATCGGGCGGGCGGAGCAGCCGGTTGTACCGGGCGCTCGTCGATGGCGGTCTGGCGACCGACGTGGGGTCGGGGATGGCGCAGAGCATTGATCCGACGCTCTTTCGGGTCAGCGCTACCGTCAGGGCCGGGGCCGACATCTCGGCCGTCGAGGCGGCGATCCTCATCGAGCTCACCCGCATCGGCCGCGAGCCGGTGACCGCGCAAGAACTGGCGCGGGTCAAACGACAGGCGCAGGCGCAATTCGTCTACATGCTGGACGGGGCCTCGCGGCGCGCGGTCGCGTTGGGCGCCGTCGCCGTCGTCGACCGCCCCGAAGCCCTGTTCGCCCTACCCGCGCAGATCGAGCGCGTGACCGCCGAGGACGTGACGCGAGTGGCGCACACGTACTTCGGCGAGCGCACCCGCACCGTCGGGTGGTACGTGCCCGACGACGCCGCGTTGCACGGGGACGCATCCCGCGAGGTGACCGAATGACGTTGCTCGCCGCCGACCGTGTCACGCGCACCGTGCTCCCAAATGGTCTGACCGTGCTGATCAGACCGTCGCCGGGCAGCGGGTCGGTCGTCCTGCATGGGTACGTCAAGACCGGTGCGCTGTTTGACGGCGCCCGCCCGGGGCTGGCGCGCTTCACGGCGTCGACGCTCGTCCACGGCACGGCGCGGCGAAGCGCGCTGCAGATCGCCGAGGACCTAGAGGGGCGTGGCGCCAGCCTCAACGTGGCGCCGGGGCTCGAGCAGGTGGCGGTGACAGGCAGGGCGCTCCCAGACGATCTTCCGGTGCTGCTGGGTCTGGCCGCGGAGGTGGTGACTGAGCCGGCGTTCCCCGCCGATGAGGTCGAAAAGGTGAGAGGGCGGCTCGTCACCTCGGCGCGCGTGAGCGCCCTCGACACCCGGTATGTGGCGGAGCGATCGTTTCGGGGTCTGGCGTACCCTGACGGTCATCCCCACGCGCAGCCGCCCGACGGCGAGGAAGCTGTGCTGGCGGCGCTGTCGCGCGATGATCTTCAGGCGTTTCACGCGCGCCACGCGCGCCCCGGCGCGACGCTGCTGGCGATCGTCGGCGACATCGACGCGGGCGCGGTCCTTGAGCAGGTGGCGAAGGCCTTCGGCGGATGGCCCGCCGGGACCGCGTCGACGCTCCCCGCGATTCCTGAGCCGCGATCCCTCGAGCGCCCGGCGCGCGTTGACGTCGCGGTGCCGGGGAAGTCGCAGTCCGACCTGGTGTTGGGGACGCCCGGCGTGCGCCGCAACGATCCGGAGTACTACGCGACGATGGTGACGAACCTGCTGCTGGGTCAGCTGGGGCTGATGGGCCGCATCGGCGAGAACGTCCGCGAGCGGCAGGGGATGGCGTACTACGCATTCAGCGACCTGCGTGCCGGACTGCTTGCCGGTCCGTGGTGGGTCAAAGCTGGGGTGAGCCCGGCGAACGTCGAGCGCGCCGCCGAGGCGATCCTTCACGAGATCCGGACGCTCCAACGCGACGGTCCCCGCGTCGAGGAGCTGGCCGACGCCCGGACCTTTCTCGTTGGATCGCTCGCCGTGCGGTTGGAAACCAATCAAGGAGTGGCGCAGATGCTTGCCGATATCGAGTTGTTTGGTCTCGGGCTCGACTACCTCGAACGCTATCCCGCCATCATCGCTGGGGTGCATCACGAAGATATTATCCGGGCGATGCGGCGCTTTCCGGCCGACGGATACGCGCTCGCCGTCGCCGGTCCGGCGAGGACGGCCTGATGCGGATCGCGATCCTTGGGGGCACGGGCAACCTGGGTTATGGACTGGCGATCCGTCTCTGCGCGGCGGGGCATGATGTGATCATCGGCTCACGGGATCCGGCGCGAGCGCAGGCGGCCGCGGAGCGTCTACAGCTGCGCAATGCCACCGGCGCCGCGAACAGCGACGCGTGCACGCGTTCGGAGCTGGTGATCTTGACTGTTCCGCTCGAAGGCCATGCAGAGTTTGTGAGGGCCGTTGCCGGCGAATTGTCCGGGCGCATCGTCGTCGATGCCACGGTCTCGATGGGCGAAGGGCGGGCGTTTGTCCCGCCGCCGGCCGGGTCGGCCGCGGCCGAGACGCAGGCGCTGGTCCCCGATGCGCGGGTTGTAGCCGCGTTTCATACGCTGTCGGCCAGGCTGGCGGCCGACAAGTCAAAGCCGCTCGATCAGGACGTCCTGGTCTGCGGGGACGACGCCGCGGCGCGCGCGCAGGTCATCGAGCTGGCCAACGCCATCGGCGCCCGCGGAATCGACGCCGGTGGTCTGCAGACCGCCGGCGCCATCGAGGCGTTTGCGGTGGTCGTGATCGGGCTGAACATCCGCTATCGACGCCGCGACCTCGGCATCCGCATCGCGCACCTCCCGGTCGACGCGCGCCCTCGATGAAGATGGTTCAGGCCTGGGCGCCGGAGCCGTTTCCCGAGATCACACCGGGCGATGACCTGGTCGGCGCCATCGCCGACGCGCTGCGGAACAACGGGGTGGCACCGCAGGCCGGCGACGTCGTCATCGTCGCCCACAAGGTGGTCTCAAAAGCCGAAGGACACGTGGTCGATCTCAGCACGATCACGCCGGGACCCGAGGCCCTCCGTCTGTCGGGCGAGGCCAGCAAGGATCCGCGGCTGGTCGAGGTCATCCTTCGCGAGTCGAAGTCGATCCGCCGCGTGCGACCGGGGCTCATCATCGCGGAGCACTGGTTGGGGTTCGTCTGCGCCAATGCCGGCGTCGACCATTCTAATGTGGGGCTCGGTGACGACGTCGTCGCCCTGCTGCCAAAGGATCCCGACGCGTCGGCCGGCCGTGTTCGTGCGGGTCTGCTCGCGAGGTTTGGGGTCGATGTCGCCGTCATCGTGAACGACAGCCACGGCCGGCCGTTCCGGCAGGGCACGACGGGCGTCGCGATCGGCGCGTCGGGGCTACGCGTGCTGCGGTCGTACGTCGGGGAAGAAGATCGATACGGCTACGTGTTGCGCGTGTCGATCGAGGCCGTGGCCGACGAGTGCGCGGGGCTGGCCAACCTGCTGCAGGGACAGGGGGCGGAGGGGACCCCGCTCGTCTTGATCCGGGGGCTGCACCACGCCGGGGTCGGGCCGGCGGCGGATCTGGTGCGCCCCGAGGACGAAGACTTGTTTCGATGACAGGCCTCATCGGCACGCGTGGCGGGCATCAAAGAGATGACGAGGTGAGCCCATGATCGTGATTGCGACCGGCATCTCCGGGGGCGGCAAACTGAGCGAGGCGGGCGGCGGGCCGGGCCATATCGTCCGGTTGATCGAGGAAGGCAACCGCCGGATCGCGCAGGAGCAGCGTGAGGGACGGTGGACGTCGCCGATCAAGCGCCTGCGCTACCTGGACATGGGCACCCTCATGCTTCAGCGGGCCGTCGATCTGGGATTGGTGGTCCGCACGGAGACGATCCTCGACATGGCGCCCGAGGCGCTGCAGGAGCTGCGGGCGATCGCCTTCACCGAAGTCGTCAACGATCCCGCGCTGTGGGACCCGGATCTCTGCACCATTTTGGTCACCCACGCCTGCTTCTGGTGGAAGGGGCATTTGATTCCCGGCCTCGACACCCACTATCTCAAATTGCTCTTCGACGAGACGCGCCGCCGCATGCCCCCGCCGGACGAGACGGTGCAGGAGACGCTGCCGGGGCTGCGTCTGGCGCCGCCCGTGCGTCCCGAAGGCATCTTTTACGCGACCGTCGTCGACAGCGTCTACGCAATCCAGCGGCGTCTCGAAGAGACCGACCAGTGGAAGGGGCGGCTCGAGACCAGCGAGCTCATCGCCTGGCAAGAGCAGGAAGTGTTCATCTCCAAGATGTTCGCGGCCTACGAGCGCGTGCCACACTATCTGATCGCGCACGACGAACCGGTCCAGACCCTGTTCGATCTCATCTGCTTTAAAAGGCCCAAGATCTACATAGGCTATCCCATTACCAATCTGCGCCGCGAAGGGAACGCGCAGCTGATCGAGATGGCGCGAGAGTTTGGCCAGCGTCTGCGCCGTCACTTCGTCGTGTTTGACCCCCTCTCGGTCAAAGACGAGGAAGCGGCGACGATCGCCAGGATGAGTCAAGAAGAGTTCGAGCGGAGCTTCTCGGATGAGCAAAAGGCCGAGATCATGTCCTGGGCCGGGTCGCTGGACATGGTGCGGGCCTGGGGCCGGCGTCTCGACGACCACACCCGGCTGCAGCTCGGTCGGGCGACGGTGGTGCGCGATCTCCGGCTGATCGATCAATCCGACATGAACGTGGTGTTCTACCCTACCAGCCAGATGTCGTTTGGCGTGCTGGCCGAGATGATCCACGCGCACACGACCGGCAAAAAGGTGTACATCGTCTACCCGTACAAGAGCATCTCGCCGTTTCTCGAATACTACGCGAGCGGTGTGTTCAACCCCAGACGCGACGAGGCCGACCCGCAGACTCCGGCGGAAATCGTCGCCTTTGTGCGGCGGGCGTCCGACCGGGTCGTAGACGCGCTGCTGGCCGACCCCACCTTGACGCCCGCTCCGGCTTCGCGGTGAACCTCGACCGGCTCCCCAGGGTCTCGCTCTCGCGTCTCCCCACTCCGCTTGAGGATGCCCCGCGGTTGGCGGCTGCCGCCGGCGTGGCGCGCGTGCTCATCAAGCGCGACGATCTGACCGATCTGGCCTTGGGCGGCAACAAGGTTCGAAAACTCGAGTTTCTGCTCGGCGAGGCGCTCGCGCAAGGCGCCGACACGATCATCACCACGGCCGCCGCGCAGTCCAACTTTCTGCGGCTGACGGCGGCGGCGTCCCGGCGGGTCGGCATACACCCGGTGTTGGTCGTGCGCGGGACCCCCGATCTGGTGCCGCAGGGCAACCTGTTGCTGATGCGCGTCTTCGGCGCCGAGATCCACTTCGTCCACACCGACGATCCCTATGCCGATTCCACGATCACGTTGATGCACGCCCTCGCCGACCGCGTGCGTGGCCGTGGCGGCCGCCCGTATGTCGTCCACCTTGCCACTTTTTCCAGCGGGCTCGCTTCGGTCGGCTACGTCCCTGCGGCCTTCGAGCTGGCGGGCCAGATCAGCGCGATGAAGGCACGGGCCGATCACGTCGTGGTGGCGGTCGGCTCGGGGACGACGCAGGCCGGATTGCTGTTGGGGCTCAGACTGGCCGGCATCGAGACACACGTCCTCGGCGTGTCGGTGAATACGCCGGCGGCGGCGCTCCGGGAGCTGATCGCCGGGCAGATCCGCGACGCGGCCGCCCTCCTCGGGGTGCCCGCGGCAATCGTGGGTGAATGCAGCATCGATATCACGGATGCGTACATCGGCCCAGGGTACGGCATCCCCACGCCGGACAGCGCGGGCGCCGTGCGGCTGGCGGCGCGCACCCAGGGCCTCTTGTTCGATCCCATCTACACCGGCAAGGCCTGGGCCGCGGTGGAACACGGTGTGCGCTCCGGGACGATCCGCCGCGAGGCTACCGTGGTCTTCATGCACACCGGCGGCGCGCCAAACGTCTTTCTGCACGCCGACGCCATCGCCGGAGACGGCGTTGCAGGAGTCACCGTCCCCGGCCGATGAAGTGACGGGCACGGAGGCGCCATCGTGCCGGTTGCACCTGAATCTCATGCAGTGCTGCGCGATGCCGTACGGACCCTGTGCCGGCGGTTCCCCGATGAATACTGGCGCCGGATCGACCGCGACCGCGAGTATCCGGATGAGTTCGTCCGCGCGCTGACCGCCCACGGCTACCTGGCCGCGCTCATCCCCGACAGCTACGGCGGTGCCGGGCTCTCGATCACCGAGGCCGGCATCATCCTCGAAGAGATCCATCGGTCCGGGGGGAATGCGGCGGCGTGTCACGCGCAGATGTATACGATGGGCGCGCTCCTGCGCCACGGCAACGCCGCGCAGAAGTCGGCGTATCTGCCAAAGATCGCCGCGGGTGAGCTGCGGCTGCAGGCGTTCGCGATTACCGAGCCGGATGCGGGGTCGGACACCACGAGCATTCGAACGATGGCCGTCCGCCACGGCGACCGGTACATCGTGCATGGACAGAAGATCTTTACCTCACGTGTTCGTCAATCGGACCTGATGTTGCTGCTGGCGAGGACGAAGGCCCTCGAGGACGTTGACGATAAAACCGACGGACTTTCATTATTTCTTGTCGATTTGCGAGACGTAGGGAACAGGTTGAGGGTCGAGCCGATCGAGACCATGGTGAATCATCATACGAATCAGGTGTTCTTTGACGGGCTCGAGGTGCCGGCCGAAAATCTCATCGGCGACGAGAACCGCGGGTTTCGCCATGTCATCGATGGGTGGAACGCCGAGCGCATCTTGCTGGCGGCCGAGGCTATCGGCGACGGCCGGTGGTTCATCGACCGGGCGTCGCGCTATGCGCGCGACCGCGTGGTGTTTGGCCGGCCGATCGGCAGCAACCAGGGGGTCCAGTTCCCGATCGCCCAGGCGTACGCCCACGTCGAAGCGGCCGACCTGGTGAGGTTCGATGCGGCGCGGCGGTTCGACGCCGGCGAGCCGTGCGGCGCGCAGGCGAACATGGCCAAGTATCTGGCGGCCGAGGCGTCGTGGGAAGCGGCCAACGCCTGTCTCTCGACGCACGGCGGGTATGGATTCGCCGTCGACTACGACGTCGAGCGGAAGTTCCGTGAGACGCGGCTGTTCAAAGAGGCTCCGGTCAGCAACAACCTGGTGCTGGCGTATCTCGGTCACCGCGTCCTTGGCCTGCCCAGGTCGTACTAAGTGAAAGTGGTGGGAGGACGATGATGCCGATCAAATCCGGATGGATGGGGCGCTTCTACGAAGATTTCGACGTTGGCGACGTCTATCGCAGCCGCATGGGGCGCACGGTCACGGAGAATGATAACATATGGTTTTCGCTGCTGACTGTCAACGCGAACCAGATCCACTTCAACAGCGAGTACGCGAGGAAGACCGAGTTTGGGCGGCCGCTGATGAACAGCATCTTCACGCTCGGCGTCGTGGTGGGTCTCAGCGCCACCGACGTCAGCGAGAATGGGTTCGCACTCGGGTGGGACGCGATCACCCTGCCGCACCCTGTTTATGCGGGGGATACGCTGTACGCCGAGACCGAAGTGGTCGAACGACGCGAGTCGCAGTCGCGCCCCGAGTGGGGGATCGTGAAGGTGCGGACCCGCGGCGTCAATCAGCAGGGGGTCGTGGTCATCGAATACACGCGATCGATCATGGTG
>Ga0334722_10007329_pt1 | contig 10710 bp, 10 predicted proteins | sample C3_bottom_MG_FD_207210 | JGI IMG/M metagenome (GOLD analysis project Ga0334722, IMG submission 207210) | Sediment microbial communities from Yellowstone Lake, YNP, Wyoming, USA - C3_bottom | ecosystem: Environmental > Aquatic > Freshwater > Lake > Sediment | place: USA: Wyoming | collected...
GCTGCCACCAACCGCAATTTGGCAGAAATGATCGCCAGAGGCGAATTCCGTGAAGACCTCTATTACCGTCTCAACATTTTTGAACTGACCTTGCCGCCCCTGCGGGAACGCCGCGAAGAGATCCTGCCGTTGGCTGCCTACTTCCTGGATAAGTTCAACAAGAAGTATAAAGTTGCGCACGAACTGTCCCCTCGTTGCTTGGAACTCTTCGCTTGCTACGATTGGCCCGGCAATGTCCGCGAACTGGAAAACGTGATCGAGCGCCTAGTCGTAGTCACTCCTGACCCGATGATCGAAGAATGGGATCTGCCGCAAGCTTTTCACCAATCCCCCGCTGCTCCACCCCAACCTAACCTGAGCGCAGGCCCCGCGACATTTCCCAACTCTCTAGATAAGCTTGTAACCGAAGTGGAAAAGGAACTGATTCAACGCGCCTACAATGAGCTAGGCAGCTCCTACGAAGTGGCCAAGGCGTTGAAAATCAGCCAGAGCAAAGCCAGCCGGCTAATTCGCAAATATCTTGGCGCCAACCAAAATCAACTTAATTAAATCAATCTTGAATTACTTTGAGCACGCCAGACCTGGAGAAAACCGGGTCTTGTTTGTTCTTGCCCTGCTCCAGCTTTCAACTGCATGGTGGCACGAATATTGCATCATGTTCATCAGCAACTGGCTGAAATAATGTGCTGGTTTGTTGTGGGCGCAGGTATAGCAAAGGGGGTGCGGGATTCCACCTGCCCATGACAAGCAATTTCGATTAACCGGAGGTGAATTTCTTGGCAGTCAGAGGTATCCATGCCGGTTCTGCCCGCTTGGAAGGAATCGGCCTGAACATGTTCACCTATGATGAACTCTACGATATTCATTTGGCGACGCTGGATGTCCTCTGGAACATCGGCGTTAAGGTGGAGAGCGAACAAGCCCGGGAGATTTTCTACAGCCATGGCTGCACCGTCAACCCGGAGACCCACATCGTCAAGATTCCCGCTCATTTGGTCGAAGACGCGATCCGCTCGATTCCCAAGACCTTCCGGGCGTGCGGGCGCAATCCGGAAAACGACTGGCTGAACGAAAGCAACCGTACCGGCTTTGTCAACTTCGGCGAAGCTGTCCAGATGATCGATCCGTACACCCGGAAAATCCGCAAACCTAGCAAGAAAGACGTGGATGACGTCACTCGTTTCTGCGAAGCCATGGATCAGATCGTGATCTACGAGCGCGCTCTCGGACCACACGAGGTCGATCCGGACGTGGCCCAAGTCCATATCGCTGAATCTTTCTACAACTACTCGACTAAGCACGCTTACATCGGGATGAACCGGCCGGAAAACATGCGGGCTGCGGCCAAAATGGGCTACGTCGTCGCCGGCGGCGAGGACAAGTTCCGGGAACGCCCGCTGTTCTCCCAAAGCACCGACCCAGTAAGCCCGCTCGTTCATTCCAAAGGGGCTACTGACACCCTGCTGGAAGCGATCAAGATGGGTGTACCCGCCAAAATCAACTCCATGGGACTTGCCGGCGGTACGACCTGCGTCAACCTGGCAGCGACCCTGGTCACGCATAATGCCGAGATTCTCAGCATGTTTGTGTTAGGCCAATTGGTCAAGCGGGGATATCCGATGGTTTATGGAACCTCAACTACCATGATGGACTTGCGCACGACAGTAGCCTGCGTCGGCACACCCGAGCTTGCTCTCTTCAGCGCGGCCGTAGCCAAACTTGCGCAGTTCTACATGATTCCAAGTTGGGTTGCCGGTGGATAGACAGACAGCAAAGTACCTGATGCCCAAGCAGCGCACGAGTTTACCCTAACCGCCTTGATGCCAGCGTTGGCAGGCGCCAACATGATCTATGGTTTGGGAATGCTCGAAGGCGGTCTGACTTGGGACTACGCTCAACTGGTCATGCAGAATGAAATGGCTCGCATGATTCTGCATACCGTCCGAGGAATTTCTGTAAATGATGAAAAGATGGCTCTGGAAGTGATCCGCGAGGTAGGCGCCGGCGGAGAGTACATCAGCCATCAGCACACTTACAGGAATTTCCACGATCTCTCTAAGAGTGAGCTGTTGGATCGTCGCAATCGTGACGCGTGGGAAGCGGCCGGGGGCAAAGATATCGTCGAACGCGCTTACGAAAAAGCGATCGACATATTGGAAAACTTCAAGAATCCCAGCCCATTGCCGGAGAATATTCAAAGACAGCTCAAAGAAATTGTTAAAGAAGCCGAAGCGGAAACCGCTGAAATTAAGGCCAAAGAGAAGGAAAAACTACGGCGGCGGCCGAAGTTCTAAGAGCAAATGCGTGACTTACCTTACCTGCAGAGCCGGCTTGCCGGCTCTTTGCCATTCTTGGAGATGGCAAGGCCAAAGCCGGGGAATCCCCGGCTTTGGCCGCATGATCAAGCGTATCTGAGCAAATACTTGGGTCTGACGGCTTCGGTCAAGCTGCCCAGGAGCCTTAAGCCCCGATCAGAGCCTTGCAGAGCTCCGTCGCGGAAGCAGCATCCGGCGCATAGCCATCAGCCCCGATGCTTTGGGCGAAATCTTTGGATACCGGTGCGCCGCCGACGATAACTTTGACTTTGTCGCGCAGGCCTTCCTCCTCCAATAGCTCGATGGTGTCCTTCATCCCGGGCATGGTCGTGGTCAGCAACGCCGACATGGCCACGATGTCCGGTTGATGTTCATAAACTGCATCGACAAACTTGTCCGCCGAAACGTCCACGCCGAGGTTGATCACCTCTAAGCCGCCGCTTTCCATCATCATCGCCACCAGGTTCTTGCCGATATCATGCAAGTCACCCTTAACAGTACCCAGCACGACCTTGCCCGCACTCTTGATGTCCGTATCAGCTATCAGCGGCCGGACGATTTCCAGACCCGCGCTCATGCTCCGAGCCGACATCAGTACCTCCGGCACATACATGTCGCCGGCTTTGAATCTTTGCCCAACCACATTCATGCCGGCGATCAAACCCTCGTTGATAATCGCCACCGGCGCAGTGCCGGCAGCCAGAAGACTGTTGACCTGTTCCTTGACTTGAGCTTCTTTGCCTTCGATTACACTTTGAGCTAAATCAGCAAAACTTGCCATACTCCATTTTCCTCCTTATTGCTGCAATTACATTGCCCTTACCTGGACCAGGGCCAACCTTACCCCACAAGGCCTTGTCTTGTCCCCCATCCTCCTTTCGCCAGAATCTTATTTCAAGCCTGAGGAACTCCCCGGCCAAGAAACCGATGTTATCCCCCTCATCCGCCCCGACTGCTTAGAGGGTTGCGCCATGGTGCTGGCTCAGATAGGTGGCTGCGTACTTGGCCAGCTTCCAATCAGGTATCTGGCAGACCGGGCACACGCCAAAGAACCATTTATTGCGCAGGAAGCGGGCTGCGCGGCTGTGCCTGGAGTTATAAACGATAAAGCGTTCGTTGCAGTGAGTGACAATTTCTGCCATGTTGCCCCGTCTGGTAAAGCTTTTGATGCCATGCAGCGTGCCTTTGCGGGACGGCCACAGCTTGACCTTTTCCACCAATTTGAAAAAGTCTACATTCTTGCGGTAGTAACGCTTTTTCTCTTTCCCTTCCTGAGACACATCCAACCACCTCCGTCAATCTCTGGTGCCACCGGCTGCATGCATCGGCGCCATCCCTGCTGCCGTCAACCTTAGCCAGCAGTTCAGTCTCTGGCGCCGCTGACTTCATACAACATCGTAGCGACTCCCAGTTGGAGCGGATCGTGCACGGTCCGCGTTCCTACTTGCTCCCACGCGTCAGGTTCAATACCCAGCGGAATGCCCGGTGCGGCAATGCGCGTCTCCGGCGTGAGATGGCGGACCCCCAAGAATTCCGCTGCCGGGCTGGCGTCGAAAATCAGCCGATGGCGGTACAACGCCGCGTCCAAGTCCGTCTCCACCGTCACCAGACAACCATAGCGCAAATACACGTCGCTGGCCAAGTTGTACGCCGCATTGGGAGCGGCATCGAAAACTGACAAACCTGCCCCCAGGGCCGCCATGGCCATGGCGGCGCTCCTACCTACTTGCCCGGCCCCCACTACAAGCACCTGCTGGCCAGCCAAACCACCGCACATGGCATCTAAGGCTGCCACATAACCCCGGCCGGTCGCGGAAGAATTATCCGCAATCTGGCCGGTGCGCAAATTCACCGCTACGAAGTGCAAATCGTCCGCCTCAAAGATAATATCCGCTCCCCGTGCTACTGCTTCAGCCAACCCGGCGGCATCGGGCAAGCCCGCCACGAAAACCTCAAAACCCAAATGAGCGACGATGCTGGCCACAGCCTCGCTGAACCCAGCTATAATCCCTTCGCCACAGGAAAGCGGCACCACCGCCACCTTGAACCGTCCCGGGTCGATATCGCGGAGGGCCCGGCCGGCCGCCCTAGCGGCGAGCTGGCTTAGGCTGTGACCGGTTTTCCGTTGCAGTTCCAAATCATATTCAACCATCAAGGAATTCACCGGCCTGATATCATCGCTCTTGAGACGCGTCATGCCTTACCAACTCCCCACGATGAAATTCCTCGCCACCGTACCCGGAGGATAGAGATCGCGAAACTCCCTGCGGCCCAATTCTTGCTTGAGCGAGCGGATCACCTGGCACCTTCTGTTCCAAGCATCGCGCCGGTCCGTGCCCGACACAATTAAGGTTGCCACCCACTCCGGCTTGCCGGGTTCGTAATCAGTTAGGGCGATATCCGCGCCGAAAAAACCGTCATGGCGCCGCAGCGGCCCATGCTCAGCCATGACATGTTCACCCATGACTTCGATCATGGTCGGCGACACTCGGATATGTTCGTAAACAACACCTTGCGGCTCCGGAAGCGAGACGCTTGCCCAGTCTCGGCCCCTGACCAGCCGCTCGCCGAGCAATTGCAGCATGTTGATTCCCGTGCCATGATAAACCGCTGTGGGGGTCTGGCTCGGCAGCCTGGCGTCAATCTCCAAAACTTTGAGCTCACCGCCATTGAGGATGACTTCGACATCCATAATGCCCTTGAGATTGACAGCGCCGGCCAGCGTCCTGGCCATCGCCGCAAACTGCTCCCGCAAAACCTCAGGCAATTCCGCCGGAGTCAACACCCGTTTACAATCAAAGGATTCGTCCATCTCCAACTCGGTGACCACTAGCGGCAGATAATCCCCCTCCCAGCCCAAAACCTCGATTGAGTAGGAAGGTCCTTCAAGAAAACCCTCGAACACCCAATCCTCCGGGTCAGTCAAAGAGGCACTGAATGACCGGAATTCCTCCTCGCTATGCAGGCACCGCACACCGGCGCTGCCACTAAGACCGGATGGTTTGGCGATCAGGGGGAACCCGCAGCGTGGGTATGGCAGCGCTGCCGGCACGCCCAACTTGGCAAAAAGCTTGTTGGAAACCAATTTTGATGAGGAAACGGCATAGGCAGCAGAATCATGGAGCAAAGGAATGTGCATGGCCTGGACCGCTTCTTCTAAAGCGATCAACGCCCGCGCGTTCTCCAAAGCTGGAATCACCAGATCGACCCCAGCCAAAACATGAAGCCAATCTTCTCCTGAAGCCACATCCGCCCGAAGAAAATCATCGGCCAGCCCACTGGCTGGTACGTCCGCATCTTTGTCAACAAGCAAGACCTCCCAGCCGGCTTCGTGAGCCAAATAGGTGGCTTCCACGCCCTGAAGCCTGCCGCCGATCACCGCTACCCGCATATCTCCCGTCTCCCTGCCGCAGAATTGAGCTTTTCTGGCTCCCTTTCCTAAAGCGTACTCCTCTTCACATTGGCTGTGTGGCCATAGCCCCGTGCATTTTGGTTAGCCGCTGTCCGTGCGGCCACCCACGCGGCGTACTCCGCCGGGCTGGCTGATTCCAGCCCCAGACTCGCCAAGACAGGTCTAACAGCTTGAACCGTCCGATTGCCATCCTCGATATCGAGAGAACTTTGGGAAACTCCCGCCAAGCCGGCTTGCGGCAAAATGATCGATGTCACGACATTGGCTCCGGCTTGCAACCGCTGCCGCAAGCCGGCTAGACCGTCCACATCCAGCGATGCGGGAATGAGCCTGTCCGGAAACACCAGCCGCATGACCGCGATCGTGGCCAGCTCCCGCGCGCGGCTGACCGTAGTATGGCCTTCCAGGGGGGTCCCAGCCTGGGGCACAAAACTCATCACGCGAACTTGGTCAGCCCCCAGTTTGCGCATCGCCTCCAATGACTGAACGACATCCTTCTCCTCGTCCCCGACCCCGGCCAACAGGCCTTCCTCAATCAGCAGGCCAAGGCGCCGGGCAGCAACTTTGGCCTCCATGCGCTCAGCGTAGCTTTGTCCTACGCGCAACTGACTGTAAAGAGTCCGGTTATGAGTCTCCTGGTAACACGCATACCAGTCTACACCGACTTCTTTGAATGTACGCAGAGCTTCCCCGGGCACCACTCCCGGTGAAATCATCAGTGGCAGGCCAGTTGACCGTTTCACGGCGGCAACTGTCTGAAACAGCTGGTCAAAACCCTGGCTCCCGCGGCCGACGTACAGAGGATCCTCCCCCATCGTCAAATCCAGCAGATGCACCCCGGCTTCGGTCAAGCGTTGGGCCACTGCCAGTATTTCGGCATCGGGTTTGCGGTAACGCGGCAGCGTGTGATTGGACCTGCGGTAGAGACAAAAAGTACAATCGTTCCGACAATAGGTAGAAAAATAGATAAAGCCATACAGAAAAACCTTGCCGCCAAAATAGCGTTCCCGCAGCTCCCGGGCCACTGCAAACAGCTTAGTCAGATCCTCGGTCCGCCTCAGCTCCAACAGCAGTTGCAGTTCTTCGTTGCTCAGAGCCGCCTCCTGTTCCGCTTTCGCCAAAATATCATCCAGATTCATCCTTGCGGAGCACCACCTTCAGATCCTGCTCGCACCCGAACCGCAACCGAGCTATGTACCCGATCATGCAAGTTCGGTGCCAGAAGACATTTTCGCCTGGATATTCCTAGTACAACTTACAGCAGGCAATATTTCCGGTCAATGATTTGCCATCTTCTTTTTTCGACACCAAGAAGCTAAGTCGAGTTAGACCCTGTAAGTCAGTCCTAACTTAACAAGACGCACGCCCGGCCGCCAAACTCACCCGCCTTTGGGGCTTTTCGCTTGCCGTTCGGGAACATGCAAGACACACGGTTCCCAGGCATGCAGTCCGGCAGCTCGGCAATTTCTAGCATAACAAAGAGGCTGCCTTAAAGGCAGCCCCTGTTCACGCACATGCCGAAAAGTTCTTGTACATCTATTTACCCTTAAATCCTATGTTCTCAGGCTGTATAAGCTGCCAAAGCTTTGTCCAGGCTGCCGTTGTGGATCAGAGCGTAGGCCCGGTTAAACCGGTTCAGGCCGTACGGCCAGTAATCCTCATGCGGCTTTCCGGTGGCGATCTGGAGGACAGCCCAGAAGGACCACAGGGCATCGCATAGGAACTTGTTGATGATCAGCGACCCCCACTGCTTTTCGGTCAAGTCGCCGCCGTAATACTCCCGCAAGAGCAACCGTTCTTGCTCGTCAGTCAGTTCAGCCTCGATAGCCAAAGCACCCAGGTCGAAAATGGGATCGTTCATGCCGGCGTACTCCCAATCAATCAGGTAAAAGTTCTTGTTATCGTCCAGCCAGTTCTCACAAAGCGGATCGTTGTGGCACGGAGCCAATTGCGGCGGGTTGGCAGCCAAAGCAGCGCGAACCTCTTCGATTTTCTCGCGCATCAGTTCGGCACCGTCGTAGAATTGAAAATTCTTTTCCTTGAGCAGGCGATCATAGGCCAGAAGCTCCTGAAGCGGATTGAATTCGCTGGCAAACTCTTTGCCACAGGTGTGGTACTTGTGAAATACTTGGGCAGCTTTGCGCAGATAATTATCTTCCTTAAAATCTGGGATATGCAGCGTGATGCTGTCATCGATATACTTGCAGACCTGGTTGCCGGTCGTCTCATCATAAAAGATGATCGGGGCGTTGATGCCGATGTCTGACATGATTTGGGCATTATGCTTTTCTGCCGGGCGGTTGAGATACTCGATCGTTCCGGCGCCGGCCAGACGGACCGCATAAGTAACGTCGTCGATAGTAACCTTGTAGTTGCTGTTGGTGAGCCCGCCTGGCAGGATTTCGATCGCATTGATGCGGGCACCTTTGGCCGCAAACAATGGAATTTCGCTGATCAGCGCGTAAATCCTGCCGATGTGGTCAAGAGCGATCGAACTCTCTACCACCACTTGTTCATGCTTTTGGTCAGTCATGTCGATTCCTCCCCCACAAAATAACATGCCACCCAAGACCAGGTCCCCCAAAACACAAGAAGCCTAGACATTCAGCCGAACCCCGTCCAGGTAGCTCAAGCTGCGCCCGAGGCTTTGGACATTCTGGCCCCCCTCTCTAACCAGGAGCAAACGTTCCAAACCGAAGCCGATACCCACCCACGGATCGAAGATCCCCCATTTCTCATCCAGGGGATGCGGGCCCATGGCCCCCGAAGCGAGCTCGATACCTTTGACCACGTCCAGCATATCCCCATAGACTACCGATGTGCTCGCCTCCAGGTCATAGCCTTCAATGCCGGCAATGCTCATCACCAGCCGCGCCAGCTCTTCCAGCCGCTTATGCCGCTGCTCCATGGGCAAACCGAGTTCAGTAACGTTAAGCATGGTGAATTCATTAAGGTGCAGAGCGCCTTGGGATTCCTTACGGTAACAAGTGCCGATTTCAAAAATGCGGATTGGTTTTTCCCACAACCTAAGCAATTCTTTCCACAATGCATAAAGATTAGGCGCCAGCATGGGGCGCAAGCACCTTTTGGCGTCAAGCCAGAACACCTGGTCAAACAATGGGTGCTCGTCACCAATGGACATTTTCGCCAAGGCCGCTTTCGAGATAATCGTTGGCGTCATGACTTGGACAAAACCTGCGGCCGTAAGCGCTTCCACCAGCTTGCTCTCCAATTCGGCGAGCAGCGGGCGGCGCCGCACGGTCAACATTTCCTTGAGACGGCTTTTGGCGCGCGCCACCAAAGCCCGTTCTTGCTCCTGAAACGACCGGTCACGCTCAGCCGCCGCGGCAAAGGACATATTTTGCTGCTCATCGGTCGCATTTAGTTCTTTCAGTCTTTGTCTTTGGATCGGTGTCCAAGCAAACGACACAGAACATACCCCCTGGACAAGAGGAATTGGCGGGGAGTACGGGAGTTTCACCCGCCTGCACGGATTTAGAGTCCGCGTGATCCATCCGATCTACCCCCCGGGTGTGCGCTCTAACTTTCCTCGCGCCAGACACTTCTCGATTGGGTTGCAAGACCGGTGCCAGACCGCAAACAGCCGCAGCTTAAGCCGAGCACCTGACGCCATCATGCCTGGCGGCACCTTTGCACCTGAGATGGCCGGCAGCCAGGAAGAACCATGAGTCAACTTAGACTCTCGCCAGTCAATATTGACTCAATTAGCGTTTTATTTCTTCGCCATAGTTATCTCGACGTCCTTGGGCAAGGCCAGACCGCAGGCGACCTCTATGCCTTTGATGATAGCCGTCGGCACCGGACAAGCAGCATGCTTGCAGTATTTGCGCGCCACTTGAAACACACCGGTGTCGCCGACCTTGCCGAAACATTCGGCGTAGCCGTCTACCTTCTGCAGCTCCTGGGTCAGCCCTTGGAGATTCGGACAATCTGTAGTTATTTTCAGCTCGGCATTCGGACCATCCGCTGCAACTTCAATCCGCGTCTTAAAGCCGCAGATCCCCGCGTTGACATTGACCTCCACCATCGTCACATCCATCCCATCCTCTCGCTATGTTCTCTAGCCTTGCTTTAATCCCCGTCTGTCCGCCGGCGCCCATCGCTCGGGCGCTAGCTAAGCATCAGTGGTCTTCTCAAGATACATGCTGTTCATGAACAAATTGACAAAGACACTGTTGCCGCCCAGTTCCACATGGGTAATCTCCTTGGCTACCGCCGCGGCCCGCATGTACTCGCGGTGATCGATCAAAGCTTTGATCGCGCCTACGTGGGCGGCATTCCCGACAAACTTAATCTTCTCCGGCGGCAAGTCCGGGACCAAACCGATGTCGATAATGCTCCGTGCCTTGAGGTAACTGGCAAAAGTTCCAGCCATGACTACAGAATCGAGCTCTCTTAAGGAGATTCCGGCAAGACCGAGAATCGTCTTGATCCCGGCACAAACCGCGCCTTTAGCCAGCTGCAGCTCGCCAATATCCTTTTGGGTCAGCACTATGTCAGCTTCACCTTGGCGCGCAGCGTAAGCCAAGACAAACTCGCGCCCGTTCTTTCCCTGCCGGATGCGTTCACGCAGGACCTGAGGCAGGGCCCAGGCTTCATCCGGATTCCGAATGGCCCCCTGTTTGCTGATCACGCCGTTCATCCTGAGCTGGTGGATGCCTTCGATGAGTCCGGAGCCGCAAATGCCCACCGGAGCCACATCATCGATCACCTTGAGGGTCACGCCGTCTTCACTTAGGGTCACACCCTCGATCGCCCCTGGTTTAGCGCGCATGCCTTGGGCAATGCCGGCGCCTTCAAAGGCCGGTCCGGCTGCAGTCGAACAAGCCAGTCTTTGATGTTCTGTTTTGAGAAAAAGCTCACAGTTCGTGCCGAGATCGACGAGCAAGTGATTGCCTGGTCCAAGAACCTCAGGGGCCCCCAAGATCGCCCCGACCGTATCCCCGCCGACAAAGCTCCCAA
>Ga0334722_10007331_pt1 | contig 10709 bp, 25 predicted proteins | sample C3_bottom_MG_FD_207210 | JGI IMG/M metagenome (GOLD analysis project Ga0334722, IMG submission 207210) | Sediment microbial communities from Yellowstone Lake, YNP, Wyoming, USA - C3_bottom | ecosystem: Environmental > Aquatic > Freshwater > Lake > Sediment | place: USA: Wyoming | collected...
GGAGTTCGCCGCGATCTTCGTCCACAACGGTTGCGACGCACGTGGTGGCTTCACCGATCCTATCGTGTTCAAGGCACCGATCGACGGCGGTGGCACGATCGGGATCTTCGACTACAAGCGCGCGAGCATCGCGCCCAACTGGCGCGAGGTCCAAGCCGTCATCGAAGCATTCAAACAGAACACGATCGATCGTCCTGCGCTCTTCTCTGCACTCGACCGCGAACGCTTGATCGAGATCGACGACTTCCGCCACATTCGGTGGAACACGGAAGACTGCGGCTACGAGCTTTCGTGGGAGGGATCACTTGCTGGCGGGCGCGATCTCCACAAGTACCCAACGCGCGCCATCGAGCACCGTTCCGAGTGGACGCCTGGCGTGCTCTGCGTGCTGCCCGACAAATCGGGGCTCTGTCCGATCACCGGCTGCATGCTGCAATCCTGGTTCTACTGATGACCGATCTATTTCTGATTCGTCGAGGTCGGCGCTATCTCAAAAGCCGTCATGCATGCTGCGGCTTGTGGACGACACGACGCGCTCGCGCATTGCGTTTTTTCGGCCTAGCTGCCGTCATAAACGCTCAACGCATAAGCCGTGATGGCGTGCGTACGTCCGTCACGGGAGAGCACGGCGGCAGGACACTGTTTCACACGTGAGGTTGAAGATGCATTCATCCAAGTCAGAACCGAAACCTACTCCGCTCGCCGCGTCACCGCGCCGACGTACGAATGAGGCAGTTGCATTCGCGCACGAAGTCGCCACGATCTATCCGTACGCACACGATAGGTTCGTAGTGTCGATCGTCTTCGGCTACTCGAAGAGCGACGGCGGCATCGTGACGCCGACGCAAGCTGCGAAGGCTGCGCTCGACTACGTGCGCAAAGAAGTAGACGGCGGAACGGTCTGGCACGTCTTCGACCGCGATACGGGAGAACTGTTCGCGATCGAAGAGCGCGAGTTCAACGAAGCCGAAGCTGACAAGTGAACGCAATCGCAACTGTTCGCCAGCTTCACCCCACGATCCTCATCGGAAGGTGCGTCACGCCTCCCGAGTATCGTGGGCAACCGATCGAAGTCTCGTTCGCGACGTGCGGCCGATGGATCTATCGACGTACGCACGACATGATCTCGCAATCGAAGGTCTACCATCGCACCGACGCGAGCCGTTGCAAGGCGTGCAACTTCGAGCCATGGAAACGTGCTCCGCAAGTAGCCGAAGAGCGGTGGGAGCTTTGCACCGCAGAGCAAGCAGGCGACACATGAACGAGTGCAACGCTGATCTCGATCATCCCTGCGATGCAGACGACGGAGAGCCGTGCGCCTCGTGCAAAGCGGACGAAGCATACTGGCGTCGAGAGTACGCCCGCACGCCCGAATCGATGCGTCGGCTGGAACGCATGACGAAAGAGGAGCTGGATCAGGAACTACGCGACGCGGGGCGTACGCACTTGATACGACCGGAGTTGAACACATGAAAGACACCGACGAATGCAAGTGCGGCGATGATTGGAGCGCACACTCCGACGTCGCCAAGCGCCATTGCGCCGAGAAGTACGGATTCGACTGGGCTCCCGAGCCGAAGAACCAACCGTTGGAGTCGCGCGTCTATCGTGTCAACCGCAAGCACTTCACGCTGAGTTACATCGGCGAGAATCGTTGGATCGCGCAAGACATGCAAACGCGCTACGTCGGTTCGTACACGTGTGCTGCGGGCTTCTGGCTCGACGTGCTCTGCGGTCTCCTCAACGATTGTGGCACCGACATGAAGACCGCGAATGTTCCACGCGATGACCGCTCGATGGTGCTCGTGAAAAGCACACCGCTCACCTGGACGACGCCGCGCGACTGCTTGGGACCTACGCACGCCGAGCAAGAGCCGCGCGACAACAGGTATGTGCCGTGGGACGAGGAGACACGCGACTGCCTGTCTCTGGCGACCCGTGGACGGACCCGAAACAACGAGCCCTGATGCCAAGGGCCTTGACAGGCTTGCTATACGTGTCTTACTAGAGAGACAGGACCATGAAGCGCATCTATCTGACCGTCCTGACCACGGAGATCGAGACCGAACCGTTAGGCGTCCACGCGGACGACCCGCTGCAACAGAGCGCGGTCGCGACCTACCTCGCCAGCGCCATCGAAGACGGCATGACGAAGGAAGACTCACGCGACAGGCTGCTCGACGAACGGACGTACGCGCTCGGCGAGTGCATCGGCAGCGCGAACGCGACGCACGGACCTGTACGCGCGATCGGGCGCCGCGAAGAAGGGGATATCGTCTACGAAGGGGATCTCGTCTACTGGTGCAAGACGTGCGGTGCGCTCAAAGGAAAAAACGGCTCGTGGGAGTTCCCCGAGATTCGGATCGACAAAAAGGAGAAGTGATATGGCGATCGTCATCCATCGTCCGCGTGGCTCACTCAAGCTGGCCGACAACGCGGCGTACGTAAATCGTTTCGAGATCAAGAGTGAGTCGAGCGACCGGATCTACACCATCGCGCAGAGCAAAAGCGGTCGGTGGTGGTCGTGCTCATGCCCCGGTTGGATCAGTCACCGCAAGTGCAAGCACCTCACTGCGCTCGGCTTGCCGGGACACAACCAACCGTTCGAGGCGCTCCTCAAGTGAAGTACGAAGTACCGATCGTGTACCGAGGACAATGCAACTACGTCGTCGAAGCCGACGATGCAGAGCAAGCCGAAGCAAAAGCGCGGCTCGCGTACGGAAACGGCGAAGCCGCGACGCCGCTCGGAAACGAATGGGAAGAGATCGAGCGCATTGGCACGATTCAGGAAGTGCCTTCGAGCGAGTCAGTCGAAGCGCTCGCAACACGTCTTCGCAGATGAACATGCAAGGCCCCTACGATCGCGATCCGCCGTGGAGTGAAGGCCCACCGCCCGAACCGGAGCGGTGTGCCAACTGCGGCACCGAACGCTTCGAGTCTGACAGTCCCGGAGTAAACGATGAAAGCAACCGCGAAAAAGAAGAAGCGGACGTTCGCGGATATCGACGCCGCACGCAAACGCTACAACCCCGAAGCAGAAGGCTACGGCAGCACGGGCGAGTGGCGCGATGCCTTCCGTGAGCGCATGGGCTTCGACGAAGCGCAGCAAGTGATCAGCGGGCAAGGAAAGTCGCCGCGACAAATCCTTGGCGTCAACTTGTCTGCGACGTGGATCGAGATCAAAAGTGCGTATCGCAAGCTCGTGCTCGAGTTCCACCCGGATCGCGCAACGGGTGAAGTCGCGAAGATCAAAGCCGAAGAGATCCTCAAACGCATCAACGCTGCGTACGCCGTGCTCGCGCACGAGTTCGGGAAGTGAGAGAAAACATGAAAGGCTTGGGCAAGATCCAGGTTGCACGACTCTCGCGTGAGAACTGCGTGCGACTTCTCGAATCCATCAGCATTCAGTGTTACGACAGCGAACCGCTGCATGTGCTTCGCGATGCAATCAAAGCCAACATCGCAGACGGAACGATCTCACGCCAAGCGCTCGAAACGGTGTCGTCGTGAACGACAAGGTAGCCACGAAGATGATTTGGCTCGTCACCTACTACGGACGCGGCAACGCCGATCCTGGTGCAGCACCCGGTTCGCAGGACGCTCGCGAGGCGTACGCTTCGGAGGGCGGCGCGCTGCGTGGCATCGCAACCGTTCTGCGCATGTGGGTGAACGACGGCGAGTACATCAGTCACGCACCGACGCGCGAGAAGCTGAGCACCCTCTTGCAACGTGAACAGTACCGCGCCGCGATGACGTTGTGGGATGACTACGCCGAGCAACTTCACGATCCTCCCGGCATCTACGGTATCGGGCTGATCGGTGTGCCGTTCGACGCAAGCGACGAGCATCCCGTCGTCAAGGAAGACGCGGTGGTTCGCCACACGCGCACGGAAGATGAGCACGTGTGTCCGGCGTGCGGCGATGCGCTCGACGTGAACCACATCGTCTCGATGCATGGACGCGAGTTCTGTTCACTCGAATGCGCCGACGTCCCGCGCAACGATTGGACGTACGATCGGTTCGACGAGCCGTTGAGGCGCTACCGCGACTTCTACGTCTGGCCGGATGGCACGATCATGCCTCCGGGGCGGTACGATCAAAGTATCAGCATCGACGAAGAAGACACCGAGCTTGGCTGCGCCGCTGCCGAGAAGGTGATGCAAGAGAATCCCATCATCGGAGCCATTCCGCACGAGTGCGAGAGTGACGAGCCGTGTCGCGGATGGGAAATCTTCGACAGCGGCGAGCGCGGATTCGAGATCGACAGGATCGATACGTGCGACGTCTTCAAAAACGATGACGATGCGCTCGAAGCAGCGATCAAGTTCTTCGACGCAACTACGAAGTGAAAGGAAGAGGACCATGAAAGCGTTTTGGACCGGAGATATCGTGTTTGGGCTCGTGACGATTCCCGTCAAGCTCTTCACCGCGACGAAGGATCTCACGCCAAAGTTCCACCAACTCCACACGAAGTGCGGCACGCGCATCAACATGGTGCGTCGGTGCCCGACCTGCGCGGTGGACATCGCGTGGGAAGAGATCGGCAAGGGCCACGAAGTCGAGAAAGGCAAGTACGTCCTCTTCTCGAAGGAGGAGCTTGCGGAGCTCGACGGCGGCGAGGAGACGAAGGGCTCGATCGAGATCGTACAGTTCATCGATCCGACCGAGATCGATGCGGCGTACATCGACAAGAGCTACTGGGTCGGTCCCGGTGGCAAGAGCCCGAAGTTCGCACGCGGCTTCGAGTTGCTTCGCACCGTGCTCGCAGAGACGGGTCGCGTAGCGGTGATCAAGGTCAAGTTCCGCACGCGCCCGCGCATCGGCATCGTGCAAGCGAAAGACAAGCTCTTCGCGCTCCACAGCATGCGCTTCGCCGACGAGTTGGTTCCATCGAGCGAGCTGGCACCGCCGGACGTGAAGCCGATCACCGATCGCGAGCGCGAGATGGCCGAGTCGTTGATCGACGAGCTGACGGCGCCGTTCGAGCCCGCCAAGCTCCCCGACGAGTACCGCGCGCGCGTACTCGCCGCAGCGACCGCAAAAGTCGATGGCGGCGAAGCTGCCGAAGCGCCTGCGGCGGCGACGAAGGACGCCGACGTCGTGGATCTCGCCGATCTGCTCGCGGCTTCGCTTGCGAAGAAGGGCAAGAAGAGCGCGTAGTGGGCAAGCTCAAGGATCATTACCTGCGGCAAGAGGAGGCATCGATGGCAGCGGCGAAAGCGAAGGGGCTCGCGAAGACAAAAGCGAAACCGCCGTGGTCTCCAAGCGAGATCGCCGTGCAACTCACGGCCAACGAAGCCAAGCGACTGCTGATCCTCTTGCCGGAGGATGATCCGATCGCGAAGAGTATTCACACCAAGCTGCATCCGAAGACCGTCACGGTCTGCGAACGGTGTGGCAGTCCCGACATTCAGTTGGAGGCGTGGATCTACTTCAACGGCGAAGCTGACGGAGGCGGAGATCCTCCGGGTGGTACGTGGTGTACCGAGTGCGAAGAGAACGACATCGATACGAAAGAGATCGACGCACACGAGGTCGAAGTCATCGAGCCGGAAGAGGTGTGACATGCCCGCGATCAAGACCATCGCCGTCGATGACTGTATGCGCATCCACGTCGTGGATCAGGGTGACATCGGAATCTCCGTGCGTGTCGAGATGCGACTTCAACCGAAGGGCCGCTACGCGCAACACGAAGAGGCGCTCATCCCGCGCGAGAAAGTCTCCGACGTGTGCAAGGCGATGCTCCTCGCGATCGGTGCGAAGAACATCAGTTGGGAGTGGTGAGGAACATGAAAGTCTGGTTGTGCCTGTACCACCACAAGCACGGAGTCGATGTAGCTGCGTACGCGACCGAACACGCAGCACACATCGGCGCGTGCGACATCGTGCTCGACTACTTGGAATACGTAGACGAACTGGCTACACGAAAAGCGATCGTGAAGGCCATCGACGAACACGACTATGGCAAAGCGATGGGTCTCTACTCGGAAGCGGTTCAAGAAGAAGCGTTCGAGATCGTCGAGCGCGAGATCGCAGAGCTGGACGACAGCTACTTGGACAAGTCGAAAGCGAGAGCACTCGTGCAGATCAGCGAAGGTGAGAGCGCCGATGTCGCTAAGCGTTGGATGGAAGACTACGAGCAACCATGAGCCGCGCTCGCTTTCCACAAGGCAGCGTCGTAGTCATCGTCTGGAACGGCGAGACCACGACCTACCATGCGCTTCCTCTTGGAGTGAGCGACGCGACGCTGGACTGGCTGCGCAAGAGCCTTCGCGAACAAGGCTGCGGCATGCGCGTCGAGCAGCTCGACATTCGTGGAACCGTCGAGGTCATCGTAGGAGACCGAATCAAAGCGAAAGAGCAAGTTAGATGAGCGTCGAAAGCAAGATCGAGAACCGTTGGGAGTTCAGGCTCAAGACGGACGCCGGCGAGCTGATCGCGTCCGGCACATCAATCGGCAAGAACGCGATTCAGCTCGAGATCAGCAAACACGCTCGCGGCATGGGCATGAACGAGACACCTGGCGAGCACGCGACGATCACGGTCAACACCGCAGACTTCGACGAGTGGCTCGCACGCATCGCGAATGCGAGGAACTTGCCATGAGCGAGCGCGTCAACAAACTCCGTGCGCAGCGTGCCGTCCAACACGGACTCAGTAAACGCTCGTGCGGAACGTGCAGCGCTTGCTGCACCGTGCTCGGTGTTGAAGAGATCGACAAACCCGTCGATGAGCCTTGCAAGCACTTGGCAACCAAGGGCTGCGCCATCTACGCCACGCGCCCGCAAAGCTGCCGTGACTACCACTGCTTGTGGCGCGCGGGTGTGCTCGATGGCGAAGCGCGACCCGATCGACTTGGTATCGTGATTGACGTGTCAAACGATCAACCCGATCTACTCTTCGCACGCGAGTTTCGACCCGGTGCGCTCATAGAGAACCGTTCGGTGCTCAACAAACTCGCGCAGAACGCCGTCGTGGTGTTCATCACTCCTGGTGGACAGGCGCGCACAGCGATCGGCCCACCTGACAAGATCGGGCCATACTTGGAAAGAGCTCGACGCACGCTGAACGTTGTGGAGTAAGCGATGCATACGTACGGACAACGCGAGCGTAGGGAAGCGAAGCGCCTCATTCGAGCCGAGATGATCGACAACCTACCGATCGTGTGCGTCTGGAACGAACGCTTGAACGCAGAGATCCTGGCAGACATCGCTACCATCGAAGCAGATATGGCACTCCAAGGAACGGACGGCATGGGATTCGATCAGAACGGTCGTTGGTCGGAGCGTCGTTACGCCGACGACTTGGCGGAAGAGCTGCTCGACTACGAATCCGACTACGATTGGATGGCAAGGGAGTCTGCGATGGATATGCAGTTCGACGAGTTGGACTTCGACGATCGTTACGGAGCCGACACATGAAGCTCACGCGCCACCTACCTCGTGGCTTCCTTGTCGGTCTCGCGCTCGCAGCGTGTGGTGGCGAACCGTTCACGGCTGCCGATCCGAATAGCGACGCAAGCGATGACGCTGCAACCGATACAGGCAGCGATACCGCGTTCGACACGAACGGCGAGGGAGACGCTTCGCAAGGCGACGCTACACACGACAGCGATGCGCGCGACGCGAGCACGCAGGACGTCGCAATCGATACGATCGCCGTCGATTCAGCCGACGCTCGCGTGTGTACGTCGAATCCACTCAACGCAGCGTTCTGCTCGAACGCCAGCATCCAGATCACACGCCCGACGCAGTTCTGCTTGACGATCAGTGGCAACACATCTGCCACGGCAACGCCCGTCGAGTGCCAGTGCCTCGAAACATACTGGACCTGCTCGTGCTACCTAGCGCACTTCTGCGGAGGTAACGGAGTCTGCGGCACGGGACCAAGTGGTTCGATGAACGTCACGTGTCAGTAAGGAGTTCAAGATGAAGACGTACGTCGTGGAGTTCTGGCCCGAAGGGACTGCGCCCGTCGAGGTCAAAGATGCTCCCAGCGCAGAGTTCGCACTCGTCGAAGCGATCGAGCAACACGGTTGGCCCGGAGGCTCGGAGTTTTCGGGTGGCAAACAACGCTTCGTGGCGTGGGTGAGCGAGAAGAAGTGATGACAACGCCGCAAGAGACTCCGATCGCTGAACGCGCCAAACTCGCACAGCGCGTCGTCAAGGCCCTTTACGACGACAGAGATGGGTACATCGATGAGTATGCGCCTGACGCACTCGTGCTCATTGATCTCATCCTCGAAGGGACGTGGTACGAAGTGCCAACGACGAAGCGCGCGTTCGACTTCGGCGTCTGGCTCGCTGGCACGTTCAGCAAGAATGATCCCATCTGGAACTTCATCAGCAACGACGATGAGATCTGGAACTTCGTCGGTGAGTCACCGTGAACGCCGAGACGAAGAAGCGCGGAGTCACGCTCGATCCGAGCTGGCCTTCTGACGAGGCGATCGTTGACGGAAAAAGAGTGACGGTCGCCGAAGTGCTTTCCGATCCAGCGCTTCAATTACTCACCATCGAGAAAGGACGCATTCTCGACGCGAACACTCAAGTGCGCTGCCAGCACGGTCACACCGGCAAGCAGTGCGAAGCGTTCGCGGTTGCGTGCGAGTACCGCCGTTGGTACGCGCCGACTTACAAAGACGGCATCGCGTTCGACTACTTCTGCGTGGAGCATTGGTACATGCCAGGTCCGTACGGTGACTCGCCAGCTACGCGAACGGGAATCGAAGTCACATGAGCTACAACATCACGCACATCGAAGAGTTGAAGCTGAAAGCGTGGATGCACGCTGCGGACGTCAAGCGCCTCCGCAAACAGTTCAAGGATCAACTACCCGAGGTGTGCTTTTTGTTGAAAGACGGCGGTTGCAGTCCACCACGACCTGGACTCGTCAAGCTTCAAGAGCGCTATCGCCTGAAGCACTTGTGGTGGAGCGGCGAAGGCACAGGGCACTCCTACTACGACATCTTCCTCGAACACGTTGCACCGTGCATCCAAGGCGAGGTGCAGATCGCGATCACGTGGGAAGGAGGCGATAGTCTGAGTGGCCTCAAGATCAAGGATGGCGTCGTGACCAAGTGCGACGTCAAACACAAACTCGTGCCCAAGGAATGACCATGCGTCTTCTGCTCAAAGCCTGGAACACGAACGAGCATCTTTCCTTCGGTCGCTACGCGATCGTCGATGTCACCGACGAGATGCTCAAGCACATCGCTGCTCGGCGGAAGATCTTTCTCGCCGCGCATGAGCAGGACAAAGAGCTGTACGAAATGTACTTTTGGGACTGCGCCGCCGAGTTCTACGGCGACCGCTTCGGATCCAACGGCGACGGAGAAGACGATACCGTCGAAGAATCGTTCGACGAAGCGCTCGACGAAGACGAGTGGGTCGAGATCTCCGAGGACTTCGAGACAACCGGAGACGAAGGCAACCCGACCATGCCCGATCGCACGGACTGCGATCAGATGGTGATCCGTGAAGAAGGTGTCACCTGGTACGCCCAGGATCACTACGGCGACACGACCACCATGACGGTGATCGTCACATACAAAGATCTCTTCAAGGACAAGCTCTGATGATCGAGTTCAAGCAGGCAGAAGCCGTGTCGAAGACTATCCGCGCGATGTATGGCAAGAAGTTGCCGGATTGGTTTCTCGGGATTGGCATCGACAACGACCAAGACGAAGGCTTCGCGATCTCTGTTCGTGTGCTCACCGGACACGCCGACAAGATCAAGCTCGGGAAGCGTATCGACGGTGTGAAAGTTTGCGTTGAGGAACGCGAGATCGCGCGACCTGTCACCAATCGCCGTCCGCAGAAGCAAGCACCGAAGATCCCACCGCACGTGCAAGTGTTTCTTGACGAGATCGCACTGTACTTGCCGAACATGAAGTGGGAGTCGATGGCTCCTGCACCCGAGATGCTCGAGCAGGACAAGACGGCCAAGATCTACACCGGACAAACTGACTTCGGGCAAGGCCACGAAAACTGGATCGTCACGGCAGCATCGTTCAGCACCGAACCGCAAGGCTTCCCGGCGGGCTCGCGCGGCTACGACGCCGTAGCACGCAAAGGTGGAATCGTTCTGCACCTGACGCGCGAGTTGTCTCTCCAAGCGTTCGCGACGGCCGAGAAGTATTGCTACCTCGTCGGCGCCTGAAAGTTTGGAGAAGCACATGACGACCAGCAAACGACCAGCACGAAGACTCACGTGGGTGCGTACAGGCGATCGACCTCCTGTATGGACGTCACTAGACGAGCGTTACCGTGTGTGGGAGCAGGCTCGACCACGCGAAGACGGTGTTCACTACGGCGCAGCGAGAGTTGGGCAAAAAAAGTGGTTGACGGACTGCGCTACGTTGCGTGAAGCAAAAGAATTGTGCGAGGAACACGCGAGGAAAGAAGACGGGTGTGCACAATGAACTTGGAGCCGTCGCCGCATCCTGATTACACACGCACCTGCGCGTGCTGCGCTGAATGGTGCTCTTGGCGCGTCGCATTGTGCGACACGTGTCGCGCGATCGATCGCACCGCCGAACAGTTCGAGATCACACCGAACCGCGAATCGCTGCGTTTGCTCGTCGCGTTCACCGACACGACGCGACTACCGCTCGAACATCACACGTGCGATCTGACGAAGCGGAGCAGGGTGGACGAGACAGGAAAATTCGGGACACCCGGAACCGAATGGCTTGTTCTCGACCCCGA
>Ga0334722_10007332_pt1 | contig 10708 bp, 9 predicted proteins | sample C3_bottom_MG_FD_207210 | JGI IMG/M metagenome (GOLD analysis project Ga0334722, IMG submission 207210) | Sediment microbial communities from Yellowstone Lake, YNP, Wyoming, USA - C3_bottom | ecosystem: Environmental > Aquatic > Freshwater > Lake > Sediment | place: USA: Wyoming | collected...
CGGTGATAATATTCACGTTTGTTTTATCACCTGACATTTGGACGAGAAGGACGCCGTTAAAAAATGGCTGAAATTCTGATAATCTACGCCACCTCCGATGGCCATACCCTGGAAATCTGTCGACGGCTGGAGAAGGTCATTGAGCAGCAAGGGCATCATGTCCAGTTGCTGGCTATTGCCGAGGCCCCGACTGTAGACTTGGAGATCTTTGACAAGATAGTCCTCGGTGCCAGTATCCGCTACGGCAAACACAGCCGCCAAGTGTACGATTTTATTGAAAAAAACTGGCAAATTCTGGATAGCAAGCCCAATGGTTTTTTCTCGGTCAATGTGGTCGCCCGCAAACCGGAGAAGGCCACCCCGGAAACCAACCCGTATTTAGTAAAATTCCTCAAGCAAATCCCCTGGCGGCCCAAGCAATTGGCGGTCTTCGGGGGAAAACTCGACTATCCGAGTTATCGTTATTGGGACCGGCAGATGATCCGGGCCATCATGTGGATGACCAAGGGACCAACCGATCCTAAAACCGTGGTTGAGTATACGGACTGGAAGCAGGTTGAGGCTTTCGGGTGGCTGGTTGCGGAGATGTGAACGATCTTAGCGGCGGTCTTGGTCGGCCTGGCGGTTTATTTGTGTAACAAGCATAGGATGAAGCAGCAAGTGCAGGTTGGGTTAGGCGGTCGTATCGCCGTAACCCAACATCTTCATCTGTTTGATACACCATTCTGGCCAAGCTCGTTAAAGCGCGTACAGACAGGCATTCGCCGACTTTTTGTAAATTCATCAAACTTTACGGACCACCTCATGCCCGAAAATTCCACCCAGACCACCCGCCCCGCCGCCATCACCATCGAACACCTGACCAAAGCGTTTGGCGACTACAAGGCAGTTAACGATATCTCACTCATTATTCAACCTGGCGAAATTTTCGGTTTTCTCGGGCCCAACGGGGCCGGCAAGACCACCACCATCAAGATGTTGGCCGGTCTTCTGAAGCCGGAACAGGGCCGCATCCTGCTCAACGGGGTCGACCTGGCCATTGATCCGCAGACCTGTAAGCAGCACACTGGCTACATTCCCGACCGGCCCTATCTCTACGAAAAACTGACCGGCGAGGAATTTCTTCAGTTTGTCGCCAGCCTCTACAGCCTGCCAGAAGGACTCTACCACCGGAGGGTCGCCGAATATCTGCATATGTTCGATCTTAGCGACTGGCGACATCACCTGATCGAAAGCTATTCCCATGGCATGCGCCAGAAATTGATCATCACCTCAGCCCTGATGCTCGACCCGCCGCTGATCGTGGTTGACGAACCAATGGTCGGGCTCGACCCAAAGAGCGCCAAAATCGTCAAGGAACTGCTCAAGAAACATGCCCGACAAGGCAATACCATTTTTCTCTCCACCCACTCCCTGGAGATTGCCGAGGAACTCTGCGACCGTATCGGCATCATCTTGCAGGGCCAGCTAAAAAGCCTGGGCACCATGGCCGACCTCCGGCGCCAGGCCCGTCTGGAAAATTCCGGCCTGGAAGAGGTTTTCCTGGAGTTGACTGGGGCCTATGAATTGCAGGAAGTAATCAATGCCCTGCGCCGCGACCAGGCAGAACCGTAACCCCCTTGTTGCCAGGCCGCCTCCAGAAGGTTATACTGGCCTGGTTCGGGCCGGAATGGCTGCCTTCCTTCCGCAAATGCAATGGGGCAAGATGTACAACTCCTATTTTAACCTCGAAGAAAACCCCTTCTCCATCGCCCCCGACCCGCGCTTTCTCTATATGAGCGAGCAACATCGAGAAGCTTTGGCCCATTTGATGTATGCCCTGAAGAGCGATGGCGGCTTCGTCCTGCTCACCGGCGACGTCGGCGCCGGGAAAACCACGGTCTGCCGCTGTCTCCTGGAGCAACTTCCGGAAGATCTTAACGTCGCCTTTCTTCTCAACCCCAAACTCACCGCCGAGGAGCTTCTGGCCACGGTCTGCGACGAACTCGGAATCGATTATCCGACGGGCATCGCCTCCATTAAAGTCCTGGTTGACGCCATCAACCACTTCCTGCTCAACGCCCATGCTGCCGGATGCAAGACGGTGCTGATCATCGACGAGGCGCAAAACCTCTCCGTCGAGGTCTTGGAACAGATCCGCCTGTTGACCAACCTGGAAACCAGCCAAGTCAAGCTTCTCCAGGTGGTGATGTTGGGCCAGCCGGAACTGCGCGATCTCCTTGCCCGCCCAGAGTTGCTCCAACTTTCACAACGCATCACCGCCCGCTACCATCTGGGTCCGCTGAAACCAGCGGAAGTGGCCGCTTACATCGACCACCGTCTAGGGGTTGCCGGCTACCGGAAAAAGCTCTTCGGCGATCAGGTGGTGGGGCAGATATACCGGCTGACCGGGGGAGTGCCCCGTCTGATCAACGTTCTCTGCGACCGTGCCCTTCTTGGCACCTACGTCCAGGGCCAAGAAAAGGTAACCGCCGTCACCGTTAAAAATTCCGCCCGCGAAGTCTTGGGCTACGAAGCCACCCCCGCGCCCTTCTTGCCGCAGCGTGGTTCCCTGCTGACCCTTGCTCTGGGCGTGCTCACTGGGATCGGTCTGGCCATGGCCTGGCAGTCCCTGACCGCCTCCCGGGAGGCTGCCGCGCCACCGGCCCACACCACACAACTGATCGGCAGCACCCCCATCGTTACCGCTCCCACCACCCCGTCAAATACTAAATTACTGGCCCCCGCCGCCAGCCGGGAACTGGCCTTGACCGGACTGCTGCGCTGCTGGGACTTGCCCTACCAACCGGGCACCGATGCTTGCGCTCAGGCCACCGCCCACGGCCTGGCCTGCCTTACCGATCAGGGAGATATTGACTCCTTGATACAACTCAATCGCCCAGCAGTTATACAACTCACCGGTGACCAAGGGCAAATCTCCTACGCCCTTCTCAGTGCCGCCACCCTTGGGGCCTTCACCATGGTTACCGATGGCCGGGTCTCAACCTTAAACCGCACCGACCTGGAAAAGCTCTGGAGCGGCGGCACCTATACCTTGCTTTGGAAACCTCCGCCTGGCTACACTCAGCCCATCCAGTCCACCGGCCATGACGCGACAGCGAGCTGGCTGGCGGAGAGGATCGCCCAGTTAACCGGCGGGAAACCCCAGTCCGGGGCTAAATTGACGAAAGCACTAAAAAAATACCAAGAAAACGAAGGTCTTCCAGCCGACGGTATTGCCGGGCCGGAGACCATCATCCATCTCAACACAAGCACCGGGCAACCGGAGCCGCACCTCAGCCGGAACTGATTATGTCATATATCCTCGACGCCCTGAAAAAATCGGAACAGGAACGCAAGAAGGGGAGAGTGCCGGGGTTGGGCACTATCCAGGGCCTTTCAGGTGGCCGCCAAGACACCACGTGGCCGCTCCGCTCCTATTTCTGGGGCACCTTACTCTTGTTGACGGTCACGGCAATACTCGCCTGGCTGTTCTTCCAGATCCCGCAAGCCAGCCAGAAGACCATCGTCACACCGGCCCCGCCGCCAGCCAGCATTACCCCAGCGCCCACTGCTCTGGTGGCCTCACCTGCGCCCAACGATACGCTTCCGGATAACTCCGGGGTTAATGGCCATCGCGCCGAAAGGCGACCACCCAAACAGGCTGCCAGCCCCAACCCCCAACGCACCCTGACCCCGGCAGCCAGCAAAGGCACCCCACCTCATATTTTGCCCGACCATGCCACCCCGGCTGTCGTCGCCACATCCCCGGCAAGACTGTCCCGGACAAAGGATGCCGCCACCACACCACAGTCCCCGGCACCCGAGGCCACTCTCTCCCCGGCAACAGTCAAGCCGGCCCCGTTTGAGGCATCCCCTACAGTGGAAAACACTGAGAATGTACCTCCCCCAGGCGCCACCCAAGGCGAGGAACCCGAGGTGGTGGTGAAGCCAGAAGACATGCCCATCGTTCCCCTGGCTGAGCTTCCCCCCGAGCTCAAGGGTGAAATGCCGGAGATCAAAATCGGAATCCATTTCTTCAGTGATGATCCTACTTCGCGACGGGCCGGCGTCAATGGCCGGTTGCTGCACGAGGGGCAACAGGTGGAAAAGGACCTAACTCTGAAGGAAATCACCCGGGATGGGGCGATTCTGGCTTTTCGGGGGCGGAGATTTAGTCTGCCGGTCTTTCCGCGTTAGACAAATTACTGGCCATGGTTTTAGCCAATGATTATCTTTGGTAGCAACCACCGAGACACGTTATCCGGGCCATGCCATCGGCCTTGACCCTAGAAGATATCGCCCAATGACTATAAAAAAAACCCGCCCAGAAACCCCCGATGAAAAACGTCAGCATCAGCGTTTTCCGGTAAAGGCCGCCACCATTAAAAGCGGCAACAAATCCGGGGAAATAATCGACATCAGCATGGGCGGTCTGGCCTTCAGTTACCTGGAACGGGAGGACTGGACCGACGACTCCTTCGACCGGGGCATGCTTCTGGGCGAACAAGACCTGCGCATCGACGATGTGCAACTCAAGATCATTTCCGACTGTGCCATCAACAGCGGCTTTTCCGTGGTCCGCCGTTGCGGCGTAAAGTTTGAACAACTCACCCCTAAGCAATTGGCCCAACTCGAATACTTCATCTGGGCCTCCTCCATAGCAAGTGCCGATGACGACTGAAGGCCAGAAGAAACCGAAGGCTGAAGGCCGAAGGCTGAAGACCGAAGATAAAGACGAAAACCTTCTGGTAACCTTCGGTCAAAACGCCCGTTTACTTCAGCCTTCAGCCTACAATCTTCGCTCTTCAGCCTTTCATCACTCGCTCCTCTACCCCTTCCTCTGCGCGACCCGCAACCGGTTTTTCCCACCCGGGCGGCTGCCTGGCAAGAGCATCGTCGCCATCACCTTAAGCGTGGTTATTGCCATCGCCCTCTACCTGGTTTCGGTCCGGACGGTGGGCTACTTCCACCGCCAGGATGAGTTGGGCATCATCCTGAGCCTAAAGATCTTTCAGATGGCCTGGCTCGTCCTCTTCGCCATGCTCTTCTTTTCCTGTATGGTCACCGCGGTGTCTGCCATCTTCCTCTCTCAGGACAACGAGATCATCTGGGCAGCGCCAGTCCCAGCCGCCGCCCTCTACAAGATGCGCTTCACCACCACCGCCATCTACACCTCATGGATGATGATCATCTTTTCTCTGCCGATCTTCGCCGGTTACGGCCAGGTCTTCAAGGCCGGCTGGCTTTTCTGGCTGCTTCTCCCCCTTTCAGTAGTAGCCACCGCAGCGGTGGCCACCGGCGCCGGGGTCATCGCCACGGTTCTCCTGGTCAATGTCTTTCCGGCCAGGCGGACCAAGGACATCGTCCTCTATCTTTCCCTCTGCTTCGGCATCTTCATCTATATCGTTTTCCGTCTGCTTCGCCCCGAAGAGCTGGTCAACCCCGACCGTTACGGTCACTTTATCGACTACCTCTCAACCATCTCCACCCCGGCCGGGCCTTACATTCCAGCTGCCTGGGCAGCTAACCTGCTCTCCCTCTACCTCTTGGAACACCAGGTAGATTGGCTGCTCCTGTCCTTGATCGTGCTTACCCCGGTCACTCTCTTCTTTCTGGGCGAATGGGTGATGGAGCGCTGGTTTTTTAACGGTTTTTCCAAGTCTCAGGAATCGTTCGGTGGCCATCGCCGCTTCGCCGCCCAAAGCCGATACCGTCCCAAGGCTTGGCAATGGGTCTTCGCCAAGGAGAGCAAGACCTTCCTGCGCGACTCAGCCGAATGGTCACAGTTGTTCATGATCGGTGCCCTGATCGTGGTCTATCTCTACAACTTCAAGATGCTGCCAGTTCAACGCTCCTTCTTCGCCGAGGAGTACATCACCAATCTGATCTCCTTTCTCAATATCGGTCTGGCCGGCTTCATCATCGCCTCGCTCGCAGCCCGTTTCGTCTTCCCCGCCATCGAGGCCGAGGGCGGCGCTTTCGTAACCGTCCGCGCCTCGCCGCTCTCGTTGTCCCGCTTCCTCTTCCACAAATATCTTTACTACGTAATCCCCTTTACCATCCTGGCCCTGCTGCTGGTGGCCCTTTCCGACCACCTGCTCAACATCACGGGTCCCATGTGGTGGATCTCCGTGGGTTCAATCCTGCTGATCACCTGGACCGTGGTGGCTCTGGCCATCGGCTTTGGCGCCCTCTTCGCCGACTTCCGGGCCGAAAGCCGGGCCGCCGCCTTGGGTGGGATGGGGGCGATCCTCTTTCTCTTCACCGCCATGGCCTTCGAGATCCTGGTGCTTGGCAGCGGTTTTTTCCCCAGTTACCGGCTGGTTTCCGGCTGGTTGAAAGGCCAACCCGCCGCCCCCAAGAACCTCCTGTTCCTGCTGGCCTGGGCGCTGGCGGCAGTTGCTATCGGCGCAATTAGTGCTACCATTTTTTTCCGAAAGGGGGTAAAACGGCTCCAGAACTCCATCTGACAGCCAGTTTGGGTTTTAGCCGGGGCCGGTCTTCCCCTCCTATTGAACCGCCCCGGCGCCTTTTCCGCCACGCCAAAATCACACATCGGCATCGCGACCGAAGGGAGGCCAATGCTCGCCCGCGTCATCACCGGCACTATCCATGGCGTCAACGGCCTGCTGATTGAAGTTGAAACCGATATTGCCCCTGGTCTGCCTTTCTTCTCCACCGTCGGTCTGGCCGAAGGGGCAGTGCGGGAGGCCAAGGACCGGGTCAAATCGGCCATCCGCAACTCCGGCTACAATTTCCCCAACCGAAAAATCACCGTCAATCTGGCCCCGGCCGACCTTAAAAAGGCCGGATCAGGCTACGATCTGCCCATCGCGGTGAGCATCTTGGTGGCCTCGGAGATCATCAGCAGCGAGTGTTTAAAAGGCTACGGGATCATTGGCGAACTCTCCCTGGACGGATCGGTCCGGGAGATTCCCGGGGTGTTGCCCATGGTCATTGCCGCCCGGGATGGCGGCTTGGAGGGAGTACTGGTGCCGTCCCGCAACCAGAGCGAGGCGGCTGTGGTGGCCGGGATCAAGGTGATCGGGGTCAATACCTTGTTCGAAGCCACGGAATTTCTCGCCGGCATCCGCGAGATCGTGCCGGCTCAGCGCACCACCAGCCATACCCAAGAGCGCGATGACGACCAGGAAGGCCACGATTTTTCCGAGGTGCGCGGCCAGGAGCATATCAAGCGGGCCTTGGAGATTGCCGCCGCTGGGAATCATAATATTCTGATGCAGGGCCCACCCGGCTCGGGCAAGACCATGCTGGCCCGGCGGCTCCCAACCATATTGCCGGAACTTTCCTTCGAAGAAGCCCTGGAAACCACCAAAATCTACAGCGTTATGGGCCTGCTTCCGACCGGCAACAGCCTGCTCGCCATCCGGCCATTCCGTGCCCCCCACCACACCATTTCCGATGCCGGCCTCATCGGTGGCGGCCAGATTCCCCGTCCCGGCGAGGTCACCCTGGCCCACAATGGCGTACTTTTTTTGGACGAACTGCCGGAGTTTCGCAAGAACGTTCTGGAGGTGCTGCGCCAGCCCATGGAGGATTCGACGGTGACCATCGCCCGGGCAGCCCTGTCGCTACAGTTTCCGGCCGCCTTTCTGCTGGTGGCAGCGATGAACCCCTGCCCCTGCGGCTACCTGGGCGACCGACGCCACGAATGCACCTGCGGTCCCGGCCAGATTCAACGGTACCAGAACCAGCTTTCCGGTCCCCTGCTTGACCGGATCGACATCCATGTCGAGGTGCCCGCCGTACCCTTCCGGGAGATCAGCGATACCCGCCGCCCCGAACCATCGGCCGCCATCCGCGAACGGGTCGCGAAAGCCCGGGCCATCCAGGCCCAACGTTTTGCCACCAAGCGGAGTTACTGGGTGAACAGCCGGATGCAACCCAGAGATTTAGAAAAGCATTGTCGGCTGGGCGAAGAGGCACACGCCCTGTTGGAGAAGGCGGCCGGGCGGCTGGCCCTGTCCGCCCGTTCCTGCCACCGGGTCTTGAAGATCAGCCGGACCATCGCCGACTTGGACAGCCAGCCGGAGATCCTGCCTCGGCACGTGGCCGAAGCCATCCAGTACCGGCGGGCAGCGCCCCGGTTGACTTAGGGGAAGCTGACCTGTCTGACTTGACCGACTGATAGAACCGGTTAGCTGATCAGCAACTTTTTGCCGCCCCGTCCAGAACCTGCCGCACCACTCCTGCAAGATCCGCCTTTTCCACCGGTTTCAGCATGAACTCCCTGATTCCCAGGGCCTTGGCTGCATCCTTGTCGATCAATTCGCTGAAGCCAGTACTGAGAATTACCGGTAATTCCGGCCTGATCCGCATGACCTCCACCGCCAGCTCGGCGCCAGTCATTCCGGGCATGGTCATATCGGTCAAGAGCAAATCGAAGCGATCCGGCGCCGCTTGGAAAGCGGTCAAGGCCTCCCGGCTATCCCCGAAAGAGGTCACCTGGTAGCCCAGATGGCACAACATGGAACTGACCATCAGCTCAATGATTTTGTCATCATCAACCACCAAAACCCGTTCACTCCCCCGGTGAACACATTCCACCGTATCGGACTGAGATTCACGGACTCCGGCCTCGATCTGAGGAAGGTAAACCATGAATGTTGCGCCTTGGCCGGGAACGCTTTCAACCATGATGTCCCCGCCCATCCCAAGCACAATTCCGTGCACAACCGCCAGTCCTAATCCAGTCCCATCGCCTTGCTCTTTGGTCGTAAAATACGGTTCAAAGATCCGTTCCCGCACCCTCTGCTCCATACCGTGTCCCGTATCGCGGACCACCAGAAGCGCATACCACCCGGGTGTGAGATTGGCTCGGGCAGCGGCCTCGACCTCATCCAGCTTCACATTCAGTAGAGAGACCTTCATCACCCCGCCGGTTTCGCGCATGGCATGATAGGCATTGGTACAGAGATTCATCACCACCTGATGGATCTGTACCGGATCGGCCATTACCGGGCCGCAACCAGCATCAATTTCGGTGATAATCTCAATGGTGGTGGGTATTGAAGCCCGCAGTAGCTTCAGGGCTTCCTTGACCACGTATTGCAGCAACAGCGGTGCACTCTCCTGTGGCCCAACCCGGCTGAAGGTCAGGATTTGCCTGACTAACCCTTTTGCACGCAAACCGGCACGAACTACCTGCTCCTGCCTCTCTCTTTCCGGCCCTTCCGGAAGCGCCTCCAATACCATTTCGCCATAGCCGATGATTGCCGACAGGATATTATTGAAGTCATGGGCTATGCCGCCGGCCAAGGTCCCGATGGCCTCCATTTTGTGGGTCTGCCGCAACCGGCTGGCCATTTCCAGCTTTTCCCGGACGGTCTCCCGGCGTTCGGTGATGTCGCGCAGGATCGCCAAGGCCTGCCAATCGTAACCGAAGCGCAGGGGGGATACCGATACCTCTACCGGGAACTCCTGGCCGGACTTCTTAAGTAAATCGGCCTCAATTACCTGACCTAACGCCCGGCCCTCGCCATTATTAACAAATGCCGCGAATCCCTTCAGATAATCCGTATGATAACGGACCGGGAGTAATAATTGGTGCAGGCTTTTCCCCAGCATATCCTGACAGTCGTATTCGAACATCTTCCCGGCGGCAGGATTACAGAAGGTGATCAACCCCTGACGATCAACCGTGAAGATCGCCTCGTTGGCAGCGCCGGTAATCACCCGGCCCAACTCCTCCTGGGAGACCAGGTCCTCTGCTGCCGCGACCAACGAACGGTTTTTGCACTCCAAGTCCACCTTGAGAATTTCCCGTTCTTCCAAGACCGGCAACCATTTCCAAAAGCCGATGGCCAGCAGCAGAAAACCGCCAAAGCGGCCGCAATCTTCGAGGTAACTCACCCACAGAATATCGCCGTTAAACCAGAAAGAATTAGGACCCGTAAATTCTTCACTCATATCGAAAAGTTGCGCCACCATGGTGAGAATTGCCCCTCCAAGGATATGGCGCCAGCCAGGCTGCTGGCGAATCAAGTCATGACTCCCCATTTTAAGAAATCTGGCGACAATGAACACCAGCAGCCCAGCGCTCATTGTTTTAAGCAAAATATCCAGCATAGCACTTCCTTTGTTCGACCCTAATCTTTGCGGGTATCCGGCGGAGCGGAATGTCCGCCAGCCAGGGCCTGCCGTACCACTTTGGCCAAGACCTCACTTCCCAGCGGCTTAAGGAGAAACTCCCTGATCCCCATACTCCGGGCCTTTTCCGCATCAATCAAATCACTAAAACCAGTGCAGAGGACAATCGGCATCTCCGGCCTGATCCGGAGGACCTCGCGGGCAAGTTCATCACCACTCAGTCTGGGCATGGCCATGTCGGTAATGAGCAGATCGAAGGCGTGCGGCCGCTCCCGGAATTCCCGCAGGGCCTGTTCACTATCGACAAAGGGGGCAACCCGGTAGCCAAGCCGCTCCAGCAGCAGACGCTCGATCCCGACAATGTCCTCTTCGTCGTCAACCACCAGGATCGACTCGTGACCACCCGCCACACTCTCGGTTGGCGGAATGTGCACCGCCGGGGCTTCGCCAGAAATCAAGGGCAGGTATATCTTAAAAGTGGCCCCCTCACCCGAATGGCGCTAGTTTAAGGTTTTTCACCCGACAAAACAACTGAAAATATTAGCTAGATTTAGTATAATTGCGCATGAAAAACATGCGAAAATCAATGCCGTTTCTCCCGGGGTTTCAGCCTCGT
>Ga0334722_10007333_pt1 | contig 10707 bp, 6 predicted proteins | sample C3_bottom_MG_FD_207210 | JGI IMG/M metagenome (GOLD analysis project Ga0334722, IMG submission 207210) | Sediment microbial communities from Yellowstone Lake, YNP, Wyoming, USA - C3_bottom | ecosystem: Environmental > Aquatic > Freshwater > Lake > Sediment | place: USA: Wyoming | collected...
TCAGCGGCATCTCCTTTCTGTGTATGTTCATCCTCTTTGTGGTGCTGCGACTGATTGTTGCCCAGGCCGATCATATTATCGATGCCCGGGCCAAGGAAAGGCAGGTTCTGGAGGACAAGTTGCGGCGGAGTGAACATCTGGCCAACCTGGGTAAGATGGTGGCCACCGTTTCCCATGAAATTAAAAATCCTCTGGGCATCATCCAAAGCACTGCCGAGATGCTGCGGAAGCGGCTTGGTCAGGAGTCTTCTTCCAATGAACAGTTGTGTCGAGTCATAGTCGAGGAAACTGTCAGGCTGGACAGCATAGTCAGGGAGTTCTTGGATTTTGCCAGGCCGCGCGAGATGCGCTTGCAGTCCCTGGAGGTTCGCGAGGTGGTGGCGGAGGCGGTGAAATTTATTGGTCCAGAACTTGAGCGGCGGGGCATTGCCTGCCAACTCCAGGCCGAGGACAATCTCCCGAATATTCAGGCCGATCGGGAACTGTTATATCGGGCTCTCCTGAATATACTGCTTAACGGTATCCAGGCCGTGGAAAAGGATGGGAGTCTATCGATTGTTATCGTCAGGGATGAAGCGGGGAAGAACGGTGTAAAGATCGCGATTTCCGACAGCGGACCAGGAATTCCCCAGGAACTTCAAGAGCAGATCTTTAAGCCGTTTTATACTGACAAGATCAGGGGAACCGGGCTGGGGCTGGCAATTGTCAAGAACATCATTGAAAGTCACCAGGGGAAAATCGAGATTGTCAGCACCCCTGGCCAGGGGACCACTTTTGTGATCCGTCTGGGGCAGGGGTGATTCCTATTAATTCTCCCCGGTAACTGTTGGGAGTTACTTTTTGCCGCCGGTTATTGCTTCCTGAAGTCTATCCCGATCGTCCCGCAGAGCTTTGTAGGTTTCCTCAGCCTTTTTTTCCGCATCACCTTGGGATTGCTTCAATTCTTCAGCCTTGGCCAGGATTTTATCTTGCCTGATCGGTAAGTCGTTGGTCCCGAAAAGCGATGAGGCCAGATACTTGAAGGAGAACTTCATCAGGGCAATGTCGTCGGTGCGGATCAGGTCCAAGGTGGGCTGATCTATTTCGTAAATTGACAGAAATGAACTGTTGAAGACAAAATCCCGGAACTTGTCGAGATCGGTGCTGGTCATGAAAAATATCTTCTGGGCCGCTTCGCTTAAAGTAGCTTGCTGACCAAAGGATTTCCGCCGCATTACCAGTTCCATCCACTCTTTATTCATCTCATCAGATTCATTGATGCCCTGATCGGCGCGCCAATCACGGATGGTCATGGTCTGCTCTTCCTCATGCCCCTTGCAGTGCGGCTCCTTCACCAGGAAATAGAACTCCTCAGAGGTGCCGCCTTCGGCAGCTTCGTGAAAGAAGGACATGCCCACCGGATAGTAACGGCAGGTGGTGGGTCGGTAGGGGTAAATGGTGCAACCTTCGGGGGTGACAAAGGGGCAGCGTCCCTCGGCATCCAAATGGATCTTGACCCCGGGCATATCGGTTTTTTCCAGGTAGGTGGGGGTCGTGAAGCGGAGCAGGAATTCGTCAGCCGGCAGGTTAAGAGGCTTACGGATGCGCAGAATATCATAAGGGGTGAGAATTATATTGATATTACCGCAGCAGGCAGTAAAGCAGGATACCTTGGGATGACAGCGAAATTTGAGCTGGCTGTCTAAACCCAGCTTGGTGGGCATAATGTTGCTGGGGTTGGTGACGGTGCCGAACAGGCTTTTGCCGCCTGGTTGGGTGCTTGTAGTGGCGTCAGTCATTGGTCGGGTTCCCCGAAAGTGAAGTTTTGATCTGAAGGGCGAATGGGGCTGCCGAAAGTGAGCGCCAATTTAACCATCACCAGTCCGGCTGTCAAACTGAAATGAACGCAGGCAGTCTTCGTCGCTAAAGGTGCTGCCCTGATCTGCGTTATCCTTCTAAGCCATTGTATCTCTGAAACCCCTGCCGCTTCGACTGGGACGGTAAGCAAAGTTTTTTGCTTGACTTTTAATGGTCGAAAATTTATACAGTCATTGCGAAAAAAATGAGTGGCTCTTCATTTTTCTATTGCAAACCATAATAACTCCACTGTAGAGATGGTATTTCGCTCAAGTCGAATTGTTTCTTGAAAAAGACATTGTGGGATAGCGGGCATTCTCTTCGCTCCGGCGTATTGTTTTTTTTGGGCATTGTCCCCGTCCCTTTATGTTTGCGACAGGAAGTTCCAGTTAAACGTGGATTCCGCATTTGGCGGGGTTCGAAAAATCAATTTAGTAGGAGGTAAGTGAATGCCAAGCTATGTAGATCCTTCCAAATGCGATGGCTGCAAGGGCGGCGATAAGACTGCCTGCATGTACATCTGCCCCAATGACCTGATGGTTCTGAATGTTGAGGCTATGCGGGCTTACAATCAGGAGCCGGATGCGTGTTGGGAATGCTACTCTTGCGTCAAGATCTGCCCCCAGGGCGCCATTGCCGTCCGCGGATACAGTGACTTCGTACCCATGGGTGGTCAGGTTCATCCGATGCGGAGTTCCGACTCCATCATGTGGACCGTTAAGTTTCGTAACGGCAACATGAAACGCTTCAAGTTCCCGATCCGGACCACGGCTGAGGGTGCTGCCAATGCTTATCTCGATGGTAAGGGAGGCAACCTCGACGACGAGAATTTGCTCCTCGAGTCTAATTTGCCTGCACCGACCATGGTAGCTAAATAATCCAGATTTAATAAAATCTTCCAAATTCAAATAAGCTAAGGAGATACGACTATGGCGTTACCGAATAAGCCTCTGGGCGAACTGCCCGCCAATCCGAATCCTGAAATTGTTGAGCATGATGTCGATGTTCTGATCATCGGCGGCGGTATGGCCGCTTGTGGCACCGCGTTCGAGATCATGAAGTGGGCCCCTGCTGGCCTGCGGATCAAGTTGGTTGACAAGGCGTCCATGGAGCGTTCCGGCGCTGTTGCCCAGGGCCTCTCTGCCATCAACACCTACATCGGCAGCAACAAGATCGAAAATTACGTCAAGATGGTCCGTAATGACTTGATGGGCGTTGTTCGTGAGGATCTGATCTATGACTTGGGTCGTCACGTTGACGAGTCCGTCAAATTGTTCGAAGAGTGGGGCCTGCCGATCTGGAAGAAGGATGCCGATGGCGAGACCCTTGATGGCGCCAAGCCTGCCCCGACCTTGCGTCAGGGTGGTGAGCCGGTTCGTACCGGTAAGTGGCAGATCATGATCAACGGTGAGTCCTACAAGTGCATCGTTGCTGAGCCGGCCAAGGCCGCCCTCGGCGAAGAGAACTGCTTGGAGCGTATCTTCATCGTTAAACTGTTGCTTGATAAAAACGTCAAAAACCAGATCGCTGGTGCCGTTGGTTTCTCCACCCGCGAGAACAAGGTTCACGTCTTCCGCTGCAAGACCGCTCTGTGCGCCTGCGGTGGTGCGGTAAACATCTTCCGTCCCCGGTCCACCGGTGAAGGTAAGGGTCGTGCTTGGTATCCCATCTGGAATGCTGGCTCCACCTACACCATGTGCGCCCAGGTTGGCGCCACCTTGACCATGATGGAAAATCGCTTCACCCCGGCTCGTTTCAAAGACGGTTATGGCCCGGTTGGCGCTTGGTTCCTTCTGTTCAAGGCTAAAGTTCAGAACGGTCTGGGCGAGTTCTACGCCAACGTCGATAGCGTTAAGGACGAGCTCAATAAGTTCATGCCTTATGGCGCTTCCGCCGTTACTCCTACCTGTCTGCGTAACCACCTGATGCTGAATGAGCTGAAGGCTGGACGTGGTCCGATCTACATGGCTACCGACGTTGCTTTGAATGCCTTCCTTGATGAACGTCGTGCCAAGGGCATGGACGAGAAATCAGTTATGAAGTACTGGAAGCATCTGGAGTCTGAGGCTTGGGAAGATTTCCTCGACATGTCCGTTGGTCAGGCGGGTCTGTGGGCCGGTATGAACATCGAGCCTGAGAAGATCGGTTCCGAGATCATGCCGACCGAACCTTACATGCTGGGTTCTCACTCCGGTTGTTGCGGTATCTGGACCTCTGGTCCTGCTGAGGACTGGGTTCCCACCGTTGATGGTCCTCGTAGCCATCAGTACAAGTGGGGCTACAACCGGATGACCACTGTTGACGGTCTGTTCACCGCTGGCGACGGCGTTGGTGCATCCGGTCACAAGTTCTCCTCTGGTTCACATGCCGAAGGTCGGATCGTTGCCAAGCAGATGGTTAAGTACTGCCGTGACCATGCCAGCTTCAAGCCGGAATTGAAGCAGACTGCCGCTGAGTTGGCTGCTGAGATTTATGCTCCGGTTGTTCGCTATCACGCTCATGTCGGTGCATCCACCGATGCTAACGTGAATCCTAACTACTGCAAGCCTGCCGGTATCATGATGCGCCTGATGAAGGCCACCGATGAGTACGGCGGCGGTGTTGCTACCTACTACATGACCTCTGGCAAGTTGCTCAACATCTGCTTGGATCTTCTTCGCATGCTTCGTGAAGATGCCGAGTTGATGGCTGCTGGCGATCTGCATGAGTTGATGCGCGCTTGGGAAAACTATCACCGTATTTGGTGTGTAGAGACCCATATCCGTCACATCGAGTTCCGGAAAGAAAGCCGTTACCCAGGCTTCTATTATCGGTCTGATTACCCGACCGTTGATGATGCCAACTGGAAGGCTTTCGTTAACTCCACCTTTGATCCTGAAACCAAGGAATGGAAGTGTGAGAAGGTTAAATGTATCAACATCATCGAAACTGAGCCGTGGATTTGATCTGCTTAGTGGCTTAGTCTTAGTTGTATGAAAGTATGAATCTCCAGGCACCCATCCGGGTGCCTGGAGATTTTTCTATGTTTTTAGGATTTTAGCTAAATGGTTTGTTTAGTTGAGGCGGTTCAGTTGAGGCGTTTGAACTAAGCAAACCAGTTATTCTTTTATTACTAATATCTGCTAATGGAGGCTAGACATGACAGACGAACGCAGTACGCCTGGTATGGGTGCAGTTCTGGTCGTGGGCGGCGGGATCAGCGGCTTGACTGCTGCTCTGGAAGCTGCTGAGGTCGGCAAAGATGTTTTTCTAATCGAAAAAAACCCTTATATGGGTGGCCGGGTCGCTCAACTCAATCAGTACTTTCCGAAGCTATGTCCTCCTTCCTGCGGGTTGGAGATTAACTTTAAGCGGGTCAAGAGCAACCGCCGCATCCGGATGTACACCATGACCGAGGTCAAGAGTGTCGCTGGATCTGCCGGGAACTACCAGGTTACCCTGGAAACCAAGCCCCGTTTTGTCAATAGTAACTGTACCGCTTGCGGTGCCTGTGTTGAAGCCTGCCCGGAAGAACGGGCCAACACCTTCAACTTGGGAATGGATAAGACCAAGGCGATTTACAAAGCCCACGATATGGCCTTTCCCATGCGTTACGTTATCGACGCTGACGCCTGCACCAAGTGTGGCAAATGTGTCGAGGCCTGTGCCTATCAAGCCATCGAAATGGATATGGCTGCCAAGACCATCACCGTTGATGTTGCCTCCATCGTTTGGGCCACTGGCTGGAATCCCTACGATGCCACCAAGATGACCAATCTTAAATTTGGTTCCAGCAACGCCATTATTACCAACATGATGTTGGAGCGTCTGGCTGCGCCTGGTGGACCCACCGACGGGAAAATTCTCCGTCCCGGCGATAATAAGGAACCGGCTTCTTTTGCCTTCGTCCAGTGTGCTGGTTCCCGCGACGAAAATCACCTGGAGTACTGCTCATATATCTGCTGCATGGCCACCCTGAAACATATTACCTATATCCGGGAGCAGTACCCGAACGCCCAGGTAACAGTCTTTTACATTGACCTGCGTTCTCCGGGCAAGTACGAGAAATTCCGTGAGAAACTGATGGCCGACCCCAAGGTCACCTTCATTAAGGGTAAGGTTGCAGACATCATCGCCGAGGCCGATGGTGGGGTCACGCTGGTGGCAGAGAACGCCGTCACCGGTGATAAAGTTCAGGTCAAGGCGGATCTGGCGGTATTGGCTACCGGTATGGAACCGGCTGCCAAGAACATCGGCGCCCAGTTCGGATTGCCGATGGACAAGAGTGGCTTCATTATTGCCGATGAAGCTAAGGCCATGTTCTCTGCCGGATGTGCAAAAAAGGCGGCTGATGTGGTCACCAGTACTCAGAATTCAACCGCTGCAGCCCTGAAAGCCATTCAGGCTTCTCGTTAGGAGGTGACATCAATGGATAAGAAATATTGTGCATATATCTGCACTGGCTGTGGTATCGGTGAGGCCGTAGATATCGCGGCCTTGTCCGGCGTGGTTTCCGGCGAGATGAAAATGGAGAGCAAGACCCATGCGGCTCTTTGCGGTGAGGCGGGTCGGGCTTTTATTCAGGCAGATATCGACGGTGGCGTCAATACCGTGGTGATTGGCGCCTGTTCTTCTCGGGTCATGCAGGATGCCTTTGATTTTGGCTCCGACAAGATCACCATTCGCGCTAATCTGCGCGAGCAGGTGGCTTGGTGTCGCCCTGAGGACGCCAAAAAAGATTATACCCAGGAACTGGCCTCCGATTATATGCGGATGGCTTGTACTCAGGCCAAAAAAACCGAGCTGCCCGAGGCTTACCAGCTGGAGAGCGTCAGCAAGAAGGTTCTGGTCATGGGCGGCGGGATCGCCGGTCTTACGGCGGCCCGCGAGGCTGCCAAGGCTGGTTACCAGGTTACCTTGGTTGAGAAGGCCGAGGTTCTTGGCGGCAAGGCCTTGGGCTGGCGGAAGCAATTCCCCTCCAAGGCTCCCTGGACCGATCTGGAAGAATGTTCCATCGGTGAAATGGTCAAGTCCGTTACCAGCGAAGGCAATATTACCGTCAAGACTTCGACCGAAGTTGCACGGGTGGCTGGTGCCCCCGGTAACTTCGAAGTCACATATAAGGCGGCCGATACCAAGAGTGAGTGGGATGCCCCGGCCAAGGTTGGCGCTGATGAGCAGGATAAGATCAACAAGGGTGAGATGCCTGATCCCAATGACGGCCTCAAGAATTACATGGAGAAGAACCCTGAGGCCGAGAAGTTCGGTTCGGTGGTTCTGGCCACCGGCTGGACTCCGGCCGATGTCTCCGAATATGCCCATCTTAGCCCAGCCAGCAAGAACGTGGTGACCAATGCCCAGTTTGAAAAGTTGGCCAAGGCCGGCAAAGTTCCGGCCAAGGTTGCCTTTATCCAGAGCCCCGGTGGGGCCGAGCACGACCGCGATTTCCCTTACTGCAATTCAGTGACCAGCATGGTCGCCCTGAAGCAGGCCCAGTACGTTCGGGCCGATAACGCCGAGGGTAAGGCATACATCCTCTATCAGCACATGCGCACTCCGGGCCACATGGAGTTGTTCTATAAGTCGGCGCAAAACAATGACGGCATTTTCCTCACCAAGGCGACGGTAACCGGCGTCGAAGAGCAGGGCGACGGCTCTCTGGTGGTCACCGCCAAGGATACCCTCATGAATGAGGACGTCACTCTGGCCGTGGATATGGTGGTTTTGGCCGCCGGTCTGGTCCCTGCCACCAAGGATCAGCCCTCAGTCAACTTGGCTTACCGTCAGGGACCAGGTTTCTTGGACCTCGACCTGTTTGATGGTTATGCCGACTCGCACTTCATCTGCTTCCCCTACGAAACCCGCCGCACCGGGGTCTATACCTGCGGCGGTGTCCGTAAGGCCATGACCATGGACGAGACCGTTGATGACGCTACCGGTGCGGCTCTGAAGGCAATTCAATGTATCGAGTCAGCTGACCGAGGTGTTTCCGTGCATCCCCGCTCCGGTGATACCTCCTATCCGGAATTCTTCTTTCAGCGTTGCACTCAATGTAAGCGCTGTACAGAAGAATGCCCATTCGGAGCTTTGGACGACGATGAGAAGGGTACCCCGCTGCCTAATCCTACCCGTTGTCGGCGTTGCGGTACCTGTATGGGTGCTTGCCCCGAGCGTATTATCGGTTTTAAAAACTACAATGTTGATATGATCGGTTCGATGATCAAGGCCATTGAGGTTCCCGATGACGACGAGGATAAGCTCCGCTTCGCCGTTCTGGTCTGCGAGAATGATGCCTATCCTGCCATTGATATGGCGGGCATGCGGCGCAAGGGTATCAGCAATCTGGTGCGCTTCATACCCGTGCGCTGTCTTGGTTCGGTGAACATGGTCTGGATCAAGGATGCTCTCTCATCGGGATTAGATGGAGTTATGCTCCTAGGTTGCCGTTATGGTGACGATTATCAGTGCCATTTCGTCAAGGGCAGCGAGATTGCCAATAAGCGCATGGACAACATCGGTGAAACCCTTAAAAGTTTGGGTCTTGAGCCCGAACGCGTAAAGGTGAATCAGGTGGCGATTACTGATTTCGACAAGGTGCCGCAACTCGTTCAGGATTTTGTTGATGAGATTGTGGCGCTTGGCCCCAACCCCTTCAAGGGCTTCTAAGTTCTTGGTTTGAGTATTTTTCTGCGGCATCCGCGTCAGCCTTGCGGATGCCGCAGTCACGCTCATAGGTTCTTGAAAATTGAGATGGTGTTTTAAACAAACGATGTACTCATCATTGAGAAGTGACATGGGGAGGATACGAAATGTCTGAAGCTGTTAGGGTTGAACCCGATCTGGACTTTATCAAATATTTGAAGAGCGCCGGTGGCGATTCTGTTAAGAAGTGTTACCAGTGCGCCACCTGTTCGGTGGTTTGTCCGCTTTCTGCTGATGGTAAGCCTTTCCCGCGTAAAGAGATGATCTGGGCACAATGGGGCCTCAAGGACCGGCTGCTCGCTGATGCCGATGTGCTTCTCTGTCATCAGTGTGGCGATTGTAGTGCTTATTGTCCCCGAGGGGCAAAGCCAGGTGATGTATTGGGCGCTATTCGAGCCTATGCGTACACCAGCTTTGGCTTTCCGCAGGGCTTGGCTAAATTGTGCAGCAGCGGCAAGGGGCTGCCGATCATGCTTGCCATTCCTGTACTGATCATCGGTTTGCTCTGGTACGTCTCTGGTGGTATGCATGTTCCCAGTGTTGAGGAATTTAAGGAGGTCGGCTTTGGCCACTTCTTCGGCCATTGGGATTTCTTTTGGTTGACCAAGAACGTATTCTTTATTGACCTGATTTTTGTGCCAGCCTTTATGTTTGCAGGCTTTGCGGCTTTCAAAGGCGCTAAAGCCATGTGGGATAAGATGAGCGAATCGCTGCAAGGAAGTCGTGATTTCCGTCCTTCGGTGGTGCAGTTTGCGGTGGACTTTTTAGCCCCGGCTGTGGTGGAAACTCTCCAGCATAAGCGCTTTAATCAGTGCGGTACCAACCAGAATCGGGTCAAGGGGCATCTGCCGCTGGTGTTGGCATTCTTGGCGTTGCTGTTAGTGACCGGGTACAGTTTTCTCAGCAAAGATGTCATCTCCCTGTTTGTGGGTGAAGAACTTCGTGTCTCTCTGCATGGGCCTATTTCTCTGGCTAATCCGGTGAAGTTGTTGGCCAACATTGGGGCTATCGCTTTGATTATTGGTGTTGGCATCCTCTGGGCCAATCGCTCTAAAGCAGAGGACGAACAAGGTGCCACGGCTACTTTTTATGACTGGTTTCTGATTGTCGAGATAATGGCCGTTGGTGTTACCGGTTTGGGAGCCGAGTTGGTGCGTTTACTCGGGATTCCTTCTTTTGCTTACTTCCTTTATTTCCTGCACCTGGTATCAATTTTCATGTTGTTCTTGTACATGCCTTATACCAAATTTGCCCACATGGTTTATCGCACCGTTGCCATGGCCTTTGAGCGTTATCGGCAAAGCGCTTTCGTGAAGCCGGTTGTTGGTGGGAAGTAATTTGTTTTAAAAGACAGCCAATGTCATCGGCAAAGGCTGTCTTTTAAATTGTCATTAACATCACCACTTGGCCAAAAAAATAGTTGCTGTTTGGTTGCGATGATATTAGTATGTCGCGTCTTGCTGGCGTAGCTCAATTGGCAGAGCAGCTGATTTGTAATCAGCAGGTTGCGGGTTCAAGTCCCATCGTCAGCTCCAGCCAGTTGATGCGTTGGTTTCGCTATTAGTTTTTCTCTTATAGTAATTTCAAACTGTATTTTATTGTTTGCGAGTTTTTGTGAGGAGGGGTTCCCGAGCGGCCAAAGGGAACAGACTGTAAATCTGTCGGCGGAGCCTTCGGAGGTTCGAATCCTCCCCCCTCCACCATACTCTGCTTTTTTGGGCGGGGTCGAGTCCTACCCCCGCTACATGTGGTGCTGGACATTACAAGACTTCTGTGCAATAAGCGGGAATAGCTCAATTGGTAGAGCATCAGCCTTCCAAGCTGAGGGTCGCGGGTTCGAAACCCGTTTCCCGCTCCAAGATGAGATCTTTTTTATTAGATGATGAGTCGTTCCAGTTAGGCTTGTCATGTGCCCACGTAACTCAGTTGGCAGAGTACTTCCTTGGTAAGGAAGAAGTCACCGGTTCGAATCCGGTCGTGGGCTCCAGGGAGCTGTTGTGGATTTTATTCCGTAAGTAACTCCCTTGTGTTCTTCATTAAGGATATGGCCTCGGCGTTAAATGTTGAAATCAAGGGCATAGGAGACTTGTCATGGCAAAGCAAAAATTTGAAAGAAACAAACCGCACGTAAATATCGGTACGATCGGCCATATCGATCACGGTAAGACCACGCTGACCTCGGCAATAACC
>Ga0334722_10007334_pt1 | contig 10707 bp, 11 predicted proteins | sample C3_bottom_MG_FD_207210 | JGI IMG/M metagenome (GOLD analysis project Ga0334722, IMG submission 207210) | Sediment microbial communities from Yellowstone Lake, YNP, Wyoming, USA - C3_bottom | ecosystem: Environmental > Aquatic > Freshwater > Lake > Sediment | place: USA: Wyoming | collected...
AAGGAAGGCTGTCCATACATCGCCTTTACTCAGACAAACGGAGAAGTCGAGACATTCCTTGCTGTTCTTTGCGTTTCTGAAGACAACCCTGACCTTCTGACCATCAGTAGCTGTGGTATTGACGATGTTAAAGAGGTTCAGGTTACCCCTCACATTGTAATAACCGTAAAGAAGAGAGTCTCCTGTTCCACCTGGATTAACATACGGGTACCCTTGCCAGTCTGGCCCGCCAAAATGGGGCGTCAGACCATCGATAATGTCGGAGGCGCTTGCCATGCCGACGCCTGCAGCAATAAAAGCCACAGTAAACATCATTAAAGCTACTTTCTTAAGCATCTAACTTCCTCCTTTTCTTAAAGATTTCTCTGATTAAGATCAGATACAAACAACTATATCAAATCCAATTTGATTCACCCTTTGCTTTACCATCACCTCCTTCTCTCCGTATTTGGTAAAGGCAGCGGCTCCTGACAGATTCCCGTCAGTTCGCACTCTGACGACCTTTAAACTTTTGTGGAACATGATACCATAATCCATCTACCTTTACCCACTTTTCCTGAAGTTGTACATCCTGCTCGATGTTGCCCGAAGATGAGACGGTTATCTTCACCCTCACCTTCATGTCAACTATAGCAGAATCTTCCTCTATTTTCAAGCCCTCAACCGAGGCGCCTGTCCAACCTGCCCTTGCTGTATTGAATCCCTTTATATAGTTAACGATATTAATCTTTTTTCTGAAGAGGGGATCCTCGAATTCATAAGTCTTATCGAATTCTTGCCTTATCTTATGATTCCAGTATGCTATCACCCTTTCCCTCAAAACCTCCTCATCAGATACATTCTTAACTGCCTCTTTTGTAACACATCCAGAAAAAATAGTCAAGAGAAAAATCATTCCAAGATATGTTACAAGCCTTTCCTTCACACCCCTTTCTCCTTTCAACTCACCTCCTCTTTTTTCTTTATGAAAATATACTAAAAGAAAAACTGTTTGTCAAGTCTTTTTTATCCTCTCATCTCATATTCGTACTTTAAACCATAACGAAGAGATATTAGCAAAAAAGAGGCCAGGCAAAATAATGGCATGATTCCTTGTTCTCATCAGCCCAATATCCATCGACTGTGTAAATAAGGCCACAGACTGTATCGATGCTGACACATATCGTCCGATTGTCATAACAGCAGATAGGGCCTTATATTCTCTTCAGCCACCTGTCACAGTAGCCCGACAGGCCATCCATCAGGCTTATCTCGACCCTTTCAGGGGCGGTGAAACCCAAAGATAGGATACAGAGTTGAGAAAGGGAACCTACCGCCTCACTTCTGCTATTAAACTCCATAGAAAGAGAAAAACCTGAATTCGGGAAATCCCGAACCCCTGAGGAGAGGGCTATGTCCTGTCTTTCGTGTATCCTTAATGATGAACCTCTGGGTGGTACAGGAGTTACTACATATAATGACTTATACATACTGTCCATCGCATAAACCCATCCGCTAATCTCGATGATATTCTCTTTCAGAATTATGGAATCAACATAACCATTCTTGTGTTTTATAATTCGGGTTGGGGTAAAATTATAAAAATAGACGCGGGGTTCCATTATATGATTTAATTCATTTAAAAGCTTTTCCTTCTTGAAATCGGGCAATAACGCAAAGCTCTGCATGCAGTTGCAATCATCATCCCATACATATAGATTATCAAATTCATCCTTACGGGGATTGCGTAATTGGAAAGGCCAGTATCTTTTTTCATGATTATAATGTTCATTCACTTCCTTTAAAAAGGACGACCATATAATGATAGCCCCGGGAAATCCAAAATTCATTTCTGGATATACAAGCATAGGTGGTTTTGCAGTAGATACAACCTTATAATGTGCATCCATCAATTGATTGATTTTTTTGTCATAGCGGACCTGCTTGACCGACTGCATGATAACATTTACTGCGATAATGAAGATGAAAAGTAGATATATAACCCTGGAGGGGAAACGATATTCTGGCTTCCATCTTTTATCAGAATAATAATTTGAAGTTGATAAAGCGACAAGTATGCAGAGACTCCACCACACGGCGAACAAATATCTATTTGATTGAACCCAGGACATATTATTACTCATAACAGGGTAAAGGGGCATGATGAGGCTGAATAAAGAGGCAGATAAAATCATGATGTTGGCTTTCTTTTTATGGATAGACATGATTACTAATAATGATAAACAGACTATACCAAACCAGGAAAATAAGGTATTACCAAGCAATGCATGAGGGATCGAGAAAAGACTCTTAATAAAGACATCGATTTTAAACGGTGCAGGCCTTATATAACTGCCAAAGAGTTCGCCCAGAGCCATAAATCGCCACAGGATATAAAGTATATCAATTGCAATAAAAGGTATAAGGTAAGAAAGTCGTCTTTTCAGACTGACATCTTCAGAGATTAAAGGAAGCACCAGTACCAGAGGGACATATATCTCCTTACAGCTAATAGCCAGAAGATAGAAGAAAGAACTCAGAACGGCTAAACCTGATGAATTCTTTCGCAGGGATAATATGTATGTATAAAGTGTCATAATCGAGAACAAAAGACCATAAATATAATGACCTGTCATCAGTTGTTGAGCTATATGAAAGACAGGAGAGCCTATCAGAAATAGGATGGCTCCAGATAATGCCTGAGGCGATCTCAACCATAAATGGAGCAGAAAATATGTTCCAGCAGCAACAAGCCATATAGAGATAAGATGGTGCAGATAAAACCAGAAGGGCTTCAAACCAAAGAGTTTCAGGTTTATATCATAAACAAACACATTCCAGGGACATATCTGATTCCCTGAAACCGCTGCTGTAATCTCAGGAATAAAAAAATATTGCTGGGGAAAATAATCAATGGCATTCAGAAGGAGAACCGGGTCATCAAATCTCCAATAACCATATAGTGCACTGCCGTGCAGTCCTATAGTAGCGACGGACAAAGAGAGAATGACCAGAATATTGTTTTTATTCTTCATATCAAACCATCCTCTATCTTTATATCTGAAATCAAAAAAGATCACTATCACCAATTGTATAGTAAAAATCCTTCAACATAGAGATAGCTATCCCATCATTCACAGGGCTGATTAAATGAAGATTAGACGGCTCCTGATGGTTTTCAAAACCAAGAGATGATAGTACCTCTTCCCACCAGAACGGTCTCGAAGGGAACCATCCTTCTATAGATCTTGTGCCTGCTGAAAAAGGTTCTTTTAGAAGATAAGAGAGGATAGATCTAACGCTGTTAAGATCTCGAGGCTCAAAGAGGGCATCTCCCCATATAATCCTGTCTCCGTCCCTGTAAAAGACAGACCAACCTTTCAGTCGTCCCATCATCGATACTGACAGGAAGATATAGCTTCGGTCAGGCCTTTTGAAATATCTCCACCTTAGATACTCTTCATCCCTCTTTGTAAGGAATTTATAGGATTGAGCTACCCTAAAAAAAAATGCGCTCCACCTCTCATCAACTGTCTCTACCTGTCTCGTCTTTAATATATTAAATCGGCTCATTAAGCCCTTGTTAAGATTGGTTCTTAATTCATCTACAGATGCACTTTTGAAAGGCACAGGCTCTACATCCACATATCCAAGAAAAAGAAGTCCAAATCTCAAGCTATGATGTGCCGCAAAGCCATATCCAAAAAGGACATCCCTCAGGAAGGTATCCTGAAATCCTCTGAAGGTCTTTGCAAGGATAGAATTCCTGCCAAAACCGACAGCCCTGAATCTCTTCCTCGTCATCTTATCGCCAAGATGAAGTGACGTATATTCTTCATAGGAACCATTATCGGGGTAGTAAAAAAGCCTTACAGGGTAACCACCATAATGGGCAGCCAGTGTACCATCAGGTGCAAAGGCAAGGGTAATCTTATAAGACCCGTAGGGATTATCCCTGTATTTCCAGTACCAGTGTTCGATCTGACGATTCTGATGAAAGACCTCATTGAACATCTCATTTATCGCAAACTCATCGCCTCTCCTGTATGGCCTGATTATAAATTTATCACCCCTCACTGCTCTACCGTTCAGGTTTGATCTCTGAATATCGGGAATAAACTCAGGATATACTGCTCCTCTGAGAAACCCCGTTTCAACCTTCCCTGTCGGTTATCAGGCTTTTTATGGGGAGCGAGATAACATTTACTGCAAAACGATAGCCTATCAGTCTCACCGTTAGAGAAGATTCTCCTGAGGGTCTCAACCTTTTGATCTCTCCATATATCCAGGAGAGGAGCATCCTTTATATTCCCTATAATATTGAAGCCATCGTAATCATAACAGCATAACACAACATCTCCATTCCATAGGACCACTACATCATCAAATGGAGCAGTACATACGGAATTGCCTGATAAGAGTCCTTCGGCACCTTCTGCATCCGTTTCTCTCACGAGTTCTATGTCCCCAAAGCCAAAATTAGGACTTATATATACATAAACGTCATCTTCAGGATATCGATTCTTCAGGTTCAGGAAAGCAGATTGCTCATCCCTATTTGCCGAAAGAGAAACCATCTGGATTATCTTGAAGACAGGCCATAAAGAATATCGGCTTCTCTTTATAAAATAATCTATCATATCCTGACAATAATCAGCAGACTTGGTTACACCTCTTATGTCATGTAGTCGTTCTGAATTGAGTGAGTCAAGAGAAAAGCAGACTATACCCGCACCGCTCTCTATTAATCCATCGATTATTCTGGTATTGAGGCTGGCAGGATTTAAAGATAAGGTCGGAATAAGACCTGCGTTTCTTGTTAATCTTATAAAGGTTGTCAATTCAGGATGTAAAACAGGCTCTCCAAAATGATGTAATCTGAGCATCCTCTGCTTAGGATGAACCTGCTTAATTATTACCTCAAACAATCCTGAATCCATAAATCCTGCAGGCCTTTTCATCTCGCCCCGTCCCCTTGGGCACATATAACATTTATATGGGCAGGCATTTGTCGGTTCTACTTCGTAAATATAAGGCACAGGAGAAACTTCAAAATCTCTTATAGACATATTGCCATGCATTCTTCTGTATTATAAGACCTTTTTCTTCATCCTTTTCTTGATAATCGGTCCTGAACCAGCTATTGCAATCCCTGCAGAGTTGAATCTTATGGAAATCCCCTTTCTCATGAACCTGCCTTGCCTTTTTAAACCTCCTGCCATGCCATACATCGATTATGCTATTTTCTCTCACATTTCCCATATTACCAGAATTAAACCAGTCCTCACAGCAGAGCCCCACCTCTCCATCCCAGTAAATCACCATCATCTCATAGAGCATGTAACAGGGTTGCCTCCATGCTGAACTATCCACAAGTATATTCTCCCTTGAACCAACAGGCCTGCAGGGAGATATAGCAACCTCATCGACCTTATCGATCCAGAAATCGATGAAATCCTCTACATCTCCTTTCATCTCCTCCTGCACCGTCATATTGATAAGGGTATTGACCTTTTTACCATTTTTTTTATTTAAATCAAGGAAGAACATCACATTATCCATTATCTGCTCAAAGTTTGAACCAATCCTGTATTTCTCGAACTTTTCCTTAACTATACCGTCGAGGCTGAACCCGATCCAGGATATACCTGAATCTAACAGATCTATGGTTGTATCTTTTGTAAGAAGTGCTGCATTCGTTAGAAAACCACACTTTATATTTTTATATTTACTGGCAAAACTGATTACATCAAAAATACCCTTATGGAGTAAGGGTTCTCCAGCACCATGGAGGGCTACCCATGCGTCTCCCCTAAATCCTCCAATCTGCTCCAGGAGATTCAATGCCAGATGTATATCCATAAACCCCTTGCTTCTTTCCGCCTTTATCGAAGGGCTATGAAAGTTACACATTGAACACCTGAGGTTACAGTAATTTGTAAGCTCTATAAAATAGCTTTTCGGTGGATTCAATGCCCTTTCTTTTTTGTCCAGAAACCAGATCAATTTCAGGATACCTTCCATATATCAAAAAAGTACCAGCCAAGCCAGCTTTCGGGATAGTGTCTAATGTAAGGCTCATAAAAATTGAAAATATCCTGCAGGGTATTTCGTGAAGTATCAATCGGACTTCCTATATAAGCCAGATGCTTATTTTTTTCAAAGTCAAAAATATTTATGTATGGAAGGATAGAGGCACCTGATTTGGCAGCCACTGTCCAGAATGAATTATTTACCCTTACTTTTGAACCAAGGAAATCGATTACTGTCTCTCTCTTTCTATTCTGAACAGGAAGGTCTATCATCCATACGATTATACCATTTTCACGAAGGGCGTCGAAAATCCTGTACATTCCATGACCTGTATATAATTTACCGATCCTGCCTGTTATCTTTTTATCTTTGAGAAGTGCAAAACGATAAAGAGGATCAACCTTTTCCTTAACCATATTCTTATCAAGAATAGCCCCGTCGAAGAGACCATATATATTATATCCCCTAAGTGATAGATAAAGCATGAATAAAACGGTATCCCCGGAGTGAATCGTAACAAAAATAATTCCCCTCTTGTTTCTTAATTCCAGGTCTAAGACCTCAAGCCCCTTTACAATAAACCTCTGTTCAAGAGATGTTAAAGTATACCTGTCAAAAAGAAATCCCTCCCTCTCGGCAAAAACTTCTAACTGCATTAATTGATGAACTTTTCTCCTCGAAACCTTCTCATCAAGACCAAGAGTCGCTGAAAGATTCCTAATAGCAATATTTTTCAAACCATCTCTATTAACGTAAGCCCTGTAAGTGCCGCGTATATATCTAAACCATGCCTTAAATCGCAGAAAAAACCTTGCCAGGCTATCAGGTAGTTTAATCATTAAGGGCATGAGATAGAAAAGTCCTGCATAAATGGAAAAGATATAAATCCTCTCTCTCAGTTTCATCTGATATTTTCTCCAAAGGGATCTTTATTTATATACACGCTCCTGCCATTTATTGCCCTCACAAGATATGTGCAAAGCACCTGAGGTTTTTTTACCATCCAGACAGGCTCTAAAAACACTATAAATTCAGCCTTTTCGAGATTTGATATGATATGACCAAGGGAGTCTCTGGGGATAAATTCCTTTGCATAGTGGTATTCAAAGATCAGCAAATCTATCATGTTGAGTAACGGTTTCAAATCCTCAATAATCCTTTCTTCAGCACCCTCAGCATCTATCTTCATAAGGTCAATATGCTTTATGCCCTGTTCTTCGATAAATTGAGAACACCTTATAAGATCAACCCTTTTCTCTCTTACAGACTTTTCGACTGAGAGAATCTCATCAGCGAATCCCTTTTCTATATCCACCTTTTCCTGATAGACGGATGAAGAGCCACTTGACCAGGATGGAACATAAAGGATTGCACTGCCATGATAGTCAGAAAGGCCTGCATTCATCGTAAAAACATCTTTTAGGTTATTTCCCTTAATATTCTTCTCGAGATAGGAAAATGTATCAGGATCAGGTTCAAAACAATAAATCTTTGAATCAGGATAAAGCTTCTTAAAGAACAGGGTCGTTATACCAATATTGCTGCCTATATCGAATATTACAGGAGAGTCGGTCTCCATGTAACAAAGATATGATAAATTTATAAATATCTCCCTGATAAGATTGGTAAGACTGTTAAATCTGTCATAATGGATATTGAATCCGAACAATGAAGTCCGTCCAGATTTGTCAGGCCTTTTTTCGCCGAATCTCACTATTTCAGCTAAGTATCTGAATCTCTCCATGAGATCAAGCTGTCTGATACCAAAGGATTTCCTTATTATTGATATCAGATTATCCATTCATGCTCCATAAAGGTCATACCAAGTTCCTTACCACCTGTCTCAACAGCAAAAGTCGCTACCCTCCTGATATCATAAGGATGCAGGGCAAATTCATCGGCCACCGCTATTGTAAGACTGTAAAGACCGGAAAGGAGTGGCAAGGAATGTATCTTTATCCTGAACTCCTGTCCATCCCTGAACAGGACAGGTTCCATATTGTCAAAATTAGTCATGGTTCCGAAACACATCTCTTCATCATTTCTTACTATCGCAAAACCTATATGTCCTTTTACACCATCTTTATAACATTTAATCTTAAACGAGATCTCCAAAGGGTCCCTCGATCTTAAGACCTCAGTAACAATACCGTCCTTATTCATAAGTTTTACATCTGTTATTTTTATCGTCTTTTTGCCTTCTTCAACCTCCGTATCATTCTTTACAATATCAGACGCCTTCCCCTTAATGGCAGAAGTCTTCTCCCTCTCATAATTGACGTATTGATTTATCACCTTACTCGTCTCACCGAGCATCTTGATCTCTCCCCTGTCAAGCCAGGCAGTTCTATTGCATAACTCCTGAACATGATACATACTATGACTGCAGAATATTATAGTCTTCTCTCTTTTCTTAAAATCCATCATCCTATCGATGCATTTCTTCTGAAAATACTCATCCCCTACGGATAAGGCCTCATCTATTATGAGTATATCAGGGTCTACGCAGGTAGCTATTGAGAAGGCGAGTCTAACATACATACCTGAAGAATATGTCTTGACAGGCCTCTTGATAAATTCACGTAATTCTGAGAAATCTATGATAGCTTCCTTCTTTTGATCGATCTCGGCCTTATCAAGACCGAGCAGATATGCGTTAAGATAGATATTCTCTTCACCTGATAATTCAGGATTAAAACCGGCACCCAGTTCAAGCAGGGCAGCGGTTCTGCCGTTAATCACTATATCACCTGATGTAGGTTTGAGCGTCCTTGCAAGGATCTTTAATAATGTGCTCTTTCCAGCTCCATTCTCACCTATGATCCCAAATGTTTCTCCCCTTGGGACTGCGAAGCTTATATTTCTTAGAGCTGCAAAATCAGTATGAAATGGCCTTCTCAGAATGATCTCCTTCAATCTCTCTGTCGGTGACTGATAGAGCCTGTATATCTTGCTGAGATTCTGTACACTTACAGCAATCATAACCAGTCAGCAAACTCATATTTCAACTTTGTAAAAAAGAAGGCACCCATTACAAAGAAGGATAAAGACCAGCATAGGGAAAGGAAGAGCATATTCCACTCGCATGAAACACCCTTAATCAGAAGAGACTGATAAACAGAGATAAGAGGATATAGAGGATTTATATACATAGCCATCCTGGCCCATCCCGGGAGCATATCTACAGGGTAAAGGATAGGAGTCAGATATATCCAGAAACTTATCAGAACCTGAACAAACTGCATAATATCTCTGAAAAAAACAGAAATTGTAGAGGTAAGAAAGGCTATCCCGAGAGTAAAAAGTATCTGCATTAACAGGATGATCGGCAATATAATTATTACCATAGCAGAATTATGAAGGAAGAAAACAGTATATAGAGAAAGGATGATCATGGCTATTCCATAACTCAGCAAGGGCGTCACTACTGCCTTTGCAGTCAATATCTCAGTCGGGAAAAAGGTCTTTTGAATTAAATTTGCATTCTCGATAAGGGAAGAAGTCCCCCTCGATAGCCCTTCAGCCAAAATAATCCAAGGGAATAGGCCTGACATAAGGTAAATAGAAGATAGGGTTGTGTTACCTCCTGTACCGATCCTGACCTTAAATATATATACGAAAACAAAGAGAAATATGATGAGCATTAAGACGGGATGGACAAAATGCCAGAGCATACCTCCCATGGACCCTGCAAACCTACCCTTTAACTCCCTAATAATCATATGTATCAGGATATGCCTGTAAAGGTAAAGGTTATTGAGGACTATAAAAGGAGACCTTACAATCTCTTTAAAATATTTTGCGATCATTTTCTTGCATTATTCATTATGTGTTATTCTAAAATATATCAGAAAGGCTTTACAAGCTTATATGCTCTATTCTTTGCCCGATATTAAGAAACTCATTATCCTCTCTCCTCATCCTGATGACGAGGCACTGGGATGTAGCGGGACGATGGCATTGTTGAATAAACATGGCATCATCCCGAAAATTATATATATAACGAGGGGAGAGAGACTTTATGGAGAACCTTCAGAGGAGCTTGCAAATATACGGGTTGCCGAGGCCAGAAGGGCATGTCAGGTCCTTCGCTGCGGAGAACCGTTATTCCTGAATTTCCCTGATGGAGAGGTCAACAAATATCGCGAAGAGATATACAACAGGATTAAAGAGGTTATAGACAGGGAAGATCCTGACATACTCCTTTCACCATCTATCATAGACTATCATCAGGACCATATTGCCACTGCAAAGGTCTCGATCAGTTTACTGAATGAACTGAGGTCATTCAGATTAGCCTTCTACGAGGTTTATGAAACTATCTCCTTCAGCCACTTAGTCGATATATCAGAGGTTATCAAGGAAAAAGAGGAGGCGATACTGAATTACAGGAGGAGCCTCTATGACAGACCTGAGGTATATGTCCATGCATCCCTTGGCCTGAATGCCCAGAGGTCGATCTTTACCCAGAAGAAGGGTTATTTCGAGGCCTTTCTCATAATAGATGCCCCTGTTGATACGGAAGGTATATATGACCGCCTGTTATATAAAGTGCGATAGCATGATTCAGAGGCAATCGATATATCAGAAGACCATCCTTACGGCATCAGGTATAACCCTGATTATGGCAGGTGTACATCCGATATAATCACCATCTATCTGTACCTTTGCCCGCCCCTCAACAGCCACCTCTCT
>Ga0334722_10007335_pt1 | contig 10703 bp, 9 predicted proteins | sample C3_bottom_MG_FD_207210 | JGI IMG/M metagenome (GOLD analysis project Ga0334722, IMG submission 207210) | Sediment microbial communities from Yellowstone Lake, YNP, Wyoming, USA - C3_bottom | ecosystem: Environmental > Aquatic > Freshwater > Lake > Sediment | place: USA: Wyoming | collected...
CGCTCGTGGTCCGAGTCGTAGCCGCGGTGGGTAGCCAGATCGAAGGCTACTGAAAGACCTTTCTGTCCCGCGGCCAGGTTGCGCCGATAGAACGCATTGGACTCTTCGGCGGTCGAAAAACCTGCATACTGCCGGATGGTCCACGGTTGCATGGCGTACATCGTGGAGTAGGGACCGCGCAGATAAGGCGGCAGACCGGCGGCGTACTCAAGATGTTCGAGGCCTTCCAGGGCTTCGCGCGTGTAATAGGGCGCCACAGCGATGTGCTCCGGAGAAAGCCACTCCCCGCCTTTGGGCTGTGCTGGCGTGCCCGCCGCTGAAGGTTTGTATTCGATTTTTGAAAAATCCGGTCGCATGGCTTTATCCTTTCACCCCCAATCTTTCCTGCCAGGCGGAGAGCGTTTCCGCCGCGTTCGAGCGAATGTGTATGAAATCCGCCACGCCATCCGCCTGCAACTGATTCACGGCGTCTTTGGGATAACCGGCGACGATTACCGGCACGCCGCCCAGCCGCTGTATCAGCGGAGCAGCGAGCGAGGGATACTCCTCATCCGAGGAGCAGAGCACTACAGCGTCCGCCGTGCACTCCCGCGCCCCTTTGGCCGCTGCTTCTACGTCGTCGAAGAATTGCGTCACCACCTCGAAACCCGCGCAGCCGAGAAAGTTGGCCACAAAACTCGAGCGCGCCTTTCGCATTTTGAGGTCACCCATCTCCGCCAGGAGAAACTTAGGCGTTTTGCCTCCCGATGCGGCATGCCGTTCCGTGCGAAGGCGTATTGCTTCGAAAACCTCGGCGCCGCGTTTGGGGGCGCCGGGGGGCGGCTCGATTTGAATCTCGCCGAGCATCCGTTCGTGGAGATTGGGATACTGATTGACGCCCACGATGGATCGCCGCCGGGTTGCAATAGCCGCCTCTTTGGCAGCTCGCGCCTTATCGACTTCGGCCAGCACCCATTCCCGAGCGTTTTGGAAACCGCCGCGCGTCTCGACTTCTTGGAACAGCCTCCAGGCCTCCCGGGCGATAGATCCGGTGAGAACTTCAACGTAATACGATCCGCCGGCCGGATCGGCCACGCGGTCCATGTATGCTTCTTTCTTCAAAATGATCTGGGTGTTGCGAGCCAGGCGGCGGGAGAAATCGCCGGGCGCTCGGAAAACTTCGTCAAATGCGCCCACCGTAATCGAGTCCGCTCCGCCGAGGGCGGCAGACATGGCTTCGGTTGTCGCCCGTAACAGGTTGACGTAAGGGTCATAGATGGTCTTGTTCCAGCGCGCCGTGCGGCAGTGGGCTACCATTTTCTGCGCTGCCGGATCCTCTACCCCGAACGCGGTCATAATCTGCGCCCAGCAGGGTCGTGCGGCGCGGAGCTTGGCCAGTTCGAAGAAATAGTTCGAACCGGTGGCAAACGAAAAAAACAACGCCCGTCCTGCCTCCGCCGCCGTCCATCCCGCGCTGGTTAGGGCCGCCACCATGTCCACTGCGCGCGCCAGTCCAAACCCCAGCTCCTGAACCGTGGTCGCTCCCCGTTCGGCAAACTCGTAACACCGCACGGCAAGGGGGCGGAAATCCGGAGCCGAGCGCAGGATCTGCCGGGCGGCGGAGGCGGCTGCCTGGATGTCGCTTTCGAGCGGACAGTCTAACGAACCTGCTAGGGGTTTGTTCCGGAGAAAGTCAGCCAGACCCTTCAGAATTGCAACGCCCTCTCCCGTTGCGCGGAAATGGACCGGAACGCCTTCGAGACCTTTGACTAGGGTTGGCAGATCCGAGTTGGGAGTGAGAATGAAGCTAACTTCCTCTGCGCCTTTTGTGAGCGCCGCGCGCGCCGCCGCATTGGCGGCGACAGGGTCTGTTTCGAGGATCTCCTCCCGAATTCTCCATCCGGCGGAAGCTTTCGTTCCGCGAGTGTAAGGAAACTCCCCGGGCGCCGTATCGAGATGATCGAGGCCCTTGCAATCTTCAGAACGATAGTAAGGCTTGACTGTGATTCCCTCATCCGTGCGCCAGAGGAGTTTCTTGGCGTAGTCAGCGCCCTTTAGATCCCGTTGTATAGCTGCCTCCCACTCGGCGGTCGTGATGGGTGGGAACTCGGCGAATAGGCGTTGTTGCGTTTCGCTCATGAGACCTCCTTAGTGGGCGCCCGTATCTTCGACGACTTCGATGAGCATGCCGAATGAAGAGTCGTCGCGCGACTTGGGGTGGACGAAGAAAATGGTGGTTCCGCGAGAACCCTTTCGCGGCGCCTTATCAATCAGCTTGAAGCCGGCCTTCTGCATGTAATCGAAAGCCGCTTGGGCGTTGCGCACGCGATAGGCTACGTGGGCGAATCCTCCGCGGCCGCCGTTCCGTTCGATCAGCTTTTGCACCGGGGATGCCTCGCTGAGCGGCTCCAAAAGCTGGATCAGATTCGGCCCGTCGCCGATTTGGAGCAACACCTCCCGGACTTGATCCGCGCCAAGCACTTCTTCACGATGAATTTCCTTGAAGCCCAGCAACTTATACGCTTGAACCTGGGCCTCTAGCTCGCCTTGACGGACGGCGATGCCAAGGTGGTCTATGAATTGGAAGCCAGGTACGTCTTTGAGATCTTCACCCATATAAGGAATCCTCCTGTCCTACTCGAACTCCACCAGCACTTGACCGGCTTGAACGGCATCGCCGGGCTGTGCGTTGATGGCCTTAATCTTTCCGCTAACCGGCGCAGTGATGTTGGTCTCCATCTTCATCGCCTCCAGGACAAGGATGGTGTCATTGACCTGGATTTGCTGGCCCACTTGCGCATTCACCCGCACAACCACGCCGGCAATGGGACTCCGGCAAACTTTACTCTCGTCTACGTTGCCGGGAGGCGCAGGTGCGCCCTGCGCCGGCAAGGGCGCCGGAGAAGGCGTCGAAGGGACTACCGCCGGAGAAGCGGGGTAGTACGGCACTGGGCCCAGCGAGGGAGAGCGGTCGTCCTCCGCCACTTCCACATCCACTTCGTAAGCTTTCCCGTCAATAGTAATGATGAGTTTCAAAGCACACTCCTTCTTATGAATCCGTTCTGAGAACTAACGCACGCGGAGCGGCAGGTTGTGAGAAGCCTGCACAAACACGCGGCCTTGTTGCGCCCAAACGCTGGTCGGCGTGGTTGGGCGTATCCATCGCGCGCTGCGTACGCGCGCCTTCTTGCCAAGGAAGGCTGCGACGGCGGCAGAAATGATGGTCAGAACCTCAGGCGATACCTCCTCAGAGGCCGCCGGGTTCGTCGGGGCGGACGGCGTAACCGGAACCGGAACCGGCTCTGCGCTCGTGTTTGCAGGCGATGGCGCGGAGCCCTGGGCATGGGGCATCCATGACCGAATCTGTTCCATTTCGCGACGCACCAGACGCCGCGCCGTAAGGGCGCCCGCCAGATAGCCGGCGGCGATAGACAGCGGCAGAAGCAACAGGGGACCCAATGGCGTATCCTCCCTTCCCCTTTTCTTAAAGTGGAATGAGACCGTGCTTTTTCGCCGGCCGCAGTTCCCGCTTGGTGTGTAGGTTTTCGAGCGCCATGGCTACGCACTTGCGCGTCTCGGCAGGTTCGATAATGTCATCCACTAACCGGCGCGCGCCCGCTACATACGGCGTAGCAAACGTTTTCCGGTACAGCTCGATCAACTCTTTGCGCTTGGCTGCCTTATCCGCGGCTTGAGCGATCTCCTGGCGAAAGACGATTTCGGCTGCGCCTTCGGCTCCCATCACTGCCACTTCGGCGGTGGGAAAAGCGAACGTGCGGTCGGCGCCCAAGTCTTTGGAACACATGGCCAAGTACGCCCCGCCGTAAGCTTTGCGTACAATGACCGTGATTTTGGGCACCGTCGCCGCCGAGTAGGCGAACAGCATCTTGGCGCCGTGACGGATGATTCCACCGTACTCTTGCTGGACGCCAGGCATGAAGCCGGGCACGTCCACGAAGGTTAGGAGCGGAATGTTGAATGCGTTGCAAAAGCGAATGAAGCGCGACGCTTTGTCAGAGGCGTTAATGTCCAGCGCTCCCGCCATCACCGACGGCTGGTTGGCGATCACCCCCACGGTGCGCCCCACAACCCGCCCAAAGCCAATGACGATGTTCTGAGCAAACGTGGGCTGAATCTCCAAAAAGTCGCCGTAGTCGAGCACCCGGACGATTACCTGCCGCATGTCGTAGGCAGCTTTGGGGTCATCGGGCACCAATGCGTTCATGTCCGCGTCGTAGTCCAGAGGCTGGTCAAAAGGAATCCGTGGTGCATCCTCTAGGTTGTTCGAGGGTAGAAAGCTCAGCAAACGCTTACAAATGAAGATGGCGTCCTCATCGTTTTCCGCTACGAAGTGAACCACCCCGGAGTAGCTCATCTGCGCCGCAGGGCCGCCTAGTTGCTCCGGCGTGACCACCTCCCCCGTCACCTGTTTGATGACGCTGGGGCCAGTGATGAACATCTGCGCCGCTTTGGTCTGAATAATGAAGTCCGTGAGAGCGGGACTATAAGCGGCGCCTCCGGCGCACGGTCCGCAAATCAGCGAAATCTGAGGGACCGCGCCGGAAAGAAGCACGTTGTGGTAGAAAACACGGCCATAGCCGGCCAAGCTATCGATGCCCTCTTGGACGCGGGCGCCGCCCGAATCGTTGATCATGATGAATGGCGACCCCGTTTTCAGAGACAACTGCATCATCTCGACCACCTTATCGGCGTGTGCTTCTCCAACCGATCCTCCGCTCACGGTGAAATCCTGGCTGGCCAGATGCACCAAGCGCCCGTCCACAAGAGCCGATCCGGTCACCACGCCATCGGCGGGCAATTCCTTGCCCGCCATGCCGAAATGCGTACAACGGTGCTGAGCGAACAATCCCACCTCTTGAAAGGACCCGGGGTCCACCAGCTTTTCCAACCGTTCCCGTGCAGTCAATTTGCCGCTGGCGCGCTGCTTTTCCAACTTTTCCTTGCCCCCGCCTTCCTGTAAGCGGGCGCGTTTCTCTTTGAGTTCCAATAACTTATCTTCAAGTGCCATATGAAGCCTCAAATCGATGGGCCACCTGTTTCGCGGTCCATCATCGGTTTAGATAAATATCCCGGCGTCCGGAAGCGGAAACCGGACAACTGAGTTGACTATCCCGCCGGCGCCACCGTGACGTTGTGGGACTTGCCGGCTACCGTAACAATGTAAGAGACAGGTTCGGTGAGGTTGCTGGTCGTAGGTTTCGCCGCTTTCGCATTTTCCGCAGCGGACTTTTCCGGCGTGGGATCCTGGCCTACGTTCCGCGGACCCTCGTGCCGGGTGGCGAAGAACTTGGGAGCCACCTGCGGGAATAGGGCGTATGTCAAAACGTCCTCGTCCGAGCCGTTGCACCCCTTGAGCGCCAGAGCGTCAGCACGAAGCTGGTCCCACTCGGGCTTCAGCAGGTCCGCCGGGCGGCACGATATCGGATCCTTCTTGGCGTGAGCGGCGCATTTCTGGACCACCTCGGCATTCTTTACGCCGTTGGTGGCCCCATAATACCCCAGCATCAGGTCGGCGAATTCACCGGTGATAACCTTGTAGCGGCCCATTAATACGTTGAAAACCGCCTGTGTCCCAACAATCTGGCTCGAGGGGGTGACCAGCGGCGGATATCCAGCGTCTTTGCGCACGCGCGGCACCTCTTCCAGGACTTCCCGGACCTTGTCGCCCGCACCCTGCTGTTTGAGCTGGCTCTCCATATTGGAGATCATTCCACCTGGAATCTGGCTTTGGAAAATCTGGCTTTCTACGCCCGTAAACTGAGTGAGATACTTCGCGTAGCGAGGGCGAACCTTGTCAAAATGCTCCTTTACCTTCAAGATGCGGCTCATGTCGAGACGCGTCTTGAAGCCGGTGCCTTCGAGCATTTCGACCAACGCCTCCGTGGGATTGTGCCCCGGACCGAGGCTCAGGCTGCTAATGGACGTGTCTACGATGTCACAACCCGCTTCGATGGCGTACATCAAGCTGACCAGAGTTACGCCGGTGGTGGCGTGGGTATGGACGTGCACTAGAGTCTCATCCCCGCAGGCTTCTTTGATCCCCTTTACCAAGTTGTAAGCAGGTTGCGGCTTCAAAAGCCCTGCCATGTCTTTGATGCAGACGGAGTCGCAGCCCATGTCCACAAGCTGCTCGGCCATCTCTACAAAATCGCGCACCGTGTGCTCCGGGCTGATGGTGTAACAGATCGTGCCCTGTGCGTGCTTGCCGGTTTTGCGGACCGCCTTCAAGGCGGTGCGAAGATTCCGTATGTCGTTTAGCGCGTCGAATACCCGGAAAACGTCGATTCCGTTCTCCGCGGCCTTCTCTACAAATCGCTCCACGACACCGTCTTCATAGTGACGGTAGCCCAAAAGGTTTTGCCCGCGTAGCAACATTTGCAGGCGGGACTTTGGCATCAGCTTCCGGAACGTGCGGAGCCGTTCCCATGGATCTTCATTCAGAAAGCGGATGCAAGCGTCATAGGTTGCGCCGCCCCAGCACTCAATGGACCAATAGCCGGCATTGTCCAGGTCTTCACAAGCAGGAATCATTTCCTCTGTGGACATGCGGGTAGCCATGAGGCTTTGGTGGCCGTCGCGCAGGATGAGTTCGGTGACTTCTACTAGCCGGTCGGCCATGTATGAGGACCTCCAATGAAATGCTTACGGATATGAAAGTATGAAATAACACTACTATTATATCTGCTAATAATTATGATCGCACGTCTGGCGCTTCTTTGCACCCGGTCGGGTGTCAGCGCTCGCGACGAAGCGCAAGCAGACACAAACCGAGAGCTACCGCAACCGCGGTGGAAGCTTCGGGGATGGGGATCACCTCAGCTTGCACAAGGTCATGGAAAGCCCAGGCTCCTCCTGTGGCCGCGACCACGCCGATCCACGCTTCGTTATCTGGTGCGCCGATCAGCGCTGGGACGCTCACAAACACAGACAGCTTCGGCGTGGTGAGATCGTCCAGGTAGACCGCCAGCACATCGGATCCGTACGTAATGCGAGCCATGTGAATTTGCCCGTCTTCCATAGGGATGCCGGTGGTCACTGTGCCAAGGTCGGGGTTTTGATAAACCCCGGTTTCCACCTCGACCGGACGGTGCTCGGGGCGGTTTGGATGCTCTCCTAACGAATGCACGCTGATATGGTTGGCATCGGGCTCGCAATACACTTCCAAGCCTTGCGGCGCGGGTTGACCTTCATCGCAATACAGAAGGGCTTGAGCGCTGGTCTCCGGCTTATTACGCCACGTGTCGAACTCCACGGAGATACTGGAGGGGATGCCCATGTATCCAATCCCGGAATTGGGCGTGCCTACGGGCGCTGGTTGGTAGTTTTGCACTACGAACGCCAAGCCGTCGGCGCCTGGGCTAGGGGGCGTTGACCAATCCACAGGCCATCCACCCAAGTTGCTGATTCTAAATCGAAATACGACATCAAGCCCCAGCGACAGGTCTATTTTGTCAGCCAGCCACACCCCGCCGCTTTGGCTCTCGGCTGCGGGTGTGAGGCGAAGCGTGTGCGGGTCTACATAGGTCGCCGAGCCGCTAAGCCGGAACAACCATGGCGCTGAGAAATCCGAAAAATCGAGTGGAGTCGCACAAGCGGCTGGCGAGATCAGCAAAGCGAAAAGCCAGCCCGCAGCCGGCCGCATAAAATCTCCTCCCCCTACAGGAAACACCATGCCGGGGCTCCCGTCAACCCGCCCCAGTTCCAGTACCTAGATCCTCCAGTCGCAGCCCCTGCGGAACGGCGATCACATGCAGCCCGGCAGCGAGCTTCCCACGAACGACTACGTTGGGCTCCGCCCACAAGTACTGTCCCGCCGACGCGGCTACCGGCCGCTCCCCATAGCCGCGCACGCCTTGCCGTAAGATGATCTGCCGATTCGCGTAGATCAGATACTCGAAAAGAACGCCTTCTTCCAGAACCACATCCTGATCTGACGCCACTGCGCCCTGGCACCGTGAACCGGCGCCTACAACCATCGAGCCGATAGCTTTGAGATCGTCCTCGAGGTAGCTGCCGCGCGCCAAAACACAGTCGCCATGCACGATCAGCTTAGCGCGGAGGTGTAGTGGGATGGACAGCCGCAAATCCCCGCGATACACCCAGGTATCCGCACTGATCTGTCGTAGCAGCCGGGGATGAAACCCTTCGACGCTGGGCAGTTTCCGGGGCTGGATCTGCGGAGGAATTTCCAGCGCCACCGCGGGACGCGAAAAACCGATTATAGGATCTTCCGTTCGTCCTTCTGTGGACACCTCGGGAGCGTAGGCCGAAAGGACGCGGGCGCCGGGGGCAAGGGTAATGCTGGTGCGCGAAGTCAGCCGGGAATCGATCCGCGAGTCGCGTCCCACGTGCACTGCGCCGCTTGCATCCACCCAGCGACGCACCACCACGCCGCTTCCCAAGCGCAGAGAACCATCCACGGCAATGGCTTGTAGGCGGGCGTCGCTGCCAATCTCACAATTTCCCGCTACGTAAATTTCCCGCGTGAAGTAACAGCCAGAGCCCGCCCGGAAGTCCCCTTGAACCACGAGAATATGCTCGGAAAGCCGCTGCGGCGGGCAAGCGGAACTACCGAGTGCGAGAATGCGCTCGCTTCCTTTGTCGATCGCGCGGAGCTGGGGTGTGGAATCCGGCGCTTCCGGGAGGCGAAGCCACTCCCCGAGCTTCGCGCGGAAGGAGCGCCCAAAGTAATCCTCGATGCGAAGATACTGGAGGTCGATTTCGTTCGCGGTGTGCGCAGCGAGCCTGCGCCAGGCGCGATGAGCAAGTGCGAAATGCAAGTACCACACCGCTGCCGCAAGCGTACAGAAAGCAAGGAAAGCGATCATGACGTTCTCGATCCCGGGGAGTGAAACCCACCGTTGCTTTGCCGGTAGCGACGGGTCTTGTCCCAGCGCTCGTCATCTTCGAACCGGATCACACGCACGTAGTAGCGCAGCAGCGCCTCACAAATGGCGACCGTACTCGCGAAAAAATTCAGCAGATGGAAAGGCAGGAGCAAAGCCCGGTTGCGCCCGCCGTCCAGCATGGCCGTCACTCCCAACTCCACAAATGTGGCTTGATTGGCAAAGAGCTCATACCCGAGGAACGCGGTGAGCAATGGGAGCGCCAGGTAAGACTCGCCGCGCGCCGTAAACAGAAGCACCAATGACGCCACCCAGCCCGCTACCATTACGGGAGCAGTATGGTAGCACGCTAGCATGAAGAGCGCGTCGGCTTTCTGTCCGAACGTCAAAAACTCGCTGCGCATGACGCGCCGCCAATAGCGGTGTAAACAGCCCGTGTGTCCGGTCACCCACCGCATGAGCTGCCGCCGCCGGACGCTCCATGAGGGTGGAACTTCTTCGTAACATTCCGCGCGATTTACATAGGCAATGCGCCAGCCCGCGAGTGCGAGCTTGCAAGTGAGGTCCGTGTCCTCGGTAAGAGAAGCTGCGTCCCAACCCCCTACGGCGCGCAACGCGGAGGCCCGCACGCCGCCAACCGTACCGCCGAACTGTGCGATCAGACCGAGGTTGAAGCGGCTTTGCTGCTCGCCCTGATAGCCGGCGGCGCGTTCCAGGGAAAGCAAAGTAGCGAGCACGCTGTCGCCCGTGTTGTGGGGAACGACACGCCCCATGACCGCCCCCACTTGTGCGTCCACAAACGGAGCGGCCAGCATTTTCAATGCCGACTTTCCAGGCACGTAGTCCGCATCGAAGAGCAGCAACACCTCGCCGCGAGCCACTGCCGTAGCTTCGGCCAGGGCGGCCGGTTTGCCTCCTCTTCCCTCGTGCCGGTGTATAGGTCTGATACACGGATAACGAGCGGCAAATTCTTGCAGGATGGCGCCGGTGCGGTCCGTCGAGCGGTCATTGATGGGCAGGATCTCGAGGCGCTCCGGATCGTAATCCGCTTCCACAAGCGCTTGCAAAATGTCCGGCGCCACCAGTTCTTCGTTGTGCATGGGAACCAGCACGCTTATGAAAGGCATGTGGAAACCAACCAAATCCATGGTGTCCCGTGGGCGGCGCAACGATGCCCGCGCTATGACCAAGACATAGTGCCGTACCGCATAAGCCAGCAAAACCGCGACGCTGGCGGCGACGACGAGCTTCGCAATGACGATCACTGCCGCCATTCGCCGCGTGCTCCCCATAGACGTCCGGTTGAGACGTAGACCGAAACCGAGTAGAAAAACAGCACATAGATCAGGGTGCCCAGCAACCCCAAAGCAAACCAGAGCGCTGGAAAAAACAGCATTCCGGTATGGTGCATCGCAGCTAGGATAAACGCCAGCCGGAAGGCGGAAAACGGCGCCGCATAGATCTGCACCGCGAGCATCCACAAGGCGCCCCAGCGGAGGTCAGGTTGCAGCATGACGAAAATGAGCGCGCCAAGCCACGGCAGCAGCAGCCATGTCACGGTTTCGATTTGCAGCCAGACTCGGGTAAGTGCTGCGCTAGAAATCATAAATCCCGGATCGGCGGCGCACACGAAAGCAGAGGCGCATAGCAGAATGACCAGAAACCCGGCGAAGTTCCGCGTCAGCCCAAACCGCCGCGCTAAGAGCATCAGCGCCACCACCGCCAAAATAAGGAAAAGGCGCGGGCCGCCTGAAACAGCATGGAAGGGCGGGATCGGAATCTCTGGCGCCTTCGCCGGCAACCCGACTCCCGACACCTGTACGGATGTCCAGCCGGCGATGGGAATCTGAAAGGCGT
>Ga0334722_10007336_pt1 | contig 10702 bp, 9 predicted proteins | sample C3_bottom_MG_FD_207210 | JGI IMG/M metagenome (GOLD analysis project Ga0334722, IMG submission 207210) | Sediment microbial communities from Yellowstone Lake, YNP, Wyoming, USA - C3_bottom | ecosystem: Environmental > Aquatic > Freshwater > Lake > Sediment | place: USA: Wyoming | collected...
ATTCACGATGACGGCGTGGCGGGCGTCGGAACCAGCGGCGGCACCGGGCTTCCCGGCGGCTCCACTACGATCCGTGGCACCTGTGGCAGCGGATCTGCTGGCGTTTCAACTGTGAGCGCAGGTGTTGCCAGCAGTGGCCTGAGCAACCAAGCTTTTAACGCGGCTGGCGTGTTGCCTACCGGTGGAGCGGGTGGCACGTCCGGAGCACAGGCGGGCGGCATTGGCGGCGTGGGCTCCAGTGGCGGTTACGCCGTTGCGGCTAACTGGGCCTCGGGCCGTATGGCGAGCGGAACAGTGTTCACCGGCGGCGGCGGTGGCGGCTCCGGTGGCAACTCAAGCGGCGCGGGAACCAGTGCAGGAGCGGGCGGCGGTGGCGGTGGCGTTGTTTGGATTGCCGCCAAAACAATCGTAAACAGCGGGCGCATCAGCGCCAACGGCGGCGCGGGCGGCAACGCCGCAGGAGCTGGCAACGCCTCTGGCGGCGGAGGAGGAGCGGGCGGTATCGTTTGGATCATCACCGACACGGCCACGAGCACACTTGGGACGATCACCGCTAACGGCGGCGGGGTTGGTACGCCGGTAGGCACCGGCGGCGCGGCTGTGGCTGGAAGCGCAGGCATCACCTGCATCATCGGCATGAGCGGCACGTGAGCGTCCGCGAGCCACAGGACCAGACCCTGCGGGGCCTGCTTACGCAGGTCGATGCGGTGCTGTCTGGTACGGGGCTCAAACGTGCGCCTGGACTGTTTAGCGCCGGCGACTTGCCCAAGACTTTGGCGGACAACAGCTACTGTATGTCGGTCCAAACGCAAGACACCAACCTCTACCGCGAGGGCGGCGAAGAGTCGGCGCGTGTGCTGCACACCTTGACGTTGTCGGTGCTGAAACAGATCCGGCCTATGGCACAGTTCCAGAGCCTGCTCGACGCTGGCGACGTCGAAGAAAAGTTGATGGCAGCAATGCTAAAGCGTTCCAACATTCCCTACGCAGTTGTCCGTTGGGTCTCTACCCAGCGAGCTGCTACACCCGCGCGCGAATACCTGCTTATTGAGGCGGTGTTCGAGCTTGAATGCGACTGGTCGTGGAGCGGGCTCAACGCCTGACGTTTTATGTGCTATACCCCCAACCCATAGAGGTGTCTCATGCCAGAATCCACAGTGATCCGTACCAAGCGCGACGGCCAAATCCTACTCGCAGACAACGGCGCGGGCAACACCTACACCATCGTTCGTGAGGACGGCAGCTTCACGTTGAACTTGCCAGATCACAGCATCGTCCATGTTCTGGACCGTGGCGTAATCGGCGCTATCCCGATGATCCGCATCGGCGATGAAGCCGTTATGACCGGCGGTTTCTCGGCGTACCTTAGCGACTTAGGCGCGACGGCAAACAACTACGTCTCGCTGAACGACATCATTATGCGGTTCACCGCTCGTTACGTCGCGACCAACTGGGTGAGCACCATGGGTGCCAACTCGGACGTCTTTACGGTCACGATCACCTACACCATTGACGGCTCGCCGTTCGGTGAGGCGGACAAGTCGCTTGTGCTGCCTTTCTGCGTGGTGCGCGGCAACATCGCCGAAGGTGACCCAAACAAGTTTGCCGTCACTTTCACCAGCTACGCCGTCCGTCCCACCCTCTCGTAAGGAGCCAACACTATGGGCAACGCATCCGCCTCCGTCTCCCTCCAAATCACCGCGCGCGACGTCCTGAACTCGGGACTTTCTCGCGGCGTCATTCCGATCCAGTTCGCGCAAGTGCTTGAGCTGAACAACGGCTTGGCCGACGCCAACATTGACCTTGCTTGGTCGGTGACCCGCGTGGGTGTTGCGGCAAGCACTCCCGTTGACGTGGACTTGCACGGTGCGCTCACGGACTCGTTTGGCAACTCCGTGCAGTTTGCCGAAGTGGTCTTGATCGCACTTGTGAACAACCGCTTGGACGCCGGTGCCTACATCATCCTTAGCCCCGCAACCACCTTTCCGTTCGGGCGCTTGGCTGCTGGTAAGGGCTTCTGGCCTGCGGACATCGCAGCGGACAACGACCAAGGCAACGTCGTTGGCCCCGGCGCTTGGCTCTGCCTGTGCGATACCACCGGTGTGCCAACTTCACCCGGTGTAACTGACAAGATTTCCATCCTGACCAGCGCGGTGGTCGGCGCAACCAACGGTTGGTCAATCTTGATCCTCGGTCGCTCCGCTTAATAGTCTCACCCCACACATAGGAGGGTTCATGCACGCCCACTCCCCCGACATTGCGCTAAAAATCGCCGCCATCGAGCGTGAGCTCGACGTGCTCCACCCCGGATGGCGTGCCAAAGAGCGGTTCGACGACGCCGCCTACGACACCAAAGCGCGCATCAAATGGTGCCTCAAGCGCCTGTCGCTGCTCGAGGACGGCAACGACTACGACGTGCTCATCGTGCGCGATGCACGCAACTCCCAGCAGTGCTACGCGCACCCGGTCCTCCCTGCTACTCACCGCTACGAGGCGGTCACACGCGAGCCTCCATCCCCCCTCGGCGTGCTCCCTACGGCGGCTACGGACCTAGAGACTCCCCGCGATGCCGGGGAGCCCGCTTTGGGTAGCAACACCGACCGCGACCAGCTCCGGCAGCTCGGCGGTGCAACGTGAAAGCGCGCACCAAGTCCCTGGCACTCCCCGTGCCACTGCCTGACCGGTACTGGCAAATCACAATCGAGGACCGTGGCGTGCTGACCTTCCGCCACCCCTATTACGGGGTGGCCAGCGCGGTGGTGCAGTGTCTCATCACTCACCGCGAGGAGGACCGCGACCTAAGCCCGCAGGCCACTGCGGAACGGATGCTGCCGATGTGCGGACTGGTGATCGGAGTCTGCTGGTACCACCCGGAGCGCGAGCTTGACACCGTGCTCGACCTCGCCAAGCTCGGCGATGCCGACTTGGTTGCCTACGGGCACCGGGTGTGCGAAGAGCTACAAGATGCCGGATGGTCGCTGCTCGATCTCGTCGAGTTGCTCGGCGGAATTGCGCCGGAGTTGTACAAACGTCAACTGCTGCTCAACATGGCGATGGCGCGCTCCAGTTTTTCCGCAGCCCCCACGGACGGCTTGACGCTCTCCTAACGGAGCACGGCGCCAGGCACCTTGGGGGCGTACACGCCGCCTACGATCTCCCGGAAGACGAATACGTGGACCTCATCGCTCACCTCCTGACTCGGGACGCTCCAGACGGCTGGCGCAACACGTTGGCTCCGGTAAGCGCGTCGGATCACGTCTACATGAGCAACATCCGCTCTAAGCCGGCAGCAGCAGCCCGCCCCAGTGACCCCGCGCTGGCGTCGTTTGCCGACTGGGCGGCACGGTAATGGGCATCGAGTGGCCCGTGCGGCTGGACAGCATCGACCGCTACCGGTTGACGCAGCACAATGGGTTCCGGTTTCTTGAGCTCGAGGAGCTGCAAGTGCTCGACCGCTACGCAAGCGAGATCCTAAATGAGATCGAAGACGCTTGGCCGGTGGACACCTCGACCTCGCGGGATGCGTTTAGCTACACCCTGCTGTCGGACGGCACTACGGGTTTCACAATCCAGAACGACGTCGATTACGTCGAGTACATCACGGAAGCCGGGACCACCACGGTGCGCGACGGCGGCGCTCCGCTGTACGAGACTTTGATCCCGCAAATCGTAAGCGGTGGCAACCCCACCGTAACCGCGATGCTCGACGCCATGCGGACGGTGACCGACTCCGTCGAGGCGCGACTGGCGAGCACCCCAGCAGCAGCTCGACCACGGAGGCCGCGTGGCAACCGTTGAGGCCATCAGTACCGTGGACCTGACCACCAACATTCAACGCCGTCTAAGCGACTGCGAACGAAGAGTGTTTCGCAAGCACAAGGATAAGATTTTGCTTGCGGTAAAAACCGCCTGGACGGGGTGGCTGTACATCGGACGCCCAGCAGGGGCGCAGCAGAACGTGAGCTTTAAACAGTGGTATGCCACGATTGAAAGCACGGTCGGCGATAAAGTAGTGCTTAGAATCTTCAACGCCGCCGATTACTCCAGTTTCGTGCATCGGTCGGGGTCCACCGTTATCGAGTGGCAGCGGATATGGAGCGAGGTGGAAGCGGCATGCATTCCGCCCCTCGCCGCAGACTTGCGGGCAGAGATTATCAAAAACCTATCCGCGCCGGTCAATCCCAAAAAGCTGGGGCCAAAGGGTGGTCCAACCACGATATTCAGAGAGGCTATCTCACTATGAGCACCGTTAATATTCCGATCACCGGTGACGCGACTTCGTTGGTCGCCGCCACCCAAAAAGCCAACACCGCGCTGAACTCCATCGGGGTGGCGGCGGACAACGCATCCAAGAAGATCGCACCGGCAATGGGCAACCTGTCCGGTGGCGCGCAGAAAGCGGCGGCGGCGCTTGGGCCGCTGGGTGGCGTGCTCTCCAAGCTGTCGCCCGATGCGGGCGCGGCGGCAAGCTCCATCGCGGGGCTGTCGAGCGCGGCCACAGGGTTGGGCGCGGCCTTCACCGCTGCTGGCGGTGGAGCTGCGGTGCTCGAGCTCGCGCTCGGGCCTGTCGGCATTGCGTTCGGCGTGGTGGCGCTTGCGGTCGCTGGGCTGGTCACCATTTATGGGTCGATGCAAGAAGCGGCCAAGCAGGTCGAAGCGGACAACAGCCTCGTAAACATTTCGCTGGAAAAAACCAAGGTCATAGCGGACCAGCTTGCCGCCGCAGAACTGAAACTGAACAACTTTCGCACCGGCGCGTCGAGACAGGAACAGGCCGCACAGGAAATCCGTGGCAAGTTTGCGGCGGATTTTGCAGAGCAAATACAGCGCCAGAACGAGCTCGAAGCGGAGATCGCGGTCAAGCGGGAAAACCGCGACGACAGGGGTGTGGGCGCACTCCGCGACCAGTTTAAGGAGACGCTTAAAACGTTGAACCAGTTGCGCGACTCAACCGAAGCCGCTCGAGCGGACAGCGAGGCGCAGCTCAAGGCTACGCAAGACCTGCTCGACGAGGAGGACAAGCGGACCCAAGCGCAGAAAGACGCCGCCGCCGCTCAAGCTAAGGCAGCGACAGACGCCGCCGCGCGCAACGCCGCCTACAAAGCGGAGACCGCCCGCCAGCACGCCGAATACACGGAAATGGACAAAGAGAGGGTCGCCAAAGCCAAAGCGCAGATTGACCAAATCAACGCCGCAGTCAAGGCGACCAACCAGTTGAGCGAGGCCGTAGCCGGGCAGGGCATGAGCGAGTGGGAGCGCGCGGCAGCAGCAGGAGCTGCGCGCGATGCGGACCTCCGCAAGCAAATCACGATTAATCAGGCGTTGAATCTCGACACAAAAAAGCTTGAGGAAGCGCGCGTCACCAACCACGCAAACACAGCAGCGGAGCTCTCTGCCATCGACGCCAAACGGCACACCGAAGAAGCCAAGCTCGCCAAGGAAACCAAAGACACACAGGCCGAAGCGGCCAAGGTCAAAAAAGACCAAGCGATGGACCTTGCAAACTTTATGGTGGAGCAAGCCGCCGCCGGGTTGACAGCACTGGCCGAAGGCTTTGAGCTCGCTCAAGAGACCGCCAACAACACGGCGCAGCAGCTCACCGACCAGTTGATCGCCGGTGACGCGACCTACACAAAAGCGCAGAAAGCGGAGCTGGTCAAGCGCATTGCAGAGCAACGCGCAAACGCCAAAGAGGCGTTTGCTATTGCCAAGGCGGCACGACTTGCTGAGGCAGTCATAACCACGGCTATGGCAGTCATCAACGCCTACAACTCCGGCGTGGCGCTCCCCATCGGCGGCGCTGTACTGGGTCCAGCTATGGCCATTGCGGCGGGGGTCACCGGCGCGGTGTCCATCGCGACCATAGCAGCGGAGCAACCGTCGTTCCACTCGGGGCGTTCGCCCGACGAAATGCAAGCTACGATCCTCAGAAAAGAAGCGGTGCTGAACACAACCGCCGCAGCGTCAATGGGACGCAAACAAGTCGAGGCCATGAACAACGGAATGACCGGCGGGGCGCGGGGAGGCCCTGCCCCCATCGTGCTCGGACATAGGGTCTTCGAAGCCGGTCTCAAACGCTCACTCGACAGCGCCGGAGTGTTGCGCGAGGCGCTGAACTCCGGCGCGGTATACGGGCATCGCACCAACCGGAGGATCTCCAGTGTCTGATCGCACCCCCACAAGCCCTGCCCAGTACCAGGCGATTGTCCGCCAAACCTCCGGTGCGGTCACCAGCACGACGGGCGCGGTGTCCGCCGGCGGTGGGTGGGCGGTGCCCGTTCGCTCGCTGCTAACGGCCACAGGCGGCATCCCGGTTACCGGACCTGCCTACGGCAGCTTGTACGCCTCAGGCACGCTGGTGGGCGCGTCTGCCGCCTCGTTGACCGGCGTGGCGCAAGCAGGCCCAACAGCCACCGTGGTAAGCACTACGGAGACCCCGCGCATCACCCTCGCGGCGGCAGTGTCTATATCGCCACCGCTGCTGCCAACGGTGGGACAAGATCCTCCGACCTCGCTAAGCGGCATCGAGATTTTGGACTTGACCACCACGGCGACAAAATGGAAATCACCCAGTATCTGCACGCATCCTGACGGCGCTATGACGCTCGTAGCCGTAGACAACAACGCCGACGTAGCGGTTTGGCACCGCCCGCTCGCGGGGAGCTGGGGCGCGCGACTTGACCTGAGCAATTACAGCGCGCCTAACGGCGGCGGCGTTATCGCCACCCCGCTCGACGAGGTGGCCTGCGTGGTCGCCCTGCCCGATGGAGGTTGGGTGGCTTTTGCCGTCGATGCCAACAAAGAGATCATCTCGTGGAGGTCCGCCCCCGATGAGTACCAGGCATCGACCACCGCGCCCCGCTCGCTCGCTCAGTACGTCGGTCGCAGCCTTACCGGGTACACCCTGACTCAAATGCGGGGGGCCTACGCCAACGGGCAAATCTCCCTCGTAGTCTCCGGTCTTATCGGTGCGGGTCCGTACACTGGCAACGTGATCAAGGTGTACGCAAGCTCGGATTTGGGCGGCACTATGACGCTGGTAAACACGATCACCGACTCCGGGTACGCCGACGTAACCGCGTGGGATGGCGGGTTCGTAATGGCATACAACCGCACGACGGTATCGGGCCCCAGTGTCCGCAGGTCAAGCAATGCGTTCGACGGGTTTCTGAACGCAACCGAAACCAACCTGACAGCTATATCGCTTGCGCTGTGGAAAATAAACGACGCCAGCCTTTACAACAACTTCACCGCCGGTGGGTTGTCAATCTGTGCCGACGACACCGGGACTATCTGGTTGTTCGGCAGCGACCATGATTTTGCCGGCGGTGCGACGTTGGAGGGCCTCTGTTTACAGTCCATCGACGGCGGCATCAGTTGGTCTTCGGTGGGCACTGGGTTGGGCCCGTCCATTGGTCGTTCGTGGTGGCGGTCGCTTGATGCGGGCACCAGCTTTCGGCAGTTCCAAATGACCGCTCAGGGCTCGCGTATCGTAGCAATAGCCAAGGCTTCGGCGTCGGTCGGCAACGCCGCAGACTCGTCGCTGGTAACGTTCACGTTGGGCGGGTTGTCGCTCAATCCGATGCCGCAAACCGGTACCAAAGATCCGACCACCAACCAAGCGTCGGGTTGGGACGTCAACTGGGCAGCGATCAACCTGCCGCAGAACACCGGAGCGACGTGGACCTACAGCCCCACCGGTGCGCCCGGTGTGACGCTCACCAGTCTTGGCCTGCGGTCCCTCGGCACCGCCCTCGCCGACGTCGCAACGTGGACAGCAGCTCCGGCGCTGACACTGTCCAGTGGTGTGCGTGTCGAAGCGCGCGGTATCCGGGTGGACGTTGGGTATTTTGAGCTCCGGGCGCGCATCGGTGACGGAACCCCTCGCAGTTACGACGTGCGGGTAAGGTGTACCCCAACGGCGATCACAGTTACCGATATGAACGGCGGCGGGATTGGAGTGCCGACCACGATTTACACGGCGACGGCTACCGTGCGTGCAGTTCGGATTTGGTTGCGCGAGCAGTTCCCGCTCGGGCCAACGGCGCGGGTAATGGTGTGCTACCTAAGCTCCGCTGCTCAAACCATCGGAGCAGGCATAGACGAGTGGTACACGCCGCAAACCGCCACCTCGGTGGTGCTCCCCGGCACGGTTACGACTGACCGGGTATCGTTCGCGTTTGGCACCACGGGCCTAATGTTGTCAGACGGCTACGTTCAAACGGTGTCGTTTGGTGTGGACGGCAACCCCGGCCTCAACTTCCGCCTGCTCGGGCAGGCCCTGCTACCCACTACGTCCTACGTCGGCGAGCTCGGCCTCAAGCTCGCGGGTATCGGACTGTTTCCGTCTGGTTCGATTTGGTACCTCGACACCAACCTACCCTACCCCGCCACCAACACCAACCCACTGGTGCGGTCGAGTCCGCAGTCCGGTGGGCGTTTTGATCAGGCGGTGGGGGTAGACCTTGACCTTGCGGGTACCCACGACGGTGGGATCATGGCGGTCTGCCTGCGAAACTGTAACTTTGAGACTGCTACGTTTTCGTATGTGGACCCCGTGGCCGGCGCGGTGTCGCGCACCATCGACCTACGCATCGGCAGCGGTCTCCAGTACACCCGCAGCGGTACGATCATCCAGTGCGACCCTGCTGGCGGCAACAACATTACCGACTACCTGCCCGCGCACACTCTGGCGGGCGCGACGTTCCGGTTTGGTGGAGGTGGAGCTATCCGCACCATTGCACGCAACACTGGCGGGCGGTGGAGCACCACGGCGACGATGGGCACGGGGTTGCGCCCGGTACTGACTCTCGAGGGCATCGACGGCACCGAAGCAGCCTCGGGCGGGGCAGGCTCGATCCTAAGCCCCGACGTTACCGTGCTGTTTCGCAACGTGGCGGCGGGCGCAACAGACTTTAACCTTGTGGTCGCGCCGACTTCGACGGTCAGCGGGTACATCGAGATCGGAAAAGCGTTCGTGGGCACCGCACTGGTGTTTGCGCGGCGCAGCTCGCGCGGCGAGCAGCACTCCGTCGCCACCAACCTCCAAACGACCGAAGCCAAAGACGGTACCCGGCGGGTGGTGCGCGAGGGCAACGTGCGGCGGGCAGAGAGCATGGACTGGGTGGACGGCGTCGATACCAGTGACCTCCATCAAACCAGTCCCGACTATGTGACCTCGTACACGGGTGGCACTGTGATTGGCAACTGGTCGGCGACTCCGTTTGATATGTTCGGCCTGCTGGCCAGCGACGGCGAGAACTGCATGGTGTACCTGCCCAAAGTACCCGTCGCAGCGGGTGCGGGTATTGCGACCACGATCACAGCGCGCGACCTCCAGCTCTACGGGCGGATTGTGACCGATACCCTCCAAATGGACGTCGTCCTTGGCAACGCCTGGACGGGCAGCGCCGGTGAGCTCATTCGACTTGGCACCCTGCTCATCGAGGAGGAGCTATGAGCTCACCCCGTTACCACATGCTGCTCGAGCTTGATTTTAGCGGCGTTACCTACCGGATCTCGGACGCGACGTTCGAGGTGCCCAACGTCGATCTAAACAACACGCTGTCGTTTGAGTCCGGGTTCGACGACGTGTCCATGCAGCAGTCGATGGCGTTTCTGAGCACCGCACCGGCGGCGCTCACCGTGCCGGTGCAGTGCCTGCTTCCGGTGGACGTTGCCGCTCAGTACGCACTGGGGTGGCAGCTCGCGCGTAGCCCTGCCCGCTTGTCGGTTTGGTTGGAGGGCACCGACTACTCGCAGCGCCTCCAGCTCATCGACGGCATCGTGACCGGCCCCAGTTGGCGGTTTTTGGGTGACCCGGTGTCGTTTTCCATCGAGCTCCCAGAGTCCACTCGCGTCACCGAATACCCACCGGTGTCGCAGCAGGTCAACTCCGACACCATCGGCGAAATGTCGGTGTTGACGTTGTCGCTCGACGAGCTCAACGTTTCCTACCCCACCGTGTTCGGGTCGCCGGGTAAAACCGGCGACACCACTTGGGTGCCCGCCACGCAGGGCGTCTGGTACATTCACCAAGGCGAGGGGTTTGGCGCGGGGCTGAAAAACTTCTTGCGGCTCATCCTCGCCGGGCACCACGTCACCGGCGGTTGGGTGACGCTGTGCGGCGACCTCGACCTAAACCCCAACGGCCACCGGTTCCGGGTTGCCAACACCTACGACCTGCTGGGGCAACCCGTCGCCGTGGTGTACGAGTCGGCGACTCCGTGGACGACGCCCTCGGCGGGCGGCAACACCCGTAGCGATATGATGGATGGCGACTGGTATATGCTGAACAACAGCGGCATCGACACCAACCCGGAAAACAACTATTTCTACGGGCTTAACGCGCAACTCACCCCCAACCCCGCAGACTTGACGCCCAACCTCGATCCGACGCTGTACCAGCCGACTACCATCGTACCCGTGCTGGCAACGCCGTCCAACCCCACCACCACCCCGACTACGAGCTCGGTGTTCGCAAGCTGGCGGGAGTACTCCGACAGCACCTACACCGGCGACGGAATCGTTGGGCTGTCTCCGTTTGCGGGCGATGTGATCCAGTTTATGCTTGAACGGGCAGGGCTCAAAATCGACTACGCCCGCATGGCCTCGGCGACTGCCGCTCTACAGTCCTACCGGTTCGACTGCGTAGTGGATAGCCCGGTTAAACCGCTGGAGTGGCTGGAGACCAACGTGCTGC
>Ga0334722_10007337_pt1 | contig 10702 bp, 9 predicted proteins | sample C3_bottom_MG_FD_207210 | JGI IMG/M metagenome (GOLD analysis project Ga0334722, IMG submission 207210) | Sediment microbial communities from Yellowstone Lake, YNP, Wyoming, USA - C3_bottom | ecosystem: Environmental > Aquatic > Freshwater > Lake > Sediment | place: USA: Wyoming | collected...
GGCCTTTGCAAAGCTCCTGATAGACTTCTCGGTATTATGCATCCCCATGACGACCCCCGGTCCCTTGAACTCGTGGATGAGGACAGTTTTTTTCTCGCCTCCCGAGGCCGGCGTAAAGACGATCTCCGCAGTCCCCGGCCCGTCAATCACCAGCTCACTGTTTTTATAGATATCGCCATAGGCGTGACGGCCGATCATGATAGGCTTCTTCCAGGCAACCACCCCCGGCGGGATGTTTCTCATGATAATGGGTTTTCTGAAGACCGTACCGTCAAGGATCGACCGGATCGTGCCGTTGGGGCTCTTCCACTGCTGCTTGAGATCGTATTCTTTTACCCTCGCTGCATTCGGGGTGATCGTCGCGCACTTGACGCCGATGCCGAACTTTTTGATCGCCTCTGCAGCATCGACCGTCACCGTATCATTGGTATCGTCCCGGTTTTTCATCCCAAGGTCAAAATATTTCAGATCTATATCCAGAAAAGGCCGTATCAGTTTGTCCTTGATCGACTGCCAGATGATCCTGGTCATCTCATCGCCGTCCATCTCGACAATCGGATTTTTCACCTTAATAGTCATTGCTGCCCCCTTGTAGCATGCGTGATGTTTGAACGTAATACTATAGCGTATTACTATACTGGCGGCCGCCCGAAAAAAACAATACTAAAGCAGCTGGTTACAGGGCATGTGGACAATGCAACTTCTCTTCTCTCAGGTCCTGCTTTAATCTGCTAAAATGAAAGTGTACGGTACAGGAGGAAACATGGATATCATCAAAGCGCTTGAGATGCTCAAAAAGCTTGAACTGAAGATGGAGGATCTGTACGGCCACTACCATCGCCTGTTTTTCTATGATGCGGAGGCAGCGGGGATTTTTCTATTATTGCAGGCTGAAGAAAAGTCGCACGCCGGGCTGATAGACTACCAGATTCGGATGGCACGAAGAAATCGGGATATTTTCCAGGACGTTGAGTACGATACAGCGCCGCTGGAGCACCTGATTTCAGGGATAGAAGAAGCCATAAAAACAGCAGAATCCGTCACAGTGGAGCGTGCCATAGAGTTCAGCATCCAGGTTGAGAAGAGCGCCTGTGAGTATCACTACCGGACACTGATCGTGGAATCCAACCCTGAAATGGAGGAGCTTGTCAAAAACCTCGGGTCATCGGACCAGATGCATGCCGATACACTACGGTCACTGTCGGAGCGGGTTACCCGGATACAGAAATCCCCGGATAAACCGTAACCACCCGGCTTCAAAATACAATCTAAAACATGCTCCTGTCCAGTGTCCGGTACTGGATTGCCTCGGAGATATGATGAGGCTGGATATCCTCTGCTGCCTCCAGATCGGCAATCGTGCGGGAGAGTTTCAGTATCCTGGTATACGCCCGGGCCGACAAGCCGAACCTCTGCATGGCAGTCTCAAGGAGGTTGAGTGCATCATCCCTCAGCCGGCAGTATTTCTTCAGGTGCCTCGTCTTCATCTGGCCGTTGCAGTATATTTTCTCCCCTTTCAGCCTGCTTAACTGAATGTCCCGAGCATTGACGACCCGCTGGCGGATGACCTCGGACTTCTCGCCGCAATAATCCGTCGACAACTCTTTATAGGGGACGGCGGGCACCTCAAGATGGATATCGATCCTGTCCAGCAGAGGCCCTGATACGCGCCTGCGGTAACGTTGTATATGGCCCGGGGTGCAGGAACACTGGTGGCGGGGATCTGAAAGGTAGCCGCAAGGACAGGGGTTCATCGCAGCAACCAGCATGAATGACGCGGGATAATTTACCGAGGCGACTGCCCGTGATACGGTCACTTCCCCGTTCTCTATCGGCTGCCTGAGCACCTCAAGCACATTCCGCTTGAACTCCGGCAGTTCGTCGAGGAAGAGGACCCCTCGGTGTGACAGGCTGACCTCCCCCGGCTTGGGTACCTGGCCGCCGCCGATCAGGGCAACGTCGGAAATCGTATGATGCGGCGAACGGAAAGGCCGCGTCGCAAGCAGGGCCTGTTCGTTCTTCAGCAGTCCGGCGATGCTGTGGATTCTCGTCGTCTCGAGCGCCTCTTCAAAGGTCATCGGCGGGAGTATCGTCAGAAGGCGCTTCGAGAGCATCGTCTTCCCTGAGCCGGGCGGGCCGACCATCACAATGTTATGCCCCCCTGCGGCAGAGACCTCGAGTGCGCGTTTTGCATGCTCCTGGCCCTTCACCTCGCTGAAATCGTCCTCATAGAGCGAATGAATCTCCATGGCCTGCTCAACATCAAACACAACCGGGGACATGGCCTGCTCACCCCGGATGAAATCAATCAGTTCAGGCAGGTTGCTGACCCCGAAGACTTTGACCCCGTGGACAACTGCAGCCTCCTGGGCATTTTCAGCAGGAAGGATAATGCCCCTGTTGCCGGCATTCCGGACCATGAGCGCCATGGAGAGGGCACCCCGCACGGGTTTGATCCTGCCATCGAGTGACAGCTCCCCGGTAAATACATATCCCTCAAATGATTCCGGGGCAATCAGTCCTTCTGACGCAATGATGCCGACAGCAATCGGAAGATCGAATGCCGAACCTTCCTTTTTGAGGTCTGCCGGAGCCATATTGACGGTAATCTGCTTGAGAGGAAAATTAAAGCCGACGTTCTTGAGCGAAGCCCTTACCCTGTCCCGGCTTTCTTTTACTGCTGCGTCGGGAAGACCGACCATCGAGAAGTGCGGAAGCCCCTTCGATGATATGTCGACCTCCACCTCAACCGGAAATGCCTCGATACCGACGACGCTGGCGCTGAGCACTTTTGAAAGCATGGATCCCCCCACGTTATTGTATTTTCCGCATGCAGCAACGGATAGTTCTGCAATCCCCGGCTAAAGGATATCATGGATCAAAAGGTGCTGGCAATGCATTTCTTTGTGCGGTTAAATTTCCTTCATATTGTTGCTGAAAGGACTGGTTTCGGTTATCATAAGTAAAGACCAAGGGAGCGGTAATGATCAACAGGATCCTCAATACGATTCAAGGCTATAAAGGCAATATTTTTTTCTTCAGCATCGCACTTTTTCTCATCCTGCTTGTCGGCGTCAGTCCCGTATTTACCGAACAGTTTGACGGCAGGGGATATTTCAAAAAAGGAAAGCTCGAACTTGATAAAGGCCGGCCTGAAGAGGCTGTCCGGAGCCTCCTGATAGCTCAGAAGGAATTTCCCCTTCTTGGCGACTATGCGTCCCTCTACCTTTCTGATGCCTATCACCGGCTGGGAGATCACGCCAGGGCTCTTGAAGCCGTCAGAAGTCTGCTGAGCACGTATCCCCAGTCCACGCTCCTCAAAAAAGCACGTTCCTCAGAGATCCGGGAGGCCGGAGAAGCAGCGGCCAGGGAGACTGCGGATGTGTCTGTCCGGAAATTATATGAGGATTATGTCCGGGACTATCCTGATGACGATGACATGGCAATGGCCTTTGCCGTCTCCCTGAAGCAGCAGGGTGAAACTGCGAGGGCTGCCGCTATCTTTAGAAGACTCTATATCAAGGGCGGCGCACATGCCGTCCACGCCTTTGCCGAACTGAACCCCCGGGAGATAAAGGTGGCTGATCTGATTGAGCGGTCTTCGAATCTCATGAAGCGCTATGAGTTCAGTGAAGCCGGGAATGACCTGAGGAAGGCCCTTCAGATGGATGACGGCAGGAGAAAGGAAGAAATCCTCAGGAATCTCGGCCAGACACTCTTCAGACAAAAGGAATATACAGAGGCTGCAGCAGTTTATGAAAATGCACACGACCTTTACTCGAAGGCACGTTCCCTGTACCGCGCTGGCGACAAGCCGGGGTTTGAGCGGGCACTGAGTCTCCTTCTCGAAAGAAATGACAAAAGGGCCGGAGGTCTTTTGATGGCAAAGGCCGGCGACAGGAGAAGGGCCGGGGATTATACTGAAGCGATAAAGCTCTATGGCGATGTTCTTGCCAAATTCCCCGCGGACGAAGAAGAGGCCCTCTGGGGAATCGGCTGGAGCTGTTATCTCTCCGGCGATTACCGGAAGGCAAAAGATGCTTATGCAACACTGGCGGCAAAATACGACGATCCGAAATACCGCTATTGGCAGGCAAGAAGCCTGGAGGCCCTCGGTGAAGATGCAGGAGGTCTCTATGGCCAGATCTCGCGCGCTGATAATAATTACTACGCGTTCATGTCCCAGCTTCGCGGAAAGGGGGAGCTTATCCCCGTTTCCCTCTCCGAGACGTCACCTGAAATACCGGCAGGACAGCAGTGGATGAAAAGGGTGGATGCCCTGGTAGATCTTGAGCTGCCAAAGGAAGCGGTCTACGAGCTGACCTGCTCGGCAAAGAATATCGAGAGCCAGTCAGATCTGGTCTTTATTGTAGCCAGGCTCTACAAACTCGGCGAGTACCGGAAGGCAGTTGGCCTGGCAACAAAAATGCCGTATTCTGCCAGACTGCACCGGTACTGGTACCCTCTTGCCTACTGGGATGAGGTCAACAGTGCAGCGAAGAGTCATGATCTGGACCCGCTGGTCGCCCTCTCGGTGATGAGGGAGGAGAGCCGTTTCGATGCAGACGCCCGCTCTGTTGCAGGTGCACGAGGACTGATGCAGATAATGCCGCAGACTGCTTACCGTCTCGACAGGAGCCTGAAGCTCGGCATTCGCAAGGACTCCCAGATTCATGATGCCAGGATGAACATCAGCCTCGGGGTCTTCTACCTTAAATCGCTGTCTGCCGAGTTCAGGTCAACCGCATACGCCCTGGCGGCCTATAATGCCGGGGAGACGGCAGTCAAAAGATGGCAGCAGCAAGGCAGCTACCGAAATGCCGATGAGTTCATCGAAGACATCCCGTACGCCGAGACACGAAATTATGTGAAGAAGGTGCTGACGTCATACTTTCAGTACAGAAAATCGTCTTCTGTCCAGTTGAAGGATCTCACGCTTGGCAGGCTCTGAGCAGCGCGCCACCAGCAGGTGCACTCATTCCCGGTCCGATGAACCCGGACCTGCAAGGCACCGTCGCAACACGCCGCTGAATCCGCTCACCTGCCGTTCTCACGCTGTTTTTTGATATACAGTTGCTTTGATGATGAATTGTGGGCCACCATCCGCTTCAAAAAACGGGGCCGCATCCTGTATCCTAATGCGAAAGACAACTTTTTCAGCTGCTGTTTTTAGGACAAACCATTTGGAGGAAGAGCTATGAACATACCATCATACGTGCTGGCAAAGGCAAAGGAGGCTAGAGAAGGCGCGCGTTCGCTGGCAAAGGCTTCATCCAGCAGGAAGAACGCCGCGCTTATCAGAATGGCGGATGCCATCATGAAGCGCGCGAAGGAGCTGATAAAGGAGAACGCGAAGGATATTGCCTTTGCGCAGAAGAAAGGTCTTTCAAAGGCAATGATCGACCGGCTGACACTGAATAACAAGAGGATCGGCGAAATGGCCCAGGGTCTCAGGGAAGTGGCAGCCCTTCCTGACCCGGTCGGAGAGGTTGTCAAAATGTGGCAGCGTCCGAATGGGATGAGTGTCGGCCGCATGCGGGTGCCGATCGGCGTCATCGGTATCATCTATGAATCCCGGCCGAATGTTACCGCAGACGCAACCAGTCTCTGCCTCAAGGCGGGCAATGCCGTTGTCCTGCGCGGCGGGTCAGAGGCAATCCATTCGAACAGGGCAATCGTGAAGATCCTCAGGGATGCAGCCAGGGCAGAGGGAATCGATGAAGGAGCAATTACGTTTATCGACGTCCCTGACCGTGATGCTATCATGGAGCTGTTGAAGCTTGAGGGCATCGTCGACCTTATCATCCCCCGGGGCGGCGAAGGCCTGATAAGAGCGGTGACTGAAAATTCGCGCATACCAGTACTGAAGCACTATAAAGGCGTCTGCCATGTCTTCGTCGATCGTGATGCCGACCTGGAAATGGCCAGTGACATATGTTTTAACTCCAAGGTCCAGCGGCCCGGCACCTGTAATTCCATGGAAACCATGCTGGTTGATAAAAAAATCGCAAAGGCCTTCCTGCCGCAGATAGCAGACCGCTTCAGTAAGGCGGGAGTCCGGATGAAAGGGTGTCCTGAGACAAGAAAGGTCATCCCTGCAGCGGAGAAGCTGACAGAGGCTGACTACCATAATGAGTACCTTGAGCTGACCATGAATATCCGGGTCGTCAAAGATATTGACGAGGCAATGGACCATATCGCCGCATACAGCTCTGCACATACCGACACGATCGTCACCAGCGATTATGCGAAAGGCATGCGTTTTATCCGGGAGGTCGATTCCTCGGCGGTCCTGATCAATGCCTCTACGCGTCTCAACGACGGGTTCCAGTTCGGCCTGGGCGCTGAAATAGGGATCTCAACCGACAAGATCCATGCGCGCGGCCCGATGGGACTCGAAGAATTGACCTGCACCAAGTTCATCGTCTTCGGCAACGGTCAGCTGAGGGAGTAGCGGGTACTGGTGAAGATCGGGGTTTTCGGCGGGACATTCAATCCCATACACTTCGGCCACCTGCGTGCGGCTGAAGAGGCCAGGGAGGCACTTTCACTCGACAAGGTTCTATTTATACCTGCCGGCAATCCTCCGCTGAAATCGGGCAACATCGCAGACGCGAAAAAGAGATATGAGATGGCAAAAACCGCTATAGAAGGAAACCGGTTTTTTGAAGTGCTTGATGTGGAATGCAGCAGGACCGGTAAGTCTTATACGGTGGAGACGATTGAGGAACTGATACGACGCTACGGGGATGCAGAGCTGTATTTCATCGTCGGCATCGATGCCTTTCTCGACATCCCGAACTGGTGGAGGCCCGGGCAGCTCACCTCCATGCTGGACTTCATCATCCTTTCGAGACCTGGCCGATGCTTTAAGGACCTCCAGGCGTCACCGTACCTTGATACCGGCAGGAACATTCTGAGCTCCCTGGATAGCGGCAGGAGTGATCGTGAAACGATTGGACTGAAATCAGGGAGAAGGGCAGTTCTGCTGCGCATCATGCCCTTTGCGATCTCGTCAACTGACATCCGGGAACGCTTACAGGCGGGACGAAGTACAAAATACCTGTTGCCAGAGCAGGTTGAATCATTTATAATTTCAAACAACCTGTACGGACAGGATATCCAAAAATGACACATGAGGTGAACGGACTGACAACTCAATTAACAAGCAGGGACGTGGCTGTTTTGGCGGCAGAAGCCGCACTGGAAAAAAAGGCTGAACACCCGGTTGCCCTTGAACTTTCCGGACTGACGATCGTCGCTGACTATTTCGTTATCTGCTCCGGCGAGAGTACGACGCAGGTCAGGGCAATCTCTGAATACATCGAAGAGGAACTCCGGAAGGCCGGGATTAAACCAATCGGGATCGAGGGGCGCAATTACAGCCATTGGGTGCTCCTTGATTATGGGGATGTTATTATTCATATATTCGAGAAAGAGACGCGCTCATTCTATGACCTTGAAAAGCTCTGGATGGATGCAAAGACCATAGATATTGATGAAGATAAATCTCATATGGGTTGGAAAGACAAAAGAGCAGTTCATTCGTGACGGCATCGAGAAGTATCTGAAGCTGCTGGGTCATTATGCGGATATTGCCCTTGTTGAGGTCAGGGAGGAAAAAGGCAGCAACAGTGCAATGACGATCGAACGGGAAGGTGAGAGGATTATGAAGCTCGGAATGCCCTATGTATTGCTGGATGAACGGGGCATGGATCTGACGTCGGTTAAATTCGCGGAATATATCGGGCAGCATGCGCCACGGATTAATTTCGTCCTGGGCGGGGCCTTCGGTGTCTCGGAGAAGGTCAGGGCAGGAGCCCGGGGAATACTTTCCCTGTCACGGATGACCTTTACGCACGAGATGGCCCGTGTTTTTCTGCTTGAACAGCTCTACCGGGCTTTCTCGATAATGAACAGGAAGGGATACCACCACTGATGGGCAAACTCTCAATCTTCGTTTTTGTTCTGTTTCTCGCGGGCCTGGCTGTCTTTGCTATTTACAACCAGGAAGTCACCACGATCAAGATCCCTTTCAGCGACGTCTATGAGATCCCGAAGTTTGCACTCATCCTTCTTTCAATTGTTGTCGGTGCGCTCGTAATGCTGATCGTCTTTGCTATCCGGGACACCAAAAAGTTTATCGACAACTGGCAATATCAGAAAAGGCAGAGACAGGAGATCAAGGTCCAGGAGCTCTATGCAAAGGCGCTGAATGCAATACTCGCGCTGAATGAGGATACGGCACGGGAGGCCCTTGAGGGTATTTTGGCAGAAGAACCTGACCATATTGATGCGCTCCTCAGGCTTGGGGAGATTTATGCCTCCCGGGAAGACTTCCTGAAGGCAATTGCCTATTATCAAAAAGCCCGGGTCGTTGCGCCCCGGAACCTCCAGACCCTCTTTGCTATTGAAGGGGTACTTGAGAGACAGGGACGGTGGTCAGAGGCGCTGAAATATGTCGAGGACATTCTGGATATTGACGAGGACAACCTGACTGCCCTGTACCGCAAGAGAGGCATGCTCGAAAAACAGGGCCGCTGGGATGACCTTGTTCTGCTCCAGAAGGCGATCCTGAAGCTTGTCCAGGGAGAAAAAGAAAAGAAAGAAGAACAGGACCGGCTGGTCGGATACAAATATGAATATGGCAGGGACAGCCTGGAGAACAACCAGCTCGAAAAGGCCAGGAAGGCATTCAAAACCGTTCTGAGGCTGAACAAGGATTTTATTCCGGCAACCCTCGGCCTGGCTGAGGTCATGCTCCGTGAAGGCGAAAGCGAAGAAGCGGTCAATCTCCTCGAGAAAGCCTATGAGAGCACCATATCCAAGATCATCCTGGCAAGGCTTGAGGACCTGCTGATAAGCCTGGGAGAACCGAGCCGGCTGATCAGCATATATAAAAACAGTATTTCCAAAAACCCGAATGACCTTGCTATCCGCTTCTTTCTGGGGAAGGTCTTCTACCGGCTCGAGATGATTGACGATGCCTTCGAAACCCTCTCTGAAATGGAAGCCCTCGGCATATCCTATCCTGAAATGCATCACCTGCTCGGGAATATTCTCCTGAGGAGAAACCAGCCCGAGAAGGCCGCAAGGGAATATATACGGGTAATCGATGTGAAAAAATCCCTCCAGCTTCCCTACTGCTGCAGCAATTGCGGGTTCAACTCTGATGAATGGTCAGGCCGATGCCCTGACTGCCGGCAGTGGGACACCTTTCTGCTGAATCTCGATGGGACCTGCTCGGTAATGGCTTCTGCAGCAGGCGTATAATCAGGGCTTATGAGCCGTCTGCCGCTCAGCAAGCTCGTTTCCTTTCTAGACCGTGAACTCGCACTTTCGGAATTTCCCCGTGATGAAAGCGCCAATGGGCTTCAGGTCGAGGGCAGCCGGGATATCAGAAAGATCGGGCTTGCGGTTGATGCCTGCGACTATGTTTTCAGGAAGGCGGCTGAACTGCAGGTAGACTTTCTGCTCGTGCACCACGGATTGATATGGGGTGGGATCAAGTCGGTCACGGGTCTCTTCAGAAAACGGATCAAGGCACTGATGGACCATGACATCTCCCTGTATGCATGCCACCTCCCGCTTGACTGGCACCCGGAATATGGCAACAATGCACAGCTTCTCCGTATACTCGGATTGCTCAAAACCGGAGAATTTGGTGAATATCACGGAAAAAGAATCGGCTATTGGGGCCGTCTCAGCAGGGAAATGCCTTTGCCGGATTTTACGTTGAGGGTCGACAAAAAACTTGGGGTTCACTCACAGGCAATCAATTTCAACGGAAAGGTCAAAAATGTCGGCATTGTCTCCGGAGGCGGATGGTCCGCACTCTATGATGCAGAACAGCATGGCATCGATACCTTCCTGACCGGTGAGCCCTCTCACAGTGCCTATACCCTTGCAGAAGAGCTGAAGATCAACCTCATATTCGCCGGTCATTACGCGACCGAGACATTAGGGGTCAGGGCTGCAGGAGAAATGCTCTTCAGGAAGTTTTCAACAGAGACGGTCTTTATCGATCACCCTACCGGGTTATGACAGGGGGAATGCGTGACTGACTACGACCAGGCACTGGAATCGTCGGAGAAAGCCCTCAAGACAGCCGAGAAAATCGGAGACATGGCTGAGATGGCGAAGGGTTATCACCAGCTCGGTATTATCCACCAGAAACGCGGGGACTATGACCAGGCCTTCGAATACCATCAAAAGGCCCTGGCTATAGCCGAGAAGGTCGGGGACAAGGCAGGCATCTCCAGGAGCTACCACCAGACCGGGATTGTACACCAGAAACGCGGGGACTATGATCAGGCCTTCGAATATCATCAGAAGGCCCTGGCCATAGCCGAAGAGATCGGGGATATGGCCGCCATCTCCCGAAGCTACAACCAGATAGGCATTGTCTACCAGAACAGGGGAGATTATGACTTTGCCCTTGAAAACCACCAGAAGGCCCTTGAGATAGCCGGCAGCATGGGGGATCTCGCAATGGAGTCGGTCAGCTATCAGAACATCGGCATTGTCTACCAGAAACGCGGGGATTATGACCGCGCGCTGGATCTGTCGCACAAAGCGCTTGAGATAAAACAGAATTCAGCAGACTTCTACGGCATCCTCAGGATCTATGGCCAGATGGGCCTCCTCCACAAGCTCAAGGGCGACTATGAAAGGGCCCTCGAACTCTCGGAAAAAGCCCTCG
>Ga0334722_10007338_pt1 | contig 10701 bp, 8 predicted proteins | sample C3_bottom_MG_FD_207210 | JGI IMG/M metagenome (GOLD analysis project Ga0334722, IMG submission 207210) | Sediment microbial communities from Yellowstone Lake, YNP, Wyoming, USA - C3_bottom | ecosystem: Environmental > Aquatic > Freshwater > Lake > Sediment | place: USA: Wyoming | collected...
GACCTTTTCCGACGTAGAGCGGCTTCCCGGGTTTCACCGCGACCTTGTGGAGGATCTTCTCCACGCCGCACTCCGCAAGGCATCGGGGGACGACGTCCACCTCGCCTTCGGATACGCCTCCGGAGAGGATGAGGAAGTCGTTTCCCAGCCCTTCCCGGATCCGCTCCCGGATCCGCGAAGGGTCGTCCGTCACGATCCCCCCGTAGCGGACCTCCCGCGCGCCGAGGCGCGACAGCGCCGCCCGGACGAAATGGGCGTTGCAGTTCCGGATCATGGGGCCTTCGGCCGGCTCCCACGGTTCCTTCAGTTCGCTTCCGGTCGGCAGGATGGCCACGGTCGGTCGTTCGAACACGGGAACCTCCCATCGACCGACGGCGGCGAGGGTGGCGACGTGGCGGGGGAACAGCACGGTGCCGGCGGGGATGAGGATCTGTCCCTTGCGGGCGTCGTCTCCTTCCGGGGCGATGTTCTGCCCGGGCCGCGCCTTTTCGGTGAACCGGACCGACCCGTCTACGCCGGTTTGCGACCGCTCGACCTGGATCACGGTATCGAAGGGCGCAGGCACGGCGGCCCCGGTCATGATCTTGATGCAATCCCCGTCCCCGCATTTCCCGCTCCAGCGGGTCCCGGGGGTGACCGTGCCGATCACCCGGTAGGAGACCTGGTCTTCGTTGCCGGTCCACACGACGGCGAATCCGTCCATCGCCGCGCGGGGAAAGGGAGGGATGTTCCGGTCCGCGGCGACGTCGACCGCCAAGACTTCTCCCGCGGCATCCGGAAGGGGCAGGGTCCGGCTCTTCCGCGGCGCCCGGACGAGCGCGACGGCTTTATCGATGGTGTCTTCGAGGGAAAGGTGCAAACGACGGCCTCCGTTGGGTGTGTCAACAAAATATCACGTTTCCCCGTCATGAAAAATGTGGTACACAGGATGCAATTCGTTATGCCTGATTGGGATTCAACATCGCTGATCGGTTTCCGCCGCGTCGCACGCCGACCGGACGCAAGCCGTCGATATTCGTTGAAGAGGAAGGGGGAAGGGGAGATGAGAACGTTGTTCGGGGTATCCGTCATCCTGCTGTTCTGCGCGGCTGCAACGTACGCCGAGGAGAAAAACCTCGTCTCGTTGCACAAGAATGCGGAGGGCCTTTCCACCAAGGAGTGCCTGTCTTGTCATGCCGCCGTAACGAAGGGGGTCACCGGGAACAAGAAGTACCCCACGTTTCACCGATTGCACCTCGAGTCGAAAAAGGACACTCCGAAGGAGTGTTCCGACTGCCATGCGTCGGTGGACTTGAGGGAGGGTTCCGCCGCTTCGCTGCGGAAGCAGGTGGACCCGCCGGTATGCGTCGGTTGCCATGACGGAAGCGTCAAGGACGCGAAAGTTCTGTTCGCGAAGTAAAGGGGGGAGGGGTAGATGGAGAGCGACCGGAAGATTTTCGATGACGAGAAGGCGTTGTTCGAGCGGGAGACCGGCAGGAAATTCAGCCGGCGGGATTTTTTGAGGTGGACCTCCGCGCTTGCGGGCGCGGCGGTGGCGAGCGGCCTCGTATGGGACGGGAATCTGGGGCTGTTCCGCGAAGCGACCGCGCAGGAGAAGGCGCGGAAGGACGGGGAGTGGATCTACACGAACTGCAACATGTGCGGCGGCCAGTCGGGGATCAAGGTCAAGGTCGTCAACGGACGGGCGGTCAAGATCGAGGGGATCGCCAACCCGAACAACGTTGCGAATACGACGGAGAACTATGAGAAGGCGGTCAAGGAGCTGGCGGCCCTCTATGGCGGCGATCGCGACGCGGCCGGGAGAATTTGCTCCAAGGGAAACTCGGGGCTGAAATCGCTGTACGACCCGGACCGGCTGAGCACCCCGATGGTGCGGGTCGGCGAACGGGGGGGTGGCAGATGGAAGGCGATCTCGTGGGAGGAGGCGGTCGCGCAGGTCGCCGAAAATCTCCTGAAGATCCGCGAGAAATACGGCGCGGAGAGCCTGGCCTGGTTCGGCGAGGACCACAGCTTCACACACATCCAGCAGGACCTGTGCAAGATGTACGGCACTCCGAATTACCACAACCATTCCAACCTTTGCGACGTCGCGCGGAAAGCCTCCTTCAAACTCGTGATGGGGAACGAGCGCCCGTTGGCGGATTTCGAACAGACGTCCTACGCGCTTGTCTTCGGGTGGAACATGCTCGGCGCGACGAAATGGATCCACCTCCCCGGGACATGGAACCGCGGACGTGCCAAGGGCGCAAAAATGGTGTACGTGGATCCCTTCTGCAGCCAGACCGGCGCGAAATCGGACGAGTGGATCCCGATCCGGCCCGGGACCGACGGCGCGTTCGCGCTGGCCATTGGCCACGTGCTGGTCAAGAAGGGGCTGGTTGACAAGCCGTTCCTCGACGAGTGGTGCGTCGGGTTCGACGAATACGCGAAGTACGTCGAGGACAAGACCCCGGAGTGGGCGGAAAAGATCACGTCCATCCCCGCATCCGTGATCGAGCGGATCGCCACCGAGATCGGGGAGACGGCGAAGGCCGGAAAACCCGTGTGCATCGACACCTGGAGCGGCCCGGGACACCACACGAACGCCACCCTCGGGGGGTATGCGATCACGGTGCTCCCCGCGCTGCTCGGGATGATCGACAAGCCCGGGACATTGATCGAACCGTCCAAGATCGGAAACAGGCATCACGGGCTGGACGTCGATCTGCCGTCCCTGAAGAAACCGCGGGTCGACGGGAGGGGAACGAAGTACCTCCTCGGCCACGGGTCGGGGATCTACGTAGAGACCCGGGACGTCGTCCTCTCGGGGAAAGAAACCTCCGCCGGTTCCGGCATCCCGAAGGCTGCGGTGTTCGTCTTCCAGAACTTCGTGATGTCGGTCCCGGGCACGCAGAAGAACATCGATTTTCTGAAGAAGCTCGAATACGTGGTCGTGAACGACACGCACATGAGCGAGACGGCGGAGTTCGCCGACATCGTGATCCCCGGCTCCGTATACCTCGAAAGGTACGATTTCACCGGGTATTGGGTGACCTGGCCGGTGCTCGGCCTGCGGAAACCGGTCGTGAAATCCGTCATCGGCGGGTTGACGGAGGTGGAGTTCTGGATGGCCGTCATCAAGAAGATGGGCTTGCGGGACAGGAAGGGATATTCGCCCGCGGACCTCGCCTACGACGCATATTACGCCGACGAGTACAACCCCACCCCGTATGCGAAAGAGCAGGGCTGGGAACAGTACAAGAAGACCACCCTTGGTTTGCTCGGAAAGACCGAGTATGAAAAATTCCGCAAGGAAGTGAGTATGCCTGACGGTGGTACCGTGGATGAGAAAACCGGCGTCGTGAGGGGGAAGGACGGCAAGGTGGTCGGAGTCAAGATCGGAGAGACGATCCGGAAGGGGTTCGGTACACCCACCCGGAAACTGGAACTCAGCTCCGCGCTTCTTAAAAATCACGGATTGAGCGGTCTTCCCGAATATCATGAGCCCGAGGATCGCCCGACCGGCGAATTTCCGCTGTACCTCGTCAATTACAAGCAGAACGAGCACACCCATTCCCGGACCTTCAACAACGCCTATCTGATGGAGATGAAGCCGGACAACCCGTTGCTGGTGAACTCCGATACGGCGTCGAAACTGGGGCTGAAGGACGGCGACCCGATCTGGATCGAGTCTCCGCATGGGAAAGCGAAGGGGACCGTGCAGGTCACAGAGCGGATCCACCCGGAGGTCGTATCCTTGCAGCACGGGTACGGCCATTGGGGGTTCGGGAAGATCGCCCGCGGGAGCCTGAACAAGTGGAACACGTGGAGTCCGGCCGGCACGGCCGACGGCCAGTTCCTGCCGGGCAAGGCGGAAAAGTTCTCGGGGATGGCCGTCCACAAGGAAGTCGGCGTCCGGATCACGAAGGCGTAAAGGGGGCCATGAATCATGTCGAAGAATCCGAACCAGGTCGGTTGGTACTATAACGAGAACAACTGCATCGCCTGCCGCGCTTGCGAGGCGGGTTGCAAGCAGGAGTTCGACCTCCCCGAGGGCGTCCGGCGCAGGCGGGTCATCATCCGCGAGGAGGGGAAATACCCGAACCCGAAGGTCCGCTATATCTCCACCGCCTGCTACCACTGCGAGGAACCGGCGTGCGCCAAGGCGTGCCCGGTCGGCGCCTACACGAAGGAGAAGGAGTACGGCGTCGTGCTGCTCGACCAGGGGAAGTGTATCGGCTGCAAGCGGTGCCAGGCGGCGTGCCCCTACGGGGCGCCCCAGTTCGACGAGGCGAAGAAGAAGATGGACAAGTGCACCCTGTGCCACCACCGCCTCAAGGAGGGGCTGCCGCCCGCATGCGTGCGGACCTGCCCGGGGTATGCGCTGTGGCACGGCAAGATGTCCGACATCGAGGCGCAGAAGACCCCCCCGGAGGTCTACCGCCGGTCGCTGGTGAAGGCCTTGCCGCACTTCGCGAACCCGTCCCTCACAAGGCCCTCGGCCCTCTTTTCGGAAAACAAGTGAGACGGATCCCCGGGAGCGGCTCCCCGCCGCTCCCGGGCCCCTCCGACAGTGCGGAGATGTGGTCCCGATCGAGCATGTTCGGGTTGCTCTCAGGGATGTACCTGTGCCCGCCGACCCGGGAGGCGCTTGAGGCATGGCGGTCTCTCCTCGAGGAGGAGGCGCCCGCCCCCCTTCGGGGATTGCGGGCGTCAATCCTTGCGGTTTGCGGTTCGGCGGAACCTCCCCTCGACGACCTCCTTTGGGAATACACCCGCCTGTTCCTCGGCCCCTACCGCCTTCCCGCCCCTCCATGGGAGTCGGTCTACACGTCCCCGAAAAGGCTGCTGATGCAGGAGGCGTACGACTCCGTCCTGGAAATGTACCGGGAAGCGGGGCTTTCGATTCCGGACCCCAAGGTCCACGCCGATCACATCGGGTGCGAGCTGAACTTTCTCGCGGTTCTCTACGAACGGGAGGAATCCGGGAAAGAGAATGCGGGAAGGGCGGCGGAGTTGGCCGGCCGTTTCCTGGCGGAACATCTCCGGATTTGGGTTCCCGCCTTCAGCCGGGATCTCGAGGCCGCCGCGAAAATGGACCTGTACCGCGAATTGGCCCGCGCGACGCGGGATGCCGTCGGTTCCACGAAATAACGTTTGCGTTCCTGGGGTGCGACTCGACCCTGCCGACCCGGCGGCGGACCCGGCGATGCCGTCTTCGAGGGAAACGAACAAGCGGGAATTCCTCCTTGATCAGGCCGGGATGGAATCATATTCTTTGTCTGCGAATTGTAGTATAGGGATATATTCATTCGATGATCTGTGATGAACGTGGCTCAACGAGGTTCTTTTACCACATGAAAAGGAGGGGGCCATGGCGTTGAACGAGGTCGTGAGGATGCAGGAGGACCTGGAGAGGGCCTTGAAGTCGCCTCCCGACAAGCGCTCGTGGATCATGGTCATCGACGTGCGGAAGTGCGTCGGCGACCACGCGTGCGCGGTTTCGTGCATGGCGGAGAACGTCTGCCCGCCGGGGACGTCTTACCGCAAGGTCTTCGAGACGGAGTACCGGACGGAGTCCACGCTCGACCGCTTTTTCATGCCGGCCAACTGCCGGCATTGCGACAACGCGCCTTGCGGGAAGGCCGCGAACAAGATCACGAAGGACGCGGTCGTCAAGAGGAAGGACGGCATCGTCGAGTTCGATTACGCGAAGTTCCGCAAGAGCCCCAAGGCGGCCGAAGCGGCGAAAAAGGCGTGCCCGTACTACGCCATCGTCGAGGACAAGGGGGGGTTCTACACCGACGGCACGCCGGTCCTCGAACCGTACGAGACGCGGGACTTTTTCGAGTACGGACGCAAGTATGACCGCAGGAAGGGCGCCCTGAAGGGATCCATCCGGAAGTGCACGTTTTGCCCGCACCGGCTGGAAAGCGGCATGATCCCCGCCTGCGTCTCGACCTGCATCGGCAGGGCGATGTACTTCGGCGACAGGAACGATCCGAACAGCCTGGTCTCCGAACTGTTGAAGAAGGAGAAGGTCTGGCGCGACCGGACCGATCTCGGAACCGATTCGCGTGTCTATTACATCGGGTACGAGAACCGGAAGAACATCGCGGTCGGGACTCCCGCAACCTGTCTCGAATGCCATAAATAAAGGAGGGGGGATGATGTCAGACCAGGAGAAACCGTGCAAGATTGTGGAATCCGTGGAGACCCTCCGGGGGAAGGGGGTGTCGCGCCGGGCGGTTCTCATGTCGGGGGCGTTCCTCGGCGGCTCCGCGCTGCTCATGAGCCGGATCGACGGCGCGTTCCGATTCCTCGCCTCGGCGGAGGCCGCGGGATTGCCGGCGGGGGAGTATCCGCTCGGGAAAGCGACCAGCGTCATCTACTCCTGCTGCCTCCAGTGCCACACCGCCTGCCCGATCAAGGTCAAGGTCCTGAACGGCGTCGCGGTGAAGATCGACGGGAATCCGTACAGCGAAAACCTGATCCCCAACCTGAGCTACAAGACGCCCCTTTCCCGGGCGGCGAAGATCGACGCGCTGCTCTGCCCGAAGGGGCAGGCCGGGATCCAGAGCCTCTACGATCCGTACCGGTTGGTCAAGGTCCTGAAGCGGAAGGGCCCCCGCGGTTCCAACCGGTGGGAGGTGATCCCTTTCGACCGCGCCGTCACGGAGATCGTGAACGGCGGCCGGCTGTTCGAGGGGATCGGCGAAACCCGCCATGTCCCGGGGCTGAAGGACCTGTACGCATTGAAGGACGCCAAGCTCGGGGCGGAGATGGCGAAGGATTCGAAAGCCGTGGCGGAAGGGAAGATGAAGGTCGCGGAGTTCAAGACGAAGTACGGCGCCCATCTCGACAAGCTCATCGACCCGGATCACCCGGACCTCGGCCCGAAGAACAACCAGTTCGTCGGCATGTGGGGCCGCATCGAACACGGCCGGATCGAGTTCGGCAAGCGGTTCATGTACGGCGGCTTCGGCTCCCAGAACATCATCGAGCACACGACCATCTGCGAGCAGTCGCACCACATCGCCTACAAGGAAGCGACCAACCAGTACAAGGACGGCAAGTGGACCGGCGGCATCACCCACATGAAGCCCGACTCGTTCAATTCCGAGTTCATCATCTATTTCGGCACCGGCTTCGTCGAGGCGAACTTCGGACCGCCGGCCATGTGCCCCAAGGTCACGGAAGGCATTTCGTCCGGGAAACTCAAGGTCGTGGTCGTCGATCCGCGGATGAGCAAATCCGCCTCCCGCGCATGGAAGTGGCTGCCGGTCAAGCCGACGACCGACGCCGCGCTGGCGCTCGCCATGATCCAGTGGATCCTCGCCAACAAGCGGTACGACGCCCGCTACTTGGCCGCCGCCAACAAGGCCGCGGCGAAGGCGGCCAAGGAGACCACCTGGTCGAACGCGTCGCACCTGGTGAAGATCGAGAAGGACGGTCCGGGCGCGTTCCTGCGCGCGGCCGATCTCGGGATCGGGGACAAGGACAGTTTCGTCGTCATGAATAACGGCGCACCGGCGGCGGTCAAGGCCGACGACGACAAGAACGCCGTAACCGGCGACCTGGATTTCAGCGGCGAGATCCAGGGGATCAACGTCAAGACCGCCTTCACGATCCTCAAGGAAGAGGCGTTTTCCAGGACGATCGCCCAGTGGTCGGAGATCTGCGGCATCCCCGTGGCCGACATCGAGGAAGTGGCGAAGGAATTCACCTCCCATGGGAAAAAGGCGGGGGTCGAATTCTACCGCGGTCCCGTCCAGCAGACGAACGGCTACTACAACGCCCAGGCTCTCATCGCCCTCAACATCCTCATCGGCAACACGGACCACAAGGGGGGGATGTCGACGGGAGGCGGGCACTGGCACGAGTTCGGCGACAAGCAGAAGGCGCAGTTCGACGTGAACAAGCTGCATCCAGGGAAGCTGACGCCGTTCGGCCACAAGATCACCCGCGAGGGTTCCATTTACGAGAAGTCCACGTTGTTTCACGGCTACCCGGCCAAGCGGGCGTGGTTCCCGTTCACGAGCAACGTCTACCAGGAGGCGCTCCCGTCGGCCGCCGATGCGTACCCTTATGGGGTGAAGGCGGTGTGGCTCCACATGGGGACCCCGGGGTTCGCCGCACCCGCGGGCCAAACGGCGTTGAAGATCCTCGCCGACACGGAAAAGATCCCCCTGTTCTTCTCGACCGACATCGTCATCGGGGAGACCTCCATGTACTCCGACTACATCTTCCCCGACGCAGCCATCTGGGAGCGGTTCGCCAATCCCCACGCCTCGCCGGACGTGCCCTACATCGTGTCCAAGTTCCGCCAGCCCACCGTCACCCCCTTGACCGAGGTGGTGACGGTCTACGGCGAGAAAACGCACTGTTCGTTCGAATCGGTCGCACTGGCCATCGCCGAGAAGCTGAATCTTCCCGGCTTCGGAAAGGACGGGTTCGCGAAAGGGTGGGACCTGACCCGCCAGGAGGACTGGTACCTGAAAATGGCCGCCAACATCGCGGTCGGCGACAAGGAGGGGGACGCGGTGCCGGACGCCTCCTTCGACGAGATGAAGACATTCGTCGAAGCGCGGCGCCATTTGAAACCGTCCGTCTTCAGCCCGGAACGCTGGGAAAAGGCGGTCGGCGCCGACAAGTGGAAGAAGACCGTCACGGTTTTGAACCGCGGCGGGCGGTGGGCCGACTGGAACCCCGAGGTGGTGAATCCCGACGGGATGCTGGTCAAAAAGTACGGCAAGCAGTTGAACCTCTACTGCGAGACCGTGGCCAAGGCGAAACATTCCTTGACCGGCAAGCGCTTCTCGGGGGTTGCCACCTATAAGACCCCCGTGGACGCCGCCGGGAACGCCGCCCTCGACATGGAGATGCCGCTGCAGCTCATCACCTACAAGGAGATCCTCGGGGGGCAGTCCCGCACGCTGCCGAACAACTACTGGATGAGTTCCATCCTGCCGGAAAACTTCATCCTGATCAACGCGGAGACGGCGGCGAAGCTGGGCTTCAAGCACGGGGAGAAGGCACGGATCGTTTCCGCGTCTTGCCCCGACGGGAAATGGCATCTTCCGAACCGCCCGCCGGTGGACATGGTCGGAAAGATCAGGGCGGTCGACGGGATGGCGCCGGGTGTCGTCGCGGTCTCCTGGTCGTTCGGCCATTGGGGGTACGGCGCCTCCGACGCCACGGTCGGCGGAAAGACGGTCCGGGGTGACAAGCGGCGCTCCGCGGGGCTCTGCCCGAACGCCGCGATGAAGATCGACCCGGCGTTGAAGAACTCCTGCATGACCGATCCGATCGGCGGGAGCGCGTCGTTCTACGAAACCAGGGTGAATCTCGCAAGAGCCTGACGGCACCGAGCCGGCTCGAAGCGAAGGGGCGGGGGACATCCTCCGCCCCTTCGCGCTTTCCGGTCGCAATCCGGCGCACGTTCCGATCCGGTCTTTCCCCGATTTTCATATCGCTGAAATATGAATTGACTTTTATGGATGCATCTGCGAGCATGTCCTCTGGATCGGGCGGCGGCCCCGGGCACGGGACGCGCGGAGGAAGCCGCTCGAACGCGCCCGCTCCGGGAGGGGACATGTTCCGTTCGATCCGAATCATTCTCGCCGCCTGCGTCCTTGCGGCTCCTTTCGGGCCGGGTCCCGCCCTCGCCGCGCCGCCGGCGGCGGACGAACTGGTCGCGTCGGCGCGCTCCGGCGGGAAACCGCTCATCGCCGACTTCGGCCTCGGGTTCTGCATGCAGTGCAGGAAGCAGGCGGAGACCCTGAAGGAGATCCGGGAGACTTTCGGGGACAAGGTGATCCTGCGGATGGTCAACGTGGGGAAGGAGCAGGCGCTGACATCCCGGTACGGTGTGGAGTGGATCCCGACTCTCGTGTTCATCGATGCCGCGGGGAAAGTGGTGTTGAAGAAAGTCGGGCCCTTGGGGTACGACGAGATCCGCAATCAACTCTCCCGGATGGGAGTGAAGTGAGGAGTGGGGGAATGAAAACGCTGCAGATCCTCGGGACGGGATGTCCGAAGTGCATCAAACTCGCCGAGAACACGGAGGCGGCGGCGAAGTCTCTCGGGATCGAGTACCGGATGGAGAAGGTCACGGAGATCACGAAGATCATGGCGTTCGGCGTGATGTCGACGCCGGCGCTGGCCGTCGACGGTGCCGTGAAGTTCTCGGGGAAGATCCCGACGACGGAAGAGATCCGGCGGATCCTCGCCTCGGCGTGACCGGCGGGGACCGGAGGGAAGCGGAATGAACGGAAAGAAACTGCTGACCGGTTTTCTTCTCGTGTTCGTGGCCGCGAGCGTGGTCTTTCTGCTGGTGAAGGAATCGCGCCGGGGGTCGACGAATGGACCTCCCCCTTCCAGCGAAGCCGTTGCGGCGTCGAAAGCGAGCGTCCCTGTCCCGGAGCGCCAGGCGGACAATCACATCGGTTCAGGAAAGCGAGTAGTCGCCTACTACTTCCACGGGCGGGTCCGTTGCGTATCCTGCGTGAAGATCGAGAGCCTGTCAGGGAAAGCGATCCGGGACCGGTTCCCCGAGGAGCTGCGGACCGGCGCGCTTGCGTTCCTGGAGGTGAACGTCGACGTTCCCGGGAACCGCCACTTCATCGACGATTACGGCCTGACGAGCCAGTCGCTGGTGATCGTCGAATACCGCGACGGGTGCCGGGTCCGCTGGAAGAACCTGGAAAAGGTCTGGACCCT
>Ga0334722_10007339_pt1 | contig 10701 bp, 11 predicted proteins | sample C3_bottom_MG_FD_207210 | JGI IMG/M metagenome (GOLD analysis project Ga0334722, IMG submission 207210) | Sediment microbial communities from Yellowstone Lake, YNP, Wyoming, USA - C3_bottom | ecosystem: Environmental > Aquatic > Freshwater > Lake > Sediment | place: USA: Wyoming | collected...
CGTACATCGAGCCAGTTCTTTATTTTTATCAGCATGGTTTCACCCTAGTATAATGGTTTCGCCTTCGATCTTCAGCGGAATGGCGGTCAATGGCTTCGGTGGCGGTCCTGATACAACATTCCCGTCGAGATCATAGATGCCCGCATGGCAGGGGCATATGAACTTCAGTTTGCTTTTGCTGTATTCCACAAGACAGCCAAGGTGTGTACAGGTACGTGAAAAAGCACTGTATCCTTTGTCCGGCCTGTTAATGATAACAGCCGGAGTATTGTGATAGATGATGTTCTTTGCTTCGCCCGAAGGAACATCGCTTTTATGGATGATGAGCTTTTTTAAATCAGCAGATTTTGAAGGGAGTGAGGTGAGAAATTTTAAGAGAGAATAGGCAAATGATAAAAATGTAATCGATCCGAGAAAGGCCAGGAAAATTTTTAGAAATCTGCGCCTCTTCATCATTCCTCCATGCGCCATAAATTTTATTAATAATTACATAAGAACAGTAACAAAACGATGTCTCCTTGTCAAGGTAATTGACATGCGTTGCGTTAAAATTGAAATTCGCAATTGATGTATTTCTCAATGCTCTTCGTTCTTTTCTGGGTGATCGCCAAGATCTTCCCTGTTTTCCCCGAAACAGTACAGACGCCGTAGCGACGGACCTCACTGCAACGGCGGGGCCTGTGCCTCGCCGTTTTATATTATTGCGCCACACAATATTTTGCCGAACTGAACCGCTTTTGCATGCCAATTTCCTAAAAAAACCATCACTGATAAAGGTATTGACATCATTTTCCAGCTATGTTATAAAAACAGGCTTAGTGAAAGATTTTTTTCTAGTGAAGCGGATTGGGGATTACGTGGGGTGGATGAAAGACAAAGTTGTTGGCAGTTTTAACCTGCTTAAGGAACGGCTGAAAGAACCGATCTCCTTAAAGGCGAAGTTACTGATCATTTTACTACTGTTGATCATCGTGGGCGGCGGCGGGTTCATCGCCTTCAAGTTTTATGATTTTACCCAGAACAATCCGAAGTTCTGCGTTGGTTGTCATTTGATGCAGCCGGCATACGACAGCTGGGCAAAAAGCGAGCATAAGCAGCTTAACTGTCATGACTGTCATCACCTGACCATTGTCGAGCAGAACCAGTTGCTGATCAGCTTTGTGCTGAAGCGCCCGAATGCGGTGCCAGAGCGCCACAAGGATCACGTTATCGTAAGTCAGAAATACTGCAGTCAGTGCCACACGGTAGGCGGCAAGGGCGCCCCGATCAATAAATCGCTCTTCCATGCCAAGCACGTGTATATGGAGCAGATCGAGTGCACCCAGTGCCACGGCGAGGTGAAGGCCGATAAGTCCGGGCTCCACCGTTTCCTGCCCACGGAAAAGTTCTGCCAGAAATGCCATCCGGGCAAAGCGGTGCATGGTGAAGGTATGGGCGGTCTTGCCTGCCTTAACTGCCATACCGACCGGACCAAGGACCTCAAGCCGGGACGGAAGAAATGCCTCTATTGCCACAGTAATGATGAGAACGTCCGCAAAGAACTGAAAGAAGACGCAACCATGGACGTCCGGTTTTTTGCACCTGACGCGGCAACCATTAAAAAGGCAAAAAAGATCGTGTTTGATGACAAGGCGCCTATGCAGTTCTACTGCTATGAATGCCATAAACCGCATACCGCGGGAAAAGTGAAGCCGAAAAACGAGGACTGCCTGCGGTGTCATATGGGAGTGGCCAAGATCGGCAAACACAAGGTCCATCTTAATATGGACATGCAATGCAAGGATTGCCACAAGCCGCATCTCTGGAGAGTGACCGAGGCATCAGCGAAGAAAGACTGCGTCACGTGCCATGAGTACCGGAGCCCGAAAGCGTTCCTCTAGCAGCATCCCGGTGTTTTGACGGGCGGCAGCACGAATGGTTCTCCGAGTCGCGCCCGTGCAGTGTTTATATCATTTTATCGATGAAAGGAGGTGAAACTATAATGAAAAAGCTTCTCGTAATCGCAATCGTCATGATCGTGACCTTTGTTCTTTCCGTCTCGGCATTTGCAGTTCCGGCGGGCAAGACCGTAGAGTTCGACGGCAAAGGCGGCGGCAAGGTGGTGTTTGACGGCAAGATCCACGCCGACAAGGGCCTCAAGTGCGCTGATTGTCATCCGGCCAACTTCAAAATGAAGAAGGGCGGTGACGTCCTCACAATGGCTGACATGAATGCCGGCAAGAACTGCGGCGCATGCCACAACGGCACCAAGGCCTTCGCAACGAAGGACGCAGCCAGCTGTGCAAAGTGCCACAAGAAGTAAGTTGTATGTCTTTATCGGACAACAAAAACCCTCACGAGCATATCGTGAGGGTTTTTTTATGTGTGGCGGGAGAGCATGAGAATCGAACTCACCTTTCCTGACTCACGCCAGGAAACAACGGATTTGAAGTCCGGGACGGGCACCAGCTCCGTAACCTCTCCCACGAGTAAAAAAATTATACTGGAGACCTGACCGGATGGCAAGTAAATTCAACAACAATGCGCCAACGGATCGTTGCGCGTGTCCTGCCTGTTCCCTGCTGGCACGGTTCGAGGAACTCCTTCCGGCAGGAGCCGGATCCTCTCTGAAATAACGCGATCTCCCGCTGCCAGGCGCATTCCTACCCAGGCCGCAGCCGGCGGATTCCAAGTCTCGGGATTGACAAATTTCAATATATCTTGTATCTTGGTCTTGCGTTGATCAGCATGTTCCTTGTTGGCTGCGGTACGCTGCATACGATCGGGAACGGGTCACTCGGGCGATGGCACACACCGAATGAAGTATCCACGCTCCCTTCCAATCATGCATCTGTTTGATAGAGTAACAGCGGAGACGAAGCGTGATACCGCTCAGGGACATAAATCCGACAGAACGCTTTGCAATCGTGACGCTGCTGCTGGTCATCGCGAACAGTGCGGTGTTTATCTATGCTTTGACGCTCGGCCGGACCGGTGGAGAGCTGTTCGTATCCTCTTTTGCCCTGATTCCCGCGAGACTCTTCTCTCCAGTGGTGCTCAATGACGGCGCGTTGCCGGTTGCCGCAACGGTCTTCACTTCAATGTTTCTGCACGGTGGTATCCCTCATATTGCCGGCAATATGCTCTACCTCTGGATATTTGGAAATAATGTCGAAGACGATACGGGCCGCCTGCGGTTCATTCTGTTTTACCTGCTCTGCGGCACGGCGGCTGCTATGACCCATGCTCTTGCGAACAAAGCTTCGATCGTTCCGATGATCGGAGCAAGTGGGGCCGTCTCAGGCGTGCTCGGCGCATATTTGCTCCTGTACCCGAGAGCCCGGGTCGTGACGCTGGTGTTCTTAGGTTTCTACATGCGGACCATGGAAATACCGGCGATGGTCGTGCTGGGTTCCTGGTTCCTGATCCAATTTTTGAGCGCTCTGTCATCATCTTCCTCAGGCGGTGGGATCGCCTGGTATGCCCATGTCGGCGGATTTGTGGCGGGGATGATGCTGATAGGTTTGTTTAAACGAAGCGATGTTCCTTTTGGCGGTGGAAGGAGAGCTCACTCCCTATGATTGTTCCGTGCGAATGTGGTGCGAAGCTCAGGGTCGATGATGCGAAGATCAAGGGTAAAAGCGTAAAAGTGCGGTGTCCCCGGTGCGGCAATGTCCTGGTGGTGCATAAACAACCGGCAGAGCGTATGGCTGGCCGGCCTGCCGGAACCGCTGCTCTCCAACCGTCGGGCGCGCCCTTGGTGCTTGTCGCACATGATAGTGAGATTGTCAGGGCCATGGTCTCTGGGGTGCTTCAGGATGCCGGATTTGCCGTGGATACGGCCTGCGATGGGCATGAAGCGCTCAGTAAGGCGGTCAATGCAAGACCGCAGGCGATGGTTCTCGATGTAGGCTTGTCCGGCATCTACGGTTTTGAATTGTGTGAACGACTTAAGGGAAATGGACAGACGTCTGCAATTAAGATCGTACTCTTGTCGTCGGTCTATGATATGCGGCGGTATAAACGGACACCGGTGAGCCTCTATGGCGCCGATGACTACATAGAAAAACACCATATCCCCGATTTTTTACCGATGAAGATCCGCAATCTTCTCCAACCGCCGGAAAGCGGCGAGTTGAAGACGGCAAGTGCTTCCTGCGATGCCCCCCCGAAAAAAGAGCACCCGTCCCGGGAGTTCGATCTTTCGTTATTCAAACCGGAAAGTTTGATACAGTCGGAGCAGGAACGGGCGGCTGTCAGCGCTGCGGCTTCAACCGGAGGACCCGCTGCAGTTCGTGCGGACATGCCGGACAGTGCCGCCATATCACCGGAGTCTCTCAGCCTGGAGTCCTCCATCTTTCAAAAAGAAGAGTGCGATATCCCGACCGTGGACGCAGCAGACCCTGAAGCAGCGGAAAAGGCCAGGCGTTTTGCACGGATCATCGTGTCGGACATTGCGTTGTATAATCAGGAGGCCGTTGTTGATGGCTTGCGAAATGACACTTTTTATGATTTGCTCAGGAACGATGTGACCGAGGGCAGGGAACTCTATGAAAAAAGGGTCCCGGCGGCGGTCAGGGCAAAAAAGGATTATTACCAGGAGGCTTTTGATAATTTTATTAAGACACAAAAGAAGATTGTTCGTTGACCCCGTTAGAGATACCGCAGCATCTGTTCGTGGTCAGGGAAGAAGGCTTTTCCGCGGAAAAATAATCCGTGTTTCATCTCTATCGGGGTTGACAACTGAATTGACTTAGTATAGTATACGGGCTTGTCGGGGCGTAGCGCAGCCTGGTAGCGCACTTGGTTCGGGACCAAGGGGTCGGAGGTTCAAATCCTCTCGCCCCGACCATTTTTTACCGTAGAGTTTTTAACAGCAGCGGCGATAGTTGCGCTGAACATCGGGAGCCGGTCGCGAGGCCCCCTATACGGGATTGTTCTTAATAAGCGACCACCGTGGTATGCAGCAGAGTGACCGGAACGCTCAAGGGTCATTCACCATGGCAACCACAGGCTTATTTCGATGCTCGTGTCGCGCTCAGCAAAGCGATATGATTCGCCCGGTTCTTACCTCCCTCCTGGTGTACAGCAGCCAATCATACTCCTTTCTGCACTGAGGGCCGGAATGCAGGCTTTTCGGGAGCAGGTTTGTATCATGCTTGCTCAGACCTCTGTCAGACCGGTGCTGCACGATTTCAGATGCTGCTGGTTTAAGCGAAACATATCATGCATGCCGATCATCTTCGCAACAGCGGGTTGTGCTCCAAGCCAGGTTGATTGCCGGACGGGCGCTACCAGTGCCGCAGGTGGCAGCCTTTATGATGAGATAAAAAAGGGACGTTGCAACATCCTTTTTTGCCGCCCTACGAGGTATTCATGAGTGAGAGGGAAAAGTCGGTAGATGATATGATGGGTGAGGAACCCTATAACGTAGAAATTGAGGAGAAAAGTGAAGTAGCGAAGAAAAACAGCGAGGCGGAAGACAGCGCTTCAGGCCGCGGCCTCGATGCTATAAAGTATTACCTCAAGGAAATACGCAAGACGCCGCTTCTCACCTTCGATCAGGAGCAAGACCTGGCCAAGAAGATCGCCCAGGGAGATCAGGATGCCCGCGCCAGGATGATCGAGGCCAATCTGCGCCTCGTTGTTGCCATCGGCAAAAAGTACATCAACCGGGGCCTTCAGTTCTCCGATATCATTGAAGAGGGGAATCTGGGGCTGATTCGGGCAGTTGAAAAATTCCAATACGAACGCGGTTTCAAATTCAGCACCTATGCTTCATGGTGGATCAAGCAGTCCATCGAGCGGGCCATCGTGAACCAGACGAGAACCATTCGCCTTCCGGTCCACATTGCCGAGATCGTAAACTCCTATATGCGCGCCATGCGACAGCTGACGCAGTCTTTGGGGCGTGATCCGCAGATCGAAGAGATAGCGAAAAAAATGAAGGTAACCATTGAGAAGGTTCGAAGCATCTCGCAGGTGGTGCGGGAAACCTACTCCCTTGATATGCTGATCGGCGATCAGGAGGAAGATACCCTCAAGGACATTCTGCAGGATACCAACGCGCTCTCTCCAGCCAGTCTTTCGGATGATAAGCGCAGACGAGAGCATATCGACGAATGGCTTAACCAGCTTACCGTCACTGAACGGAAGGTCGTCGAGATGCGCTTCGGTCTCGTGGACGGGGAGCCTCAGACCCTGGACAGCATCGGGAAAGAATTTCACATCACCCGGGAGCGGGTCCGTCAGATCGAAACCCAGGCGCTCAACAAATTGCGCGCCATCACGAGACGGAAAAAGATCGATTTTGAAGAAATGGTGTGACAAATTCGGAATACGGAATTCGGAATGGGGAATTACGCTGACGAAAAGCTACTGATCCAAAATCCACATTCCCCATTCGCCATTCCGCATTAAAACAACCGCCCCTGTAGCTCAGGTGGATAGAGCAACGGTTTCCTAAACCGTGTGCCGGAAGTTCGAATCTTCCCAGGGGCACCAAATTTTACAACTGCTTATCTTTGGTCATGATTTCATCGTTTTGGGCACTCTCCGTCACGCTTTTCAATCCGAGTCGTTCCACGCAATCCAAGTCCTTTCATTCGCCTTCCTGCCGTGTCCTCGCAATGATTTTTATGTAAGCATGGCTTCATATTCTCACTTGCCAGATTGTATCGATAGTGATATAGTATTACATAAAGGCTATCGATGGAGGTTGTTATGAAAACAGTTACTGTTTCTCCGAAGTACCAGGTTGTCATTCCGCGCGATGTCCGGGAAATGCTCAGCATCAAACCGGGCGAGAAAATGCAGGTCATCAATTACGCAAACCGGATTGAGCTGGTGCCGGTAAAGAAGATCAAGGCCATGCGCGGATTTTTAAAAGGGATTGATACAACGGTAGTCCGGGAGAAGGACCGCGTATGAACCTGGTAGATTCATGTGGCTGGCTGGAATACCTCGCGGATGGACCAAATGCTGCTTTTTTCGCACCGGCCATCGAAAACACCGAGGAGCTTCTTGTCCCGACTCTCTGCATTCTTGAAGTGTTCAAAAGGGTATTGCAGCAGAGGGGAGAGGATGCAGCACTTCAGGCCGCCGCATTGATGCAGCAGGGGCAGGTGATCGACCTTGACAGTGGAACCGCCGTAAATGCAGCGAAAATCGGACATGAAATAAAGCTGTCTCTTGCCGATGCGGTGATCGTGGCAACCGCCAGGATTCATCATGCTGTCCTCTGGACACAGGACTCAGATTTGAAAGATGTTGAGGGTGTGAAGTTCGTGAATAAGCGATGACGAAACGTGTCTTCCATACAGTGCTTCCCAGCGGCGAAGTCCTGAGCAAAGAATTCTTGAAGCTTTTAGGGCCAGCGCATCACGATCTGTAGTCCCAGACAAAATAGTGCCTATCTCCATTTTATTCTTGACAAATATGCTGTAATTTCATAGAATTCACGGTCAGCAAAAAAGTTTACAGGCTCGTAGCTCAGGGGGAGAGCGCTACCTTGACACGGTAGAGGTCGGCGGTTCGAAACCGCCCGGGCCTACCATTTTTTCGTAGGATCAATGAGTAGAAAAAAAGTAGAGAAACCATGATTGCTTTCTTATGAATGAAATACACCTCAGGCTGCCTGACGGTTCGGAAAAAAAGTATGCCGCTGGCATCACCGGTCAGGAAGTTGCCGAGAAGATCGGCTCTCGCCTTGCAAAGGACGCGCTGGCCATTAAGATCAACGGCCAGCTGCAGGATCTGAAAACCCCCGTTGAACAAAATTCCTCGGTAGAGATCATAACCTTTGACGCCCAAGAGGGCCAGTCTATCTACTGGCACAGCACGTCACACCTCTTGGCGCATGCGGTTAAGCAGCTTTATCCCCAGATAAAGCTTGCGATCGGTCCCGCAATCGAAGAGGGATTCTATTATGACTTTGACTTCGAGCGGCCCTTTACGCCTGAGGACCTTGCAAAGATCGAAAAGAAGATGGCGGACCTGGTCAAAGCAGCTTCGCCGGTCATCAGAAGAACACTTTCCAGGGCCGAGGCCCTGACGTTCTTTAAAAACAGATCAGAAGACTACAAGGTCGAGCTTATCAGCGAGCTCCCTGACAGCGACGTGATCACGATCTACGAGCAGGGCGATTTCGCCGACCTCTGCCGGGGGCCGCATGTCTCCTCAACGTCGAAGATCAAGGCCTTCAAGCTGCTCTCGGTCGCAGGAGCCTACTGGCGCGGCAGCGAGAAGAACAAGATGCTTCAACGGATCTACGGCATCTCGTTCACGACCAGGGATGCGCTGGATGCTTATCTGACGAGGCTTGAGGAGATCAAGCGGCGCGACCACCGCAAGCTCGGCAAGGACCTGGACCTGTTCTCCCTGTCCGATGAAGTGGGCGGCGGGTTGGTCCTGTGGCATCCCCGGGGCGCATTGATCAGGAAGACCATCGAGGATTTCTGGCGCGATGAACACCAGCGGAACGGCTACGATTTTGTGTATTCTCCGCATGTGGGCCGTGCCAATCTCTGGGAGACGTCGGGCCACCTGGGTTTTTACCGGGAGAACATGTATTCCTCCATGGATGTGGAAGGGCAGGAGTATTATGTAAAACCGATGAACTGCCCGTTCCACATCATGATCTACAAGAACAAGCTTCGGTCGTACCGGGAACTGCCGCTTCGTTATGCAGAGCTCGGCACGGTCTACCGCTTCGAGCGTTCAGGGGTGCTGCATGGTCTTTTGCGCGTCCGGGGGTTCACCCAGGATGACGCGCATATCTTCGTGGCGCCTGAAGAGATGGAAGCAGAGATCATCCGGGTCATCGATTTTGTGGTCCGGATGCTGAAGACCTTCGGCTTCGACGATTTCAAGGCATATATCGCTACCCGGCCGGAAAAATCCGTTGGAGACCAGGCGCAGTGGGACCAGGCAACGCAGGCGCTTAAGATCGCGGCAGAGCGGGCGCAGCTGGCCTATGAGATTGATGAAGGCGGCGGCGCTTTCTACGGCCCGAAGATCGATATCAAGATCAAGGACGCGTTGGGCAGATTGTGGCAGTGTTCGACTGTGCAGTTCGATTTCAATCTGCCGGAGCGTTTCGATATGAGCTATATCGGCGTTGATAATCAGGCGCACCGGCCCTATGTGGTCCACCGGGCGCTTCTGGGTTCCCTGGAGCGGTTCTTCGGCATGCTCATCGAACACTACGCCGGTGCGTTCCCTGCCTGGCTTGCGCCGGTCCAGACGAAAGTGATGTGCATCACGGACAAACAGTTCGATTATGCGAAGAGCGTGCGGGACCAACTCCTTGCCGCAGGGATTCGGGTTGAACTCGACTCCCGTTCCGAGAAGATCGGGTTCAAGATCCGGGAAGCTGCCATGGAAAAAGTGCCGTATATCCTGGTGGTCGGAGAAAAAGAAGTGGAGCAGAACGCTGTTGCGGTGCGCGAACGCGGGGGCAAAGACCTCGGTGTCATGCCGCTGAATGAAATCATTTCTATTCTGCAGGAAAAGATCAGGAATAAAAGCAACTAAACAATCCGAGGGGGTGATTACGTATCAGTAAAATTACAACAAGAATCAACTACATGATCAGAGTGAAGGATGTTCGCGTTATTTCTTCCGAGGGCGAGCAGCTTGGGGTCATGCTCGTGCGGGATGCCATCAAGCAGGCCGAAGACCTGGGGCTGGATCTGGTCGAGGTTGCGCCGACGGCAAATCCTCCGGTCTGCCGCATCATGGATTTCGGAAAGTATAAGTACGAAATGGCCAAGAAAGCGGCCGAATCCAAGAAGCATCAGACCGTCATCGTCGTAAAGGAGATCAAGCTCCGGCCGAGGACGGACGATCATGATGTAGAGTTTAAGACGAATAATATTAAACGCTTCCTCGCAGAAGGCAATAAGGTCAAAGTGACCGTCATGTTTCGCGGACGGGAAATGGCCCACACCTCCTACGGCAGAGCGGTATTGGATCGCATCCTGAAGGACATTGAGGCCGAGGCCGTCGTAGAGCAGACCATACGCATGGAAGGCAAGAACATGACGCTGCTGCTCGGACCCAAGGCCAAGCCGTAGGAATGCGGGTGAGTTGGAATTATTCATAAATACAGAGACGCATCCTCCTCTGTCGATTATTCAAGAGACCCTGGTGGCGGATACCACGCAGATGTCGGAAAGGAAAGATCATGGCTAAGCAGAAACTGAAGACCAACCGCAGCGCAGCAAAGCGGATGAAGGTGACCGCCTCGGGAAAAGTGAAGAGAGGCCAGGCCGGAAAGCGGCACCTCCTCACCTCGAAAGGTCCGTCGCGCAAGGGCAGCCTGAAAAAAAGCGTTCTTGTTGCCCCGGAGAATATGAAGAACGTAAGGCGGATGATGCCCTACGGGTTTTAAGAGCAGTCTATCTGCATCATACAATTCAGTATACGGATGGAAGAAGCCGTACCTGAAAAAACATGAATCACGCATCGTGTGCTTTGATTCAAGGAGGGAGAAAATATGCCGAGAGCAAAAGGCGGCCCCAAAACGCGGGCCAGAAGAAAAAGAGTGCTCAACCTGGCAGAGGGATACTGGGGAGCAAAGTCCAAGCTGTACCGCTCCGCAACCGAAGCCGTTGATCGTGCACTTAAGTACGCCTACAGAGACCGGAAAGCCCGGAAAAGGGATTTCCGCAGGCTCTGGATTGCGCGCATCAATGCTGCCGCAAGGCTGAACGGCCTGTC
>Ga0334722_10007340_pt1 | contig 10701 bp, 13 predicted proteins | sample C3_bottom_MG_FD_207210 | JGI IMG/M metagenome (GOLD analysis project Ga0334722, IMG submission 207210) | Sediment microbial communities from Yellowstone Lake, YNP, Wyoming, USA - C3_bottom | ecosystem: Environmental > Aquatic > Freshwater > Lake > Sediment | place: USA: Wyoming | collected...
CCCCCCAAATACAGCCACAAGAAGTGCAATAATTAATTGCACCAGTCGTTTCCGATAGCTTGTTAACCATACTGCTGCAGTAAAAATTTGCATCCCTGTGTGCAGTAATATTACTGCACATAACCCTTAACTCATTGAATTAACAGGCTAATCTTATTGGCATGTTGAGTGCATAATAATCAGCATAAAGTTACCAAGACCGGGAGGTTTACATGAAAGTATTGGTTGCATACGACGGATCTTTGAATTCTCAAAAGGCGCTAAAGTACGGCATAGACAGGGTCAGGGAGAACGGCGGAGAGCTGAAAGTCCTGCATGTCTTTCATGCCGGCATGTTCATAGACTACGGCGCAGGGCCGAGGGCCGAGGAGATCGCAAGGGCCGAGTCCGCGAGGTTTGTCGAAGAGGCAAAAAAAATAATTACCGAAGCGGCCGGCAACATAAAGGCTGAAATAACGACAGTGGACGGCGTTCCAGAAGACGAGATACTCGGTTACGCGCAAAGCGAAAAGATCGATCTGCTTTTGTCCCCCCCGAAATATAAAGCGCTTGCGAAGAATGCGCCTTGCCGCGTATCGATCATCCCGGGCAATATTATCCTGGCGATAGACAATACGAAAAGCTTCCTGGACCTGCTTGAGAAGGTGGGGCATGAGGCATTAGGCACGGGATCGAGGGTGATCCTGCTCGGCATAGTCCCTGTGCATCTTTACAGCCGGACTGAAAAAAAGGAGCTTGAACGCATTGCAAAAGAGACTGAGGAGATGGTCGGGAAGGCAAAGAAGGAGCTGCGCAACTGCGGGATTGAGGTGAAAGATGTAATACGCCGGGGATATCCTGATGAAGAGATATTGAAGGTAGCTGGAGAAAACCCGGTTATGATGATAGTCATTCCTGCCTCAGGGGATGCGCCTTCAGAGCTCGGCAAGGCTGCAAGCATTATCCTTGACGACGAAGACAGTTTCAGAAGACCGGTCATGCTTGCGGCAAGCGAAAAGACTGCTTAACCCATTTTATTTCTATGTGGGTCCGAAAGGACATAGTATTTTCGCTCATTCTCACTTCGTTCCGAGGCGTTTGCCCTCATTATCACATGATACGGAGTGTCTGAGTATCGGGCAAACAAATCCGCTCAAATACCATATCCTTCCGGACTGGGCAAAATTTATGAATTAAGTGGGTTAAAAAAAAGAATGCGGCACGAAGGGCTGTTTATACCCCGTCTGCCGCATTAATGCAAGCTAATTGCCCTTGTTTAGTCGATCTTCCTGAAGCTGCTCTTCTTTGCGCCGCAGACCGGGCATTCATCCGGCGCCTCATTTTCAACGGTATTTCCGCAGACCGGGCAGACGTGGTACTCGACATCCGCATTGTTGCCTATGGCTGCAAGCGCTTTTTGATAAAGCCCGGCGTGAATTTTTTCAACCGCATTGGCGTAATTGAAACTCTTAAGCGCCTTTTTGTTGCCCTCTGCTTCAGCCTCTCTGATCATCCTGGGATACATCTTTTCGAACTCATGCGTCTCTCCGTTTATGGCGTGTTCCAAATTCTCCCTTGTAGTCCTGACGCCGCCGAGTTCCCTCAGATGGCTGTGGGCATGCACGGTTTCAGCCTCTGCCGCGGCCCTGAATAGTCTCGCGATCTGGGGAAAGCCTTCAAGGTCGGCCTGTCTGGCAAAGGCAAGATACTTCCTGTTGGCCTGCGATTCACCTGCAAAGGCCTCCTGCAAATTATTTTCGCTGTTTGTCATTTTTCGATCATTTCTCCTTAAAATTTATTTCTCGCGGCAACTGCTCAGGTTGAGATAGTCTGCAGCTGTTTAGGTTGTTAGATCTTTGCCGTCCTAACAGACTACAGTCCAGGCAACCTGTGTACCTATTGTCTCTTTATTTATACTCTTCGGAGACTCGTCCGACCATGGCAGCGGAGGGCTTCAGGGTCTTGTCTCCCTCGTCCTGCCATTTTACAGGGCATGCCTCATCGCCGTGGGCCCCGAGATAAATATTGGCCTTCACCTTTCTCAACAGCTCGTCGATATTCCGGCCGAGATTGTAAAAATTCATTTCAGAGTTCATCAGCTTGCCTTCGGGACTGATGATAAAAGTGCCCCTTAAATCAAGACCTGTCTGCTCGTCGTACACCCCGAAGAGCCTTGAAACGCAACCGGTAGGGTCTGAGCCCATAGTGTACTTCACCTTCTCCAGCATTTTTTCTTCGCGCTGCCATGCAAGATGCACAAACTTTGTGTCCCTGCTAATAGTAATCAGTTCAGCGCCGGCCTCCACAAACTTTGCCTGCTGCTCTGCCAGAGCAGCGAACTCGGTCGCTCAGACGAAGGTAAAATCCGCCGGATAAAAGAACAGCACAGTCCATTTCTTATCCGCGATCAGCCCGGAAAGAGCAACCTCTCCGAAATCGCCTTTTGAAGGCTCATATGTCTCGAGTTTGAAATCAGGGACCGCAGCCCCAACCTTAATTCCGCAACAATTTTCACTCATGGTTTTCCCCCTTGATGTTTTTTTTAAATCTTACTAGGAAATCGGGCTTGTGTATAGACGCCGGCCCGTTAACAAAGCTGTTCTGTCAATAACCGGATCAATGAATCGTCAATTCTCTCCTGAAAAGCCTGTGTCCGCAATACAGGCAGGCGGTCAAATATTCCCCGGACCACAGCTCTATTTCATGGCCGCAGGCGGGACAGGTGGTATAATCCGGCGCCGGCGCATACCTGACCTTTCCAAAACCCTTCGCTGCTGAACCGTTCTTTTTCATATACCCACCCTCTTTCCCTGCTCAGGCTGTTTTCCGCTGCAGGCTGGACAAAGACCATAAAATTCAATATGGTTGCCGGTCATTTTGAACTTGCCCTTGACCTCCTCAGGCAGATCAAGTTTGAAATCCACGCAGATGTCCACGATAAATTTACAGCTTGTGCAGATAAGATGATGATGCGGGCTGGTATCAGGATCGAACCGCTTTTTGCCGGGATCTATAGTCAGCTCCTGAAGCTCGCCTTTCTGCCTGAGCGTTTCCAGTGTGTTGTACACTGTTGCAAAGGACATGGTAGGGAACTTTTTGGAAACCGACAAATAAATATCTTCCGCAGACGGATGCTTCTTATTCCCCTCAAGAAAAGCCAGTATAGCCAATCTTTGGGGTGTGAGTTTAAGTCCTATATTCTTGTATTTTTCCATCATTTGCTCCTTTGATGAAATTTACCACATAAGAATTGTTCTTGTCAAGGAATTCTTATCAGGCTGGTATCTTTATTTATCAAATAGTAGCAGGTCAAATCTAGGGGCCGGCAGTATCGGGCCTCAGACGGCGGGCCTTTTCAAAGTTTTCCAGTGCCTTGTCTTCAATGCCCATGGTCCTGTACACAACAGCAAGATTATAATATGCGTTCGCATTGGTACTGTCCTCTTCAACGGCAGCCATGAAGCAATCGGCCGCCTCTTTCAGCATTCCCTTTTTAAAATATATCGCACCCAGATCTCCAAAGACAATGGCCTTGCTCATCCCGAGCTCCATCGAGATATTCGCCTCCCTGAGCGCCTCGTCGTAAAGTCCCTGTTTATAATAGGCCAGGCTCAGATTATGGTGGGCCCATGCAAAGGACGGCAACAAGGCCGCAGCCTTTTTATACTCTGTTATCGCCTTGTTCGTCTCGTTCCTTCCATAATAAACACGTCCAAGCTCATTGTAGCCCCTCGCTTTTTTGGGGCTCTTCAGGATTACATCCTGCCAAAGCGTCTCTCCGTCATTCCATATGCCGTTTCTTTCGTAAGCAGCGATGGAAAACACCACGACAACCATCAGGAACAAAACTGCGGCATATCTTTGGACAAGCGGATACTTTTTTTGTATGACGGAATGCAGGGCAACGACCGACGAGACGAATGCAATAAAAAAACCGGCTGAGGGCAGATACAACCGGTGTTCAAAGGCGAGATCATTAGTCGGGATAATGCTGGATTCAACAGACAGCGCGATAAAAAACCAGAAGATGCCAAAGGCGGTGAACCGATTGGCAGCCCCCGGCCGTCGCCACAGACAGCCGCCCAATGCGGCAATGGACAGGAGTAGAAGAAGAGGAACGAGCACTCCGCCTTCGAAAAAAGATTCATAAAGCGGAAAATCATAATCCAGCGATTGGTTAACCGGCAGGAACAGGAGCCTCAGGTATGTAACTATCACGCTGAACTGTGTGAACAGATATCCTGACCTGGAGATTGTTGTCTTGGCCCTGGCCACGCTGCCGATATCCGAAAACCATTCGTAAAACGGTTTGTCAATATTGATCATGTTCAGAGGGACAAGGCCGGCCGCTAAAAAAAAAGGGACCAGGAAAGCCGCCCTTCTCCGCAGACCTCCTTCCATGAACATGAATTCAAAGAGCGCGATCAGCAGCGGCAGCACAAAGGATATCTCTTTTGTAGTCATGGCCGCAGCAGCGGAAAGCAAGGAACCCGCGTAAAGCAGCGTTGTGACCCGGCCGGACGCACTGCCGGAAAGCCGCCACTTCAAATACAGTAAAAAAGACAGGAGACAAAAAAGCGCGGAGAGTGACGCGAACCTCTGGGATATATACGTCACAGCCTGCGTCTGGACAGGATGACAGGCAAACAGGGCCGAGACAAAAAACGGGACTATCCGGGAAAAAGACCTGTCCCCGTTGCGGACCGCAGCGACATAAGGCGTCTTCATCATAAGCGCAAGGACGCCGTATACAAGCAGGGAGTTTATGATGTGAATAACGATATTGACAATGTGATACCCCTCAACGTCGAGCCCGCCAAGCCTGAAGTTCATCGCAAAGGTAAGATAACCTATATATCTGCTCCTGAAGGTATATCCGACAAGGGAATCACTCACAATCATCGCCCTGCTGCGCAACGGTTCGAGCAGGACGCCGAGGTCCCTTATGACCGGGTTCTGGATTATATATTCATTGTCGTCGAATTCGAACGGGGCGTACAGAGTGCCCGAATATATTATTACGACGAGCGCAAAAATAATAAGCGCGGCAGGGGCTTTCCTATCGAAAAAAGCGCCCTCAAAAAAACTCTTCAATCGTCCTCCCTGCGTACCGTAAAACGCCTTATATCAGTCGGGTCAGGCGGTTACGTTAAGATTAAATTACAGCCCGGATAATTGCAAGCAGGCATGATCAAAATAGCGGGACCATGATATATAATAGGAACTAGGCTGAAACTTATTTATATTAAATTTATAACAGACAACAGGGGGCAGTTCGGATGAAGACAAGCCGAAGCCGTTTTACCATAACTCTCGCATTCATAACGCTCGCCTTCACGGCAGGTTTGCTGATAACTTCACAGCGGTCTTATGGAGCTGATGTCAAGCCGGCGTCCGTCAAAAAGGACGACAAATGCCGGGTATGCGGAATGTTCGTTGCCAAATATCCCGCATGGGTCAGCCAGATTGTCTTTAGCGACGGAACATATGCCTTCTTTGACGGGCCCAAAGACATGTTCAGATATTATTTCAATCTCGCCAAATATAACCCTTCAAAGAAACAGTCGGATATTGCCGCTATGTTTGTGACCGAATACTATTCAGCTAAACCGATGGACGCAAAGGCCGTGCTCTTTGTGCAGGGCAGCGACGTCACCGGTCCCATGGGCCCGGAACTCGTGCCGATCGCTTCTCCCGCAACGGCCGGGGAATTCATGAAAGACCACAAAGGGAAGAAGGCGCTTAAGTTCGGGGAAGTGACGCCTGAGGTCCTGAACTAGTTGAGAGGGTCTCATATTTTTCTCGCTTTTACGTTTGTCTGCATGCTGATGCTCTGCGGCCTTTATTGGCGTTCAAAGACCGCTGTCTCGGCATTTATGTCCACGTCCGGACAGCTTCGGGCATTGACGGCTTCGTTGAGACTCACAGACATGTCTTTTTCCACAGACGCGCGCTATACGAGGCACCCTTCCCAGGCCGACATATTCTCCGCGTTTCAGGATTATCCAGGTTCGATTGAACACTTCCCGTCCGGTTCAGTAACTCCCCCGCCGGACTTCAGCGGCTTGGGGACAAGGATAGAGGTCAAGGCCAGATGACGTCGGGACACCTTAACATTCTGGATTTTACGCTTAAGTCGCTCCTCCGGAGGAAGTCAAAAAATGCCGGACTTGTCTTCGTCTTCACCTTCATTATCTTCATCTCCGCCTCCATCCTGTTCCTTGTATACTCTTTTAAACATGAAGCGCTGCTGATACTCAAAGGCGCGCCTGAACTAATACTTCAGAAGATGGTCGCAGGAAGGCACGAACTCACGCCGGTGTCTGTAGCAGATGAGGTTGTTCAAATGCCGGGAGTTTCCGGGGCGACTCCCCGATACTGGGGTTATTACTATGACGGCGTTGTCAAGGCCAACTACACTATCATGGCGTCTTCGGACAAGACCGGGGAACCCAACCGGCTGCTGAAGGGAAGACTGCCGGGCAGGGACGATAGCCGGGAGGCTGCCGTAGGCAGGGGTGTTGCAAAGGCCTGGTTCCTGGATATCGATTCAGAGATCGTCCTGCAGTCTGCGTCAGGTTCCCCCATGACATTCAGGATCGTCGGCATTTTCGAGGCGGATTCCGAGCTTCTCACGTCGGACCTCATAGTCATAAGTCCCCGGGACATAAAAAAGCTGTTTTTGATGCCGGACGGGGCGGCAACGGACATCGTTGTTAGTGTTGCCAACGAGACCGAGGCGCCTGTTGTGGCCAGGAAGATAAGAGACCGGTTCCCGGACATGAGGCCGATCCTCAGAAGCGAAATAATAAGGACCTATGACGCGGTGTTCGGCTGGAGGTCCGGACTGATACTAACCATGTTCTCAGGCGCGCTTGTAGCCTTCTTCATCCTTGCCTGGGACAAGGCCACCGGACTTAGCGCGGATGAAAAGAAAGAGATAGGCATATTAAAGGCGATCGGCTGGGAGACCTCGGACATACTCGAAATGAAGTTCTGGGAAGGACTTGTCATCTCGCTGACGTCCTTCCTGCTCGGCGTCATACTGGCATATGCGCATGTGTTTTTTTTCGGGGCGTCGTTCTTCGGCCCCGCGCTCAAAGGCTGGTCAGTCATTTATCCGGAATTCAGGCTGACGCCCTTTATAAACACATATCAGATAGCGACCCTCCTGACGCTGACGGTCATACCCTATATAGCAGCAACCATCATCCCTTCATGGAAGGCAGCTATAACCGATCCGGATGAGATTGTGAGGGGATAACATGATTTACGAAGAATTGTTCAGAGAATTGACACAATATAAAGTCAGGTTTGCGGTTACAGGCGGAGTAGCGCTTGTATTGCACGGTGTAGTGCGGTTTACGGCCGACCTTGACTTGATTGTTGACCTGTCCGAAGATAATCTGAAACTTTTTTTGCAGGTCATAAAAAAACTCGGGTATAAAACGAAGCAACCCATCAGACCGGAGGACCTTCTCAGCCCCTCAATCCGCAAGAACTGGGCAGAGGAAAAACATATGGTGGTATGCACATTTTATCATCCGGTAAAACCGCTCAATATTGTTGATTTATTCATCATTGAACTGATTCCCTTCCCATCAATAGAGAAAGAAATAGTATGGTTCGAGGCTGGAGGTCTCAGGCTCCCTGTTGTCTCCAAGGCACACCTAAAACAATTGAAACGGATTGCAAACAGGCCTCAGGACCTCGCTGATGTGGCAATACTCGAACAGCTTGAAAGAGAAAAAGAATGACCGTAATCAGACAGGCATATTCATTCACGCCGTCAATTGATCTGATGCTGGAGCTGCAGGACCTGACCCCGGAGCAGAAGCTGGACTGGCTTGAACAAGCGAAGCAATTTGTGGCTGCTTTTGTGCCCGCCGGTGACATTGAACGGTGGAGAAGGGTCCTTGCCGCCGATGAAGAAGAAACAAGCTAAGCTGTAATTTTTCAGATGAAGTTAAGGTTTTAAATATGCAGCCCGAATATTGATTATCCTCATGCTCCACTAATTCATTTTTTCTTCGTCTTTAACCTTCTCAAAAATGTTTCGTATTTCAGCGCATGACCTTCCTGTTCCGACCACCGTCTTATCTCTGCAATATCGATCTTCTGTGCCCTGGCGACCATTAATGCCGATATTCATAGAGGCTTCCCTGCCCTTCTCGGTCTCGTGCGCTGCCGGTAATAGGCATCCAGCTCTTTATCAGGGAGAAAATAGTACGCCCTTTCTATCAGACCTTTCAGTTCCACGAGAAAGGGATACCTCGGATTGAATGTATAGATCCTCACCCGGCCGACAAGACGGCTCACTACAATTCCGCCGTTTTCAAGCCGCCTCAACTGCTGCTGGAATCTGTTGACCGGCTCGCCAAAAGTCTTTGCCAGCCCGAACGGATACGCCTCTCCGTAGACATAGAGAGTGAAGAGTATTTTTTCGACGGTTATATTTCCAAAAACTCCCTCAAGCATTGGACCTCCACTACCATAATATATGGTTATGATACCATAATTAATGGTAGTGCAAATAGTTCACGCTGTCAAGTGAGACCAGGGAATATTCAGCTTGGGTGATTTCAAGGAAACTCTCTCATGCCCCATCAGGGACGAGCCGGCAGACGCATTCAGCCTCCGGCGGTCAAAAGAGACAAAAAAAACCGGGATAATTCCACGGCCATGTTGTCAGAATATACATTGACTCTGGAATAACGGGCTTGATATATTAAGCTCACTTCTTTGGGGAGGTTGTTGAGTGAAAAGGGATATCGGAAAGAGTATTATGGATGCACTCCCGACAACCTGTAGAGAACTTAATGACATGGTCCGCGAGTATGATCTTTTCAAAATCGACAATAATAGGCCGCCGGCTATGATATTGCAGCCGGCAGTCTAATATATGTTGGCTGAACACTAATGGAACTAAATAAACTTACTAAGGAAATAAGATTTCGGACCCGGAGATGCCTATGTTTCTGCGGAGGAAAAGGCTTTCTCGTCTTCATTGCGTGTCCATCCTGTAATGCGGTTCTAGTAGTGTGTGATGCAGTTGGAGAAGTGTTTTGTGATGCTAATGATTTATCCAAAGGCAGATGTGGTTGTTGGTTAGAATCATGCAATAATAAATGCCCTGTCTGCAAGGAAGCGAAATTATCAGAGTTTCGTCACGCTACAGAGGCAGAAGTAATAAGGGCCGGTTTTAGTTATAACGACATCGAAGAAGGTCAAATATTAGAATAGCCAGCCAACAATGCCATCAAGACCGACGCCAAATAGCGACGGTCATTTTTCGCAGAGGTCTTTGGCGGCGCGGCTCATGGCTGTCGTTGAAGCTGTAGAAAAAGTCTTGAAATCCTGAATAAAACGCCATATGATTACGGGGAAAAGCAAGTTCACGGGTTAGCTGAAAAGAGGAGCGATATGGCGCGATATAAGAAGTATGATTACAACCAGGGTAAATTCATCGCGATAGACTTTGACAAGCAGATAGTGGAGGGCTCGTTCGAGCACACGCTTCATTATTTTATAGAGGAAGAGGCGGACCTTACGGCATTCGATCTGAGATATGAAAATGACAGGACGGGAGCAACAGCATACGATCCTGCAATACTGCTGAAAATAGTCCTGTATGCGTACTCGAAGGGGATATTCACGAGCCGGAAGATCGCACGTTGCTGCGAGGAAAACGTAGTGTTCATGGCATTGTCGGCGGATACCCGCCCTCACTATACCACGATAGCGGACTTCATCTCATCTACCGGAGGGGAGACCAGTGCCGACCATATCCCCAGATGGCCATCGGCAATAGTTAGTTTGCCGAGTTTCAGCCCTCGGCCAGTCAGGTCCCTCAGAACCTCACTCCAGGATTCCTTGCTCTCGCGATACCCGCTTTCGCAAGCAAGAAAGACTTTCGTGCCTGTGGTAAGGGCTCCGATAATTATCAGAAGCGCTGCCTTGTCCTTCTCAAGCCCGGCCTTCACATATATCCCGTCTGCCCACTGATAAACTACCTTTAATGATGAAAGGTCCTGTTGCTTCCACTCCTCGTATTCAAGCTGCCATTTCGCTTTCAGCCGACTAATGGACGAGGCCGAAAGCGGAGCCCCCTCGCCAAGTAATCCCCTAAGTGCAAGTTCGAAGTCTCCTTTGGCCAACCCGTGCAGATACAGTTCCGGCAGCATCTCCCCTATGGCTTTCGATCTGCGCTTGAAAAACGGTATTACCTTGCTCTCAAAGCGCTCTTCTGTGTCCCGAACACGAGGTCGCCGCACTGCTATAGTCCCGTTCATAAGCGCAAACTTCTTCGGCTTCCCGTGACCGTTACGGTACCCACGGGTACTGTCGACCGCCTTGACCCTCTCCGATTTCTTCCTCCCCAGAAACGTCTCAACTTCTTCTTCAAGCATGTCCTGTATGTACCCCTGAATCTTCAGGCGTACCATGTCCTCCAATTCCTCATAGGTTGCTCTTGACTGTCTTACTGTCCCAGTGATACTCTTTTTCATGGTGGTGGCTCCTTCCTTTGTTGTTTGGTCGCAACTTGAAAGGATACACCGCCTTCTATTTATTTACACACTTTTTAATTGTACTTCCATTGCTGGCCGGTTAAAACAGAGCGCCCTGAAGGGGCTCTTCTCCTCGTAATTTAAGTCTATCAAGATTCAGAGTCATAATATCAATGAGGGCCTTTCTTTCAAACAGCATTTCTCTGATCACTCT
>Ga0334722_10007341_pt1 | contig 10699 bp, 9 predicted proteins | sample C3_bottom_MG_FD_207210 | JGI IMG/M metagenome (GOLD analysis project Ga0334722, IMG submission 207210) | Sediment microbial communities from Yellowstone Lake, YNP, Wyoming, USA - C3_bottom | ecosystem: Environmental > Aquatic > Freshwater > Lake > Sediment | place: USA: Wyoming | collected...
CACCCCCGACAAAACCCCGCCAGCGGGAGACTTAAATAATTACCCTTCCGAGATGTATCTTTAAGCGACGAACGCCCCGTCGGCTGGACAGGGAGAGGAGGGAAAAATCTTCTTGAAACTGATATGTAAAGACCTGACCCCAATTGACCCCAATTTAGAGGGCTAATCCCAAGGGGGGTGGTGGGGAGCTGAAAATGGTGCTAAAATCAACATGCAAATATGAACATGACATGTTCAGATTTAAAGGATAGCCTGGGATGCTAAAACGACTCCGTTTAGAGGCATCCGTCAAAAAGCAGATGGGGTGGAATCCCGTAACGGCTATTTTCGGGCCCCGCCAGTGCGGAAAGACGACGCTGGCCCGCAAGGTGGCCGGGCCCCGCGCGCATTATTTCGACCTCGAAAAAGCGGTGGACCATGAAAGGCTGGGCGACCCGGAAAGGGCTTTGGCAGGCCTTAAGGGCCTGGTGGTTCTCGATGAGATCCAGCGCCGGCCTGAACTGTTCAGCCGGCTGAGGGTATTGGCCGACCGGCGTCCCCTTCCCTGCCGGTTCCTGATTCTGGGTAGCGCTGCCCCGGAAATGGTTAAGGGGGTTTCGGAAAGCCTGGCGGGCCGGGTGGGGTTCGTGAATATGGGCGGTTTCCTGCTGGAAGAAACAGGCAATAATGCGGCATCCTTGTTGTGGCTAAGGGGTGGTTTTCCGCGCTCGTTTCTGGCGAAGAGCGAGGCGCAAAGCCTGGATTGGCGGGAAACGCTTATCCAGACATATTTGGAAAGGGACATTCCCCAGTTGGAGCACCGGATTCCCTCCAATACCCTGCGCCGGTTCTGGGCCATGGTGGCCCATTATCATGGTCAGGTCTGGAATGGGTCGGAGATTTCCGCCTCGCTGGGTTTCGCCCATACGGCCGCCCGGCGGTATCTGGACATCCTGTCCGGGACATTTATGGTTAGGCAGTTGAGGCCGTGGTTTATGAACGCGAAAAGCACGGTTGTTAAATCGCCAAAGGTGTATATCCGCGACACCGGATTATTGCATACCCTGCTGAGGATAAGGTCCCGTGAAGAGCTGGAGTCCCACCCCAAATTGGGCGCGTCCTGGGAGGGGTTTGCCATGGAGCAGGTTCTCGCGGCGACCGGTGACCGGGATGCTTTTTATTGGGCCACCTATGCGGGGGCGGAACTGGACCTGGTAATCGGTTCGGGAACCCGGAGGTGGGGGTTTGAATTCAAGTGCACCGATGTCCCCAAAATGACCAAGTCGATGTGGAATGCGATGGAAGAACTGAAGCTGGCCCACATCTGGGTCGTTTATCCGGGAAAGGAAACCTTCAAAATCCAGGAAAAGGTAACCGCGTTGGGTATTGGGGATTTAAAGAAAGCGATTTCTAAGGTCGCATCCAAATAGACGATTTTGACCGTAGAATCTTATATGTCAAGACCTGACCCCTTTTCTGGGGAATATCATGTGTCAAGACGAACCTTGAGCCTGTCGAAGGGCTGACCCCATCTCTGTAGAATGGGGGCATGAGGGGGAAAATGAGGCGGGTGATTTGCGGAATACTGGTTGGGGTTTTGCTTCTGGCAAATCAGAGCTATTGTGCCAATAGTCTAATACCAGAAAGTCAATTAAAGACGGATGCGAGTGTTAATGATAATTCTATTTCGAATCCTAATCTGGTAAAGGACCAGCAGTATAAATTTGATATGAGTTGTTATCTAAAAAAACAGGCTTATTGGTTTGGAGGGGAAATGATTGGAATAATGATCGGTGTTGGATGTTATCGCCTTGCAAATGGAAAGCCCGAGCCTGGAGATTTAACCGGCATGATACCAATGATGGTTTATGCAGGGATAGGGGCAACTATCGGAGTATTAATCGGTAACCATTATGCGGATAAGCTGGATTGTTATAGGGAAAAGAAGGTTGAGAATCCGTGAAACCTGATAACTTTAATCCAGCCTGAATCTTAAAAAAATCTGCTCTTCAGTATGTACCAGATGGCGGCGAAGCCGTCCCGCCAGCTGACCTTCTTCCCCTCCGCGTAAGTCCTTCCGTGGTAGGCGACGGGCACCTCATAAATCCGGGCCTTCAGTTGGGCAAACCGGGCGGTGATTTCCGGCTCTACCCCGAAGCGGTTCGAGGTTAATTTAAGCCGGGGAATCAGGTCGGAACGGAAAGCCTTGTAGCCGGTTTCCATGTCGGTCAGGTTCAGGTTGGTCATCATGTTGGAAAACAGGGTCAACAGGCCGTTGCCGATGGAGTGCCAGAAGAAGAGGACGCGGTGGGGAGCGCCTCCCGCCAAACGGGTTCCATAAACCACATCGGCGCGTCCGGCAACCAGGGGCGCCAGCATGGGGGCGAAGTCGGCCGGGTCGTACTCCAAATCGGCGTCCTGGATGAGGGTGAAGCGGCCCTTCACCAGCTTGAATCCGGAACGCAGGGCCGAACCTTTACCGCCGTTGCACTGCTGGAAAACTATCTGGATGCGCGACTTATCCAGCCCCTTGACCGATTCCTTGCCCGCCTGCAGGGCGTCCAAATATTCCCGCGTTCCGTCGGTCGAGCCGTCGTCCACGATTATGACTTCTTTATCGAAGGGGGTGTCGGCGACCCGGGCGAGGGTGATGGGCAGGTTCCCGCGCTCGTTATAAACCGGGATGACGACGGATAAAAGTATTTCGTTGCTCATGCCATGTCCCCCGTTAGGACCGTCCCGGCGGTCCAGGACGGGTCGGAAGAGGCCGAGAGCGGGGTCCGGTGGCCCCGCATCAGGCGGAACCAGCCCGCGCAGGCGATCATCGCGGCGTTGTCGGTGCAGAGGGTCATTTGGGGGATCACCAGCCTGATTTTCTCACTAGTTGCCAGTTGGGCGAAAGCCTGACGCAGGGCGGAATTGGCGGCGACCCCGCCTGCCAGTATGAGTTTTTTGGCGCCCGTGGAGTGGATGGCTTCCCTGGTCTGCATTACCAGCGCCCCGATTACCGCCGTTTGAAAACCGCGGGCAATGGCGCCCCGGTCGGAGGTTTTGGTCAGGGACATGGCCACAGCGGTCTTGAGGCCGGAAAAAGAGAAGTCCAGACTGCCGTTTTTCATTTTGGCTATGGGCAGGCGGAAGGTGGTCTGGGATTTCCCCGCCATTTTTTCCACCCCGGGTCCGCCCGGATAGGGAATCTTCAGGAGCCGGGCCACCTTGTCGTAGGCCTCGCCCGCGGCATCGTCGCGGGTGCGCCCCAGTATTTCGAATGAGCCGTGCTTTTTCATGAGGATGAGTTCCGTATGTCCCCCCGAAGCCACCAGCGCCAGGAGGGGCGGGCGGAGACGGGGGTCCTGCAGGAAGGCCGCGCTGATGTGCGCCTCGGTGTGGTTAACTGCCACGAAAGGCTTGTGCATCAGCCAGGCGAAGGCCTTGCCGGCGGTGAGCCCCACCAGCAAAGAGCCGGGCAGTCCCGGCCCCGCCGTCGCCGCCACCGCGTCCACATTGTTGGGAGACAGCCTGGCGTCGCGGAGCGCCTTGGCGATGACCTCGGTGATGAAGCGGATGTGCGACCGGGAGGCCAGTTCGGGGACGATTCCCCCGTATGGCCGGTGGACCGCCACCTGCGAGGAGACCGCGCTGGAAATCAGTTTGGGTGAAGCCCCCTTCCGGGCCAATACCACCGCCGCCGCGGTTTCATCGCAGGAGGATTCAATGCCCAAGATGTACATGACCCCCAGATGTTACCGCGCCGGGCGGGGGAGCGGGACCGCGCGCCGAAAGGGCCAGTAGAGCTTGTAGGCGCGCCCGAATACGCTGGAAAGGGGAACCGGGCCGAAGTACCGGGAGTCCCGGCTGTTGTCGCGGTTGTCGCCCATCAGGAACAGCTTTCCCTCCGGAATCCGGAACGGCCCAAAATCCCTGGCGCCCCGGTATTTCCAAACCGCCCAGGGCTCTTTCAGCTTTTTCCCGTTGATGGAGACCGCGGTGCCCCGGACCAGGATGCGCTCGCCGGGCAGGCCCACCACCCGCTTTATATAATCCTGCTCCGGGGCGTCCGGCGGCTTGAAGACCACGATGTCCCCGCGCCGGTAGTCGGCCAGTTTCTTGGCCCAGAGGCGGTCGCCAATCTGCAGGGTGGGCACCATGGATTCGGACGGAATCTGGAAGGTGCGGACCCGGGTCTTGGACAAAACCTCCCAGGGCACCAGTCCGTTGGCCCAGGCTAGCAGGGCGATGATTGCCACTGCCAGGGACAGGCGGGGGAGCCGGGGGCGGTGGCCGTTTTTCCGGAAGGCGTAACACCAGGCGTGGGTTATTGAGAGCAGGGAGAGCAACCCCCCGGCTGGTACGGCGAGGGAGAGGGGCCAGTCGGCCAGCCATTTGGGCCAGCCCGGGATAGCGGATGATTCCAGTATCTCCCCGCACATGATGGCCAGGGCGGGCAGGATGAAAACGGGGGCGAACAGGACGCGAAGAATCTTTCCGCGGAACATGACATAGGCCTGGCCCAGACCGGGCAAGAAAACCGAGAGGGCAACTGCGAATGCGGGGCGGCGCAGGCGCCGCAGGCGGGGCCGGACCCGCCGGGTGATTATCAGCGCATCTATCCACGAGCCGAACTGGAAAAAAAGCATCCCCCCGTACCAGCCGATCCCCTCCCAGGGCGACGAACGGGTTTCACTGAGGATCCAGCCAATCGTTCCCGCCAGGGTGGCCAGGGCACCCAGAAACCAGGCCAGGCCCCGGACTTCCCGCCCGGCATAATACTGGCCCAATCCGGGCAGGAGCAGGGACAGTCCGGCGGCCAGCCAGGGCTCGCGGGGCTTTTGAACTTCAGGCTCCGGCATGGAAGTAATATGGAAGCATGGCGGATGAACCGTTGGCCGGGCCGGGAATGCCCTTCATTGTGGAGCTCAAAGCCGGGGAGTACTGGCTCTGCCGGTGCGGCCATACCAAGAAGCCTCCCCTGTGCGACAACACCCACCTGTCCGGGGCGGACCAGCCGCGCCGCATCGAGCTGGCGGAAAACACCGCCCTGGTTTTGTGTGGCTGCGGGAAGACGGCCAACCGGCCGTATTGCGACTGTTCGCACGGCAAGCTGCCAGTTAAATAGCCCTTCACCGTTTCCCCTTCCCAAACATCCCGGCCAGTCCCGGTTTGAGCAGATCTTCCAGCCCCCGCAAGACATAATCAGGCTTCACCGCGGAGCGGGCTAGGTCCGCCCTTTTGGTCATGCCCGTCAGCACCACCGCGGTGGGCGCTCCCAGCCTTTTCCCCGCTTCGATATCGACATCCAGGCGGTCCCCGATAACCAGGGTGTCCCGGGGGGAAATCCCGTGTTCCTTTAACAGCATCCGGAACATGGCGGGGTCGGGCTTGCCTACGATTACGGGTTTTTTCCCGGAGGCGTAGGCCAGCAGGCTGGCCAGGGAGCCGGTCCCCGGCATCACCCCGAACTCCGACGGCCAGGTCGGGTCCATGTTCGTCGCGACCAGTTCCGCCCCGGCGTTCAGGGCGTCCAGCGCGGCGCAGAGCTTCCAATAGGTCAGGGTCCGGTCAAAGCTGGCGACGACGGCGGAGATTTTCCCGGCGTTCTTCCGCCACTTTTTCCACTCGGCCTGGGTCCGGGTTTCGACCGGGCGGTGCCCGGCCAGCCGGAGTTCCTGGGGCAGGCCGTGTTCGCCGACCACCACCACCCGGGCGTGCTGGCCGTGCCGTTCCCGTATCAGCAGGGCGGCGGCGAGGGCCGCGTTCATTACCGTGGGGTTGGGAGCCGGGAGGCCGAGCAAGCGGAGTTTCGCGGCGAATCCCGCCCGGGTGAGGGTGGAGTTGTTCGTTACATAGAGGAGCTTGATGCCGCGGGAATCCAGCGTACGAAGGGCGGTTTTAACGCCGGGAATGAGGCGGGGACCCAGGTAGACGACGCCGTCGAGATCCAGCAGGAGGGCCCGGATGTTCCTCACCTGGCCCCCCGGAAATAAAACAGGCGGAACCCCTTTCTCCCACTCGGAAGAAGCGCTCTCAACGTTTGGGGCCCGCCTGTTATTATTTCGGTAATCAGTAATCGCTTCGCTTTAGACAGAAGATATACTTCGCCCCCGCCGGTTGTCAAGGGATGGGGCCGGGCGGGGTTCACTGGTAGGGCCGGTATTCCTTGACCAGGTTGTACATCCGCCGGCTCTGCTCCACTTTGGCCTTGTCGCCCAGCACATAATAAACGCCCATGAGGTCGGCCCAAACCTGGCCGTCCAGGCCCAGGCGGAGCGACACCTGGTCGAGCAGGGAAGCGGCTTCCGGATAGCGTTTTTGCGCGAAGGCCAGCTCGGCCCGGCATTGGAAGGATTCGACCGAGCCGGGCGCCAGCGCGTCCACATAACCGCAGCAGGTTTTGGCGTTTTTTATGTCCCCGGTGTGGGCCAGGCAGTCCGCCATCCTGAGCCACATCTGGGGGTTTTCCGGGAAGAGCCTGACCACATCATTGAGGAGGGCGCGGGCGGCCGTGTATTCGCGCTTCCTCAGCATGGTCAGGAGCAGGCGGGCCGCCTCCTCCTCGAACCCGGGCGTGGCGAGGTGCGCCTGCTTGATGGGCTTGTCCGCGATCTTGAACAGCGCGAAATGGGTGAAGTATTTCCATTCCGGCCTGGCATAGCTGTCCCAGAACGAGCGCCACATCATGAGCTCCCGGACCGGCCCCCAGTCCCAGACCTTCCAGTAATCGTAGAAAATCGAACCGACAAAGCGGTTGGCGAGGACATGGGTGATGCCGTTCTGCTTGAACTGCTTCCTGAGCGCGCCCGGCGAACCGGAGAGCCTGATCCAGGTCAGCGCCAGCGGGCGGGTCTCCAGCGTGCTGAAGACGGCGGGCCGGGACAGGTAAAACGCCCCGCCATACCCGCCGAGGAAAAGAATTTTCGATCCCGGTGGAACGCGGGACTCCACCGCCGTGAGCATGCGGGAATAACTCCAGGGATAGTACATGTCGGGATAAAGCTGGAGGTCCAGGTAGCGGGGCAGGGAAGTCTGCCCGGTGATGAAGGGCAGGGGGTTGTCGTAGTGGCGCCAGGCCGCCGGAATGAATTCGGCGGCCTGGTGCCAGCACAGGGCGATTATCATCGCCAGGGCGAATGCGCCGGCGCGGGGGCGGGCCAGCAGGGGCTGGATCGAGCGCGCCATGATGGGAAAGGCCAGCGGCAGGAGCGGGAGCATATAGCGCAGGCCCGGGCTGGAATACGCGATGACGAGGAACACGGCGAGCAGGGCGGCGCCCTCCAGCGCCGTGGAGTAGGCGAACAGGAGGATGACGGCGGCCGGGAGCAGGGGGCCGGTGTTGCCGTCGTGCCACGCGCCCAGCCCGTAGATGGGCACATTCCACAGGAAACCGGCGACCTGGCCCAGCTTTTCGCCGACGGAGAGGTCCTTCTGCAGGAGCTCCTTGCTGAACCGCCAGTGCTGGGTTTCGTCCCAGCCCAGTCCGCCCAGGATTCCCCAGAAATACGGGAACACCGGGTTGGAGAGCCAGATCCACGACCGGACCAGCCAGGGCGAGACCACCAGCAGGGCCGTCCCCGCGGCGCCGGCCAGCATGCGCGGGCGCAGGAAAGGGATGAGCGTCAGTCCGGTCAGCACGCCGGTGTACTTGTTTCCTGCGGCGAATCCGACGCAGACCCCCGCGAGCAGGGCCCGGGGCCAGGTGCGCCGGACGGAAACGGCGGCGATGGCGCACGCGGCGTAGGCGGTCACGAAAAGGTCGTTGAAGGCCCGTCCGCCCAGTATCCAGGGGGCGGGAATGGTGAGGAACATGAACAGGACCGCCCACCGCGCCCGCGGCGAGTTGCGCCGGAGGGTGAGGAAAACGGCAAATGCCGCCAGCAGGCCCATGACCTGGTGGATCCACTTGATGCCCAGCAGGAGCCCGAAGGAGACGGGAAGCCCGAATATCATTGAATCGGTCTGGGGCATGGCATTGAAGAAGTTTCCGGGCTGGAGGGTGATTTTCCCGTTCCACAGGAACCACTTCGGGAAGCCGACCCGGCAGTTGAGCTCGTCCGAGATGTGGGGCGGGGTGAAGCCGGAGATGGCGGCCGCCACCTGGGTCAGGGCCACCGCGCCCAGCCCGGCGATCATCCACCACGGGGGGCGGTTCCATTCCATCCGGGGAATTGAGGCGGGAAGCTGTTTGAGGCGGCCGGCGCCGGCGAGCGTGCAGGCGGCGAGCAGGAAAATGTAAGAGCCCGCTGAATAGAATCCGAGGAGACCCAGGGCCTGGGCCAGCAGGGCGAAAAGCCCGATGCCCAGCACGAGGGAGAACAGGGCCTTCTCGCCCGGCGCCTCCTTCCTGATATTAAGGAGTTCACACAGGAGCGCCCCGGGGGTGTAGGCGGCGGCCAGCTGGAGGGCCAGCACGCCCAGCGCCAGCAGGGCCGGGATGACGGGGCGAAACAGTTTGTGCCAGTCCATCTGGAGCAGGGGGACGAGGGTGACCTCGATGGCGAGATTGGTGTCCAGGTGGTGGCGATTGAGGTAGTTGACGGCCAGCAGGAGGGCCCACGCGCCGACCGCCAGTCCCGTTGACCATGACCTGATGGAGGCGGCGGATAGAAGGCCCGGCGCGGTTATTTCAGGAGTCTTCCCCTTTTTAACCCGGCCCGCTAATTTCACCCGGCATCCTTGAGCCAGCGGTGCTTGGGATCGTCCAGGACGCGCATCTTGCGCTCATGGAATGAGGCCAGGACCCAGAAGTAATAAAGCTCGTAACCGGGCGCGGCCACCACGGGATGGTATCCGCGCGGCAGGGTGACGGCGTCGCCGTCCTCGACCACGAACACCTGGTTGTATCCGTCGGCCGTGTAGACGCGCTGGAGGCCGAAGCCCTGCTTGGGGCGGAGCCGGTAATAGTAAAGCTCCTCCAGACGCCCCTCCGCCGGCGGGTTTTCGACATCATGCTTGTGGGGGGGCGAGCTGGACCAGTTCCCGGGCGGGTTGAAGGTTTCCCCGACGATGAGCTTCTGCGCGGAGAGGTTGTCCACCCCGACATCGTGCACCTCGCGCGCCCAGTTGTCCTTTCCGACCTTCCGGACCTTCACATCCCGGGGGGTGATGAGCTGGGCCGAGCCGGAGGCGGAGGCGGGCGCCTTTACCATGGCCGCGGATAAATCCGTCAGGGCGGTGATTACGAACTGGGTATTGGGGGGCAGGTAGACCGCGGAGGCTTTACCTTCAAAGACATCCTTGCGGACGCCCACGGTCTTGAAATTGAAGTCCTCCCCGGAAACCGAGCAGGTGCCGCCGAAAAGATACAGGACCGCCTCCTCATCCTTGGTGCCGTCGCGCAGGGTGTCGCCCTTCTTCAGGCTGACCAGCCCGAAATCTATCAGCAGGAGGTCCTGGCGCTTCCGTTTGACCACCCAACGGAGCCCGTCGCCCTGTTTCGGCTTGATATGCGTGGCCATCAGGCGCCCCGCTTCCGGTCTGGAGAGGCTGTTTTCCTCATATAAGCACATTAATCTTACACCCTGGATGCGCCGCGAGGGTAGAATATGCGGGATGTCCAAGGAGTTAATCCGCAATTTCTGCATCATTGCGCATGTCGACCACGGGAAATCCACGCTGGCCGACCGCCTGCTTGAGGTGACCGGCACAATTCCGCGCCGGGAAATGCGCGAGCAGGTGCTCGACCGCATGGATTTGGAGCGCGAGCGGGGCATCACCATCAAGGCGAAGGCGGTCCGCCTGCCCTATACGGCCGCCAACGGGACGGTGTACCAGCTCAACCTCATCGACACGCCCGGCCATGTGGACTTCGCCTACGAAGTGTCGCGGTCGCTGGCGGCCTGCGAGGGCGCGCTCCTGGTCGTCGATGCGGCCCAGGGGGTGGAGGCGCAGACGGTGGCCAATACCATGCTGGCCCGCGCCCAGAAGCTGACCCTCATTCCGGTCGTGAACAAGATCGACCTGCCCACGGCCGAGCCGGACAAGTCCGCCCGCCAGGTGGCGGAACTCCTGAACCACATGGATCCGGCGCTGGTCCTGAAGGTGTCCGCCAAGGAAGGGACGGGAGTGGCGGCCCTGCTGGAGCGGCTGGTTACCGATGTGCCGCCGCCGTCGGGCGACGATTCGGCGCCCCTGCGGGCGCTGGTGTTTGACGCCTCATATGATTCATACCGGGGAGTGATTGTTACGGTCCGGGTATTCGACGGGCGGGTGGCCGCCGGGGACGCCATCGTGTTCATGAATTCGGGAGAAAAATTCGAGGTCCAGGAGGTGGGGGTTTTCTCACCCGGCATGAAGGCCATGCCGGAACTGCTCGCCGGTGAAACCGGCTACATCGTCGCGAACATCCGGGCGGTGGAGTCGGCCGGAGTGGGCGACACCATCACCCACCTGAACCGCCGGGCGGACGCCCCCATGCCGGGCTACCGGCCCGCCAAGTCGATGGTCTTCTGCTCCCTCTACCCGGTGGAGGGGGAGGAGTACAACCTGCTGCGCGACGGCCTCGGCAAGCTGAAGCTGTCCGACGCCGCCCTCTCGTTCACGGCCGAGGCCTCGCCCGCGCTGGGGTTCGGGTTCCGGTGCGGCTTCCTGGGACTACTGCACATGGAGATAGTCCAGGAAAGGCTGGAGCGCGAATACGGCCTCACCCTGGTGGCGACGGCGCCTTCCGTCCTCTACCAGATAATGAAGAGGGATGGGACGATCCTGGAAATCAGGCATCCCAGCG
>Ga0334722_10007342_pt1 | contig 10698 bp, 11 predicted proteins | sample C3_bottom_MG_FD_207210 | JGI IMG/M metagenome (GOLD analysis project Ga0334722, IMG submission 207210) | Sediment microbial communities from Yellowstone Lake, YNP, Wyoming, USA - C3_bottom | ecosystem: Environmental > Aquatic > Freshwater > Lake > Sediment | place: USA: Wyoming | collected...
ATCACAAATGACGACATTGGCATTGTTTTTTAAAAAATACCGGGCTATTGCTTTCCCAATGCCGCGTGCAGAACCAGTTACAACAACTGTTTTTCCCGTAAAGTTCAACATAAAAAGTGGCGATGCCACCTCCTGCTTTAAGCGGCCACTGAAGTCAGGGCCTCAATATCGGCCAGGGTGTCGAGATTTAGGATTTTTTCAGCTTTCATATCTCGTTTCGCCAAGCCAGCTAAAACTTTACCCGGTCCGATTTCAATCACAGTCGTCACATTGTTCCTGGCCAGAAATTCCATGGTCTGCGCCCATTTAACTGGAGCAGTTATTTGCTCCACTAATAGTTTTTTTATTTCAGCCGCATTCTTAACCGGCTGTGCGGCGACATTCGCTATTACCGGCACTGAAGTGTTATGAATTTGAATGCTATCAAGATACTTTTGAAGCCCTTCGCGCGCCGGCTGCATCAGTGGTGAATGGAAAGCCCCGCCAACTTCCAGGAGGAGTGCCCGTTTAGCGCCGGCGCTTTTGGCTAAATCCGCAGCCGATTTTACTGCCTCAAAGTCTCCAGATACCACAATCTGGTTTTTCGAGTTGAAGTTGGCCGGAACCACGACTTTCGCGCCGGAAGCTTTTTGACATATTTCATTAACCTGTTTTTCCTCAAGTCCAATAATTGCGGCCATGGTGCCTCGATTTTGACGACAGGCTTCTTCCATTAATGCCGCCCTTTTAATCACAGTTTTGATGGCATTATCAAATGAGAGCGCGCCGGTCACTGCTAACGCAGAATATTCACCAAGCGAATGCCCACAGGCGAAATCAAATTGCGGTAATTCATCTTCTAAAATCTCTAATACTGCCAATGAGTGAAGCAATATTGCAGGTTGAGTAAAGCGAGTTTCCTTGAGCCTTCCGGATGGTCCCTCGAAAGATATTTTTGCGATGTCCTCTCCCATTTCTTTGGCGGCCAGCTTGTAAAGCGCTTTGACTTCGTCGGAATGTTCGTACAAATCTTTGGCCATGCCGACATACTGCGAACCCTGACCGGGGAAAAACAAAACAGTCTTGCCCATAACTATTACCACCTCACCAGCGAGGCACCCCAGGTCAGTCCACCTCCAAAGGCCACCATGACGATATAATCACCGGATTTGAGGCGACCGGTGCGATTAGCTTGATCCAGCGCCAGCGGTACGGAGGCGGCCGAAGTATTGCCATATTTTTCGATATTAAGAAACACTTTATCCATACTTATTTTAAGTCTTTTTGCCAGCGCCTCAACAATGCGAATATTGGCCTGATGAGGCACTACCAGCGCGATATCGGCAGGCGTCAAACCGGCATCTTCGATTACTTTAATAGTAGCATTCCCCATTTCTTTGACTGCGATTTTGAAGACATCAGAGCCATTCATGATAATTTTGTCGCGACCATCGAAATCAAAGCTTTGGCTGTAGGGATTTACGCAACCGCCGACTTCCGCCCACAAGAGCGTGCGGTATTTGCCATCAGATTTAATATAAGTGCTGATAACTCCCGATTCACCTTCCTCGGCAGAAACCACTACCGCACCGGCGGCATCGCCAAATAATACACAGGTGTTGCGGTCTTTATAATTTGCAAAAGACGACAGTTTTTCAACACCAATGACTAACGCTTTTTTTAATATTTTATTTTCTATATAAGAACTGGCAATGGAAAGTCCATTGATAAATCCGGCACAGGCTGCCACCACATCGAAAGCGGCCGCATTGGGAAAATTCATTTTCTCCTGCACGACACAAGCGGCCGACGGCAACCGATAGTCCGGCGTGACGGTCCCCAATATCACCATCTCGATTTCATCATGGCGGACCCGAGCCATTTCAATTGCGGCACGGGCAGCTGCCACCGCCATATCCGAGGTGGCCAAGCCGTTGGCAATCCGACGTTCTTTGATTCCGGTACGAGTGGTTATCCACTCATCCGAGGTATTGACTATCTTCTCGAAATCGGCATTAGTCATCACCTGCGGAGGCGTATACGACCCGGTCCCGATTATTTTGGCCCTTATTTTTTTCTCCATTATCTTTCCCAAAATGCTCTTTAGCCAGTTTATCATGAATATGCACCAGAATCTTTCTGGATGACATTTCAAAAGCCGCTTTGACGGCGTTGCTCATCGCTCGGCTGCCCGATGAGCCGTGACAAATAATTACGTTCCCATTGACGCCCAAGAGCGGCGCCCCGCCGACTTCGGCATAGTCCAGAGTCTTACTCATTCTTTTCAAAAACGGCAGCAGCAAAAAGACGCCGATTCTTGAGAAAATATTTGTTTGGACCTGCCGTTGAATGTGCTTGGTCAGCATCGGCTTGACAGATTCGGCAAATTTTAGAAGAATATTTCCTGTAAAACCGTCGGTAACAGCCACATCAACCACGCCGGACAAAATATCCCGGCCTTCAATATTTCCCACAAAATTTATATTGGAATGCTTTAACAATTCCTGGGCATTGAAAATTAGTTCATTGCCTTTACTTCGCTCTTCACCAATTGAAATCAAGCCTACTCTCGGAGATTCCAGATTCAACATTACCGATGCAAAAACCGACCCCATCACAGCAAACTGCGCCAGGTGCTGTGGCTTGCTTTCCGCATTGGCGCCGGCATCAAGAACTACTGTCGGGCGACCGGCCGAAGTCGGAAATAGCGTCGCTATAGCCGGCCGACTCACCTGCTGCAAACGACCCAGCGTCAATAATGCTGTCGCCATCACAGCGCCGGTGTTACCCGGAGACACGAAAGCATCGGCCTTTTTGTCTTTGACCAGCCCAATGCCGACTGCAATAGAATTGTCGCGCAGGCGGACGCCTTCTGTGGCGGGTATGTCCATCGGCACTTCCGTTTCGGCGTGGTGTACCTCGACGTTTCCGGGAACTTGCGGCTGTCCGGCTAAGAACGGCACAATGACATCTTTTCGGCCGACTAAAATTACGTGAAGCTTATCGCCCAGACGAATTGCTGCTTCGAGCCCACCCAGGATTATTTCACCGGGGTCGCTGTCAGCTCCCATAACATCGAGAACGACCGTCTGTCTAGCACTGGCTGTCATTAGGCGGCTTTCTCCATGTCATAGAGAAGAAAAACTGATATGTTAGGTTTCTCTCCCGGCGATAATTTGCCTGCCGTTGTAATAGCCGCAATTGGCGCAAATATGATGGGGCAGTCGTGCGTGGTGGCACTGGGGACAATCGACCAGACTTGGTGCGGAGAGCTTCCAGTGCGTGCGGCGTTTTCTTCCTCGGGTTTTGGAATGTCTTCGTTTAGGCAGTGGCATAGCGTATGTCTATCCTTTTCTTTTTTTTATTCTGCAAAAGATCTCTTAATGGCTCCAAACGAGGATCAATCGACCAGGTTTGGCATTTACATTTCTTTACATTCAAATTTGTTCCACATTGGGGACAAAGACCGCGACAATCTTCAGAGCAGAGCGGTTTCATTTCCAACGCCAGAATTACCGTCTGGCGAACTATTTCCCGCAAATCGGCTCTTAAATCGCCATCGTAATATACATATTCTTCATCATCAGCGGGTCCTGTGCCACCCTGCTTAAACGGCGTGGCTATGAAATCTGTTTCATTTTTTAAGTGTTGACTGAAAGGCTCAAGACAACGAGCACACTCCAGAGTAACATCAGCTTCAAGTCGACCTTGACAGTAATAGTTGTCATCGGATTTTTGTATGTCCAGACCCAGCATAGTCTTATCTATAGATTTTATATCACCAATTCCAACATCGTTTTTGACAGACAAGTCGACCAAGTCTATATGAATTGGAAAAGTCTCGAACTTCTTAAGTTCCAATATCATAGCAAGTAATCCTAACCTCGAAATAAGCGAAAGTCAAGGATAAAACGGTCTTTTAAGCTTTATCGACACAACATCTTAACTTCAATTCGAACGACAATTCAAGCCGCCTTAGTGTGCACTGAATTAATAGGTGTAAAAAAGTAATTTAGTGGGTCTCTTTGTAAATTTTGAGTCTATTGACAGCTCTTCTAAGTGCCCCATTCAATTCAGGTCCGGACAATTCTCCGCCGATTCGTTCTTTGTCCGAAAGCATTTTGGTGACTCGATCAAAGGCAGTTTGTGCTCTTTCAATATTGATCTCTTCAGAATGTTCCGCCGTGTCGGCCAGGAGCGTAGCTTGGTTATGTGAGACTTCGATAAAACCGCCTGAAACAGCATAGACCTGTCTTTTTTGCTGACCGTCTTCAAATTCAATACGGCCGGTCTGAAGAGCCGTGATAAGCGGGGCGTGATGAGACAATACCCCAAGATAGCCTTCAATTCCGGGAACAATCAAGGAGACAACATCCCCTTCATAAACTACTTTTTCGGGCGTGACAATTGACAAACGAAACATAGCATCTATTTCTTCGACTGCTCGTGATTTTCAATTACCTCTTCGATGCCACCGACCATGTAGAAATGCTGTTCGGCAATGTGGTCAACTTCACCGGCAATCAGTGATTTAAAGCCTTTAATAGTGTCATCAATCTTTACGTATTTGCCTGATTTACCGGTAAATGCTTCCGCTACGAACATCGGCTGCGACAAGAAGCGCTGAATTTTGCGCGCCCTTTGCACAATAACCTTGTCTTCTTCGGACAACTCATCAATGCCCAAAATCGCTATGATGTCCTGAAGGTCTTTGTAGCGCTGCAATGTTTTCTGGACGGCGCGTGCCACTGAATAATGTTCCTGGCCGACAACATTGGGGTCAAGGAGGCGCGATGTCGAATCAAGCGGGTCCACCGCCGGATACAGTCCCAACTCGGCGATTTGGCGTGATAATACGGTGGTGGCATCAAGATGCGAAAAGGTCGTGGCTGGAGCGGGATCAGTTAAATCATCCGCCGGAACATAGATGGCCTGTACCGAGGTAATGGAACCGCTGCGGGTGGAAGTAATGCGCTCCTGAAGCGCTCCCATTTCAGTACTCAATGTCGGCTGATAGCCCACTGCCGATGGCATTCTGCCTAACAGCGCGGAAACTTCGGAACCGGCTTGCACAAAACGAAAGATATTGTCAATAAAGACCAGCACGTCCTGATTTTCTTCGTCACGGAAATACTCGGCCAGGGTTAAGCCGGCCAGTCCGACACGAAGACGAGCGCCGGGCGGTTCATTCATCTGTCCGAATACCATGGCGGTTTTGTTGATAACTCCCGAGGCGGTCATTTCCAGCCAGAGGTCGTTACCTTCACGAGTACGCTCACCCACGCCGCAGAAGACAGAATAACCGCCGTGTTCGGTGGCGATGTTATGAATTAGTTCCTGAATGATGACGGTCTTGCCTACACCGGCGCCGCCAAACAGGCCGACTTTGCCGCCTTTGGCGTAAGGTTCCAACAGGTCAATGACTTTAATGCCGGTTTCAAACATTTCTGCTTTGGTGGCTTGTTCTTCAAATGTCGGGGCACTGCGGTGAATCGGCCAACGGGTAATGTCTTTGGGCAACGGCTCTTTGTTATCGATGGTTTCACCCAGCAGATTGAAAACTCGTCCCAGGACTTCTTTGCCGACCGGCACGGTAATCGTTTGGCCGGTATCGACCGCATCCATGCCGCGCACCAAGCCATCGGTGGAGGCCATCGCCACACAGCGAACAGTGTTGTCACCGATATGCATGGCAACTTCGACGGTAAGGTCAATATGGCGCTTCGTGTCTGTAATCTTGATGGCATTAAGAATATTCGGCAGCGAATCCGCCGGAAATTCGCAGTCCACGGTCGGCCCAATCACCTGAACCACTTTGCCAATGCTATTATTACCGGCCATTAATCTATCTCCATTTAGTTATTATTAAACTTTCTTATCCTCTCAACGCTTCGGCGCCGGATACGACTTCAAGCAGTTCTTTAGTAATTTGCGCCTGACGCGTTTTGTTAAAGACCAGAGTCAAATCATCAATCATGTCACCGGCGTTGGTGGTGGCATTCCCCATGGCCATCATCCGGCTGCCGTGTTCGGCGGCAAATGAATCAACCAGAGCCGAAACCATCTTGGTCAAAGCGTAGCGCGGCATAAGCGACGCATAAATCCCTTCGGGAGACGGTTCAAAAATATATTCGGTGTGCACGCCGGTGCCTTCGCCGGTTTTTGGCTTGGTCAATGGCAGATACGGTTCCACGACCACTTTGTAGCGGACAGTCGAGAGGTACTGTGTGTACACAATGGAAATCTCATCGGTTTCACCCGACACAAATCTTTTTGTCAGAAAGTCCACCAAACTCTGCACTTTGCTGTAGTTTAACTTCCCTGTCCAGTCAGTATAGTTTCCCACTATTTCCCACTGTCTCCGCTTGAGAATATCGTTTCCCTTTTTCCCAACTGTTACAATTTCAACTGCCGGTAGGCCGTTTTCACGCAACCAGTTAATTCCCCGGCGCACGATATTGGAGTTAAATGAACCGCATAAACCGCGGTCTGAACTTACGATCACCAGCGTTTTCTTTTTGGGTTCACGCAATTCAAAATACGGATGAGTAATATCTACGGACGAACCGGCTGCCAAATGAGTGAGCATTTCGGTCATCTTTTTTGCGTATGGTCGGGTCTGTTCCACCAGGCGCTGGGAACGACGCAGTTTGGCCGCAGCCACCATTTCCATGGCTTTAGTGATGCGCTTGGTCGACTTAACCGTACGTATTCGTTTTTTTACTTCTCGAAGAGTAGCCATTTTTATTGATAAAATAGAAAAACAAAAGGTTTAAGGTTTGATTAAATAGGCCTGATGAGGACGCGAAATTGTCCCACACCAGGCCCTATTCACTCAGATATTACTGCCCTATAGGCATGGTGTATGCAAACATTGCTGACCAAGCTGCGTTTTTGATATTTGCGTCAGATCCAGAGTCGTCAATTGAAGACAAACCCATTGTGTATCTTACATCAAATCCAAAACTTCCAGTGCCAGCTGCAAAATCGACTCCACCGCCGAACACGGCGCCAAAATCGATATTCTTTATTATATCCTTGATATCAACTTCTAAGGAACCACCACCAAATGAACCGTTCGCTTTCGCGCTCATGTTGAATGCCGGTGCCAGACCTACAAAAAGGCTTGGATCAACCGTGCCCTGAGTGGGTATCATCCACTTTATGAGAACGGGGACCTCAAGATAGTTTAGTTTTACTTTAACGTCTACCCCAGATTCTGTAGCTTTCAATCCTTTCATTACATAAAGCAATTCAGGTTGAAAACGGATTTGATTAGCAACGTCAATCCCCAAAAATGCACCGGCGGAAAGGCCTAATTTGGCATCCGTTCCGGAGACATCACTTCCGATCCAGTTTGCCAGACTGGCACCTGCTTTCGGTCCCCAAGACATCTTGGTTTTTGCCTGTGATGTAACTCCCAGTAGCATCACCAAAGCCACAAATGTTACTAAGACCTTTTTCATCTCTTTTTCCTCCTTTAAAGGTTTTGGTTTTTTGTCTCTTATCTCTCGTTTTCAATTCCGAAATGTCACATTAACTTTTAAAATGCCAGCGCACCTACTAAAATATTAAAGTGGCCGTGATCAAAATCTCCGCCGGGATCAGTTGTTCTGCCAAAGCCCAAGTATCCCCCCACCTGCCAGTGTCTGGCGAATTCGTATCCCGCACCGAGCAATATCCCAACTCCGGGGTTATTGGCGTCATAATCCCCAACATCGAATACATAAATTCCCAATCCCGCAGTGGTGAATGCCGAGTGACCTGCTCTGCCAAAATAATGATACCAGGAAGCGCCGTTGTACCCTTGTGAAATAGTCTGATCGGTAAATAAATCCGATTTCCACCCGGTCACATTCCCTTCATAAACGATCATGTTTTGTTCATCCCAGGCATAACCAATTATCAGGTTAAGTCCCAATCCGGCTTTATTCTCGTCTGCATTTACGACCTGGGGAGGGAATGAGGAGGCATCCAGGACCTTTCCCGACCAGCTTGAAGCCGGCGCAAAACCCAGCCCGCCACCAATGACAAAGCCCTTACGATGGCCGTCGAAGCCGAAAGAGGACGAAACGAAGGCAACCAGGAACAACAAAACCTTAAACATCTGTTCTTTCATAGAACTATCTCTTCTTAACAAGTTCACTTGTTCTTCCTGCTCGCTAGTCGCTTATTTTCATCTCCAAATGTCGCTTTGTTCTTTCAATAAGTCTACAAAATTTCGCGGCGCCGATTTTTTCAACCAAATCTCATTTAATTTATTTTGTTTCCTAAAATTTCACTCCAACCGTGATGGGAATATAGCTGATTGAGGTGCTGTCAGATAGAATATTTACATAGCGACCCTGAATGAAGAGTGTCTTAAGCTCTACTCCACCGCCAATCTCAATCAATGCATTTGTCTTTGTATCAAAACTTTTTAGAGATCGACTCTGGGCCGAAACAGCAAAGGATGAATCAGAAATATTCTGAATTGCCAGACCGATGCCACCCAGCAGATATGGATTAGCGCCCTTATCAGGTGTGCCCAGATTTACTTTAAAATCACCGGTGAGATTTATGGTGGAAAACGTGCCCCCTTCAACACTCGTGTCAGGCTGGTCTTCAAGCGAAAAGAAATGATAATCGGCCCCGGCCAGCACATCCAGTTTTGGAGAAACCGCAAAGTCCATGCGACCGTAACCGTGAAAGCCCATCTTCCAGCCGTCATTGAGGTCACCGAGCGGCACGCTGGTCCCTGCGCCGAGATAATACGACATCTTTATTTTGACCATGTCCTCCGCCTGGATTGGCGACAAGGCCATGGTACAGAGCAAGTTCAGGGCCAAAATCGGCAGGGATGTTACTAAGACTTTTTGCATTTCAATATTTTCTTAATGGAAGATGTTGGTGGCACATCCTGTTTCCTATTCTGCTAAATAAGCGGCAACTTGAAACCAAGCCCTGCCGAAAAAAATCGGCCGTCGGCCTGCTCCGTAAAAATATTGACAAATCGGACTACGGCAAACAATTGACTAAGCTCGAAGCCCCCTCCGAATTCCACATAAGTCTTGGAATCAGAATCTGCTTTGAAAGTGCTGGAGCCAATAATCTGCGTCAAAGTATCGGAAAAGTCAATTTTGGCATATCCGCCTCCGAAAATTAGAAATGGATTTATCGGCTCCCGGGGAATTCCCAAATCCATTTTCATATCAAAGCCGACCATAAGCGTCCAGAATCGGCCGGTCACGCCGGCGAGCTGAAGTTTGTCGAGATTAAATGAGTGATAATCCATTCCCGCAAGTACTTCCGTCCTTGGGTCAATACGTAAACCAATCCGAGAAGCGCCATAATAGCCGACTTGAACTCCTGAAGCCAACTCACCGCTGGGATCACTTATCCCACCACTGACATATAGTGACAAAGGTTTAGCACTGACCGAAATGGTACTAAAACAGCAGGCAGCTATTGTCGTCAACACCAGAATAAGTGCTAACGAATATGAGTGTCTTATTTTAGCAATCAATTTCATAAATCTCAAGAGGCCTTGGCTGTCAACGGACTGATTTCTTCTGCCTTAAACTGGGCTTTGAATTTTTTCACGGCATCTTCCAGTTTGCGAGTAATGTCATCGGAAATCTTAAGTTCTTTGGACAAGGTGTGCTCGATGTCCGGATAACTTTTCTCGCAGAAAGCAATGAATTCTGTCTCGAACCGCCTGATGGACGAAATGGGGACATCATCGAGATGTCCTTTGGTGCCGGCCCAAATAATCATTACTTGTCTGGCAACAGGTACCGGCACATACTGGTCCTGCTTTAATAACTCCACCATGCGCTGGCCACGGTTGAGCTGCTTCTGCGTAGCTTCGTCCAGATCTGAACCAAACTGTGTAAACGCTTCCAATTCCCTGTACTGTGCCAAATCCAATTTAAGCGAGCCGGCTACTTGTTTCATCATCTTCGTTTGCGCATTGCCACCGACACGCGAAACGGAAATACCGACATTGATGGCCGGGCGCACACCGGCGAAGAATAACTCTGATTCCAAAAATATTTGTCCGTCGGTGATGGAAATCACGTTGGTAGGAATATAGGCGGACACGTCGCCGGCCTGTGTCTCAATGATTGGCAATGCGGTAAGTGAGCCACCGCCTAATTTGTCGGACAATTTTGCGGCGCGTTCCAAAAGACGTGAATGGCAATAGAAGATATCGCCCGGATAGGCTTCGCGTCCCGGCGGACGACGGAGCAAGAGCGATAACTGGCGATATGAAGCGGCTTGTTTGCTCAAATCGTCATAGATGCAAAGCACATGTTTACCGTTGTACATGAACTCTTCGCCCATGGCACAACCGGCATACGGCGCGATATATTGCAAAGGCGCCGGGTCAGTGGCCGACGCGGCCACCACGATGGTGTAATCCATGGCGCCATATCGATTCAGGACGTTCACCACTTGCGCCACAGTCGATGATTTTTGACCAATGGCTACGTAAATGCAAATGACATCTGTGTTTTTTTGATTGATAATAGTGTCTATCACAACTGCCGTCTTGCCGGTTTGCCTGTCGCCGATGATTAACTCGCGCTGACCGCGTCCAATGGGAATCATCGAGTCGATGGCTTTAAGTCCGGTTTGGATTGGTTCTTTTACGGGCTGCCGTTCAACTACGCCCGGTGCACGCCCTTCGAGCGGACGGGTTTTAGTGGTTACAATTGGTCCCTTGCCGTCAAGTGG
>Ga0334722_10007343_pt1 | contig 10698 bp, 10 predicted proteins | sample C3_bottom_MG_FD_207210 | JGI IMG/M metagenome (GOLD analysis project Ga0334722, IMG submission 207210) | Sediment microbial communities from Yellowstone Lake, YNP, Wyoming, USA - C3_bottom | ecosystem: Environmental > Aquatic > Freshwater > Lake > Sediment | place: USA: Wyoming | collected...
GTTTTCGTGGCTAGTGGCGACAAAGTTCCAGCTGATGGCTATATCTTGGAAAGTTATGATTTCAAGGTGAATAGTTTTATTTTTACAGGTGAATCAAAGGCGGAAAATAAATCAGTTAAGATTATCGCTGAACAAAACGTGGCCTTAGCGGATATTGATAATATGGTTTTCATGGGTGAAACGATTGCAACGGGTGAGGCAAATTTTCTAGTGACTGGAATAGGTATGCAGACAGAGTTGGGAAAAATCGCCAATATGACTCAGGAAGTGAAGGAGGGCCTGACGCCGATGCAAAAACAGATGCGCTCACTAGGGCGCGATGTGACGATTCTATCAGTTATGATTGGGGCATTAGTGATGATTGCTGGGCAATATTTCAAAATGTCTCTCTATCAGAATTTTTTATTTGCTTTAGCTTTGGCGGTTTCTGTAGTGCCGGAAGGTTTGCCAGCAGCTATCTCGGTCGCATTGTCTTTGGGTATGAAAAGGCTATTGAAGGATGATGTATTAGCAAAAAAACTCAACGCAGTGGAGACGCTGGGATCAGTGGGGATTATTTGCACTGATAAGACTGGCACGATTACTAGAAATGAACTGACAGTTACCAAGGTCGTCGTAAATAATCAAATAATCGAGGTTAGCGGTGGCGGTTACGCTCCAGTAGGAAAATTTTCGATGCAAGGCCAAATTATCAAGTCGCAAGAAATTGATAATTTAGAATTGCTTTTCAAAATCGGTACATTATGTAATGATGCAAGTTTGATAAAGAGTGGAAATAAGTATGAAGTTTTGGGTGATCCGACGGAAGGAGCGATTATCGTGGCAGGGAGAAAATTCAAGGGCAAAAAAAACTTTTTTGCTTTGGGTGAAAAGAAGATAAATGAGAATCCCTTTTCATCAGAGCGGATGAGGATGAGCGTAATCTACAAAAATGCTAATGTGAATTCTTTTGTGAAAGGATCGCCAGATGTGTTGCTGGATTTGTGTACATATAAGATCGTTGGCAGTCGGGTGACAAAATTTACTAAAATAGAGAAGGAAAAGGTGCGAAAGATGTATAATGCCATGTCAGCGGAGGCTTTGCGGGTTCTGGCCTTCAGCTATCGTAATCTGGATGGATTTTCAAAAAAGGAATATTTGAAGGAAGCTGAAAGAGGCCTTATTTGGGTTGGTATGATGGCCATGATTGATCCGCCAAGGCGTGATGTGGCTGAAGCGGTTTTGGAATGCAAGAAATTAGGTATCAAAGTGATTATGATAACTGGAGATTATGAAATCACAGCTCGTGCAATTGCCAAGAATGTGAATCTGATCGATGAAAAAAATAAATTCGAGATTATCAATGGCAAAACCTTAAATGATCTGAATGACGCACAAGTTTATCAAAAAATAAAAGAAGGTGATGTGGTTTTTGCGCGCATCGCGCCGGAGCAGAAATTGCGCATCGCGACGATTTTGAAAAATAATAAGCAAATCATCGCTATGACAGGCGACGGAGTGAATGATGCCCCAGCATTGAAGAAAGCGGACATCGGGGTAGCTATGGGAGTGATTGGCACGGATGTTTCCAAGGAAGCGGCTGACATGATTCTGCTGGATGATAATTTTGCCTCGATTGTGAAAGGCATCCATGAGGGAAGGACTATCTTTGTAAATCTGAAAAAATTTGTGCATTACGTATTCACTTCCAATGCTAGCGAACTCTTGACGATAATTTTTGGAGTCATCCTTCAGATTCCTGCTCCGATTTCCGCTGTGCAAATTTTGGCAGTGGATTTGGGCACAGATATTTTCCCGTCTTTTGCTTTGGGTCTTGAGCCGCAGGAGCCAGGCTCTGAAAGCAGGCAAATAATCAATCGAGGCGGAATTATGTCTGCCAAAGGCTTTCAACGAATATTGTATATCGGTGTTATTATGGCGACCGGTGCAGTTATTGCATTTTTATGGTCTATGTTGCGGGGTGGTTGGCATTTTGGAGCCAAAATTGATGTAGATGCGGTTTTGTATATCAAATCAACTACGGCGGCCTATGCGGTGCTTTCTATGACGCAAATGGCCAATCTTTTGCAATCTCGCAGTGAAAAACTTTCACCATTTCAGTTGGGTTTTTTCAAAAATATCTACGCCTTGTTTGCCATTGGAATTTCAGTTATAATGCTCTTAGCTTTTATGTATCTGCCAATTATGCAGAAATATCTGCATATGTTGCCGATTGATTGGCGGGATTGGGTGGTGGTCGTTGCATCATTCATAGCTGTGTATCTATGGGAAGAAGCTAGAAAAAATCAGAATAAATAATTTATAACAATACTCCCGTAATCCAGTTTACGGGAGTGGAAAACGAGCAAGGTAACTTTATGTTGGATATCAAACAAGATGTTATATTGGCGCCATATACGACTTTCCGAATCGGCGGACCGGCTAAGTTTTTTGTGGAGGTCGAAAGTGCGGATGCTTTTGGGGAGGCTATTGAATTTGCCAATGAAAAGAACATCCCTTTTTTTATTTTAGGCGGAGGAAGTAATATCTTGATATCAGACAAGGGTTTTACTGGATTGGTTATTAAGATAGATAATAAATCTTTTGTTTCACATGATGTCTCAATCGGGTGTGGATCTGGTTTGCCATTGGCTAAATTTGTGAAGGAGTCAATCGCGCATGAGCTTTCCGGAGCGGAGTGGGCTGCTGGAATTCCTGGAACGATTGGCGGAGCTATTCGTGGAAATGCCGGAGCATTCGGAAGCAAAATTTCAGATATTATCAGGATGGTAAATTTCATAGACATGCAGGATTTATATGAAGAACTTGCTGGAAAAAAAGTTGTCAAAATTAAAACTTTTGGTAGGGAGCAGTGTGAATTCAGCTATCGAGATAGTATTTTTAAACGAAATAATAATCTAATAATTTTGTCAGCTAGTTTTGAATTCAAGCGAGGCACAATAGATGAAATTAATGAAAGGATGAAAGAATCGATTAAAAACAGAACATCCCAACAACCGCATGGCGCAAGTGCAGGCAGTTTTTTTAAAAATCCTGAATCAACAGAACAAAATCGAAGACATGCCAAAGAAATTCCTAGATTTAAGGAATTGAATTTACACGAAAAAAACACTATTCCAGCTGGATTTTTAATTGAAGAGGCTGGCCTGAAGGGTAAAAAGATCGGTGGGGCGATGGTTTCACAGGAGCATGCTAATTTCATTCTTAATACTGGCGACGCGACTGCAGAGGATGTGATTATGCTGACTAGTTTCATCAAGCAGCAAGTGCGAGATGACTTTGGTGTCCAATTGCAAGAAGAAATCCAGTATGTTGGATTTTAAGTTTAAAAAAGTATATAATATCAAAGTGAGCGAAAATGCAGATGGCGTTGTAATAGATGATAGGGCCCAATAATAGTGAGTTAATTATTTAAAAACACCCCGGTTAAATATTCAGCAAAATCCTGAATTTAACTGGGTAAAAATATATGACTGTTGCAAGTGCGAGCAATGTGCGTTTCCTGTACAAAAATATCAAGATTGACGACAAGACCAAGGATTATATTTTGAAGAGATTAGAAGGTGTGGACAAGGTGGTAGACAAAATTTTGCACAAAGAGGTCGAAATCGATATGGACAAAAAAGGCAAATTCCGTGTCGAAGTGATGGTCAAAACTCCCTATGACTTGTTTAGGGCAGAAAACACGACTGAAAGCATCGAAGGATCGATTGATATGGTGGTGGATGAATTGAAAATCCAAATCGTCCATGAAAAAGACAAGCGAAAAACTTTGATCAAGCGCGGCGCACAATCAATCAAGAAGAAAGTCGTAGTAGATGAGGCAGCGCGATTCTAAATAGCAAATTATCTCAAGAAACTCTCCATTGATCGGAGGGTTTCTTTTTTGCTTTTGACAGTTTGGCAGATGTTTCCTATAATTAATTCATTAGTACCTTATATGTGAAATTGTTTTTGGCTTCGGTTTCGAAGAAGATCATTTGACCGCTTCGGTGACTGGGGACAAAATTGGCCCGCCGGACTTGTCTTGGGACGCCAGGATAGGAAAGGCACTTATGCAATCTTTCAAAAGGGAGAACACGAAAATGCGACAACCTGACTCACGAGGCAAACCTGGTATTTCTTCATCCAACCTGAAGATGGAAGCTGGCCTACAGACCCAGGGAATGACGGTCATGGCCAATACAGCAACTGGCGCACAGATGGGCGCGATTTCCGGTAAGGCTTGGGCGGCAGGTTGTCGTCAAGACGAATAGGCTTCCAGTGTAGGCGCAATGTTTTTCAGTAGTGAAATTTTTTCATCAGATTAATTTTTGCAGGAGGAAATTCCATTGGAGACAAAAATCTCAGCATTCGCTCCGACCGCCTTGGGTAGTACCGGCCAACTTGTGACTGGCCGTCAACATTTACAAACCGCCAACCCTCACCCCTTCGCCTTGGCCATCGGCAGCGCATAAGACCACCGATATCTGTACTGGTCGCGCTTGGGTTTAGCAACAAGCTTTTCACCGCATAGTGTTTTCCAACCTCAGCTGAGTTAGGAGACTCAATTGGTTCTGGGACTTTATTCAATTCGCCTCGCCGAATTGAAAAAGTCCCAGGCCTTTTTTTAATTTCCGTCATCTAAAGTTAGGTGATATAATTACAGAAGATGAATATAATCAAATTAGGGCATTTCCCCGCGGCTTGCCGCGATGGTGTTTAATAAAAAAATTACAGCTGATACCTCGTGGGCTTGCCCCGAGGAGCTTCATTAAATTATTTTTCAAAAACCATGGAAATCAAAAATTTATTGCAACAAAGCCGTGATATTTGGAGCGATCAAAAATTAAATCTCAGTCAAATCATTGTCCGCATGGGCAAGGTGTTTGGTGATATTTGCCGTTGGGAACGGAATGTGGCAAAGGACAAGGATATTCATACCGACGAGGAGCTCAAGAAAGAACTGGGCAATATCATATTTTGCACGATTAGATGGTGCGATGATCTTGGCTATGACCCCGAGGAATGTGTGAATGCCGCTATAGATTGTCAAAAGAAATTTAAGAAATAATTTTATGAAAAAACAAATTTTAGCTATTCATGGTGGTGAGGTATTCAATTCCTATGAAGAATATTTGAATTTTTTGAAGGAATATCCGGTGGACTTGGATAGGTTGTTGACGAAAAAGAAATGGAAAAATAATCTGCAGGCTGACTTGGGCGAGGGTTGGGAAGTGCTGAATCCGCAGATGCCGAATCATCGGAATGCTAAATATGCGGAATGGAAAATTTGGTTTGAAAAATTCCTGCCATTTTTGCGGGACGAGGTTATTCTAATCGGCAGTTCGCTGGGCGGGATTTTTTTGGCAAAATATTTGTCTGAAAATGATTTCTCGGTGAAAATTTCGGCAGCCTATCTGATAGCTGCACCTTTTGATGAGAATGACAGGGACGTCAATTACACTTTGGGAGATTTTGCTTTGCCAGAATCTTTGGAAAAATTTCAAGAGCAAGTTGAAAAAATATTTTTGTATCACTCCGAAGATGATCCAGTCGTGCCAATCAGCGACTTGGAAAAATATGCCCAAGCCTTGCCAAAAGCTGAAAAAATCGTCTTTCAAGATCGCGGACATTTCAGCCAAGATCATTTTCCGGAGATTGTGGAAATGATTAGGGGAATAGTAAGATAATTTATAAATGCATAAAAATTTATGAAATTGGAATTTATCGATTCCCAGTCACTTGATTTGGTTGACAGTATGAATGATGCGGCTGCGGGATGATTTAGAAACACAGACTTGTAATTTGCTTGGCATGCAGTCAAATAGCATCGGAAGCGCTTACGTGTGGCGCTTTTTGTGTTTTAGGATTGTGTACAAAGAATTATTGACTAATAACCTAGTTTGCGCATATAATCAGCTAGGCGTAGTTCCTTAACCTTAAAAATAATCAGTTGCATGATTGCATGCAAAAAGGAGATGTAGATCCCATGGACAATATCGATCTGACAGTAAAATTTTTCGAATCTGGAGTTGGCGAAGGCACGGATATCCGTGAGTATTGCACAATCAGAAATAGCCTGATTGGTAGCAACTGCAAAGTGTATGAGCGGGTGTCTATCAAGAAAGCTACAATTGGATCTGGCAGTGATATTAATGCTGGTTCTTACGTTGAAAATGCGGAAATCGGCGAACGAGTAATGATTGCTCCGAATTGTATCATTGTCGGAGTCACGCATGAATTTTCACGGGATGTGATAAATCATGATGATGTGTTCGTGCGGATAATAATCGGCGATGGAGCCTGGATCGGAGCTGGCAGTATCATTATGCCTGGCGTTACAATCGGCAAGAACTCAGTAGTCGGAGCTGGCGCAATTGTTAAATGTGATGTTCCTGATAATCATCGTTATGTCGGAACGCCATTGCAATTCAGGCTAGATTCAATTTCATAGAGTGGCTATTTACCACCCAAACAAGAAAAATTAAATACATACAAGGAGATATTTAATGGAAAAATACAATTATGCACGTGCAATTCTTGGTAATGACTTTATCTCGCCTGAGGAGATTGCGAAAACTCGTGGAATCATTTACGGCGAGGAGCTACTTTTGCATTTTGCCAAAACGCTACCTGCTAAAGAGGTTCTCCAGTGGCTCCATGATTATGACTGTATGTTGATGGCAGGAACACCAAACCTATTATCACTTATGGAAATCCGCAATCTCAAGGCTCGGCTTTTCAACGTCAGAACTCGGCAAGCGTATGACAATAAACAGAGATTTTTCCGTGAGGGCGGAGTGGGTGCGGAATGGCTTATGCTTCGCAAGTCATATGTTTTCAATTCCATAAATAAAACATGGGATGCGCAACAAGAAAGGCTTTCCGACATAGAGCGTGTACCCAACGCTTCCGAGGTGGCATGGGGCATTACCACCTATATGGAAATCCACGGTGTTTCACTTTTTTCTGGTTTTTCCGTGAGGACTTCATCTGTTTGCTCCAAAGGTTTCCATGTGTGTGTCGGTGATTTATCCGGCGAAGGTGTCGACATTGAAATTTTTGGTGACGATGAGTGTGGGAGCCGTATCGGTTTGGCATCTGCTCGCAAATGAAATTGTGAAGCTGCTGTTATTAATATTGAGTCTTCGGCGAATTTTTCCGCCAAAGACTCTTTTTTGTTAGGGATAATAATTAACATTGAACATCCAATTTATATTCATAAATAAAAACAAGGTATACTGTCAGATGGACAGCATACCTTGCACGAAGGCTGTTCGTGTGATAAAAATGGTAATATGTTAGTTTTTTTGACAATTCAACGGGATAGCTATCCCTATAAATCTAAATTTTTCGAGAGGAGAAATGAAAATGAATCACGTCAGTATTTTAGTGTATTTGAGTGGCTTAATTCTTTCAGCGGTTATCATTGCTATGGATAGGGATAGGATAAGGGAGGGTGATATTTATTTTCATTGGACCACGGTTATCGTTCTAACTTGCTCCGTATTCATCATAATCACACCGAATCTAGAATCTAGAGATTCAGTATTTTTTTCAATCTTTGTTTTTATTGGCATATTTTTTTTGGAGGCGTCATGGTCTGGCAAACGAGTTGATAAATTGATTGAAAAAAGACGGCGAGGAGAATCAGCAGCGGTCCTATGGACTGAGCGTGGGGTGATGAAAGTTATCGCGAAATTTTTTAAATTGAATTTATGGACATGCCCAGATCCGGATTGTGATGGCGTAGATGAGGGTGATTTTTTAACAGCGCCTTTTATTATGGACAGGAAATTGAGCGATAATGAAATAAGGAGTCTTCAGGTGTTGCTTGGAGATGTGCCGCTGAACCCGACTTGTACTCGTACGATTGGGGATATTTTGCGCCAAGCTGTGAGATATCCGTAAGTGATAAAAAGTGCGATGGCGCGAGTGTGGAAAAAATCCATGCTCAATAATAATTAATAAATAATGGGGGGATAGGAGATGGACAATTAGCGGGTCGTTGCCTACATAATCGGAAGTTATTGATGTGGTAATCGCTACTACGTCTGTACGGGCGTGGCACATGTTAAGGTTGATTACAATGTAATCAGTGAATCAGTGGAAGCGGTGACAGATTTGAGCGTATGTGATGGAATTGCTTGTAAGACGCCAGCTCCATTCATACCTGAACATATCAGAGTTGCTGCATTGGGAATCTCAATGTAGTGGAAATTTAACATAATATTCTCTGACACGAAAAGCGCTGACAGTCTAATGACTTGTTGGCGCTATTTTTTATCTACAAAAATATCCTAAAATAGTGTAAAATAAAATAATGAAGCAACACATCCGCCGCATTTCAAAATGGTTATTTATTTTTTTGTTAATCTATGCAATTGTCCTGATAGGTGGTTTTTTTGGCGTGCGCTATGGATTGACTAATACGGCTGGCATCGTGGATCAAGAAAGTAATGTTTTTCAGGAAAATAATAGGGAGGCGGAATTGTTAGAAATCTTAGAACAATCCGAGAATAATAAAAATAAGATCAGTGATGAGATGAAAGGCAAGATTTATTGCAAGATAAATGCCATTGCTGATTTTGCTCCGGCTAATGCTGAGCAGATTCGCAAGACATATGAAAATACCAAGAGTGACGTGTTGGTTTCTAAAATGATTTTTGCCGTGACATTGCGCTTGAGCCAATCGGATGTTTTTAACAGGAAAATGGAGATGTGCGACGGATTGGGAAAAGATGGGGTAAAATTTCCCGCAAACATCCCGGGTGATCAAAATATTTTTCCTTGGATGAACAATGATGAATGGCATGCGATTGCGGAGGCAACCATCAAGGACAAAAGTGCGATTGTGCGAGCAGGGGAGATGACTGGAATTGAACCGCGATTGATTGTGTCTTGTATGATTGTGGAGCAATTGCGCCTGTTCAATTCACAGCGCGAATTGTTTAAGAAATTTTTCCAGCCGCTCAAGATTTTGGGCAATGCTAATAAAATTTCACTGGGTGTGATGGGCATCAAGGAAACGACGGCCACGCAGATAGAAAGTCATCTGGTCGAAATCAACTCGCCATATTATTTAGGCAAAAATTATGAGCATAGCCTGGATTCAATATCTGGCAGCACTTTTGATCGCTTGACCAGTGAAAAAGAAAACCATTACAATTCCTATTTGTATGGCGCTCTCTATCTTAAACAGATGATGAATCAATGGCAGAAAGCTGGCTATGATATCCAATATCGTCCAGAAATTGTTGGCACACTTTTCAATGTCGGCTTTCCACAATCTAGACCCAAAGCTGAGCCGAAGGTGGGTGGCTCAGCTATCACTATTGGTGAGGCTAAGTATTCCTTTGGCTCTTTGGCCTATGAATTCTATTATTCCGGTGAAATGCAGAGCGAATTTCCCTACATAGTCAAATAGAGCTTTTTTGCCCATCCACAGCCAAAACCCACCCCAAACCACCCAACCCTTGACAATTTCCTAAAATTGTGCTAGTATAGATAGTTATGAAAAACTTACTATACACAATTGTTAAGGGGGTGACTAAAACGATCGTGATCGTAGTTGCTCTTTACTTAGCTTTCAACATTGGAAGCAAGCTAGTGCTTTTCTATCAATACAAAGATATCATCGGAGCTGTAGAACAAGCAAAGAGCGCAACCTATACTGACAAATATCAATGTTTGGACTTCTCAAAAGATTTGAGTCAAAAACTAGCCGCTATCGGTATCGGAAGTTCCATTGAAATCGTACAAACTGAAAAAGCTAATGAATACCACGCTATTGTCTCATTGCAAATCGATCCTCAATCTGGAGCTATCGTAAACTACAAAACCGTAGACAACTGTAGTGTATCCGGAGACACCATCTCATGTAACAAAGGTTCGATTGAAAACAGAAATATGTATATCGCTTCGAGTAAATAAAGATTTCAATAGCAGCAACAAAAAACACTCTTTGAAAAGAGTGTTTTTTGTTGTATAATAAAAATATAATTAATTTTTTATAAAAAATTTACATCAGTCATTTTTTGGATGATGTAAGAAGCAAAAAAATATGGAAACAGAAAATGCGTGTCATCGAGGCGGTCGTACAATCAAAATCGTAGGCATCGTGGTCTTGGGCATTGTGATGCTGGGGGCAATATTTCAAAAAAACTTTTTGCCATCGGAAGACACGATTTCTGTGATTGGTCAGGGGAAAGTTCCAGTGAGATTGGATGGTGCGATAATCAATCTCGGAGTGGCGACTATGAAAGCATCGACGCCGGAAGAAGCTTTGAATCAAACAAGTGAAAAAATTGAAAAAATAAAAGGAATTTTTGCTGAAATGCAAATTCCAGAAAAAGATTGGCAAGTTACTGCCTATGTATTCGATCCTCAGTATAAGAGTGTTCCGGTGGAAGGAGATGATTCCAATACGACCACCAAGCTGGACGGCTACAATGATTTTCAAAGAATAACCGTAAAATTAAATGGAATTGATCGTGATCCGAAGATGGTGGATAATTTCATTAAGCGCATGGTGGGAGAGGGCGTGAATAAGATTGGAGCGGTGAAATTTGTGGCTTCGAACATTGAGGCAATAAAACAGGAGGCTAGAGAGAAATCTATGCAGGCTGTTAAGGCGAAAGCGATGACTTATCAAAATACGATGGGAGTTAGATTGAAAGGCATTGTTGGGATAAGTGAAAGTGAGGTTTCCATTCC
>Ga0334722_10007344_pt1 | contig 10697 bp, 11 predicted proteins | sample C3_bottom_MG_FD_207210 | JGI IMG/M metagenome (GOLD analysis project Ga0334722, IMG submission 207210) | Sediment microbial communities from Yellowstone Lake, YNP, Wyoming, USA - C3_bottom | ecosystem: Environmental > Aquatic > Freshwater > Lake > Sediment | place: USA: Wyoming | collected...
GGACGCCCGCCACCTGGTGCGCGGGCTTATCTACCCGGTCCCCGACCCGCGTTTCCCATTCCTCGGCGTCCACTTCACGCGGCGGATCGACGGCGCCGTGTGGGCCGGCCCGAACGCGGTCCTCGCCTTCGCCCGGGAAGGCTACCGGCGCCGCGACATCGACCTGCGCGACCTCGCCGCGGTGTTGGGGAGCCGCGGCTTCCTCCGCCTGGCCGCCCGATACTGGCGAACCGGCGCCGCCGAGTTCTGGCGGGACTGGTCGAAGCAGGCGTTCCTCCGGGCGCTCCGGCGCTACGTCCCGGAACTCCGCGCTGAGCAGATCGCCTTCGGGCCGTCAGGCGTTCGAGCCCAGGCGCTCGACCGTGACGGGAGGCTCGTGGACGATTTCCGGCTGGGCGGTTCGGGCCACGTCCTCCACGTCCGCAACGCCCCGTCGCCGGCCGCGACCGCCTCGCTCGCGATCGGCCGGGAGATCGCCGCCCAGGCGATCGAACGCTTCGATCTCGCCTGACCGTGTCCCTGATCGACGAGCTGCGCGCGTCCTGGCCGCCCGGCGACCCGGCCGCCACGAGCGACCACGTCCGGCCATCCGCGGCCGGTACCCGGCTGCTTGACGCGTGCGCCCTGCCGTCCACCGCGATCGGGTGGCATGCGGTCGCCGTGGCCTCCGACGCCGACGAGCGCCTGCGCCTGGTCCTGCTCGTCCGCTCCGGTGGGACATGGCACCGCGCGCGGGCCGGCGACGGCGCATCCCAAGCGCTCGTCGCGACGCTGGCCCGGATGGAGCCGCTCTCGAAGGACTTCAGGCTGCATTCGCTGGGGCGCCCGCGACGGCTGGGACTGCTGCGTCGCGGCGGTGCTCGAGCACCTCGGTCACCTCGACGATGGCTGCGCTGGAGGCTGCGCGGCCGATCTCGCGGATGAGCTGGGGGCGCTCACGGCCGGCCTGCACCTCGCCCTGGCGACCCCATCGGCGGTACTGCCCGTGGCCGTCACACCAGCCGGCGTAGAGGACGTGGACCGCTGGCGGAGCGCGGCGGAACTGACGATGCGCGAGGCCGCCGCGCTGACCGAAGGCTCCGACGGCGACGACGTGCGGGCACGGCTGCCGCTGATGAGGGCCGCGCTCCGGGCCCTGTCCGACGTGGTCGGCACGCCCGTCCAGCGCGTTCATGGCGATCTGCACGTGGGGCAGATGCTGCGCTGGCGGGAGGGCCTCGCGGTCATCGACTTCGACGGCAATCCGGCCGCCGACCCCGCCACGGCGGCACTGCCGCAGCCCGCCGCCCGCGACGTGGCGGGCATGCTGTGCAGCCTCGACCACGTCGGTCGCATCGTCGACAAACAGATGGGGCGGCTCCGCCACGCGGAGGTGGAGCGCTGGATCGCGCACAGCCGCCATCGCTTCCTGTCCGCATATCGGCGCGTGCTGGCGGACGCGGACCGCTCAGACCTCCTCGACGAGCGACTCATGCCGGCGTTCGAAGTGGAGCAGGAGTGTCGAGAGCTCGTCTACGCCGCGCGCTTCCTGCCCCGCTGGCGCTACGCCCCCATGGCCGCCCTGCGCGCGATGCTGCCGCTGTGAACGCCGAGCTTTTCCTGGCCGACCTCGAGACGAAGCCGGCCGCCCTGGCCGACCTCGCGGCGGCGCTCGGATCGTCGGCCGACCCTTTCGCCTCGCTGCCCCGGAACGTGCGGCGCGTCGTCTTCCTCGGCATGGGCAGCTCGCGCTACGCCGCCGGGGTCGCCGCGCTGCGCCTGCGCTCGGCGGGCATCGACGCGGTGGCCGAATACGCCTCGGCGGAGATGGGCCACCCGGCTGGGCCGGATACGCTGATCGTGGCCATCTCGGCCGGCGGAAGCAGCCGCGAGACCCTCGACGCCATGGCGCGCCACGCCGGCCGGTCGCCGGTCGCGGTCATCACCGATCGGATGGATTCGCCGGCCGCCGGCCTGGCCGACATCGTCATCCCCATGCTTGCCGGCGAGGAGACCGGCGGCGTGGCGTGTCGAACCTTCCAGCACACCGGGCTGCTGCTCCTCGCGCTCGAGGCGCGTCTCACCGGCCGGCCGGTCGACGTCGCCGCCCTGTGCCGCCGGGTGGCCGCGGCCTCGGCCGACCTGCTCGATCGTCGGCGCCTCTGGCTCCCGGCCAGCGCGCATCTCCTCGACGGGCCGGATGGCGTCTACACCATCGCTCCCGTCGAGTGATCGTCGTCTGCCGAGCAGGCGGCGCTGATGTTGCGCGAGGGCCCCCGCCGGCGCGCGGACGCATGCGAGACGGGCGACTGGGCTCACGTGGACGTCCACCTCACGCGCTCCATCGACTACCGGGCCGTGCTCTTCGCCGGCTCGAGGTACGACGACCAGGCCATGGGCTGGCTGAACAGCCGCGGCTGTGTGGTGGTCGCGGTGGGTTCCAACGTGCCCGGCGCGGCGCTTTCCGTGCGCTATCGAGGCGACGACGACCCGATGGTGGCGCTCCTGACCGAGACGCTCGTGGTCGAGCTCATCGCCGCGACGTGGTGGGGCGCTTCCGCCTGATCGGGGCCCCATGCTGACTCGTCGCCGGTCCGGGCGAAGCCCCCGGCACGTCCCTCCCGTCGATGACGAACGGCTCTGGACCCGGGCGTGAAGAGAAGCGACCATCGGGTCGACGATCCGGAGTCGGAGGTGATCCGATGGCTGAGACGAGCGTTCTTGTCGCCTACGCGAGCAAGCATGGCTCGACCGAGCTGATCGCCGACGCGATCGGCGACACCCTGAGGCGCGCGGGACATGACGTCGATGTCCGACCGGTCAGGGACGTGCGCGACCTGGCCCGCTACGACGCCGCCGTGATCGGCAGCGCCCTGTACGTCGGTCGCTGGCAGGGCGATGCGCTCAGGTTCGTACGCCGTCATGAGGCTTCGCTGGCCGGCATGCCGGTCTGGTTCTTCAGCAGCGGCCCCCTCGACGACTCGGCAGAGACGGCCCAGCTTCCGCCGCCCCGGGCCGTGGCCGAGATCGCCGCGCGCATCGGCGCCCGTGGTCACGTCACGTTCGGCGGGCACCTCGCGCCAGATGCGAGCGGATTCGTCGAGCACCTGATGATCCGCGGTGGCAGGACCGGCGACTGGCGCAACTTCGAGCGCATCGAGGACTGGGCCGACGCCATCGCCGCCGAGCTGGCCAGCGAGGGGCTCGTGGGCATGGCCGGCCGCGAAGCGACGGCAGGCGCCATGCGCTGACCTGCCAAGCCTCGAGAGGTTCGCGGCACGTCAAAGCAAACGCCCGGTCCCTCGCGGGACCGGGCGCGGTCGGTTCAGCCGGATCGGCTGGAGCTAGGCTGCGGCCTGGACCTTCACGGCGCGCGGGCCCTTGGGGCTCGCCTCGACCTCGAAGGTGACGTTCTCGCCACCGACCAGCCGGTCGAAGTCGAGCGACCGATCGAGGCCGTCGCGATGGAAGAAGTAATCCTTGCCGTCCTCGGCGGTGATGAACCCGAAGCCGCGGTCGGAGATGACCTTCTTCACGGTTCCGCTGGGCATGGTGTGTCCTCGGTTCTCTTCTCGACAGGCGTTCGCTGCACGGTCGGCTCGAGAAGGAACCGTCGACCAGGCGTGACCCCCCGGGCATTCCGGGCGGACCCCAAGTCTACGCCCACGATGGGACGAGCGCGAGCGGGATCCTTCGCCACCCGGCGTCGCACGCGCGGTGGTCGGTGGGGCATGATTCGCGCATGACCGAGACCGCGGACGTCATCGTCGTCGGCGCGGGCGTGCAGGGCGCCAGCACCGCCTTCCACCTCGCGCGGCGGGGGGTGAGCGTGCTTGTCCTCGAGCGGGGCACGGTGGCGGCCGGCGCGACGGGTCGATCGTCGGGCTTCGTGCGCATGCACTACGACCTCGAGAGCGAGTCGCGCCTGGCCTGGGCCTCGTACCCGTACTTCCGCGACTGGGCCGAGCGCGTGGGCGCCGGCGACAGCGGCTTCGTCCGGACGGGGTTCGTGATGCTCGTCACGGAGGCGCTGGCCGACCATCTGCGGGCGAACGTGGCCATGCACCGGCGGATCGGCGTCCCCAGCCGGGTGGTGGGACCGGACGAGGTGGCCGGCCTCGTGCCGGGCATGGTCACCGACGACATCGTGGCCGCCGCCTACGAGCCGGAGTCGGGCTACGCCGACCCGACCGGTACCGCGGCCGGGTTCCTCGCGGCGGCCCGGGCCCTGGGCGCTCGCCTGGTGCAGGGGTGCCGGGTCCTCGCGGTGACCGCCGAGGGCGACCGCGTGACGGGAGTCGATACGGAGCGCGGGCACTTCGGCGCCCCGATCGTGGTGGACGTGGCCGGCGCCTGGGCGGCCGAGCTGGCAGCCTCGGTCGGCCTCGACGTCCCGGTCCAGGCCTGGCGTCACGACACCGCCTACTTCGGCCTGCCGGCGGGCCGGACGACCGACTTCCCCATCGTCATCGACGACATCAACCAGTCCTATTTCCGCCCCGAGGGACGGGAGCTCATGCTGGTCGGCCTGGAGGCGGGCAACGTCGTCGGCGGCTCGCCCGACCGCCCCCTGGCGCCGCTCCGCCCGGAGATCCAGGAGGCCATGGTGGCGCGGGTCTGCGCCCGGGTGCCATGGATGACGGGGGGGACCTTCCGTACCGCGCATGGTGGCCAGGACGGGATCACCCCCGATCAGCGGGCGATCATCGAGGCCGCCGGCCCGGCGGGCTTCTACCTGGTCTGCGGCTTCTCTGGTACCGGGTTCAAGACGTCCCCGGCGGTCGGGGCCTGCGTCGCGGAGCTGATCCTCGACGGTCGTGCCACGACCGTGGACATCTCCGCCTACACGCATCGGCGTTTCGCGGAGGGGCGGCCGCTGGTGGGCGAGCACCCCTACGGGTCGCTCTGGCGCTGATCGGAGGAGGGCGCGACCATGGACTATCCGGACTTCTCGCTCGACGGGCAGGTCGCGTTCGTCACCGGCGCCAGCCAGGGCATCGGCCACGACCTCGCCCTCGCCCTCGCCCACGCCGGGGCGCGCGTGGCGGTCGCGGCGCGCCAGGTGGGGCTGCTGGAGCGGCTCTGCGCGGAGATCGCCGCCGAGGGCGGCGAAGCGGCCGCGGTCGAGATGGACCTGCGCGACCGCGCCTCGATCGAGGCGGCTGTGGCGGCTGCGGTGGAGCGCTTCGGCCGGCTCGACGTGCTCGTCAACAACGCCGGGCTGGGCACGAACCACGATGCGCTCGAGGCCACGGAGGCGGAATGGGACGAGCTGTTCGCGGTCAACGTGCGCGGCCTCTTCTTCGCCTGCCAGTCGGCCGGGCGGCGGATGGTCGCGCAGCGCTACGGCCGCATCGTGAACATGAGCTCGCAGGCGGGTCTGGTGGGCATCCGCCGGCACGCCGCGTACAGCGCCAGCAAGGCCGCGGTGATCGGCCTGACGAAGGTGCTGGCGCTCGAGTGGGGGCCGTACGGCGTGACCGTCAACTGTGTCGCGCCGACCTTCATCCGCACCCCCGGCACCGCCGAGCGTCTCGACCAGCCCGAGTTCCTGGCAGACGTGCTGCAACGCATCCCCGTGGGGCACGTGGGCTCCACCACCGACGTGGCCGGCTCCGTGCTCTACCTCGCCTCGCCGGGCGCGGGGCTCGTCACCGGCAGCGTGCTCGTCGTCGATGGAGGCTGGACCGCGCAGTAGCGCAGCGCGGCCGGCCGGAAGTACTGCATGAAACGTAGTGCGCGACGGCACCACCGGGCTATGGCCGGGCACCGGTCGCCGCCCTAGGGTGCACTCGGGGCCAGCGTCCCGCGTTCCCGCACGGAGCCCTCGATGCGCGACATCAAGATCCGGACCCGCATCCTCGTCATCGTCTTCGCCGGCCTGTCGCTGGCGATCGTCGCCGGCACGGCCACCCTGGTCACGACGACGGGCGATCTGCGTGATCTCGAGTCCCGGACGAGCCAGCTGGAGCGCCTCCAGAGGGTCGCTCGGACGCTCGAGAGCACGTTGCATGCGCAGAGCGGCGCGGTCCGCGACTACCTGCTCCACGGCGGGGACGCCACGGACCTCGCGCCGTACGAGTCCGCTCTCACGATGGAGGCCAGCCTCATGGGCGAGTTCGCCGCCCTGGACGACGCCTTCCCGACGACCGGCGATCGGGTCGGCGAAGTGTCCCGCGCGGCGGGGGAGTGGCGCACGAGCTACGTCGAACCGACCATCCGGATCGTCGCCGCCGGCGGCCTCGACCAGGTCCTCCAGCATGCGCCGCTCGAGAAGGGCCAGGAGCTCTTCCGAGGCGTCCGCGAGTCGCTGGGGCGCCTGCAGGACGAAGTGGACCGCCTGACCGCCGCCAGCCTGGCGCGTATCGGCGACATCTCCAGGGTGCAGATCGCCAGCCTTGTCATCGGCGTCGGCGCGCTGCTGGCCGGCGCCGTCGCGGGCCTCTGGCTCCTCGCGCTGTGGGTCCTGCGGCCGATCGAGCGGCTCGTGACCACGGCCCGCCGTGTCGAGGCGGGCGAGGACGTGGCCTTCCCGGCGGAAAGCAGGGACGAGATCGGCAGCCTCAGCGGCGCGCTGGAGCGGATGCGCCGTGGCCTCTACGGCCAGGCCGCCGAGGCGAACATCATCAACCGCTTCACCGAGCTGACGGCCTTCATCGAGTCGGACGGCGACGTGGCGCGCGCCACGCTCGAGGCGCTCGACGAGCTCGCATCACCCCACGACGGCGCGATCCACATCTCGAACCGATCGAGGGATCGGGCAGTCCCGGAGGCCTCCCTCGGCGACGTCACGCCCGAGCTCATCTCGCTCGGAGCCCTGGCGGCCTGCCCCGGGGTCCGGCGCAGCGCGCTCTACGTCACCGGCAACCTGGCCGACCGGCTCGCCGTGCGCTGCCCCGTCCACGTCGCCACCTCCGGCACGCTTGTGTGCATCCCGCTCGTGGCGCTGGGCGAGGTGGTCGGCGCCGTGCACCTCCACTGGGAGGGCCCGGACAGCCTGCCGCTCGACCTGCGCGGCGCCGTCTCCCGCATCGCCGAGCATGCCTCGCTGTCGGTGGCCAACCGCCGCCTCGTGGTCGCCCTCCAGGGCCAGGCCAGCACCGACGGTCGCACCGGGCTCGCCAACAGCCGCACCTTCGACACGGCCGTCGAGGGCGCGCTCAATGCGCGGGGCGCGGGCGAGCCGCTCGCCGTGCTCATGCTCGACGTCGACCACTTCAAGGCCTTCAACGACCGCCATGGCCATCCGGTCGGCGACGAGGCGTTGCGTGCCCTGGCGGGCGTGCTCCGCTCGTGCGTCCGCGAGCACGACCTTGCCGCGCGCTACGGGGGCGAGGAGTTCGCGGTCATGCTGCCCGGCCTCGACGCGGCCGGCGGCGCGTCGATCGCCGAGCGGATCCGGACGCGCGTCGAGAGCACGATCATCCAGCTCGCGCCGGGCATGACGGACAAGGTCACGATCTCCATCGGCGTCGCCGCCTATCCGGCCGACGCGGCGGACCGCGTCGAGTTGCTCAAGGTCGCCGACACCGCCCTCTACGCGGCCAAGAAGCGCGGCCGCAACCGCGTCGTGGTGGCCGGCGGCGACGAGCGCGCGGCGCAGATCGAGGCCCCGACGCCGGAGCTCTCCTCGGACACCAGCGCCGCCTGAACGCTCCGGCGCCTGCCCCACCGGCTACACTCCGCCGGTCGGTCGCAGGAGGGCTCGATGCCGCGCTACGTGCCGGAGGATTCGCTGAAGTCGCCCCGCTTCACGGGGCCGTCCACGTTCGCCCGCCTGCCGCACGTGCGTACGCTGGCCGAGGTGGACCTGGCCGTGGTCGGCGTCCCCTTCGACACCGGCGTCACCTACCGCGCCGGCGGGCGCTTCGGGCCCAACGCCGTGCGCGCCGCGAGCGTCATGCTGCGCCCCTTCAACACGAACCTCGAGGTCGCGCCGTTCGAGGTGCTGAGCTGCGTGGACTACGGCGACGTCTCGATCGTGCCCGGCTACACCGAGCGCTCGTACGCCAACATCGAGGCGGAGGTCGCGCCCATCGTGGAGGCCGGCGTGGTGCCGCTGCTCATCGGCGGCGATCACGCCTGCACGCTGCCCCACCTGCGCGCCACGCGCTCGCGCGGCCCGGTCGCGGTGATCGACTTCGACTCCCACACCGACGCCTGGGACAGCTACTTCGGCGAGAAGTACAACCACGGCACGTGGATGCGCCGCGCCATCGAGGAGGGCCTCGTGGATGTGGCGCACTCGATCGAGGTCGGCCTGCGTGGCTCGATCTACGGCGCCGAGGACTGGACGGGCCTGCGCGCGGAGCTGGGGCTCGAGTACCTGACCACCGAGGACGTCCTGCGCGCCGGCCCCGAGGCGACGGCGGCGGCCGTCCGCGCCCGGGTGGGCGATCGACCGGCCTTCATCAGCTTCGACATCGACGTGGTCGACCCGGCCTTCGCGCCGGGCACGGGCACGCCCGAGCCGGGGGGCCTCTCGGCCCACGAGGCGCTGGCCATCGTGCGGGCGCTGCGGGGCATCGACTTCGTGGGCTTCGACGTGGTCGAGGTCATCCCCGCCTACGATCCCTCCGACCTGACCTCGTTCCTGGCCGCGAACCTGGCCTACGAGATGCTCTCGCTGGTCGCGCTGCGACGACTGGGTCGATGAGCGAGCCCTGGCGCTCGATCCTGCCGCCCGGCTTCCGCTGGCCCGACGGGGTCCGTGCGGCGGCCTGCTTCACGTTCGACGTCGATGCCGAGAGTCCCATCGTCTGGGACCACCCCGAGGCGTCGATGCACCTCGACGTCATGAGCCACCAGGCCTACGGGCCGCGCACCGGCGTGCCGCGCCTGCTGCGCCTCCTGGATCGCGCCGGTATCCGCGCGACCTTCTTCGTGCCCGGCTACACCGCGCAGCGCTGGCCGGATGCCGTGCGCGCCATCCGCGACGCCGGCCACGAGATCGCCCATCACGGCTACTTGCACGAAGGGTCACGTGGTGCCGACGTGGGGGAGGAGGAGGCCCGGCTCCTGCGGGGGCTGGAGGCCCTCGATGCGGTGGCGGGCGTGCGGCCGACCGGCTACCGGGCGCCGAACTGGGAGCTTTCCTGCGCGCTGCCCGCGCTGCTGGCGAAGCACGGCTTCCGCTACGACTCGGGGCTGATGGACGCGGATCACCCGTACCGGCTTTCCGTCTCGGCCGAGGCCGGCGCGCCCTCGATCGTCGAGCTGCCGGCGCACTGGGGCCTCGATGACTGGGAACCGTACAACTACCTGCCCGGGATCACGGGCTCGGGGGTCATCGCCAGCCCGGCCGACGTGGTCGCGCGCTGGACCCTGGAGCTCGAGGCGGTCGTCGACGAAGGCGGGCTCTTCATGCTCACCAACCATCCCTTCGTCTCCGGGCGGGCCTCGCGCGCGGCGGCCCTGGAGCGGCTCATCGAGCGGGCCAAGGCCATCGACGGGCTCTGGATCGCCACCTGCGCCGAGGTCGCGGCGTGGGTCGAAACGCTGGACCTCGTTCCCGTGGTGCACTCTCCGCCCGTCCTGCCGGCGCGCTGATCGGGGTGCGGCCGGGGTGCCCCAGTCTCGGACCCGCTCGCCTGGGGGGCTCGCGCCGCCTCTCCGAACCGGGCTTTTCACATCACGTGAACAGGATCGGCCTCGAACCGGTCCTCCGGTGCCCGCGGCGAGTCGGGATCCCCTCTCTTGGGCCGGGATCGAGGTGCGCCACGGTCGTGCGAACCCGCCGGCGTCCGGGACGGGCCGCCTGAGGGCCCGGTAAGCGGCCGTGAAGGGGCTCTCTGTTCACTTGACGCGGAATGTCGCCAAGCCCCCGCCGCGTACCTCCTTCTCCGGCCGCCGTCCAGGCGCTCGCGCGCGTCAGCGTGGCCGCCGGGGACCTGGTCCGGGCCGAACGGTCGCGCCGGAAGCTCACCCTGCGCGAGCTCGCGGGGCACGCGGGAGTCTCGGCGGCCGTGATCGCCCACATCGAGTCGGGCCATCCGGCGAGCCTCGAGACGTACGCGCGCCTCTCCACGGCCCTCGGGCTCCGTCTCGAGCTGGGTCTCGTCGACCCGCGGCGGCGGACCGGCCCGTCACGCGAGGCGGACCTCGTCCATGCAGCGATGGGCGATGCGGAGGCCCGCCATCTCCGAGCGCACGGCTTCGACGTGGGACTCGACGTGCCCTACCAGCACTACCAGTTCGCGGGGCGTGCGGACCTGCTGGCCTGGGATCGCGAGCGTCGCACCCTGCTGCACGTGGAGAACCGCACGCGCTTCCCGAACCTCCAGGAGGCGTTCGGCAGCTACAACGCCAAGCGGGCGTACCTCGCCGCGGATGTCGCCGAACGCATCGGCCTGGGCGGCGGATGGAGGAGCGAGACGCACGTCATCGCCGCCTTCTGGTCCTCCGAGGTGCTGCATTCGCTGCGACTCCGCACGGCGAGCTTCGAGGCGGTCTGCCCTGATCCGGTAGACGCCTTCGCGGCCTGGTGGTCGGGTGAGCCGCCGGCACTGGGCCAGGCGAGCTGCCTGGTCGTCTTCGACCCCGATCCCGGCCCCGGTGGCCGGCGGCGCCGCTTCATCGGCCTGGCCGAGGCGATGCGCGCCGAGCCGCGGTATCGCGACTACGCCGCCGCGGCCCGGGCCCTCCGCTGAACGGCATGGAGCGGCCCCGGCGGTTTCCCGCCGGGGCCGTCGTTCGCACGAAGGGCGTGATCCAGGTCA
>Ga0334722_10007345_pt1 | contig 10695 bp, 11 predicted proteins | sample C3_bottom_MG_FD_207210 | JGI IMG/M metagenome (GOLD analysis project Ga0334722, IMG submission 207210) | Sediment microbial communities from Yellowstone Lake, YNP, Wyoming, USA - C3_bottom | ecosystem: Environmental > Aquatic > Freshwater > Lake > Sediment | place: USA: Wyoming | collected...
ACCCGTCGCATTCTGCCCGACGGTCATCGGACCTGAGGCGGAGGCCGCCTCGAACGCGCTCGTGGATGGCGGCGTGCTGCTCCTCGAGAATACGCGCTTCGAGAAGGGCGAGGAGAAGAACGACGCCGCGCTCGCTGCCGCCATGGCGAAGCTCGGCGATTTCTACGTCAATGACGCCTTTGGGTCGGCGCATCGCGCGCACGCGAGCACCGAGGCCGTCGCGAAGCTGCTGCATCCCGCTGTCGCCGGGCTCCTGATGGAAAAGGAACTCGAGTACCTCGGCCACGCGCTCGACAAGCCCAAGCGCCCGTTCGTCGCGATCCTCGGCGGTGCGAAGATTTCGGGCAAGATTGACGTCATCGAGCAGCTGCTGCCGAAGGTTGATGCGTTACTTATCGGCGGCGCGATGGCGTGCACCTTCTACAAGGCGATGGGCCTCGAGACCGGCACCTCGCTCGTCGAGCCCGATCGCGTGGACATGGCCAAGTCGCTCGTGGATCGCGCCGGCTCCATCCTGATCCTGCCACACGACGCCACCGTGGCGCCGGGCAAAGACCAAGGCGCCAAGGCGCATGTGGTGAAGCGCGAAGCAATTCCCGCTGACGAGGCGATGCTCGACATCGGTCCCGACACCGCGGCGTCGTATGCGCGCGCGATCCTCAGCGCCAAGACGGTCGTGTGGAACGGCCCGATGGGCGTGTTTGAAACGCCGCCGTTCGATGCCGGCACGACGGCGATCGCGAACGCGATGGCGGATGCGACGGCCAAGGGATGCACGACGGTGGTCGGCGGTGGCGATTCGGCCGCGGCCGTGGAAGGGGCGGGACTCGCCGCCAAGATGAGCCACGTCTCGACGGGCGGTGGCGCCTCTCTCGAATTCCTCGAGGGCAAGGTGCTGCCGGGCGTCGCGGCCCTGGATGACAAATCATGAAGCCACGGATCTTCGCCGCCAACTGGAAGATGAATCACGCGCCGGCCGACGCGACGGCGTTCATCCGCACGTTTCTCGCGAACTTTGGCAAGCGACAGGACCGGAGCGTGATCTTCTTCCCGCCGGCGCTCTCCTTCGGGGCGGTTGTCGCCGCGCTCAAGGACCGGCCCGACATACAGGTTGGCGTGCAGAACATCCACTGGGAGGACAAGGGCGCGTTCACCGGTGAGAACTCGGCGCCGATCGCGCGCGGCGCGGGCGCCAAGTACGTGCTCGTCGGCCACTCCGAGCGGCGGCATGTGTTCGGCGAGACTGACGAAGAGACGGGGAAGAAAGTCGCGGCCGCGGTGCGCGCGGGACTCACGCCGATCATCTGCGTGGGCGAGCTGCTCGCGCAGCGTGAGGCGGGCGAGACGGAACAGGTGGTGCTGCGACAGCTGCGCGCTGCGCTCGCCACGATCAGCAAGGCCGACGCGGCCAACGCGATCATTGCGTACGAACCGGTCTGGGCGATTGGCACCGGAAAGACCGCGACACCCGCCGACGCGAGCGCGGTGCATCAGGCAATCGGGGAGGAGTTGCGACGCATCCTGGGGGGCGGCAGCCAGGCGGTGCCGATTCTCTACGGTGGCTCGGTGAATCGCGGCAACGCCGCCGATCTTCTGGCGGCGCCAGAGGTGGATGGACTCCTGGTTGGCGGAGCGAGCCTGGACGCCGAGGGATGGGCGTCCATCGTGCTCACTTGATCTAGCGGTGTAAGTGGCTTACCATACAAGGCTTACCGAAAGAACACCCCGGAATTCCGATGCTCATCAAGTTTCTCGTCACCCTGCTGATTCTCGACAGCATTGTGCTGGTCGCCGCGATCCTGCTGCAAGCGGGCAAGGGCGGCGGCATGGCGGCGAGTTTTGGCGGGGCGTCCTCCTCCGCCGACTCGCTGCTTGGCACGCGTCAGGCGGGCAACCTGCTGACGAAAGCCAGCTGGTGGGCGGGCGGCGTCTTCATCTTCCTCGCGTTCATCCTGCAGGTCGCATCGGCACGCGGCCGCACGCCGACATCGGTGCTCGATCGCGCCGTCGCGACGCCTCCAGCCGCGCCGTCAAGCGCGCCGGCTCCGAGCGGCGCCTCGCAGAACGTCGTGCCTCTGCAGAACGCGCCGGCCGCTCCCGCGCCGGCGACTCCCGCTCCCGCGAAGCCTTGACGACGCAGTGACTACGCTGCTCGACGAAAAGCCGGGGTTCCTCCTCCTTGAGGACGGGACCCTTTTTCGCGGCCGTCTCGCCGCGCCACTCCGCGCGCCTGGCGTCGCGGAGGTCGTTTTCACCACGAACATGAGCGGTTATCAGGAGGTCTTCACGGACCCCTCGTTCCGCGGCCAGATCGTGGTGATGACCGCGCCGATGATCGGCAACTACGGCATCAACTTCGAAGATCCCGAATCGGCGCATCCGCAGATCGCTGGCGTGGTGATCCGTGAGCTCTCCGCGACCCATTCGAACTGGCGCGCGTCAGGTAGCCTCTACGACTATTTGACAAAGGCGCAAATACCTATTCTTGTTGATGTTGACACCCGTCGCCTCACGCGTCACTTGAGGACAGTCGGCGTGCTCCGCGGCGTGATCGCCGCCGGCGAGGCGGTGAGCAAGGAAGCGCTCACGGCGCTGGATGCGTGCCCGCCGATGGCGGGGCTCGACCTGGCCTCCGTGGTGACCACGGACAAGGCTTACGAATGGTGCGCCGGGTCGAAGGGGAGCAAGCACATTGTCGCCTTCGACTACGGCATCAAGCGCAACATCATGCGCCTGTTCGAGGAGCGCGGCTGCCGCGTGACCGTCGTGCCGTCCAAGACCACGGCCGACGAAGTGCTGGCGTTCAAACCCGATGGCGTCTTTCTCTCGAACGGACCCGGTGATCCGGAAGCCGTGGGCTACGCTCCCGCGACGATCAAGGCGATCGCCGAGCGGGGGACTCCGATCTTTGGCATCTGCCTTGGGCACCAGCTGCTCGGCCTGACGTTCGGTGGGCGCACCACCAAACTGCCATACGGGCATCGAGGCGGAAACCACCCTGTGAAGGATCTCGCCAGTGGGCGAGTTCTGATCACATCACAGAATCACGGGTTCGCCGTCGAGGGGGCCGCCGATGGCATTCCTGGGGCGCCTGACCTCGAAGTGACGCACGTCAACCTCAACGACGGCACGATTGAGGGATTGAAGCACAAGTCATTGCCAATCTTCGCGGTGCAGTATCACCCCGAGGCGGCGCCCGGTCCGCATGACGCTCGCGCGCTCTTCGACGACTTCATGAAGGCCGTCGGCGCGTAAGTAAAGCCACATCCAAGCGTTAGCTTTTGTGCCCGGTTTCCCTCTGTTTTGCGGACCCGGGCACGTTCATGCTTGACACATTCGACGTAACATCCTACGTTTTCTGCAGTTACGCCATTCTCGCGCCCATTTCGAGGACGGACATGACCAAAGCTGATCTCGTCGAGCGTGTCACGGAGGCCATCGAACGGACCTCCGGACCGATGATTTCCAAGAAGGACTGCGCCCGCGTGGTGGACGCGTTCCTGGATGCCATCAAGGATGCGCTCAAGGAGCAGCGCAACATCGAAGTGCGCGGCTTTGGCACGTTCAAGATTCGTCAGCGGAAGACGAGAATGGCGCGCAACCCGCGCACGGGGGCGCCCGTCGAGGTGTCGGCCCGGCCGGTGCCCGTGTTCAAGCCATCGAAAGAACTTCGCGCGATGGTTGCGGGCGTGGACGAGTCCGAAATCACGGACGATTAGCGACTTGGCGCGCTGCAAGCGGCTCCGGTGGCGAGGATCGCCGCCGGAGCCGTTCGCGTGTCCGGGCGAACGAGGGCACTTTATGCTCCTTCGGTCCGACTATTAGGTTGCACGACGTGATCACCGTCGACGTCCTCCTCTTCGCGTCGTACGCCGATTCGGCGGGAGCGACGAGTGTGCGCGTGTCGGTGGCGGATGACGCGCACGTGTCGGACGTCGTGCAGGCGGTGCGCGTGGCGAAGCCGTCCGTCACGCTGCCGGCGCGCCCGCTGGTTGCCGTCAATCATCGCTACGCCGCCGCCGATGCCACAGTCGCAGCGGGCGACGAAGTCGCGCTCATTCCGCCGGTGGCGGGGGGCTGATGCGCACCGCGCTCGTGGGGCAGCGCATTGACGTCGCGGCGATCGTCGCCGAAGTCACCGCGCCCGAGAATGGCGCGGTGTCGCTCTTCCTTGGCACGGTGCGCAACGTCAACGACGGCCGCGCGGTGGATGGCATCGAATACAACGCGTATGCGCCCATGGCCGAGCGCGAAATGGCGGCCATCGCGCGCGAGGCGAGCGAACGCTTTGGCACGCCGCACATCGTGATCGAGCATCGCACGGGATACCTGCCGCTCGGAGAAGCGAGCGTCGCGATCGCGGTGGCGCATGCGCGCCGTGCCAATGCGATGGACGGCGCGCGCTGGATCATCGAGCAGCTGAAAGCGCGCGTGCCGATCTGGAAGCTCGAGCACTACACCGATGGCACGCGCGAGTGGGTGGAGCACGGGAAAGGACAGGGCGTGAGAAGGGGAAGGGGAAGGGAGCAGGGTGTGGGAAGGGAAAGGGAAAGGGAAAGGGAAAGGGAAAGGGGCGTGCTTGACGCGCCGGAGTCCTCGGATGCGTGATCAATTCGGCCGCAGCATTGAGTACCTCCGCATTTCCGTCACCGACCGCTGCAACTTCCGCTGCGTCTACTGCATGCCGGAGCGCGGGCTCGCCTGGTTGCCGAAGCCGCAGATCCTCTCGTACGAGGAGATCACTGAGATTGTCCGGCAGCTGGCGCCGCTCGGGTTGAAGCGCCTGCGCATTACCGGCGGCGAACCGACGGTGCGCCCCGAGTTGCCCGCGCTGATCCGCGAGTTGCGCGCCGTGCCCGGCATTGAGGACATCGCGCTCTCGACCAACGGCGTGAAGCTGCCGCAGATGGCGCAGGCACTGCGCGACGCGGGGCTCGACCGCGTGAACATGAGCGCCGACTCGCTGCGCCCGGCGCGCATCGCGGAGATCGCGCGACGCGATCTGCGCTTTGATCCGATCGTGGCTGCGACGGCGGCGACCGACGCGGGCTTGGACCCGATCAAGATCAACACCGTCGTGATACGCGGCGCCAACGACGATGAGGTGGCGGACTTCGCGGCGCTCACCCTCGCGCATGCGTGGCACGTGCGGTTCATCGAGCTGATGCCGGTGGGCGACATGTCCGGCACGGAATTCGAGAACGTGGTGCCGAGCGATGAAGTGCTCGCGCGCATCGCGGCGCGCTTCGGGCCGCTTGAACCTGCGGACGGACCGGCGAAAGGCAACGGACCGGCGCGCTACCAGCGCCTCCCGGGGGCGAAGGGAACGATCGGCGTCATCACGCCCTTGACGCACACGTACTGCGACTCCTGCAACCGCGTGCGGCTGACGGCGGACGGTCGCCTGCGCACCTGTCTGTACGGCGACCACGAGGTCAACCTGCGCGATCCGCTGCGTGCAGGCGCGCCGCTGGCGCCGCTGTTCGAGCACGCGTTGGCGAACAAGCCGAGGGAACACGAATTGCTCAAGCTGCGCGTTGGCGGATTGAAGGCGCTCAGCGAAGTTGGTGGATAAGCGCGACGGTTGCTCCGGACGCTGTGCGAACGCGATGCGTAAGGGAAACCATCTGTTCCCGTAGGGAAAACCATCCCGGCGCCGCGGGGTGTAATCGCGTTTACAGATTCGTGTACCAACCGTAACTTTCTCCCGATCTGGCTGCATCGTCTCGTACTCTCTTCCTGCCACTCATATGGTCAACAAGATCACCGTGGTCGGAGCCGGCAACGTCGGCGCCACGACCGCCCAGCGCATCGCCGAGAAGGAACTCGCTCGCACCGTGGTGATGGTCGACATCGCCGACGGCATTCCGCAGGGGAAGGGGCTCGACCAGTGGGAATCGGCGCCCATCGAGCTCTTTGACTCGCGCGTCATCGGCTCCACGTCGTACGAGCCGAGCGCGAACTCCGACATCGTGGTGATCACGGCCGGCGTGGCGCGCAAGCCCGGCATGTCGCGGGACGACCTGCTCAACATCAACGCCGACATCGTGAAGGGCTGCGCGGCGCAGGTGAAGGCGACCTCGCCCAACGCGATCGTCATCGTCGTGTCGAACCCGCTCGACGTGATGTGCTACGTGGCCAAGGAAGTCACCGGCTTCCCGCGCGAGCGCGTCATCGGCATGGCCGGCATCCTCGACACCGCGCGCTTCCGCGCGTTCCTGGCCGAAGCGCTCGATGTGTCGGTGCGCGACATCCAGGCGATGGTGCTTGGCGGCCACGGCGACACGATGGTGCCGCTCATCAGCTACACGTCCATCAGCGGCATTCCGATCACTCAGTTCCTGTCGAAGGAGGCGCTGCAGGTGCACGTGGATCGCGCGCGGAACGGCGGCGCCGAGATCGTGAAGTTCCTCAAGACCGGCTCGGCGTACTATGCGCCGTCGTCGGGCGCGGTGCAGATGGTCGAGGCGATCGTCAACGACCAGAAGCGCATTCTCCCGTGCTCGGCGTGGCTCGACGGCGAGTATGGCATGAAGGGGCTGTTCCTTGGCGTGCCGGTGAAGCTTGGCCGCAAGGGGATGGAGAGGATCGTCGAAATCGAGCTGACGGCAGACGAGAAGGCGGCACTCGCGAAGAGCGCGGACGCCGTGCGCGAGCCGATGTCGGTGGTGAAGTTGTAAGAGTGTGCGGGCGGGGCCGGCGATTCGACGGCCCCGCGCCGTATCCGCCTCAACGAGCGGCGCGCCGCCGCGCTTAGACGCCTTCAGCGTCCCTGACGGGTGCGCGGGCTCCCAACCGCTGGAACATGCTCAAGTTCTGGAACTCCTCAGTCGGCAAGAAGGTCGTGATGGGGTGCACGGGGCTGATCGTCGTGCTCTTCGTCATTGGCCACATGGTCGGCAACCTGCAGATCTTCATGGGGCCAGTGCGGTACAACGCGTACGCGCACCTGCTCCAGGAAGACATCGTCGAACTCACGTGGGCCGTGCGCGTCGTCCTGTTCGTGTCGGTGGTGCTCCACGTCCTCTCGGCGTGGCAGCTGACACAGCGCGCATGGGCGGCGCGTCCGGTCGAGTACTCGGTCCGCGAGGCGCAGGTGAGCACGTACGCGGCGCGCACCATGCGGTGGGGCGGCGTCTTCCTGTTCGTGTTCATTGTCGTGCACCTCGGCCAGTTTACGCTCGGGTGGAAATGGCTGCTGCCCGAGTACCTGCGCGGCGCCGCGTACGGAAACGTCGTGCTGGCGTTCGGGCGGCCGCTGTGGGTCGTGTTCTACCTCGTGGCGATGTTCTTCCTCACCCTGCACCTGAGCCACGGCACGTGGGCGGTGTTCAGGACGCTCGGCGTGGCCAAGAACGCGGCAGAGCCGATGTCGGGGCGCCTGCCGTGGATCATCGCCCTCGTTGTGACCGTGGGCTTCAGTCTCGTTCCGCTGGGCGTTGCGCTCGGCGTCGTGCGCTGAGGCGGAGACGCATATGAAACTCGACGCAAAGATTCCGAGCGGGCCGATCCAGGACAAATGGGACAAGCACCGCTTCGACATGAAGCTCGTGAACCCCGCCAACAAGCGGAAATACCACGTGATCGTCGTCGGCAGCGGGCTGGCCGGCGCCAGTGCCGCAGCCTCGATGAGCGAGCTCGGCTACAACGTGAGCTGCTTCGCCTACCAGGATTCGCCGCGGCGCGCGCACTCGATTGCGGCGCAGGGCGGCATCAATGCGGCCAAGAACTACCGCAACGACGGTGACAGCATCTGGCGGCTGTTCTACGACACGGTGAAGGGCGGCGACTTCCGCGCCCGCGAGGCCAATGTGTACCGCCTCGCGCAGGTGTCGGTGAACATCATTGACCAGTGCGTGGCGCAGGGCGTGCCGTTCGCGCGCGAATACGGCGGCCTGCTCGCCAACCGCTCCTTCGGCGGGGCGCAGGTGAGCCGCACCTTCTATGCGCGCGGCCAGACGGGGCAGCAGCTGCTGCTCGGCGCGTATCAGGCGCTGGAGAAGGAGATCGCCCGCGGCGGCGTGAAGATGTATAGCCGGCACGAGATGCTTGACGTGGTGCTGGTCAACGGGGTGGCGCGCGGCATCGTTACGCGCAATCTCGTGACCGGCGCCGTCGAGGCGCATGTGGCCGACGCCGTGGTGCTGGGCACCGGCGGGTACGGCAACGTGTTCTACCTCTCGACCAACGCACAGGGCTGCAACGCGACGGCCATCTACCGCGCCTACAAGAAGGGCGCGGCCTTCGCCAACCCGTGCTACACGCAAATCCACCCGACGTGCATTCCCGTGCACGGCGAACACCAGAGCAAGCTGACGCTGATGTCCGAGTCGCTGCGCAACGACGGTCGCGTGTGGGTGCCGAAGAAGCGCGAGGATGTCGGCAAGAAGCCGAGCGAGATTCCCGAGGAAGACCGCGACTATTATCTGGAGCGCAAGTATCCGAGCTACGGCAACCTCGCGCCGCGCGATATCTCGAGCCGCGCCGCGAAAGCAGTGTGCGACGAAGGACGCGGCGTGGGCCCCGGCGGGCGCGGCGTGTATCTCGACTTCGCCGATGCCATCGAACGCCTCGGCGCCAAGGAAATCGGCGACCGCTACGGCAACCTGTTCGACATGTACCAGCGCATCACGGACGAGAATCCGTACGAAGTGCCGATGCGCATCTATCCGGCCTCGCATTACACGATGGGCGGGCTGTGGGTGGACTACAACCTGATGAGCACGATTCCCGGCCTGCACGTCATCGGGGAGGCGAACTTCAGCGACCACGGCGCGAACCGCCTGGGCGCCAGCGCGCTGATGCAGGGGTTGGCCGACGGATACTTCGTGCTGCCGTACACCATCGGCCACTACCTGGCCTCGAACAAGTTCGAGAAGGTGACGCCGGAGCATCCCGAGTGCCTCGCCGCCATCGAGGCGGTGAAGCAGCGCACGTCGCGCCTGCTCGGCATCCACGGCAAGCGCTCGGCCGACTCGTTCCACCGCGCGCTTGGCAAGATCATGTGGGAGCATTGCGGCATGGCGCGCAACGCGGCCGGGCTCACCAAGGCGATCCGGGAGATTCCGGCGCTGCGCGAGGAGTTCTGGCAGAACCTGACGGTTCCGGGGACGGGCGATTCGCTGAACCAGCAGCTGGAGAAGGCGGGGCGCGTGGCCGACTTCCTTGAGTTTGGCGAGCTGATGTGCCGCGACGCGCTGCACCGCGAGGAGTCGTGCGGCGGCCACTTCCGCGAGGAGTATCAGGAGGCGGGCGAGGCCAAGCGCAACGACGACGACTTCTGCTATGTAGCGGCGTGGGAGTACACGGGCGACGACAAGGCGCCGGTGCTGCACAAGGAGCCGCTCGAGTTCGAGAACGTGCATCTCGCCACCCGCAGCTACAAGTGAGTGACTGACCCATGTCTGCAACCATGAACATCACTCTGAAGGTTTGGCGGCAGTCGGGCCCCACCGCGCCCGGCAAGTTCGAGGTGTACACGGCGCGCAACGTCAGCCCAGAAAGTTCGTTCCTCGAGATGCTCGACGTGGTCAACGAGACGCTCGTCCTCGAGGGCAAGGACCCCATCGCGTTCGATCATGACTGCCGCGAGGGGATCTGCGGGATGTGCGGGATGATGATCAACGGCGTCGCGCACGGCCCGAGCAAGCTGACGACCACGTGCCAGCTGCACATGCGCTCGTTCAAGGATGGCGACTCCATTACGCTGGAGCCGTGGCGCGCGAAGGCGTTCCCGGTGGTGAAAGACCTGATCGTGGACCGCGCGCCGCTGGACCGCATCATCCAGGCGGGCGGGTTCATCAGCGTGCCGACCGGCGCGCCGCAGGACGCGAACGCGCTGCCGATCGCGAAGCCCGACGCCGACGAGGCGATGGATGCCGCGGCGTGCATCGGGTGCGGCGCCTGCGTGGCGGCGTGCCCCAACGCCAGCGCGTCGCTGTTTACCTCAGCGAAGATCGGCCATCTCGGATTGCTGCCGCAGGGCCAGCCCGAGCGCTACAAGCGCGCGCTGAGCATGGTGACGCAGATGGATCTCGAGGGGTTTGGCGGGTGCACGCTCTTTGGCGAGTGCATGGCCGCGTGCCCCAAGGGCATCAGCATTGATTTCATCAAGCGGATGCACGGGGATTTCATTTGGGGAACGGTTGCTCAGAGGCCGGAGAAGGTGGTTTTGGGATCTGGCTAGCGAGGGAAGGGGAAGGGAGCAGAGTGTGGGAAGGGGAAGGGAGCAGGGTGTGGGAAGGGAAAGGGCCGCGCGGATGCGTGGCCCTTTTGATTTGCGTGTTTCCGTGAGACGAGTGCGCTACGGCGGTGGAGGTCCGCTCGGATGCGTGCGGCACGCCGGCGGCTGCTCAATCGTGTACAACAGCGACGCGACCTTCCACGCGCCCTTCACCTTCAGCAGCGTGAACGTGTCCACGCCGCAGTGCGACCACGCGCCGGCGCGATAGAGATCGTACGGCATCCACACCAACGCGATCCACTCACCGACACGCGCCGTCGGGTCGAAGCCGCGCTCGACGAAGTTGGAGAATCCGCGCGCCAGGTCAGCGCGCATGGACCGCAGCGAAAGCACTTCCTGGCCGCTGCGCATCCCCACGCCGCCGACCACGGTGGAGTCGAGCGAAAGTTGCCGCAGCGTGGCCGTGTCGCCAGTCGAGAGCGCACGTAACGCGGAATCAGCGACGGCGATCA
>Ga0334722_10007346_pt1 | contig 10694 bp, 9 predicted proteins | sample C3_bottom_MG_FD_207210 | JGI IMG/M metagenome (GOLD analysis project Ga0334722, IMG submission 207210) | Sediment microbial communities from Yellowstone Lake, YNP, Wyoming, USA - C3_bottom | ecosystem: Environmental > Aquatic > Freshwater > Lake > Sediment | place: USA: Wyoming | collected...
GCCGAGTCGAGTTCTGTTGGGTCTGGCGATGGTGATGATGGGGAAGAGGAGATTGCGGAACTGGATACCCCTGCGCCCGGACTTGTGCTTTCTTCTGCCGCTAAGCCAAAGACCCGCGATGTTCAGCGGGATTGGGACGCCTTTCTTGAGCATGTCCGTGATCGCAAGAAATGGATGGCTGGCACCTTGACTCAGGCGGATAAGGTGACGGAAGAGGGTGGGGCGCTCGTTATCCGCTATGATGAATCTTCCGAATGTCACATGCTTCAGGAAACGGAAAATCGCAAACTGTTGACGGAATTCGCCCAGGACTTTTTTCAGAAGGAGCTTGCAGTTCGAATTGTGGTGACCGGTGAAAACGGTGGTGGCGAGCTGGATCAGCCCCAGGAGGAGCGTCGTGCCTTGGCCAACGACCCACGGGTGCAGATTGCCGTAGAAGTTCTGGGCGGCCGGGTCACAGGAATTCGGACTGGACCCAGGAGCCGGTGAGGATTCTTCTCTACTCGTTGCTGAGCGGAGTCGAAGGGGACTGTGGTTCAGGCCGCATCTTGCCATGGAGGGCGTCTCTCCTACTGCGTCAACTGAGCATTGTTGAGAACCACAATCGGTATAATTCATCCAAAGAAACAGGAGGGTGACATGGATATCAATCAAGTCATGCAGCAGGCCCAGCAATTTCAAAAGCGCATGGCTGACGTGCAGGAGGAGATGGCTCGTCGGCAAATGACTTCCACGGTTGGCGGGGGCATGGTAACCGTTACCGTAAATGGTAAAAATGAACTGCTGGCGATTACGATTGAGTCGGAAGTCATCAACCCTGATGACCCGAATATGCTTCAGGATCTCATCGTTTCCGGGGTGAACGACGCCATGCGGAAGGCCAGGGAGGCCATGCAGGAGGAGATGCGGAAGTTGACGGGCGGGTTGAATATCCCGGGACTGTCCGGCATGTTTGGCTGAATGCTTGGCTCGGAATACCTACAATAAGAGCCGATTAGGGAGTGGTTATGGAAGTTGTGCCGGCGGCATTGGCCCGCCTCATACATGATTTTGAGCGCTTGCCGGGGATTGGCAAGAAAACAGCCACCCGACTGGCCCTGCACATGCTGCGGCGTCCCGAGGCGGAGGCGCAAGGCATGGCCAGCGATCTGGCCGAACTCCATACCGCCATTCGTCTCTGCGATACCTGCTTTGCCTTTTCCGAGAGCAATCCGTGTGTGATATGCAGCGACTCCAGACGGGACAGTCAAGTTGTTTGCGTCGTCGAGGGTCCGGGCGATCTCATGGCCATCGAAAAGACGGGGGCGTTTCATGGCGTCTACCATATCCTGCACGGGGTTTTGTCGCCCATGGATGGGATTGGTCCGGCCGAAATCAAGGTCGATGCCTTGCTGGCACGAGTCAAAAAAGGGGACATCAAGGAGGTTCTGCTCGCCACCAGTTCAACCGTGCCGGGGGAGGCCACCGCAGTCTATCTTGCCGACTGTCTGAAAACGATGGTGACGGTTTCCAGGCTTGCCTGCGGCATCCCGCTGGGGATGGACATCAAGTACGCCGATGAGCATACTCTGGCCTGTTCCATCGAATCGCGGATGATACGAAAGTAGTAAACATTTACCCGCAGGATTGAGCCGAATCCGTCACACCCTACCAGCCTATCGTCTAACGGCCTAGCCAGAATTTTGGTCGTTCCCTAACTTGCTATATTACTGATATTTCCCCTTGACACCTGTCTATTTTTTTTGTGATAGTGAAGGCATGAACTCCGATCGCAATCCAAGCACAATCCTCATCATCGATGATCATCCTGCGACCCGTAAACTGTTGGGAGAGATCCTGGGGAGTCTATATAATGTCCTGCTCGCCAGCAATGGCCAGGAGGCCCTTGACGTGGTGCGGGATAATCCTTTGATCGATCTGATCCTCCTTGATATTATCATGCCCGGCATGAATGGCTACGAGGTCTGCCAGCGATTAAAGGAAGACAAACAGACTTTGGATATTCCTGTTGTCTTTTTGACAGTCATGGAGGAGGATCATAACGAGGCTCGCGGGTTTGCTGTGGGGGTGACGGATTATATCATCAAGCCCATAAGCCGTCTGCGGCTTTTGGCTCGCGTAAAAAACCAATTGGCTCTGCGTCAGAAGCAGCGTGAAATGGAGATAAAAAATCGTGAATTACAGGCGGCTCTTGATCAAATCAAGACCCTGCAGGGTATCCTGCCAATCTGCTCGTTTTGTAAGCAGATTCGAAACGACCAGGGCGCCTGGCAGCGCTTGGAAGAGTACATCCAGCATCACTCCGAGGCCGAGTTCAGCCACGGGGTCTGTCCCAAGTGTGCGCAAAAGCACTATCCCGATTACTGCAATTAAGCTTGTCGCGTAAGGTTCAGTCGCCGGACCCGTAATCGTTCACCTGGACGAAAAAACGCGAACCAACCTCTTCTGGGTAAGCGTTCAGCAGCGCCGCAGATGTGCGGAATAGGCCTGCGAGCTATAGCCCGCCTATGCGAGCAGGCCGATGATACCCCGCGAAGGGGGTATGAACTCCGCAGATGTGGTGCTGCTGGACGTTTACCTGGACTCTGCCGCCTGAATAAGGCCTAAGGCGGTCATTTCGCTTAGCACCTCAGCCAACGGCAGGCCGACCACATTGCTATACGAGCCACGAATACCCTGCACCATAAATCCGCCTTGCGATTGAATGCCGTAACTTCCGGCCTTGTCCAGCGGGTCGCCGGAGCGGACATAGGCCCGGATTACCGGGTCTGGCAGGTCGGTAAATTGCACCTCGGTCTTGACTGCCCGGCAGACTTGTTGTGGCTCCCCGGATCGACAAAGGCAAAATCCGGTCCAGACCTCATGTCCACGCCCCGCCAGCCGTTTGAGCATCGACACGGCGTCTTCGGTATCCACCGGTTTCCCTAAAATATCACCATCCTGCACCACCACCGTATCCGCCGCCAAAATCCATGTCCCGGGATACCGATCAGCCACAATCTTGGCCTTGTCCTTGGCAATCCGGATGACGAAGGCTTGGGGGGCCTCCCCGGGCAGCACCCGTTCATCTGCCTCGGCGGCCTCCACCCTGAACTGCAGGCCAATCCCTGCCAGCATCTCTTGCCGTCTGGGAGAGGCTGAGGCCAGGATAAGGGGCAACATAGTTTGGAAGCAAGGGGTGATATTCTCGGTAGTAGTCATTGGCGTTGATGCCACTCGCATTATACCTACGCCCGAATCGAATAGCCGCCATCGACGACAATCGTTTGACCACTGATCATCTTGGCGAGGTCGCTACAGAGGAAGAGGCTGACATCGGCCACATCCTCCGGGATGGTCAGGCGGCCAAGCGGTGTCCGGGCCAGGGCCATGTCGAGGATGACCTGACGATTGGGGAACTTCTTGAGGGCTTCGGTGTCGACCGCGCCGGCGCTGATGGTGTTGACATTGATCCCTTTGGGGCCAAGTTCGACGGCCATATGGCGAACCAAAGACTCCAAGGCTGCTTTGGAGGCGCCGACCGCGGTGTAGTTTTCCACCGCCCGTACCGAGCCCAGACTGGACACCGCCATTATCCTGCCGCCTGGATGCATCAGCGGCACCGCCTGCTGCACCAAGGTCAGCAGTGCTCGGGCATTGATGTCCATGGCCCAGTTCCAGTGGCGGCTGTCCAATTCCATCATTGGCTTGAGCACCCCAGAAGCGGCGTTGCTCACCAAGAAATCAAAGCGGCCATATTCCGCCTTGATAATGTCGAACATGGCCTGAACATGTGCGTCGTCCGCGACGTTGGCCTTGACCACCACGCAACGCGCCCCTTTTCCTTCGATGAGATGGGCGGTCTCCTCGGCGTCAGCCCGGTGGCGGATATAATTGACCACCAGATTGATCCCGTTTTCCGCAAACCTGAGGGCGATTGCCTTGCCAATCCCTCTGGAGCTGCCAGTTACTAATGCCACTTTTCCCTGCAAATTAAACATACTACCTCCACTTCACCGGGAAGATCCCGCCTTATTGTCAAACGTAATTCGATACGAAAGTGGCTGAAACTTTACCTGAATAAAGGCGTTGATGTCAAACACCAACTGTCGGCAGGGATCGATTATTTTTGCTGGCGTCGCCATTGAGGATGGTCTCCTTTAGCAAGAGACACGTGGGCAGTTACCGTTTATGAAGCGATGAAGCGGAGGGAGGGGGCGGCAGTCTACCTGTTCGCTTCCAGGCCACTGCCGTAGTGGAAGGTGACCACCCGTCCTAACCATGGCAGCCAGCCGGGGGTGATGTCGAGCCCAAGCCGTCGTATCGGCAGTCGTACATCGCCCAAACGGAAGTGGAGATCAAGATGGCTGGCGGTGGCGACCAAACGTGCCGGTATCTGCCAGGTGCCGGAGTTCCAGACCTCGTCTCCGTAACGAAGCGTTCCCTGTTGGAGCAGTTGATTAAGCTTGGGTAGTGGCGGCTGGAGGATGAGTTCCGCACCATCTGCGAGGTTGCTTTCATGCGCAAGGAATTCCAAAAGTTCTCCCTGCGGTTGGCAACCCAAGGCAACGGCGAGACCGTAAAGCCAGCGCCAGCCTGCCCCTAACTCTGTGGTGCGGCTGTCGTGTAGCGAAGCTTCCCCCCCTTCTGTTGCTTGGGGGGCGACGGTGGAGTGAGGAGGTGAAGGGGTGGCGAGTTGGCTCTGCACTGCTCGTAGGTTAAGGAAGTTGAGCAGGTAAAAAAGACCCCCCTGCTCGGTCACGAAGTCATGGGCAAACGGTTGGTGACTGGCGTCTGCGACGGCTGCGGCTGATTGCGAAGTCAGGCGCAGTCCTGCTATTGGCCTGTGGGGCAGGCTTTTTTGCCCGAGTGGACACCCTGGTAAACGATTTTTTTGAGTTGATTGCGACCCTGGGACTCGAGCTACCGGTAAGTGTTGGCTGTCCGCCTCGTCGTCAGGCAGGGGCTTGGAGTTGGCCGGGCGGGGTTGCTTCGGCGCGGTGTGCGGTGGCGTTTGGCTCACCACTTTATGCGGTGTCGAGACAAGAGGCTGGCCAGCTATGGTTAAGGATAGTTGCCGCAGTTGCACGAGGCCTGAGGACTGGTTCAACAGGGTTGGCGCCTGTTGCCATAGGGTCAGCAGCGCGCCGAGCATGAAGCGTGGATCGTCTGTGTTGACCGCAGGATGTGCAGTTAGGAACGAGAGGTCGAGTGGCAGTAGCGTCTTTACTAGGGGCGCAGCCGAGGCGATTTGTTCGAGCCGGTCGATATCGAACGGTGTGCCGGCGCGAGCGGCCCGTACCGTTTTGTACCAGCCGCAGGCAGAAGAGACAGTCGCCAGCAATTCCTCCCCGCCTGCCACCCCCAGCGCTTGCCAAAAGGGTTGCCATGCGGGGGTATCGCGCAGGTGGAAGAGTACGGTCGGCAGGCTCAGGGGTATCTCGGTCAGCAGAGAGACCAGGGCCTTGTCTGCCGGGCCTTGCCACAGTTTTTGCCAACGTCGCCAGTACCAGGGGGGGTGGTTTGCGTCGTGCAGCAGGTCGCGGATCAGGCAGGCCAGCAGGCTGGCCCGGCTACGGAAACGCACCGCCATGGCGCTTGGAGCAGCTGACGACCAGCCATTCACGGCCTTGTCGCGAGCCAGCCGCCTTGCCTGGTCGGCGGCGCGGGTAGCGATTTCTCGAAGATTGCCGGAGAGTTTGATGGTACGCAGGAAGAGGATTTCATCAGCCCCAGTGACTGGCCAAACGGCGTGTTCGAGCGCGGTCTTTAGCTTTGCGTAGCCGGCCTCAACCTCTTGAGCCGCGCCATGGAGAGTAACGGTCTGGAGGATAGTGTCTTGTGGCGCTGGCAACATCTATCAGCCATCTCTCTGGCCGCTGACCCGCATCGCCAGGGTGAGTGCGGCGTTGGGGTTGGTAATGCTGACGATGGAGGCCAGGGTGCCGTTATTGTCGTGATCTTCAACCCGCAACATGCCGATCACCAGCTGCTCTTCATCAAGGAGTTGCAGCATGTTGCCCGGCGCCGGTTCGCGGTTGAGGGTGAGCCGCAGCATCTCACCCGCCAAAAATCGCGTGGGCAGGCTTCGGAGTTGGCCGTGCAGGAGCTGTGCCGGGTCATCGCTTGCGGCTAGCAGCAGACAGGCGCGGATGACATTGCGCATAAGGGTGCGGCTGTCGCCTATGGCATCAACATCGAGCTGGCGGAACCACCAGCCGATCAGTTCCACCAAGGTGCGGATTGCATTGAAGTCGTCGGCCTCGGCCTTCTCCAGGCCTGGCCAGCGTTCCGGGCTCTCCACCGGCAATTGGTCGTCGTCGGTGAGTCCGGCCCAGGTCAGGCGCAACGAGGGTGTGACCGTGCGCAGACGGCTGAGCAGGCAGCAGGCCGCGGCAGTTAAGTGCTGATGGAGCTGGACCGCCGGATCGCGCAGCGCAGGAACCATGCAGGCAAACAGGTCTTCCAAGGCCAGGATCTGGTGGCCCTGCGTCTGCATATCGCGCAAAGCGGTCATGGCAAAAGGTCTGGCGGCGATGGCCTGGACCAGAGACTGGTGGTGTTGCAGCAACAGGGACAGGGTTGGCTGACCGGCAGTGGCGGGGGCGATGGGCTGATTGAGGCGAAGCTTAAGGCGTTGCCGCCGCTTCAATACCATCGATTCCAGCTGGCTGCGGCCCGGCAGGAGGTTTGCGAGAGGATGCAGCGCTGTCCAGTCGGCGGCCGGGATGTCGAGCAGCGTCTCCATGAAGGGCTGGAGTTCTTCGGCGAGCGGCCCTGTCCGGTTGGGGCAGCCTGGCGCCAGGTCGCTCGCACTGCCTGGGCGCAGATCGAGGGGATCGGGCAGGGTGCGCGACAGCGGGGTCTCCCGGACTCGCACATAGTAGAGACCAACGTTGCTGTCGATGATGCGCTGACGTTCGGTCCAGGCCTCCTCGACCTCCTGCCAGTGCTCCGCCAGCAGACGTTGGGCAACGGCGTAGTCGTCCACCGTATCAAGGCGTTTGCCGGCAAGCACGTTGAGGTGCGCGCGTTCGCTCTTGATGCGGCCTTCCATTGCCGCTAATTGCGCCTGTTGTTTCTCTATCATCTGCTGCTGTCTGCGGCGTACCTTCACCAGGGCAAGGCGGAGAGCCTCCATGGTGCGGATGTCGTCCGCCACCACCATGCCGGTGGCAAAGAGGGCGGAGTGGGGATTGTGGGCGACCTCGATCTCTTTCACTTCGCCCGGTTTGTCCACGACATCGCCGAGCGAGATCCGGGTGGATTCGCCGAGTTTTGGCAGCGTTTTTTTGAAGAAGCGCGCCTCCACCTTGGCGCTTTCGGAGGTCATTGCCTTAAGCATGACGTCGTCCTTTGCCCTGATCTCAACCCCGAGTTCATGCAGCAGCGTTGTATAGCCGTCGCCCATATGTTTTTCCAGATAGGCTTCGACTCGTTCGAGCAGCGATCTGTCCGTGCCGGGGGATTCAGTTGCGATTTTGCGCAGGGATTCAATGGTTAAGCGGGCATTGATGAAGTGATCCCGCACCGGTTCCACATGGCGCATGACACCGAAATTGGCATTGGTCTTGGCGTAGGTCGGCTCGCTCACCGGCTCCGGCGGCGTGCTGGGCGTGGCCGCACTCTGGGTGGGGACGGCATAGGCCCCGGCCTGATACATGAAATTCGGGTTCAGGTACATCGGGGTGCTCTCAACCGCCTTGGCTGCGACCAGAGTCTCATTGGTATTAACCATGTCCTGCGTATCGAAATAGGAAGTTTTTTGGGTCATGGAGCTTATCCTTTTGTCGTGTCAATGGCGTTCGGATCGAAGGCTGCCGAGCCGTTCCAGCGCATCATGCTTGATCCCGAGCCGTCGCCTGCCACCCCGCCCGCCAGCGCACTGAAGGAGACGGTGAGGCTGTCGAGCTGCTGGCGTTGCAGGCCGAGGTAGTCGTTCATCTCATTCAGCAGGCGATAGCTCTCGTCCAAGTCCGCCTCCAGGGTCTGAATGGAGCTCCGCAAGTCGCCCCGTTGCTGAAGCAATTGTTCTGCCGGGGCAACAGGCGCTTCAACCTTGGCGGACCCACTTACCGCGTGGGGAGCTAGGAGATGGCTAGCGTAGGGTTCTGGCAGGGGGAGGCTGTCGTCGCCCAAGGTCAGGCGACGCTGGGCGACGAGGTCGTTACGGAAGGTGGCGGCATCGCGGGGCCGGTCGACCAGGGTCGAGGCCTGAGCCATCTTCAACCCATCGGTTGCGAGGCCGCCGAACAGCAGTTGCCATTGTCGCCACCACTCCTTCCAGGCGAGGCTAGCCGCCTCTTCACGATGGAAGAGCTCGTCCTCGAGCGCGGTATCGCGCTGGGGCAGATCCATCAGGTTGGGGCGGTAGTCGAGATCGGGGATGGCGAGCAGCAGGCGGATGCGATCCCCCAGGCCGTGAACCAGATCGATCACGCCGCGCGGCAATTCGCGGTCGATGACGCTTCCTACGGTGCTGGCCGGGATCGGCGTCATCTCCACTTGCAGGTCAGCTGGCTGGAAGGCAAGTTTCGGAACTTTGCTTGCCGGGCCTTCCACCAAGACGGCAGGCAGGGGGCCAGCGGCAGGAAGGTAATCGACCCCAAACTGGGCGGCGAGGGAGGCGTGGGCGTCGCCTTTGTTATGGCTTGCCATCCACTGCTCCAGGACAGTGATGCTGTGGGCGAGAAAGGTGCGGTAGGCGGCGTCCGGTTCGGAGGAGAAGCGTCCCGCCACCGGGTCAAGCCACTCCGGGGTTTTGTCGATCACCTTGACCAAGGCCACCGGCACTGCCCCGGTCGTGGCATCATGGGGGGATTCATCTAAAAAGCGGACACAGATGCGGTTGGCCGCCCGCGCTTGGTACGCCCGGCATGGGCGGAACCGCGAGGGACCGTCCAAAGGAAGCCGGAGTGCAAAGCTATGAGCCGACGTACAGAAATAGCATAGAAGGTCGAGTCTCTGGGTAAGTCAGCCAAGCATGACAACGCCCTGGGTTCAGGAGATACGGTAAATGCTGCGGTTGCATAGTGACAGATCACGCTCTTATCCGGGGGGATCTGTCCAACGTGGGGTTGTATCATGCGACACCGCCCTTTGTGGCAACACGCAGGGTTATTGGACAGGAGTCAGCAGAGGCCATAGTAAGCGCAGGACGTTGCCAGGAGGTGGCGTGGCAACTGGAAACGAGCTCGGCGAATAGAAAAGCCGGGAGGTCTCATCCCGCTGAAGGGCCAAACCCAAAGTGGAGAATTAGTCCATATGTGCTCCGAAACGCGATGAACCCGACCGGGTGAGCGAAAACCACGGGCGCGACGTATAGGTCACTAATTCTCAGGTATCGAGACTTGCAGTTGCCGCCTTCTTATCAAAGATCTGTAGGCGATACTTCATCCGGCCTACGGCCCGATGCTCTTTGGGAACCGCCCAGTGCGGACCCGCACGCTGGGTGGTGTGGGGGCCGGGGGAGAGAAATCCCTGGCTACCCGATTTTCTACTTACCCGCCGGCGGCAGGTTTTAGCGATCCAACCGCCAGACCCCAACGGTCACTGGTGTTGAGCGACCAGGATGGGTTCTCGCTGCCGGTTGTGGTGATTTTCTTCGAGCCGCCAGACTGTGAGTATCCGCTCTGGGCCTTATCCCAATGCTCTGTGTAACCGGTCGGCGGCGTTGAACTGGCTCCGTTGGCGGCCAAGGAGTAGATAATTCTGCCGCCATTGGTCACAGCGACATTCCCGCCAAAAGATACTGTCTGGCTTCCGGAATTAATGTTAGTGCGCGATCCCATAACCGGAGATGTCTGGTCGACACCGGTATAGCTCCCGCAATACATAGACGAACCGGTAGGCGTCGAGCCGGCACTGATCGTCATTGAAATCGTGTCACTTGTGCGGGCGGCGATCGAGGCCTCTTTCACATAACCAAGCCACACATGCTGACGGGTGCTTGAGCCGTTGGTGCGGGTAATGGTGGTGAAGTTCTGGCCGCCGTAGGTTCCGGCAACGGTATAGTTCGTATTTTCGTAACCCAATTCAGACGAGACGGTGCAGACCAGCAACCGGTTTGTCCCGGCGCTCGTGACAAAGGAGCCGGAGAGCGATGTTGTCCCTGAGGCCAACGCCGTGGAGGGGAAGGCGTTCAAGACGTTTATGCCATCGTTATCGGTAATAGTCAGCACCGCCGTGTTCGGGCTCCCCAGGGCTGCTCCGCCAGTGGCGTTGGTGATGGTAAGGTTTACCGTCTCGCTGTTTTCAAAGGCTGTGTCGTCAATAATGGCGATGGTGAAGGTCTTGTCGGAGGTATCGCCATTGGCCCAGGATAATGTGCCTGAGGTGGCGGTATAGTCGGTGTCTGCCGTGGCTGTGCCGCCGGTCGTGGTGGCATAGCTGACCCCTACGGCGCCGTTCGAGCCGCCAACCCGTTTGGCGGTGATGGTGGCGGTAACGCCATTCTCGCCCACGCTGTAGCTTGAGGCCGACAAGGAGATGGCGCCAGACGTCGTAGCGTTAACACAACTCGTCGCCTTGCCGCCGTTATAATTAAAGCGTAGCGCTAGGTCAGCCAATTCCCCTGTATCACGGCCAAAGGTGTGGAGGCCGATTTCGTCCTGCGGCTGGGTGCCAAAATTAGTGGTGGTGAAGGTCGAATCGCTGACAAAGGATTTCTGCCCGCCGGAACAGTCGTTGCCGGTAAAGGAGCTGGAGCCCCATTG